>Ga0209060_10003400_pt1 | contig 13391 bp, 15 predicted proteins | sample Coa_R1_8_FD_187155 | JGI IMG/M metagenome (GOLD analysis project Ga0209060, IMG submission 187155) | Surface soil microbial communities from Centralia Pennsylvania, which are recovering from an underground coalmine fire - Coalmine... | ecosystem: Environmental > Terrestrial > Soil >...
CGATGATAAGAATCCAACAGAGCATGGGCGATTGATTCCTTCTAACATGCTTCTGCTGATTCTCATCCTGCTAATCGCCGTGACTTTTTCAACACCCACGCCTGCTCTCAACGGTTATCATTTACAAGATTTGCAACCTGGCCCATTCCTACGGAGAAAATTCCAGAGGAGTAGACACCTTGACTCCATTTCAAGAAAGCGTTGGTGTCCCGGCAGTAGCCGCAGTGACAATCGCTGTCTTGCTGATGGCTATTGATGACAGGTTTGGTCCGCCGCCAATCGTACTGCCCTTCCGATACGGCGCGGTTGTAGTCCACATTCCTTGGCTGATATGCCTTGCCGTAATTGGTGGTGCGGCCACTTTTGTTGCTTGGCGCTTTGGAGCTAGTTTGACACAACAGGCAATCGTTACCCTTAGTCCCGCTCTCGTAATCGGGGGTACCGTTAACCTGTTGATGGCGATTGTCGTGACGTCGGCTTCTCTTAGCGGTCATCGAGTACATCCCATCGACTTCATCGGGCACTTCCTTGTTGGCTGGCTTGCGTTTCCGGCAGGTTCGTTGTTGATTGGATCGTTCCCGTTTCTTCTAGTTCAGCTTCGCCAAAAGGGCGCAGGAGCGAGAGCATAGTGTGGGGCTAGATCGGTTTTGAAACTTCGCCGTTAAAGACTGCCGAAGTGTTGAGTGAGCCCGGAGTAATGGGCTAGAGACGAAGAGGCCACGCGGACGCTCCTGGCCTGAACAGTCACCGTCCCTAGCAATCGGAGGAAATCTATGAAACGAGAAATCATTCGCGTTGAGCCACTGGCGACCTACTTGGAAAAGTACAAGGCGCCCGCTTCGATGGTCACTAAACACGGCGACACTATTTACGTCTCAGGCGCTCCGCCGTTCGATCCGAAAACCGGAGAGATTTTCCGAGGGCCTATTGAGCGCCAGACCGAGATCGTTTTAGACCAGCTTAAGCTCTGTGTTGAAACGGCGGGTTCGTCGTTGGAAAACATCCTGAAACTGAATGTCTACGTGACGTCAGTCGATATGTTTCCTGCTGTCAACGAGGTCTACAGGCGTTACTTCCCGGAGAATCCTCCTGCTCGAATCTTTATCAATGTTCCTGCTTGGTATGGCGGCTTCGACATCGAGGTGGACTGTATCGCCGCTGCTCTATAAGAATATTCTTTAGCGTCCCGCGCTTTGGTGAGCGGCGACGAAGGCGCTCGCGGATTTTGAACTGGCGGACAAGTGACCTAGTTGCCGGCGAGGAATCACGCCAATGTCTGGCGATAGTTGGCGAAATATCTCCATTTAACTCAGAATCCCTGAAGGAGTGCTTGCTCTCACCAACTGACAAGAACCTGGAGAGTCGTGCTAGCATTGTGGGCCTCATAGCAGTTTGTTCTGGCTCCGGCACAGTGCGAGCGAGTTGCGGATCAGCCCAGTGAATTCGACGATCCAGGCAAATCATGGCGAAGGATTGACCCTGCGACAGGCGGCGCTGATCGCTGGCTTCAGTTATTTGCTTGGTCCCGTGACCTACGCCGAGTTCTCGATCTACCCCAAGCTGGTGATCCCGGCCAACATCGAACAAACGGTCCAGAACATAGGCGCGCACCAGGGACTTTTTGCGGCGGCGATTCTCTGCTATCTCGTCGAATTCATCGAAGACGTTGTGATTGCCTGGGCTCTTTATGTTTTGCTTGTGCCGGTCAACCGGGCAGTTTCTCTGCTAACCGCTTGGTTCAGGTTGATGTACACAGCCATCGCTTTCTTCGGGATGCTGAAGCTGGTGACCGTATTTCATCTGGTCAACACTCCGGATTACTTAGCAGCCTTTGGAGCGGGCCCGTTACGGGCACAGGTTAAGCTTCTGCTGGGCACATTCCGCGACGACTGGTCCATTGGACTGGTGCTGTTTGGGATCCATCTTGTTTTGCTGGGTTATTTGATCTATAAGTCCCGCTACATGCCGAGATGGCTGGGTGTCCTGCTGGTTATCGATGGATTGGGTTGGGTCATCGACAGTTTGCAGCCATACCTCTACCCGAACGCGCAATTGAAATACCTCTTTCTCACCTTCTTCGGGGAGATATTTCTGATGCTTTGGCTCCTCATTCGCGGCTGGACGATCCCAGAGGCGAAGCGAGAGTTGAGCCCGGCATCTGCGTCGCACGAAACCATCAGGCACGAAGTCAACTGCTGATAAAGCACCAGAACATTCATCGATCCACGGTCAAGAATGTCTCTAGTCCGCTTTTTTCGAAGTTGGCTACGCCCTTGCTCTATAGCAAGCCATAGGTCACCAAGCTGTTGGTTGTGCCGATGAACAGTTTCCCGTCCGCGACAATAGGTTCAGGGAAGTGAGGTAGAGGTGGCAGTACATCCCTTTGATTCGGAGCCATTGCGCTGTTATACAGCGTCTTCAAGGTGATCGCATCGAGCGCGTACAGAGCCTTTCCGTTCAGGAACCAGAGAATTCCATTGGTGGTTCCGTTAGCAGTGATAATGGAGTGACCCCCTCCGTCCATACTTTGCGGAGATTTAGCCGGAGGCACCACCATCGTTCCATTCTCAACGGTGTAAGCCTGGACCGGACTAGCCGCACCCGTAAAGTACACTCGTGCATTCCAAAAGGTTGGATTCCCACCTCCGGGTCCCGCCCCCTGCGAGATTTCCTGAACCACCTGAGTGTCACCAGAGGTGCAATTTGCACATAAACCTCCCAGATGATCGCGATTGAGAAGATAGATGGTGCCTTCTTTCCCGATGGCGATCATTTCTCTTGGATATCGGCCCGATTGAGGTGGAAGGAGCAGGTGCCCGGTCAGGTCCTTATCTTGCGCGCTAAGGATTTGATGATTGTAGGGAGTAAAGAAGTCCGCCACCTGGACACCGCTCGTGCTGCTGAACTTGACCACACTTATGGAAAGGTTGGAACCAGTTAGGTACGGTCCCTCCCCCGTGACAGCATATAGATTTCCCTGGAGATCTCCAGAGATACCAGCGCCTTTCTGCCAAATTGATGCCAGTGTTTTTCCGGGTTCCGCCGTCACCGCCCCCAAGGGTTGGAGCGTCGATGCACTGTAAGACATGAGCCATCCCTGGCTATAGTCGTTGTTTCCATTGGATCCCCAGGCGACGAAGATTTGGTGTTGAGCTAGTAACAAGGCAGGGCGATTCATCTGGTAGAGGTCCTGGAAGGCCGTGGTCACTCCGTTGCATGTGCACGTTGCAACAATGGTTGTTGGACCACCGAGCTTTTCCAATCCACTGGTAATGTCGAGGGCGTGTAGCCGATGTACCACCTGCGAGTTTTCATACGTCTCTGCAACCAGGTAAAGGGTGTGGTTCTCTAGATTGATTACGGGCGTTGAGACAATCCCCAGTTCCAACCACCCCGTTGTACCCGCATCCTTCTTTACCGTAGCCGGAACTGTTGTGGCTCCTGGCGGACTATACGCGAGAATACTTGTGTACCAGAGCGGCGAGTTGTCGCTGTCGTCGGCGTCAAACGCATAAACGCTGTCGTGCATAGTAGCCACGAACACGACATTGTGAACGCCTTTTCCTGCAATGTTCAGGTTCGGAACATAGAGCGGTTGGGCCACCACATATCCATCAACAGGCTTCGTCGAGAGCTTTCCGAACGTGTTGTAATTTACGTTGGCAGGGGTCAGCACGGTTTCGGTGGTGTTCGCGCCGCTGCGGAGATTATCGTAGTGCCAGGTGAGAATGGATGTCTGTGCCAGACTGCTGCATACAATTAGACAAAGACTAAGCAGGGTTAGTACCGCGGGAATTTTGCAAAAGATCTTGGATCGCATAATAGTGGAGGCCCGAACTGAGCCTGCATAGATATTTCAATCCACTCTGAGAGCCAACGTCTAACGGGCAGCGCTGACCTCTACTGCGAAACATGCTGATCGTGAAAGCAGGGATTGTCAATCGGTGAACATTTTCACCTTGGTGAGTAGAGGTCCCGTAGCAAAGAGGTCGGCCACGACACTCGCTGATCAGTGGCTCACGATGGGAGTTACAACGAGGTTATCGTCCGCGGGTGTACCAGATCGATCCCGGAGACTTGTAGTTTCTGCCTTCACCCCACACGGCGTGGGTCGTGCCTTCGCTGTCGATCGCTAGGCCGAAGTAATCTCCGAAGGGGAAGCGGAATCCGCCAGGGAGAATGTAGTCGTATCCGCCGATTGGGCCTGAGAGCTGCTGCTCACCACCCCAACTCGCGCCGCCGTTCGTCGAGGCGCGGTAAAACGTGTTCCACAGCCGGTGGTTCGGACGTCCCGGCTCGTACGCGCGCGTATCCATCCACGCGATGCGCACGTCGCCTGATACTCCAGCCACGATGGCCGGGAAAGCATGCTCCGCGCCAACCGCTGCTCCCGACACATCCGATCTCGCCGACCAGGTTGCTCCGCCCGTCGTAGAGGAAGCGAAATAAATCCGTTCGATACCGCCGTACTGTGCGCCCGCATTCCACAGAGCATAAAGTGCTCCGTCGGCGTCGGAAGCCAGAGAGATCTGCGCTCCCAGAAAGCCTTCACCGCAGCCCTGCGCCTCGCGGCAGTCCGGAGGGGCACCTGACCGATCCAGCAACGATGTGTTCCAGGTCTTGCCGCCATCGCTCGATCGGCTGACATAGATGCTTACCGGACGGGCTTGCTCCAGATTGCGAGCATATGCCGTCCATCCAAAAAACACGTTTCCGGATGGATCCACACTAGCTCCGCCTGCCAGCGATGACCCTGGCTCAGGGTTCGGATTTACGTTCACTACCGTAAAGGTCTGACCTGCATCGTGTGATGCAGAGACCAGAAATCTCTCGTCGTGATTGAAGCCGACGTAAACGTCCGGACCCCGTACTGCGAGCACCGGCTTATCAGTGTCTTCGCGGCCTCGCTCAGCCCATGAAAACGACCAAGTCCGCCCGAAGTCGAGTGAGCGTGCCACGAGGATGTCCCGCCGATCGTTCTGCAACCACGACGCGTAAATTGTCTGGTGATCGGCCGGGTCTACCACGATCTGCGGATCAAACTGTCCCGTTGGGAAGGGAAGCATGGGCTTCGATGCATGCCACGAGATCCCGTTATCGTCGCTGATCAGCACCGCCATGCTAGGGGCGGTGCATGTCTGACAATCGGCGACGGTTCCATACTGCGGATACAGAACGTAGATGTGGCCGCGTCCATCGGCGGCAATCGACGGTTCCCACTGATCGCCAGTGCGATATCCCAGACGCTGCTGTGGCGCAAATTCTCCTACCGCGAATGCGGCCTGGAGTCCAGCTAAGGCCAATAGAATCAACAGCGCAGTCTTGTACGCAGTTCTAGACAGAGAACTCTTACGGCTGGTCTGTGAATCCACTGGATGGCCCTTCAACGATCCTTTCGGGACTCTACCTTGATTCCGGGGGTGCGTCAATCGCCCTGCTGGTTATTTCACCCTGGGTTTACAATCCTGTGACTTCGGCCCAGTTTCGCAATCTAATCTTCAGAGGATCAACAAAGACCGAGAGATGCCCAGAGCCGCAGCTTTGTTTTTCTGTGCTACCCTGTGCCCTCTGTGGTAAAGCTCTTCCGGGTGCCAAAGTCACTATGGAAAAAGCCACATTTGCAGCAGGATGTTTCTGGGGAGTCGAAGCCACCTTCCGACAGCTCCCAGGCGTAACCTCAACCCGCGTTGGATACATCGGTGGCCACACGGAAAACCCAACCTATAAAGAAGTCTGCACTGACGGTACCGGCCACGCCGAAGCCGTCGAAGTCGAATTCGACCCGGCGAAGATCCACTATCCCGACCTGCTAAAGGTCTTTTGGGAGAACCACGATCCAACCCAGGTCAACCGCCAGGGTCCGGATTGGGGCACCCAATATCGCTCCGCTATCTTCTTTCATTCTCCTGAACAGCAAGCCCAGGCGCTCGCCTCGAAAGAAGCGCTTGAAAAAGCGCATCGTTATTCAAAACCAATCGCCACCCAGATCGTTCCGGCGGTCACGTTCTATCCAGCAGAGGACTATCATCAGCAGTACCTGGAGAAGCGCGGCTTAGCCAGTTGCCACGTTAAGTACTAGCTTGGGTTTGCGGCTGGTGCGGACGGAAGAAGAACAGCAAAACGAAGCCGCTAAGGTAGTAAGGAACGCTCGCTTGTAAGCCTCCACCCATGAACTGCAGGATCAGGCCGAAGAGCCCAAGCGCCTCGCATAGGGCATAAGTGGCAATGTAACCGGTTCTCCACTGGTTGAGACTTAGAGAATCGTCCGGTGCGCTGGCCAGGCTTGCTTCGGCGCGAAACACCAGCGTGCGGCGAACCACGAAGATAATTCCTACGATAGCCACACCCAAGGTCGCAAACAGATAACTCAATCCAGGATCCACTCCCTGGTTCAACGGTCTCGTCACTCTTCCTAAAACGCCATACAGGACAATGCTCCCCAGCATTGCCCATTGGATGGAGCGCAACATGCCTAGAGCCCGGGTCATAGTGAGGACATTTTCGCGTGAAATCGGGGAGGGGTGTAACAGAAACATTTTACGGCGGAATCGTTGGTAACCATGCTTTTTCTTGACTGTCAGTGCATCTGGTGGTCCACGGCTTTGCCCGGCCTCATCCGGAGGAAAATCTGAAACGAAATTGGGTTGGTCCCGTAAGCCGTGTTCAGCACTGCGGGCTTCGAATAGAAAGTCACATCCCCTCCCAATGCCAACTGCCATGTCCGGTTGTGCACCAGATCGCGGTCTGCGCCGAATGTGTAAGCACCAATACGATATGCGGGATGAATCGGCGCTTGGGGGAACAGCTCATCCTTATCAACCAACTCCATGCGTGTGAACGCATAGTTCCGCTTCGCAAAATTTAGCGTAGATTCCAGAAGGTAGCTGTTCAGATTTGTCGCGGTGGCAATCTTGTGTACACGGCCCCACACGAATGTCGTCGCCCACGATCCATTCGTCATTGGGCGGTAGTACTCAACCGATGCCGTCTGCCTCCACTGGCTGCCTGGTTCCAACGCCTCCGGATGCTCCAGCCGCCCGATGCTGTACTGCGCCACCCAGTTCTTCGCCGGCGCTACCCATGCGCGCCCGGACCACGAATCGAGTGCTCCAAACTGGATGCTCCATCGTTCTTCATTCGGTTCATGGCCGTTGAAGGCGGAAGCCTCCAGCTTTACGCGATCGATGATGAATCCTGTCGTGACCACTCCAAAACTCGTGTGGGTTGAGTCTTGAAGATGGTGCCCAAGCGGTGCCAGCGGCAAATCCGACGCCGATGCCCGATGAATGTATGTGACAGGCCCCAGCGCGGGCTCTGCCGAAGGGCCACCATACAGTTCCCATGAAAGCTTCTCAGTCAGCGGCAAAGTGTAAAGCGCTGCCAGTTCGGCAAAGACATTGTGCGGGTGCTGGTGATCCACCAGAGGCTCGTTGTGATATGTCTCGCCAGTCTGAAACAACTCGGGAAAACCCGGATGTGGGGATGTCAGAGATTCCGCCGAAAACATCTGTGTGAACAGAATCGTTCCTCTACCGAGCTTGTGTTGCTGCATCAGCATGCCCCAGTTCACCGACTCGGCCTTTCCCTCGCCACGTGGGCCGCCGTGCTGGTTGTAGTCGACAAAGATCGTCCCATGCGCCATGAACTCCCATCCGCCCCGCATCCACATCCATTGGTACCCGATGACCGACGCCGGTTGCCACGCTGTCCCAGAGCCTTGATGCGGCGACGGCAACTGCAACCCGATCGGAGCGCCCATATTCATTCCGCCCATGGAAGGGGCTTGCTGCATCTGGGCCATTGCCCCGCTGGCCCCGTCAGTCTTAACAGGGCTGGGTTCTTGTGCCCAGACTCCAACCGATATTGCGACGACTAACAGTCCAACAAAAACTTTGTTCACGACGATCCTCTGATGCGCATCACTGCTGAACCTTAAGTGAAAGGCGCGTATGACCACAGCTTCTTCAAAAATAGGTTCGTAACAGGGCACGGCTTAAGCCGTGCCGCACAGCTCAATAAGGTCGCGGGCTTTAGCCCCTGCGGGTTTCGATTCTTGACCCGTCAAGGCATTTTTGAAACCCGCTCTAGAGCAACTAAGTCCGCTGCTCCATCCAACTCTAGGGAAAGGGGAGAACTAGTGACCTTAGATTCTCAGAGGAGAGGAATCGGACAGCGAGTCTCGTTCGGGTGTGAATGAGGAAACGACAGAAGCAATGGAGAGTTCCGCCCAATGCAGAGCGTCAGCCTCGCGCCACAAGGAAAGTGCCGCAGGCCGGTCAGGAGAGTAGCTTGTCCCGGTAATAGCCCACTGATGTCCGCTCGCGCAGCATTGATGGCTCACCGGGGCAGGCGAAGGTAGCACTGGGCCATGCTGGTGACATCCTGCCGGATGCGCGACTAGCGGGGCAGGGAGCCCCACAGCCCACACTCCCGGCGCCAGCAATAAAGCCGCAAGCAAGATCAGCGCGGTGGACCAGGAGACTCGCTGCATACCATCTACGTCCCAGTGATTTTCATCCGCAGTTCTTCGGGTAGCCGCTGACGGATCTCTTCCGGCAGCCGGTCATGCACGCGCCGTGCACCTTCTTTCGCGGCATCCAGTACGGTCACCGGTGCAGGCGTCGCCACCGCTACACCCAGCCAGATCAGCGCGGAAAGAGCAAAGCCGGCAAGGGCAGCAATCTCCAACCAAATGGCATGCCGTGGACTAAGGTGATGGATGACTGCAAAGGCGAGAAGAAAAATTCCTGCGGAAACCGACGCGAGAGCGATCAATCCGACGTCGATCAGGCGGTGGATTTTTTGCCGGCTGCGGCAGTATTCGCAGTCCGCAAAGTGTTCTTCGTAGTCGCCGCACATTTCTGGCGCAAGGCCGGAAATGTCATACCGCCAGCCCGCCAGAATCTTTCCTACGATTGGATCAACACACTGCTGACTCATGTGGGGGATACGAAATCAGCCAACCCGAAGCCCAACTACAGACGAATCGGTTCCAATGCCTCGGTCTGGGATGCCAACAACACCCGGTTGCAGAATAGCCCACCGCGTGCGGCCAGCGCTTTCTCTGCCTCTCTCCGGGCAATTTCCGGGTGATTGTTCTGCTCAGAGAGATGCGCCAGAACTACAAACGTTGCACTATTATCATAGTCGTTAGCAAAGAAATCCGCGAGGGCCACGTTGGAAAGGTGTCCCACACGGCTCATGACTCGCTGCTTCACCGACCACGGATACGGCCCCACCCGCAACATCTCCAGATCGTGATTCGACTCCATCACCAGAACGTCGCACCCGCGCAAATGGTCGCGAACGCTCAGCGGGATATACCCGAGGTCCGTTGCAATTCCGACCTTAATGCCATCTGCTCGAAACGTGAACCCCACCGGATCGGCGGCATCGTGCGGAATCGTGAATGGTTTCACCGCGATGTCACCCACCTGGAAGCTGTGTCCCGACTCGAAGCGCTCGAATCGTTCTAGCCGCGGTTTCACCCCGTTCTCATCGCGCATGGCGCGTGCCCATGCCTGATGTGTCGCTCCCGTCATAAAGACTGGAATGCGCAGTTTCTTCGCGAGCGTTGCCAGACCGTAGATGTGATCGCAGTGTTCGTGGGTGATCAGAATCGCGGAAAGGGAATGAGGATCGTCGCCCAATGCCTTCATCCGCTTGAAGGTCTCGCGGCACGAGATACCCGCGTCCACCAGGATCTTCGTTGTCGCACTCGCAACGAGCGCGCAATTCCCCCGGCTCCCCGACGCCAGCATGGACACACTGACACCCATCCTCGCCAGCATACTCGCCCTTGCTGTGGATTCGGGAGTTACTTTTTGGTTAGCCGATACCTAAGAGCAGGCTTCTGGTTTCCGCTTTCCGGCTTAGGTTGTGCGTTCCGAAAGCCGGACGCCGAAAGCCGGATGCCTCTCTACTTCCTCAGCACATGGATCGTACTCATCCACTTCTCAACTAATTCCGGCCACGCAGTCACTGGAAGTTCCGTCCGGCGCAATCCGTAGCCATGACCGCCCTGCGCATAGAGATGCATCTCCACCGGAACCTTCGCCTGTTTGAGCTCCAGAAAGTACAGGGTCGAGTTCTCCACGTGCACCGGATCGTCCTCGGTTTGCACGATGAACGTTGGAGGAGTCTTGTCGGTAACATGAATCTCCGGATTCGCCGCGAAGTTCTGCTCCGACAAAGCCAGATATCCCGGATAAACGATCACCGCAAAATCCGGCCTGCAGCTCATTTGATCTGCCGCATCGATCGGATCGTATAGTCGCTTGTCAAAATGCGTGCTCAGAGCAACCGCCAGGTGCGCTCCCGCCGAAAATCCCAGCACCCCAACGCGCTGCGGATCAATTTGCCATTCAGCCGCATGCGCTCGTACCATCCCCACGGCCCGCTGCGCATCCTCAAGCGCGGCCGGGGATTTCGGCAGAGGCCCGGAATCCGGCACACGATATTTAAGCAGGACGCACGTCACACCAATCGAAGTTAGCCACTCACAAACCTCCGTTCCTTCCAGATCGATCGCCAATACACGGTACGCGCCTCCCGGGAAAACCACGACTGCCGCTCCGCTATTCTTCCCCGTCGGGGAGTAAAGCGTAACCGTCGGATTCGAAACATTTGTCAGCCGGATCACGAGTTTGCCCGCGACTATTGGATCCTTGGCCGTCGTGACGTCGACTTCCGGTTGAATTCCGGGCTGTGGATGAGGCCATAGAGAGAGCGTGATATGCCCGGGCGCAGGCTCCCAAGCGGGTTTCTGCGCGATCAGACCACTTGTACACAGCAAAAGAGCAGATAGAAGAATCAGAGCGCTACGCATGTGATCTCCCGACATTGCTACGTCACAAACTTACGTCAGAAACTAGGCAGCTCAAATCGTAAAGCCGCGAAGCGGCGAAAGAATGCAGCCCACGGCGCAAGCCGTGGGAGTCTGCAGGAAAAAATACAAAGCTCCGAAGGAGCGAAAGAGCATTCCTCGACTCGAATGGATCACTTTCCCTGCCGCAGGTTATCCATTGCGCGCCTCACAACAGCCCCGCCATACGCACCCGCAACCCCAGGCAAAAACGCCAGAAATGAACCATATACCTGTGCCCTGGTGGGCTTCACCGTCCGAATCATATAGGCGGCAAACTCGGTGATCGGAATGAATGCTCCTACCGTCAAGACCCATCTCCAAGGCCACCGCGGCCGCAACATTCCCAGAAGAATGCACGAGGACAGAACCAATAGCGCAGTGAACAACAAATCATCCACAACAACGTCAGCATACCCAGTCGCGATCCCGCAAACTGCACCAAGCACGTAGAAGAGCCATTCGTGTTTAGCCGGAAGTTCTTGTGTCGTAGAGTTCGTCACGCCGTTGCGATCTGAAAACTTTGAAACTCTGAAACCTTGAAACCTGCTTCTAATATTTATAAAACCCTCTCCCACTCTTCCGCCCCAGCCATCCGGCATCCACCATCTTGATCAACAGCGGGCAAGGCCGGTACTTGGGATCCCCCAACCCGGATTGCAGCACGCGCATGATGTCCAGACAAACATCGAGCCCGATGAAATCTGCCAGAGTCAGTGGCCCCATCGGATGCGCCATCCCCAGTTTGAACACTTCATCGACGGCCTCTGCGGTGGCGACACCTTCCATCACCGCGTACATCGCTTCGTTCAAGAGAGGCATCAGCACGCGATTCGACACAAAGCCGGGTGCGTCGTTCACCTCAACGGGCGTCTTCTCGAGCTTCACCGAGAGTTCGCGTACGGTCTCGAACGTCTCCTGCGCGGTCGCCAGTCCGCGAATCACTTCCACAAGCTTCATCACTGGCACGGGATTGAAAAAATGCATCCCAATGACTTTCTCCGGACGCTTCGTCACCGCCGCCAGTTTCGTGGTGGAAATCGAAGATGTATTCGACGCGAGAATGATCTCCGGCCGCGTTAGCCGGTCGAGATCGCGAAAAATCTCTGTCTTGATATCGAATTTCTCGGTCGCCGCCTCAATCACAAAGTCGCAATCCGCAAGTTTGCTGCGATCTGTCACGCCGTGAATCCGACCTAGCGCCGAATCCTTGTCTGCCGCGGTGATTTTGTTCTTCGCGACTTCGCGATCCAGATTCTTGCTGATGGTTCCCAGTGCCCGATCGAGAAAACGCTGTTCTACATCGCATAGAGCCACATCAAATCCACCCCGCGCAAACACGTGTGCGATGCCATTTCCCATCGTCCCGGCGCCGACCACTCCCACTCGCTGAATCGTCATAAAGATCGCTCCATCCAAAACGTTCGAGTCTACCACTCAATTGCAAGCACGGCGAAAACTGTGCCCATCCGGACCGCATTCACCGATCGAAGAGCTGGCGGGAATGTTCGTTCAACTTCGTATCAAACGGGATTCGTATCAGGCGATGCCTTCAGGCATCGCATAAGAGCCATCCCTAACCGGCGCCTTTAGGCGCTGAGGAATCCCGATAACACCCCTCCCGCCTCAAAGTTTCTCTCCCCGCCAAACATATAAAGCGCGCTCTGCAAGCATCGTCGCCGATTCCTCCTCGCATCCGATTTACCAACGCGCCACTTCGTAACTGAGGTGATGACGATGCGCAACACACTGGGACGTTTGTTCAGGCTTGCAGCCTTGGCAGTAACCATTTCTCTGGCCTGCGGCAGCGTGGCCTGGGGACAATCCTGGGCGCAGTACGACGATGACGACCGCTATCGTCACGACCAAGCCCGCGACCAGGGTTTCCACCGCGGACTCGACGATGGCTCGCGCGCAGGACAATTCGATGCCCAGCGAGGCCGCCGCTTCAACTTCAAGAACGACGACTGGGAAGACTCTCGCGGCTACGAGCACTGGATGGGCAGCAAGGGCCAATACAAGCAGGCCTATCGCGAAGGCTACGAGCGCGGATACCGCCGCGCCTTTAACGACTCTCGTGGATATCGTGATGATGGCCGCTACCGCGACCATGACGACTGGCGTTAATCAGAACTGTGCCGGACAAGTTGCAATAACGAAGGAGGCTGCCCCGCTCTTCGTGATTTTCGAAGGGTGGGAGCCTCTTCTTCGTGGTTCGAGGGGACGTACCGGAAACGAAATAGTGTGTCGTACCTGACCTCGAGCTCCCGGCGGCCGAAGCCGTTCGAACGACACTGAGGAAGCATGCCCGCGCCGCAACATGGACGCAGCCCGGGCAACTCCATCCAACGGGTCCCCGACAACACAGTGAAAGCGCCCCGGAGAATTCATCTATTGGGTCCCCCGACAACACAGTGAAAGCGTCTCTGAGAATTCATCTATTGGGTCCCCGACACCACCGTGAAAGAGCGGCCCTTTAGGGCCGCGTTAGAGGTCCTCACGACGAGGGCTTTAGAGACCGCGTGAG
>Ga0209060_10003402_pt1 | contig 13384 bp, 10 predicted proteins | sample Coa_R1_8_FD_187155 | JGI IMG/M metagenome (GOLD analysis project Ga0209060, IMG submission 187155) | Surface soil microbial communities from Centralia Pennsylvania, which are recovering from an underground coalmine fire - Coalmine... | ecosystem: Environmental > Terrestrial > Soil >...
ATTTGAGGCCGGCATCCGCAGCGGCCTCACGGCGCCCGGCCATCACAAGGGCGGCTGGCATCTCACCGGCACGCTCGGGACGATCGCAGCGGCGGTCGGGGCCGGCAAGGTGATTGGACTCGATCCCCAGAAGCTCACGTACGCGATGGGCATCGCCGCCACCCAGGCGGCCGGCATGCAGCAGAACCGCGGCACCATGTGCAAGTCGTTCCACGCCGGGAAAGCAGCCCAGAACGGCGTGTTGGCGGCATTGCTGGCGGAGCGCGGCTTCGACAGCACCCAGGAGATCATCGAGGGCCGGAAGGGATTCTGCCGCGTCTATAGCGACAGCGCTGCGCCGGAACGCCTCACGGCCGGGCTTGGCGAAAGCTGGCTGATCGAGACCAACGGTCACAAGCCGTACGCGTGCGGAGTGGTACTGCACCCGCTGATCGACGCTGTGATCGCGATCCGCAATCGCGAGCGCATCGATCCGGCCGCCGTGAGCGAAATCAGCCTCCGGGTCCATCCCCTCGTGCTCTCGATCACGGACGTGATCGAGCCCGCGACGGGTCTGCAATCGAAATTCTCCGCGGTGCACTCAGCCGCGGTGGCGCTCGTGGACGGCGCGGCCGGCATTGCACAATATTCCGACGCTAAGGCGTCCGATTCTGTGGTGGCGGCGCTGCGCGGCAAAACCCGGATCATCGCCGATGCCACGCTGCGTTCCGACGAGGCCCATGCGACCATCGTGGCCGGTGGCAAACGGCACGAGGCTCACGTCCCGCACGCGAGCGGCACCGCTGCCAATCCCATGAGCGACGACGCCATCGCGGCGAAATTCCTCGCCAATGCCACGCCGGTGATCGGCCCCAAGCGCGCGCAAAAAGTGGTCGCGCTCGTGCAGACGCTGGAAGGGCAGCCAGATGTGCGCGACTTGATCGCGCTTGTCGCGTAAGGTCGACGGCTCCGGGCAAGGTCCTCGTATCGTATTCCTTCCGCCGGCAACCAGCATTCATCAAGAACAGGGAGAGGAAATGACCCGCCATCGCCTCGCGTTGAGCATCGCACTTTCGGACAATCCGAACACCCGGCCGCTGATCGAGGGCGCAGTGGCCGCCGAGGGCATCGAGCTGACCGCCACTGTTATCCATCCGTCGGAAATGTTCTGGCGGCAATTGCGGTTTGCCGAGTTCGACGTATCGGAAATGTCGATGTCGTCGCTCCTGATCTCGACGGCGCGCGGGCCGACGCCGTGGGCGGCGCTCCCGGTGTTCACCACGCGCGAGTTCTTCCACACTCGCATTCTGGTGCGCGCGGATGCCGGCATCTCCGCGCCGGCGGACCTCAAAGGCAAGCGGGTGGGCGTGCCGGAATATCAACAGACCGCCGCCATCTGGGGCCGCGGCGTGCTGGAGAACGAATTCGGGGTTCATCCACGCGACATGGAGTTCTTCATGGAGCGCGTCCCCGACAAGAGCCATGGTGGGGCAACCGGGTTCAGGCCGCCGGCAGGCGTAACCGTCAACCAGATCCCCGCCAGCACCAATATCGGTGAAATGCTGGTCCGCGGCGAACTCGACGCGACGCTCCTCTATCTTACCGACCGCAACCTGGTCGATCGCAGCCGCATCGACCTTTCTTCCGACAAGCGCGTGCGCCCGCTTTTCCCGGACCGCGCCGCCGAGGGCCGCCGCTACTATGCCAAGACCGGCATCTATCCGATCAACCACACCGTGGTGGTCCGTCGATCGCTGGTCGAGAAGCACCCCTGGATTGCATTGAACCTCTATGCGGCGTTCGCGGCAGGGCGCGCGCAAGTGCTTCGCGCCGGCAGCGTCGCCCTCGCCTCCCATTTTGAGACCGGCATCATCGGCCAGGATGTGCACGAGGCGCTTGCTACTGACCCGATGGCCTACGGGGTGAGGGCGACGCGCCACGTGCTAGAGACAATCGCCGCGTATGTGCACGCCCAAGGGTTGACGGATCGGCTGGTGAAGATCGAGGAGCTGTTCGCGCCCGCGACGCTGGATTTGTGACCGCCTGAATTGAAGTGTGTCGAGCTACGCTAAAAGGCAAGGCTTCGCGCTCTCTGAGGCCGCCGCTTCGACCGCGGTTCGCAGCAGGACGTAGAGCACCGCGGCGTTAAGCAGGTGCCACAAGAAATGCGTGCCAAGCGGGAATGCCTCGCATACCGCAAGGTCGATCGTGCGCAAGGCGAGCGACACCGTAAAGAGCATCACTGCCAAGTCGAGGCCGCGACGCGCGGGCCCGCGCGTCGCTCGCGCTACTGCGATCAATGCCACCAGCGCCGGCAGGTAGCCGATCGAGCCATTCAAGGTGCCGGATGGTGCAAAGAACGACAGCGCTTGGGCGCCCACCGCGTAGGCGATCACGATAGCGATCGATGCGCGGGCCGACAGATGCAGGAAGCGCCGCAGGGCCAACAACAGATAGCCGTAGATGAAGATCGCGATCGGAATCACATCGGCCAGCATGGCGCCGCGCGTCGCCACAGTGTGGAAGGCGAACGAGCCAAGGCCGACTGCCACCACCACGATTACCAGTGCAACAACTGCCCCGTCACGCCCGCCGGCGCGGCGCCACGACCACCACGCCGCCGCGGCCGCGACCAGGAACCCCACATTACTCAGCGCATTGGCGGGCTCCGCCCAAAACGACGCGTCAGTACGCTCGCAGTAGAGATCGATCGGGGCGGACCAGTCCATTTTGGTCAAATCCGGCAACCAAGCCTCTCATCGAGGAGTGTCTAGATCGAGGAGCGGATTGACGGGCCGCGCTCCAATGATATACTTACTCAAAGTATATCATAGGAGGCACGATGCAAGTCTCGAAATGGGGAAACAGTCTCGCCATTCGGCTTCCCGCTACTGTCGTCGAGGCGCTGAAGTTGAAAGCCGGCGATGAAGTGGAAATTCACGTCCTTGGCGAGCGGTCGTTCGGCGTTGCGCGGGACCCCAGCCGCGAGCGCGCGCTGAAGCGTATCCGTGCTTTCAAGTGGAAGCTTCCAACCGATTGGAAATTCGATCGCGAAGAAGCGAATCGCCGGTGAATTGGATGCCTGGCGATTTCCTGGACAGCAACATTCTGCTCTACGCCTTCTCCGCCGATCCACGGGCCACGACGGCGCAGGCCCTGCTCGAACGCGGCGCCGTCATCAGCGTGCAGGGCCTCAATGAATTCGCCAACGTGGCAAAGCGCAAGCTTGGAAGGACATGGGGCGAAGTGCATGGCGCGCTCGATTCGATCCGCGAGGTCTGCCGAACCATTGTTCCCATGGATATTGAAATACACTCCGACGCATTACGCATTGCGGAACGCTATGGATATGCGATCTTCGACGCGTTGATGGTTGCCTCGGCGGTTCGCGCCAATTGCAGCATTCTTTGGTCGGAAGACATGCAGGACGGCCACATCATCAACCAGCGACTTCGCATCGTGAACCCGTTTTTGCGCGACGAACCCATCGGGGGATAACATCGATCCGACTCGGCTCGCTTCGCGAATCCCGCAAGCCCCTGCGCTCACAGCTTCGGGATATGCGCGTCGTCGATGACCTTGGCCCATTTGGCGATGTCGGCCTTGAGCCGCGACGCGATATCTTCCGGCGAGCCGGCCTGGGCCTCCAGGCCCAGCTCAAGCATTCGTTTCTTGATGTCGGGCAGCGCCACCACGTCTCGGATCGCCTGGTTGAGCCGCGCGATGATATCCGCCGGCGTGCCGGCCTTGGCGAACAGCGCGTTCCATGAGCGTACCTCGTAACCCGGCACCCCGGCCTCAGCAACGGTCGGCGCGTTCGGCGTGAGTTCGGAGCGCTTCTCGCCGGAGGTCGCAAGGAGGCGCAGCTTGCCGTCCTCGATGCCAGGCTTCATGGTGGCGTAATATTCAATCGCAAGCTGCACGTCGTTGCGCAACAGCGCGATCATGGTATCCGGCGTGGTGCGGTAGGGCACGATGGTTGCGTCGATCGCGGCCGTTGCGCGCAAGAGTTCCGCGCCGAGATTCTGGGTGCTGCCCACATTGATGGTGCCGATATTGAGCTTGCCCGGGTTGGCGCGGGCGTCTTTGAGAAAATCGCCGAGGGTGGCGTAGGGCCCGGCCGCGTTGGTGGCGAAGGTGAGGTCGAACAGGCTGAAGCCCGAGATCGGCGCAAAGTCCTTGACGGGATCGTACGGCAGACTCTTGAACAACGGCACGTTGATGGCGGTTCCGTTGGTGATGAGCGCAAGTGTATAGCCGTCGGCCGGCGCCGCGAGTACCGATCGCGCCGCCGCGATGCCGCCCGCGCCCGGCTGATTGTCCACGATGAACCGCTCGCCGAGTTTCTCTCCGAGCTTGTCTGCGACCAACCGCGCGCTGATGTCGCCGATACCGCCCGCCGCAAACGGCACGATGATGCGCACCGACCGATTCGGATAATTTTGCGCGCCGGCCGCGCGCGGCAGCAGAACCGCAATTGAGACGATGGCGAGAAGTGCCATCAGGAATCGAGTTCGCATGTCTGGGTCTCCCCGGAAAAACAACCAAGGGCGCTCGTTAGGTCTGACTATTGGCGCCCTTTCAACGATCCCGGTTATTAACAGGTGCCGGGAAGCGATCATTCGGAAGGCTGCTCGGGAATTCCAGGAATTTGCGCACGAAACCGGGCGCTACCGCGGAAATCGGGTTGACACGCAACACCGGCGCGCCCGGAGTACCGACCACCTCGTAGGTCATGCTGCCGATGATGCCTTCCTTGCCGCCGAGCAGGAAGCCGACGATCGGGATGTTTCCGAACGCGCTGTTTAATCCGTAGAGCGGAACGAAGGTCCCGCGCAGGTGCAGCTCATTGGCGGCATAGTCCATGATGCCGTCAATGGTGGCTCCGACAATCGGCCCCGTCACCAGTCCCTCATGGATCATCATCTTGCCGGGCCGACGCGTGAACTCGACGCGCATGCGCGAGAACTGGACGCCGCTGTTGGTGCCGGTGGGCGCGCCCGCGACGACGCCATCGAGCGCCGTTTCTCCCCGCACCGTGAAATCGCGCACGTCCAGGAGGCCGTCCTGCTTCGTCCCGTCGTGGGTGGGCGGGTCCATCGCGATCCACATCTGGCCGCCGACCATGCGCGAATAGATGTCGGTGAAGCGGAACAGGGCTCCGGCGTCGGTCGATTCGAGATACACGATCTGCCGCTCGCCCGGCCGCCCGCGCAACTCGCCCTGCAGCGCGCCCTCGCCCGCAAACCGCGCCGTGACCCCAAGATTGCGGATTGCGCCGCCGCGCCGGGCCAAGCGCAGGTCGAAGTTGCGCAGCACCTCGCCCTTGAAGCCAGCGACTGCGCCGACCTTGGCGTCGACATCGATATCGACTGGAGAACGGCGCTGCTTTGCATCGGCGCTCCCCGACATTGACGCCTTGACGAAGTTGCGGCCGTCGAAGGTGTCGCCGCGCACCGTTATCTTGTAGGCATTGTCCGCGATGCGTTCGAGCTGCAGGCTGGCTTTGTCACCATCGGAAAGGCCGAACACCGGAAATGCGCCGCTGGCGAAATCGCCGTTCTGGTCGAATTCAATGCTGCCGCGGATCGACGCGCCGCTGCCGTCGAAAGTCACCTCGTCGAGCCGGATCGGCTTGCCCCGACCCACATATGTAAACGTCGCCCGTGCTGGGCGATTCTGCGCCTTGTTCCACAGAGAAAACAGGTTGTCGATCTTGGCCTGGGTGAAATCCGCCTCAATCGACAATCGGCTGTCCGAGTCGCCGAAAGCGACGCGACCGCTGACCTTGACGGGAATCGGCCCCAGGATGGCGCCATTGGCGTCAAGGCCGAATCGCGCTCGCGCCGCATCGTCGAGCGTGCTCGTCATACGCACTTCGGCGTCGGGCTCGCCGGCCGCGCGCCGCAACTCGACCGAGGCCGGCGCTCCGCCGATGCGCATGTCCCCCTTAATCTGGTAGCCCTGATTGTTGGCGCTGGCGCGCAAGGTCTGCGCCTCGACCTTTTGCGACATCATGAATCGGTCCGCCGAAAAATTCACGATGTCGGCGCCGATCGAATAGGTGAGCGTGGAGGCTTTCACCTCGGTGTTGAGCGGCAGCCCGAGATTGACCGTCGCAAGCACATTTCCGCGACTTGTGGCAGGATCGATCGGAACGCCTGCGGCGTCCTTGAGTCGATCCATGTTGAGCAGCTCGGCAGCGGCCGCTACCGGGCCCTCGACCCGCGTGCGAACCTTGGCGGGCGGATTTTTGATGCTGGTGTCCGGCACCTCGAACACGCCATTTGCGACCGTCAGCTTGCGCCCCGACGGCATCTCGACGGTGCCGCGTCCAAGCGTCACCGTGGCGGCGCGCCCCTTGACGCGGGTGACCAAGTCGGCATCGCGGATTTCCGGCAGATTGTCGAACGGCCGCACGGTGGCGCCCGAGGTCTGGATCTGGATCGATAGGCCATCATCCGGCACCGGAGGCCCTCCCGAACGCAAAGTAGAGATCGGCGCATTGGTCGCGATCTCTCCCTGCTCGATCAACCCGCCGGATGCCCGTTCGACGATCCAATTGCGCACCGCCGGGGTGATGACCGCCGGCCACATCTGCTTGAATGCTGCAAGCGACAGCTTGCGCGCCGCTATGCCGATACTCAACCGCGGGTCGGGGCTGGAGTAGTCGAGATTGCCCGACATCGCGACACTAACGCCGCGGCCCGCTACCTCGGCCTGATCGATGTTGAGCCGCCGCTCCGCGGGGTCGATCCGGCTACGCACCAGGATACGGTTGAGGACGAGCGGCTCCTCGTTGGCGCTGGTCGGAGCAAGGACGACTGAACCTCCGCTCAGATTGAGCCCCCAGCTTCCGCCGGGGTCGCGCGGCGCCTCGGCCTGCGCCATCAGGGTCATGCGGGTGCCGCCGGAAACGATCTGGAATGGCATCGCCAACACCCGCCGGCTGGCGTTCCAGTCCAGTTGCATCTCGGCGCGGTCGATCGTGATCATCGCCTGCGGATCGCCGACGTCGACAAACGAACCCGGTCCGACCAGGACGCGGCCGGACGCGAATTGTGGCGTTCCGTCCTGGGCAATTTCGGCGCGGAGCATCGCGGAGACGGGGGCATCCGTTTCGATCTGGCCGCCGTCGACGCGCAATGCCAGCAGCACGTCTTTGAGCAAAAGTTTGCGCGCTTCCAGATCAACCGTGCGCGCGCCATCGCTCGCCGTATTGACCGATGCCACGAGGAGCCACGGGCGGGCCGCATCCTCCGAACCCAACTGGAATTCGAGTGCGCCGGCGCGCGGACGGGTGAGGCTTAAATGAATGTTTTCGAACCGGGAGTGCTGACCATTGCGGCGGTCGTCGACCACGAGGTTGCCGCTCTTGAGCCCGACCTCCGTCAGTTCGCCGCCGTCGAGGCCAAGTGCGCTGAGGCTGTCTACCCAGGTAAGGAAAGCCGCGAAGCTGTCTTGGACGCTGCGGCCCGACTCGACCGCGCCCTCCTTGTTGTTGGCTGTGGGCGCCCCGACCTCAGGGTGTGGCTCACCCGCTGCCAGCGCCGGCGCAGTCGCGAGCGGGCGCTGATCGGCCCCGGTCGAAACCGTGATTCTGCCGTCGGCTTCGACCCGGATCGCAAGCTCTGCGCCGACAAGATTGAGGCGTTGAGCGCGCGGGTGGCCACTCAGCAGACTCGCGCTGGAAAAACCTATCTCAGCCTTGGGAGCGCTGGCCACGACAGTGCCGTCATGATCACGCACCGTAATGGAGAGGATGCGCATCGCGGCGCGGCCGTGCTCGTCGCGTTCCAATACGGTGCCGCCGATCTCGACGCGAAACCGGTTGCCGAAATTTTCTGCGACCGCAGCAGCAAGCCAAGGCGTGACAACGTCGAAAGATATCGGCCCGCTCGCCAGCACCAGCCAAAGCCCGCCAGCCACCAGCATGGAAATCGCCGCGACCGCGGCCGCGCCGATGCAGACCCGACGCATCCACCGGGAGTGTACGACCGACAGCACCGGCTCGACGATCAGCCGCGCCGTCTGCCACCATCGCACGGCAACGATCCGGCCGTACCACGGGGCGCGTGCCGCATCCGTTCGCGTCGGCGGCGGCGCGCCACCTCCCCGAGCGACGGCGCGCATCGCCTCGGCGCGGGAATGCATGTGGAGTTTCGCTTCCACAGCGCGCAAGCCTGCGGTCCTGGGCCTTCTGTCGTGGTCAACCGCCATGCTTGATGGAACGTCCCTTGTTCGGTGATGGTGAGATTTGGTTAACGCGAATCTACTCCCTTCCCGCGCGGGACTATCATTATAACTCAACAGACTGTCCGAAAACGACGAAACCAAGGCAAAGGCACATGACGGCAGCTCTCATCGCGGGCGCAAAGGCGCCGGATTTCCGCTTGGCGCGGGACGGCGGCGGCACCGTATCGCTTGCGGATTTCAAGGGAAAGAAGCTCGTTCTGTACTTTTATCCGAAGGCTGATACCCCCGGATGCACCATTGAGGCCAAAGACTTCTCCCGCCTGCAACCGGACTTCGCCAAGGCCGGCGTCGCGGTGGTCGGGGTTTCGGCGGATTCGGTCAAGAGGCAGGATGCGTTCAAGGCAAAGCATACGCTGGCGACACCTCTGGCCTCCGACGAGACCCACGAAATGCTCAAGAATTACGGCGTTTGGGGGGAGAAATCCATGTACGGCAAGAAATACATGGGCATCAACCGCACCACCGTTCTGATCGGCGCCGACGGTCGCATTATACGCATCTGGCCGAAGGTCAAGATCGAAGGCCATGCCGAGGAGGTGCTGGCCGCCGCGAAGTCAGCATAGGGCGCGCTCGCTCAACGTGCCCCTTTCGTAGGAGGGCGGCTATAGAAAGCCCGTCTTAGGGGCACACCTTCAGGATGAGGTCATTGATTTCCGCACTTCCGTGCATGCCACAATTAGGCAACGAAAAGTTAACGCCGCAGCCTAGTTTTTCCGCAGTCGCGTAACGGTCCCGCCATTATTTCCAAAAAATTAACCAAGACCAGGATTCAATCGCGCCGGAAAGCCGGTCCCGAGGCGACGGGGTTGGCGTCGGAGCCCCCATGCCGCCCCGCCCTGTTCATCATCTAATTTCCGATGACTACTCCGATCCTGCCGATCAGGATCGTTTCTGGAGCCATGGCCGCCACCCCGTTGCGAACCATAAACGCCCCCACGCAGAGCATCACGGTACCGGCACCCGAAAGGGCCATGGGCGCGTGCCGGTGCGCCAAGCAGGCTCAGTGCGTTTCGGTACCGGCGCCTTCACACTTGGCCACGCCGGCCACCAAATTCGCCTCGGCCCAGTCGCTTTCTGGACGGTGGTCGGGGCGCTGGTCATCATGGCCGCGTGGTCCCTCGTGACCGCCACCTATTTCGCATTCCAGGACGATGTACTGGTCCGTATGGCGGCGCGGCAAGCCGAAATGCGGTACGCCTACGAAGATCGCCTTGCCGAGATGCGGGCGCGGATCGACCGCGTAACCAGCCGACAGCTCCTTGATCAGGAACAGCTCGAGCAGAGGCTCGATCAGGTCTTACGGCGTCAATCCGTCCTCGAGCAGCGCGCAACGACCCTCGGAAACATCGTCGATCCATCCTCCACCGGTTCGGTTCGCGGCTTGCGCGGCACCACCTCCCCGGCTGGAAGCGGTGCCAAGCCATCGTCGATGCCGGGACCGGCAACTCTCGGTCCGCGCGCGATGCACGACGTCGGATTCGATCGGGGCTCGCCATCGAATTCGACCGGCGCAGCGCGACCGGCGGTCGGCAACGCGCGCGCCTTGCTGGCCCGGATCACAGAGTCGCTCGATCAGATCGAGGGCCGACAGACCAATACGCTCGCCGCCATGGAAGCAAGTTATGATGCCAAGGGGCGCCACCTGCGCGCGGTGCTCGCGGCGGTGGGGCTCGATCCCAATAAGGCCGCCGATCCGGCCGTCGGGGGTCCGTTCATCCCGTATCGCCCCGCTGCGAATGCGGGTCCATTCGAAAAGCAGGCCTATCGCATCAACGTGACGCGCGCCGAGGTCGAACGGCTGTCCGCCACCGTCAGTGCAGTGCCGTTGCGCAAGCCAGTGGAGGGCGAGATTGATACCTCGTCGGGATTTGGCGTGCGCATCGACCCATTCATCAACCGTCCGGCGATGCACACGGGCATCGACTTTCGCGGCGACACCGGCGAGCCGATCCGCGTCACCGGCGCGGGTACCGTAGTGTCGGCCGGCTGGAGCGGCGGCTACGGCCGCATGGTGGAGGTCGATCACGGCAACGGACTCTCGACCCGCTACGGCCATCTCTCTGAAATAGACGTTAAGGTCGGTCAGCCGCTCAAGGCGGGGCAGCCCGTCGGTCGTCTCGGCGCGACGGGGCGCGCGACAGGACCGCATCTCCACTACGAAACTCGCCTGGACGGTGAAGCCGTCGATCCACAGAAGTTCCTGAAAGCTGGGGCGAAGTTCGGGGTGATGTGACGGCCCGGGGATCGGTGGCGACCTGGCTCCGTAAGCAACCGCTGACCCCGGAGAAGCTTTTTCTTTAAGCTGCGCGGGATGATATGGCGGCTGCGTCCGCTGCCGGGCTATGATGCGCCCTCGACGTGCCGCACCCGGTGGCGCGCGAAGAAAGGCCTTGCATGTTGACGTTGTATTATGCTCCCGGCGCCTGCTCGATGGCCGCGCACATCGTGCTCGAAGAGAGTGGCGAAAAATACGAGCCGCGAAAGGTGGATCTTGCCGGGGGCGAGCAGCGCACCGAGGCCTATCTCAAGCTCAATCCGTTGGGGCGGGTGCCGGTGCTCGGCCTTGACGACGGCACACCGCTCGCCGAGAACACCGCGATCCTGCCATATCTTGGCAAGCGGTTCGGGCTGTGGCCCGCGGATGCCCTCGCGGAGGCCAAAGCCCTTTCGTTGATAGGCTTCTTTGCCGCAAGCGTGCACCCGGCGCACGCTCATATCGGCAGACCGGAACGCTATGCCGCCGATCGCACAGCGTTTGCGACCATCCAGGAAACCGGCCGCAAGACGTTTCACGGCTACCTGCAGCGCATCGACGGCATGCTGGCGGGGCGTGAATGGTTTTCCGACCGCTATTCGGTGCTCGATCCGTATGGTCTTGTCTTCTATAGCTGGGGTGTGCGCCGCGAGTTGCCGATGGGAGAGCTTTCGAACTACACGGCATTCAAGGAGCGCATGCTCAAGCGACCGGCGGTAGCGCGCGTGCTGGAAAACGAGAACATAAAGCTGTAAGGCCGCGGGCGGCGCCGCAGGAAAAAGCCAGTCGCCGTCCGATCTGCGCGACGGCGCCGATTGGCCACGAAGATATCGGCCATGAAGACGATCCTGGTTCCGGTCGAAGATCACGACTCGATGGCAGCAGTGCTGCGGGCCGCGTGGCTGGTCGCGCATCGATTCGACAGCTACATAGAGGGTCTTGCGGTTCAGCCTGCCGCGTCGGAGTTCGTGGCGCTCGACCCTTTGAGCAGCCTGACCATGCCGCAGGTCGCAGACAGCGACGCCGAGATTGAGCGCGATGCGCGCCAAATGTTCGAATCCTTCATGGCGTCGAACAAAGTGCCGCCGGCGCCTTCTCCACCGCACCCGAGTCGCCTGTCCTACGCCTGGGAGCGGTCAGGCACGGAATCCGATACATTCATCGGCAGCTACGGCCGGCTGTTCGATCTCATCATCCTCGGCAGGCCAGGACGCGCTGCGCAAAATCCGCGAATGGCGCCACTGGAAACGGCGCTATTCGAAAGTGGCCGCCCGGTTCTGATCTCGCCCTCGGCGCCGCCGGAAAAGCTCGGACACAATGTGCTGGTGGCGTGGAATGGCAGCACGGAACAGGCCCGCACCAACGTGTTTGCCATGCCGCTGCTGCGCGCTGCCGACGAGGTCACCGTCCTGACGGTAGAAGGCGGCATGACTCCCGGGCCGACCGGGGAGGAGGCGGCGCTTCACCTGATCCGGAACGGGGTGCCGGCAGTTTCCGTTACCGTTGCGCCGGACGGACGCACGACCGGTGAGGCGATCCTCGATCATGCGAAGTTGCATGGCTGCGACCTGCTCGTAAAAGGCGCCTATGCGCAAAGCCGCCTGCGCCAAATGATATTCGGCGGTGCCACTCGTCACATACTCGCCCATGCGACTTTGCCGGTCTTGATGGCGCATTGATATGTCCGGCGTACCGGAGTCCTCGAGATGAGCGCCGATCAAGACAGAGGTTCTACCGGCGCGTCCGGATCGGGGCGTCTCGCGCGCCGAACGTTTTTCGCGATCTTCCCCTCGATCATGCTGCCGATGTTTCTCGCGGTGGTGGATCAGACCATCGTGGCCACGGCATTGCCGGCCATCGCGGCCGATACCGGCAATGTGCAACGCGCTTCGTGGGTTGTGGTGTCGTACCTGCTTGCGTCGACCATCGCGGCGCCGATCTATGGCAGGTTGGGCGACGCGTTCGGCCGCCGCCGGCTGATGTTCGGAGCACTTTTCATTTTCATCATGGCGTCGCTGCTGTGCGCGGCCTCGCAGAGCATCGAATTGCTGGCCCTGGCTCGCGTGATTCAGGGGCTTGGTGGCGGCGGCCTGATGACGTTATCGCAAGCGTTGATCGGCGAATCCGTGCCGCCGCGTGAGCGCGCACGGTATCAAGGCTACCTTGCTGCCGTCGCGGTATGCGCCAATACGTTCGGGCCGGTCGCGGGCGGCTATCTGACGGAGCATTTCGGGTGGCGGTCCGTTTTCCTGATCAACGTTCCGATCGGGCTTGTCGCCGTTGTGCTTACCCGCAACCTTGAGAACCGGGTACCGGAAAAATCGGGCTGGCGGCCCGATCCGATCGGGCTCGCGTGGTTCACAGTCTTCGTGACGACCATGCTTTTGACCCTGGAGCAGGTCCAGCATGTGACCCGTAGCGCGCTGCCCATGGTCGCTGGATTGTTGGCAGCTGCCGTCATCTCACTCGTCCTGCTGGTGCGCCAGGAGAGCCGGGCGCCGTCGCCGCTCATACCGCTGTCGCTGCTGCGTCGGCCAACAATCTGGCGCAGCGACGCGCTCGCCGCATGTCACGGCGCCGCACTGGTGTCGCTGATCACCTTCCTTCCCATCTATCTGGAGGTGGTTCGCGGGCTCTCGCCGGGCACAACCGGCCTGCTCCTGGTGCCGCTCACGATCGGGATCGGCACCGGCTCATTGCTGACCGGCCGCCTGGTCAGCAAGACTGGCCGGACTACGGTTTTTCCCGTGCTTGGACTAGCGCTGGTGACGGCCAATTTGGTGGTGCTAGCCTTGTGGGTGCAAGCGTTGAACCAGACCGCGCTCGGATGGCTGTTGCTGTGGAACGGATTGTTCATGGGAACCGTGATGGGCGTCGTGCAGGTGACGGTGCAAT
>Ga0209060_10003407_pt1 | contig 13369 bp, 13 predicted proteins | sample Coa_R1_8_FD_187155 | JGI IMG/M metagenome (GOLD analysis project Ga0209060, IMG submission 187155) | Surface soil microbial communities from Centralia Pennsylvania, which are recovering from an underground coalmine fire - Coalmine... | ecosystem: Environmental > Terrestrial > Soil >...
CGCCGGCGCGCAGGCACTGGAAGGCGTGCGGGAATCAAGCCTGGCGCGTCGGTTCATGGACGGGGTCGGGGTCGCGTCACTCGCGTTGATGGCGGTCGTCGCGTTCCGGCTCGGGCAAGCGGCGATCTTCGACGGATGGACCGGCCTCTTGGCGGCCACGGCCCTGGTCGTGCTTCTGCGTACAAAACTGAACTCGGCCTGGATCGTCCTGGCGGGCGGGGTTATCGGGCTCGCTGTTTCGAGTCTTCGAGGGTGATTTCGACCCTCTATTGCTTCTTCTTATCCGGCGGTTGGACGACGATCGAGTTCAGAAAAGTGTCGATATCCGGCGAGCCGGCGTGGCCGGCGGGGTAGGCGACCCACGCGACCAAGAATCGCCGATCGACCAGGGAAGATTCGACCTTTCCGGCAAGCACTCCGGGCCCGGTGAAGTCAATTTGAACAAAGTCGATGCCGCCGATGGCAACCGTTCGAGGCTGGCCCGCCTCCTTACCGCCAATTGCCTTCAAAGTCGCACGGGCGGTTGTGATCATCGCGTCGTTCCGTTCCCCTTGACCCGGGTCGGGCAGGAACTCTGGCACGAGCGCGTAACCGGCCACGTAAATTCGGTTCCCGAATCGAGCGATGTATCGATGACCCGTCGTCTTCTGCTTACCCTCACCAATCGATTGAGCCTCGGGCTTCGGGGTCGAAGGCATCGCAATGGTGTAGCCGCCGCCTTCCGGCGAGAAGGGGGTGAAGAGTGGTCCGGCGAACTTTAGCGGGCCGGGGGTCTCGGCGTCCTTGACGGTGAGCGACGCCAGATAGCTCTCCGCGCCGGCGGGGAGGCCCGATTGGGGGGAGTACTCCACCATAACGGCGTAGAGGGAGCCCGCTATTGCGAACACCCGCAACCGAACCGCCAGGCGTCCAATCCCCTTTATCCCGACCTCGAGCACGTCCTCGAGCCCGGGCCAGCCGTTCAGAAGCGCATCGCGCTGACGCTTGAATACCGGGTGTTCGAACTCCTGAACGACGCCGCCGACATACGCCGCGAGCTCTTGGTCGGCGGGCGTTCCGGGATCCTCCTTCTGGTAGTTCGGCAGCGTCGAAACGATGTAGCTCGCCCCTTCGGTGTCGAACCTCCAAGTCTTGTACTTAGGGTCCTGACTCTTGTTATCCGGGTCGGCGGACGCTTTGGCGGGCACCTTGACGCTCAGGCCAGGCGCCAGCGTCACGGGCTTCATTGCCGGTATTGGCGCGGCCTGACCGGTAGCGAGGGCCGCGTGGAAAAGGAGGCCGACAGGCATGGTCGATTATGGGGGGTGGGAGGTTAGGACTTCTTGGCGTCTTTCGGGAGCAGCTTGAACGAGTTGAAGAACTGGTTGATGTCCGGCGCACCCTCGTGACCGGGCGGATAGAGCATGACGATCCCATAGATCATGTCGCGCTGAACCAAGACGTCGACGCGCCCGATTCCGCCTTCGGGAAACGAGAAGCCGGCGGTCGCCACGTCGATACCGTCCCGGGTGTAAGTGGTCGTGGCCTTGGTGACCTTCCCCTCGAAGGACTCGACGATCTTGCCGACGACGAACTCGTCCACCCCGTTCGGCGGCGCCTCCTGCGGCAGGGGAGCGTAGCCGACGATGTAGACGCGATTCCCGTACGACGCGAGGTAGCGTGTGAAACTGGCCTTGGCGCCCTTGGTCTTGTTTTCGCTGTCCGGCTTGGGCTTTCCAGGCATGCCTATCGAGCAGCCCGCACCGGGCGGGGTGAACGTTTCGAATACGGGTCCGGGGGTCTTGAGTGAACCAGCGGCCATCAAATCGACCGACAGTGAGCCGAGGAATGCGTCCGTTCCCGGCGGCCTCCCCTTAGCCAGTGAATACGTTTCAAGCAACTGGTACATGACGGGGCCGACCATGTACACCCGGCTCCATGCGGCAAGCTCCCTCCCAGCGGCAAGGACCTCGAGTCCAGGCCACCCGTTCAGCAAAAGGTCGCGCTGGCTCTTGATGGTGCCGCCGTTGCCGAGTGAATCGACGAGACCACGCGCTGCGTTCCCCAAAATCTCATCCGGTCTCGCGCGGGATAGCGCTTCGGGTGTCATCTTGTCTTCGCCGATGACGTAGGCGACTCGCCCGTCCACAAACTGCCAGTGGCGAAGCACTTCTCCGGCAGGAAGCTTTGAGCTGGGTTCGCTAACATCCAGGCTGACCGCACTCTTAGGCAAAGCCACGGAGGTCCCTTTCTCCAACTCGACCATGTGCCAGTCGGCGGGCATGGCTGGAGACGCCTGAAGGTGATTTAAGTAGGCAAAAAGGACGAGCGAACCCAGCATGCGGAATTATGCGCCGTGCGGGCGGGTTAAGATGGCCGGAATGAAGCCGCTCGCCTTTCTCGCAGTTTTGGCCCTAGTGCTCGCGGCGCCAGGCGCCCTAGCCCAGCATGACGACCACAAGGGTGGCAAGGATCAGCACGGCCACGATCTCGGCAAGGGGAAGAACCAAGTCGTCGCCAGGCATCCGCTTCTTTTCCGACACCCGGTACCGCCCCCGAACCACCATTCGGGACCGCATCACAAACCACACCCAAAACCGCACAAGCGGCACAAGGTTTGGGTGGTGCCGCACAAGGACAAGCACGGGCACTTGATCAAGGGTCATTGGGAGTGGCGCTGAGGAAGCTCACAGCGTAGCGAAGCGACGAACGACAGCCGATTTCCGCCGCGTCTACCGTATGCGCCGGCGAGCACATGCACGGCCCGACGGCGACTTCGCAAAGACCGGTCACGAACGAACAAGGGGAGCACAAACGAGCGGACGACCCACATTCTCCGGGTCGTCCGCTTTTTTTGGCTATTCGGGAGTCCCGGCTACACGGACTCCGGCTCGGGCGCGGGTTCGCCCGGCGCGGGCTCGGCATCCAAGCTGGGCACCGCGGCATGGGTTTCGACAGCGGGCGCCTCGGCGCCGGCGGCGTGGAACGTAAATCGGGCATTGCCCAGCGCGAACTCGACTCCGTCGTGCAGGGCGACCGTCTCATGCCGCTCGAAGTCGTTGGCGCCGAGCACAAAGGTTCCGTTGCTGGAGCCCAGATCGGTAAGGGTCCAGACGCCGTCTTCCAGGGTGATCTTGGCGTGGCGCCGGCTGATGTAGCTGCCTTCGGGCAGGCCGCCAAGGTCGATGTCGATCGGTCCGACGGTGGGGTCGAAGCGGCCGATGACGGCGGGCGGATTCACGGTGAACGAGATGTCGGTCTCGACGCCGCTTCGCTTCAGCACGATCGTGGCGCCTGAAGCCGGCTCGGCGACCGCCTCGGGGGCGTCGATCGCCGCGTCTTCCTGAATCGGGGGCGCTTCATTCATAACGTCGTCAGCCATTTCGTCAACTTTCTCCTACAGCGGGTCGTTGGACCAGCGCCGCCACTCCTAGAATAGCTCCAGAGATCGCGAGCGCGGGAATCAAGGTACCCAAGCTGAATGTCTGCTTAAACCAAAGGACATTCATAGACGGGTTGTCAGTTCGAATTGCGTCGATCATCCAGGCCGCGGCGACCCCAAAGGAGAGCAGCATCGAGGCGTTGACGACCCCCGGGCTGAGCCGCCCCCGGGTCTTACCCAGGTAGGCGAGCGAAACGGGAATCAACAGCGCGCCGACGATGGCGCCGCTGTAGCCGTACCAGATTTCGACGACGCTGTGGACTTGAAGCGCGACGACGACGGCGACGGCGGCGCCGACAAAGAGCCCGGCCCGACTCCACGCGGTAATCGACCGCTCGTCGGCATCGCCGCGGAGCCGGGCTACGATCTCCCGGCCGAAGGTGGCCCCGCTAACGAGCGTGTAGCCCGCTAACGCGGAGGTGATGGTGCCGGCCATCCCGACGATGAACAAGCCCTTCAACCCGGTGGGAAGGATGGCTTCGCCGAAGGCGGGATAGAGGGCGACGAGATCGGCGGGCGGCTTGGCGAGAAGCCCCATGGCGTAGAGCCCGGCCACGAGCGAGAGGAAGTCGAACAGCATCCAGAAGAGGATCGAGATGAGCACGCCGCGCCTTCCGACCTTCGGCGAGGCCGAGCTCGTCACCCGCTGGTGAAACGCGGGATCGACCAATGTCCAGGCGCCGAGGAGGAAGAAGGTGAGAACGCCGATGCCCCCGATACCGCCGGAGGGGTTGAGGAGCTTTTGGGTTCGGAGGGACGGCAGGATGGTCGCGAAGGGATGGTGGGAGGCGGCGTACACATCCAGGGCAATAAAGCCGACGTACATGAGCACGAACGCCAACAACCCGACTCGGGCGTCGGCAAGGAGGCCGCCCTTGAGCAGGAACGCGGTGACCGCCAAGGCGCCGACGAGGAGGCTGGGGAGCGGTTCCCAACCGGTGAAGCACTGAATGAGCACCGCCAGCATGTAGACCTGGGCCGCAGGAACCGCGAGGAGCAAAACGAGGCCGGCGCCAACCAAACCGGAGCTTCGACCCCAACGAAGCTCGAGCCGCTCGGGAAGGCTGAGCTGATCGTTCTCGCGAACGCGCCCGGCGAAGAATTGGGCGTAGACGAGGGCGAAGACGTAGTAGGGAACGCCGAGCAGGAGCCAGGTGCCGATGCCGTAGGTGGCGGTCGCCTCGCCCGCGCCGAGGATGCCCCCGTACCAGGTGCTGACCAAGGTGGCGACGAACACCGGCAGAGTGAGTGTCCGCCCCGCGGCCAGAAACTGGAGGATCGTGGTCTCGCGTAGCCGCGCCGATAAGCCTAGCGAAAGAAGGGCGGCGACGAACAATCCGAAGACGATCCAGTCGAGTAGCGCGAAGTGGACGGTGACGGGGGTCATTCAGGCCAGTCCGGCTCCGGTTCGCTTTCGAGAAACAGAAAGGCGGCCCCGCTTTCAAGCTCGACCTCGATCGGCGCGCCGACGGCATGGTTCGATATTGAGGTTGCGCCGAGGGCGTCCAAGTTAGCGCGCTCAAGCGGCCAGCGCACGCCCCTGAGCCAGACACCCGAGCACGCGGAAAGGGGTAGCAGCGAAACACGGGCCTCGCCGGAAAACCGGCCTTGATAAGGGCCGACGAGAACATGACCGAAGCCGCGCGCGAAGACCAAGCGGCAGGCCAGTCCGCTTTTGGCGGCGCTGTGGAAGATCGCCAACTCGTGGTCGGGCAGGTCGCCGGTTATGTTGATGAGGGTGACGGCGCCAAACCCCTGCGAGGCGAGCACCGAGAGCAACTTGTCGCAATCGGTGAACGCCTCGGATGGGTCCTCGCGGACGTCGGGAAAGAGGGCTCGATCCGCCTGGAGTGAGTCGAGGTCGCCGACGACCAGGCGGGGGGTCAGGCCGGCCGCCAGCAAAGCGTCGGCGCCCCCGTCGGCGGCGGCGATAAATGTTGCAGAATCGGCCCACGATGCCAGTAGACTAGTCGGCACCGACGCGCCTCCGAGCACCCCGAGGACGCGCTCCTTCGGTGCGAAAACCGCGCTCATCGACGGGGTCGCCGCGTCCGGCGACCGCCGGTAGACGCCTGTGCAACTGGTTTCCCAATAATCGAGATATTAGGCGTTTTTGCGCTTAAAAACGTAGAATTCCAAAGCATTAGGACTCTATTGAACCGTGGGGCCCTGTGAATGCGAAACCTGGCCGATTCTTCTTTCCCAAAAGGGTGTGCGCGCGAACAAAAACATCTGTATAATCGCATTCCCCCTGCCGCATCCGCGGCCTCCGACCCGAGATGAAAAGCCAGTATTCCCTTGAAGACCGCCCTGAGATTATCCGACTTAAGACAGCATGGGATCTGGTGCTTCGCCGGCTCGCGCCGGATGTTCAGGCGGCCTGGCTTGACCGCTATCTCCGGCCCCTCGTTCCGCAGTCCCTCGCCAACGGTCAAGTAACCCTCGCCGCCCCGGGAAGGTTCGTGTGCGACTGGGTACGGGCACGGTATCAGGCGACGCTCGAGGAGCTGTTGAGCGACGAGCTCGGCGAGATTGTGACGGTCGAGATTCTCGCCGGACCGCGGGAAAAGTCGACGGCGGCGCCGGCTCCGGCAACGGTGTCCACCGCGGCGCCGGCCTTCCCCGCCGAGCCCAAGTTCAAGCCGTACGAGAAGTACACCTTCGATTCGTTCGTCGTCGGGCAGAGCAACCGAATGGCGGTCGCGGGCGCCAAAGCGGTTGCGGCGGAGCCGGGCAAGCGGTTTAACCCGCTGTTCATCTACGGACAGAGCGGTTTGGGCAAGACCCACCTCTTGCACTCGATCGCCCGCGAAATCCTCGACCGCGATCCCAGCTTTTCGCTCGTCTACGTGACCGCGCAGCAGTTCGCCGAGGAGTTCATCCACGCCCTTCAGGCTGGAAAACTGGATCAATTCCGGCGAAAGAGCCGCAGCGTCAGCATGTGGCTCGTCGACGATATTCAGTTCATCGCCGGCAAGGACAAGACGGCGGAAGAGATTTTTCACACGTTCAACAATCTTCACTCGCTGGGCAAGCAGATCGTGCTGTGCTCGGACCGGCCGCCGCGCGATCTGTACTTGATGGACGAGCGGCTCCGCTCCCGGTTCGAGTCGGGCCTGGTCGCGGATATTCAGATGCCGGACACGGAGACTCGGTGCGCGATCCTGCTCAATAAGGCACAGCGGGAGCGGGTGGACCTACCCCACGACATCGCGATGTACCTGGCCGAAAACGTGCCCGGAAACGTCCGGGTGCTCGAAGGCGCGATGACCAAGATCGCGGTGCAGGCCAGCTTGCAGGATCTGCCGATTACGATGGAGCTGGCCGCCGAGATGGTCGAGACGTACTACCGGGCGGGAACGCTCGCCAAGCCGAGCGTCGACCAGATCGTCAACGAGGTCGGCAAGCATTACAAGATCCCGTCCGTCGACATTCAGGGCATCTCGCGGAAGGCGCCGATCGTACACGCGCGGCACATTGCCGTGTTCATCACGCGCGAGATCACCGGCGATTCGTGGAAGCACATCGGATCGATGTTCGGGGATCGCGACCACACGTCGATGATGCACGGATACCAGAAGGTTGCCCACATGATGCGGCAGGACAAAGATCTCCGCGCCACGGTGAAGATGCTGATGCGCAATCTCTACCCCGAAGCCTAATGAAGCTCGGCGAGATGACGTGGAAGGAGGTCGACGCGCTCGACCGAGAGACGGTGGTGATTTTGCCGACCGGGTCCCTCGAGCAGCATGGGCTGCACCTTCCCCTGCTGACGGACACGATCTTGGTCACCGCCGTTGCCGAAGCCGTCGAGCGGAATCTCACTTCCTCGGTGCTCCTGGTGCCGACGCTGTGGCTCGGGGCGAGCACCCACCATTTGGCCTACACAGGTTCGCTCAGCGCCTCCTCGGACGGCTACTACGAAGCGGTGGCGGGCGTGGTCGACTCACTCGCGGACCAGGACTTCACGCGGTTTTTCATCATCAATGGGCACGGCGGCAACAAATCCTCGAACGACATCGCCGCGCGCGAGCTGAAGGTCGCCTACGAGAAGGCGTCCTTCTGCGTGAGCAACTACTGGGACGGCATCGACAAGGTGCTGCCGGCGATCATGGAGGGGCCGCTCAAAACGATCCGGCATGCGTGCGAGGGGGAGACGAGCCTGATGCTGCACGTGCGGCCGGAACTCGTGCACATGGACCGGGCTCAGGACGACGGCCTGGTCTCGAAGACCGATCCGCGCGGGATGATCCGGTTCTTCGACGAGATTTCGGAGAACGGAAACTTCGGATACTCGACCCTGGCGACGGCGGCGAAGGGGCGCCTGATCTTCGAGGCGTGCGTCGAGGATATGGTACGCGAGGTGCAGCGGTTTTCAGATGAGCAGTTGCTGTTGGGGTTGTAGCTGCCAGTGCGTTGCCCGCCCCCGGCGCCCCCGCTTCCTTCGTCGGCTTGATCCATCGCTTTACCGCGCACAAGAGTTCGCGGGGGACCGCTAACCTTGCCCTTCGGGCTTCAAACAACGCGGTCCCTGGTGCGAACTCTTAGGCTCGCGGCGATGGAGAGACCCGCCGAAGGAACGGGGCGCCGTCCGACGCGCCGGGACGACGCACAGGGCGCCGACTACGGTACGGAGGCCATCGGGGCGGGGCGGAGGGCGGTGGTTTCGAGGGTGACGTGGCGGCCGGATTGGGCCGAGCGCAGGACCGCGTGCATCGCCTCCAACACGTGAAGGGCCAGAGCGCCGGATGCTCGATGGGGGCGGGATTCCGCCAGGCCGAGGGCCAAGTCGAGAACGCCGACGCCCCGCGCATTCCCTCCATGCGGCCGCGGCTCCGAGTGCACGACCCAATCATCTTCGCCGCGGACCTTCGACTTGACTTCCCCGCCGAAGCCGTTCGGATCGGGCACGAGCATCGAGCCCTCGGTTCCGTTCACGACGATCGCCGGATACGTCCCGACCGGAGTGTCGAACGATGTCGTGAGCTGGCCGATCACGCCGCTCGCGAACTCGAAGATGCCGACCAAATGGGTCGGCGTCTCCACGTGAATCTTCTTTCCGCGAAGGGGTTCGCTCGTAATGAGGCGCTCGGCATGAGCAGAGGAAGTTGCCCCGGCGACCCGCGCGATCGGTCCGAAGAGGTTCACGAACGCGGTGAGATAGTACGGCCCCATGTCGAAGAGCGGGCCGCCGCCGCGCGTGTAGTAGAACTCCGGGCTGGGGTGCCACGACTCATGCCCACCGCACTGCATGAAACCATTAACCCCCACGAGTTGGCCCAAGCGGCCGGAGTCGATGACCGAGCGAGCAGTTTGGTGGCCGGCGCCGAGGAAGGTGTCCGGAGCGGCCCCGACGCGAACCTTCTGCCGGTCAGCCTCGGCGAGAAGGGCCCGGCCATCGCCGAACTCAACCGCGAGCGGCTTTTCGTTGTAGATATGCTTGCCGGCCGCGGCGGCGGCGAGGGCGACCTCGGCGTGGGCGCCCGGCGGAGTCAGGTTCAGGACGAGATCGACATCCGGATGGGCGATGAGGTCTTCGGGCGTCAGAACCAGCGAGACGCCGGCCTTGGCGGCAACCTCCCTGGCCCGCGAGGCGTCGGCATCGGAGACCGCGACCACGCTGGTCTCGGGAAACTTCGCCAGGTTCTCGAGGTAGATGCCGCTGATATTGCCGGTGCCGACAATCCCTACGCGCAACTCGGGCACGCAGGGACTTTACCAATCCGCATCGTACGCAGCGCGGCGAGCCGTTAACGCTCGCCGCGCCATGTAACGGGATGCGTTATCGCTTGCGTCGTCGAAGCAATACAAATCCGGCGGCCAACAACACTCCTGTCATCGGCTCGGGCGCCGGAAGAGGTGCGGCGATCGGGGGATTGGAGGGCGCGGTGTCGATGAAGTTGGCAGACCAACTCCAGCCGTCCCAAGCTTGATCGGCAAGCGTTCGGTCCCCGAAGCCGACCGCCGACTCGCTCCAGGTCGGCAGCGTGGTCCCTGATCCGAGGTAGTACGCCCAGAAGCCCGGCGAACCCGCGCTGAAGCCGGACTCGTAGTGGCTACCTGGACCGTCGGGACCATAGGGCGCACCGTTGAAGCCGATCGCGGTGACGGCGTCGCCGAACGAGTAGCTCGTGATTTGGACGGTGAGATCCGGGTCGGTGGCGGCAATGGCGTCGACCATGTCCTCACCGGTGGCGTTTCCATCCCAGCGGAAGCCCCAGACAAGGCTCGGATGCGCCGTTCCGTCCTGCCAATCGATGAGAAGCGCGGCCTCGTTGGAGCCGGTTCCGGTCCAGTTCACGATGTCGGAGAAGCCGAAGGCATGAGCGACGGACGTTGCGAGGGTGATGAAGAGGATTGGGAGTGTCTTGTTCATGGTCAATTGAGATCGAAGAGTTCGTCGGTGGCAAGGTTGCCGTCGCGGTCGATGTCGCCCAGGTCCACGGCAAGGTAGTCGCTCGCCTTGAAGCCGTAGCCGAAGGTGCCGGATCGATAGATGGGCGCCCGGCTCGTGCCGTGGCCATCGGCCCAGAGGATCACGCCGTGGCCGGCGCTTCGGCCCTGGAAGCTGGGGTAGTTGTGGCTCGGCGGTTCGAGGAGCGGGTTGGCCTCGAGCGTGGGCTTCGGATACTGAAACGAGTTCAGCCGGGCCGAGCTGGCGAACGCAACCTTGTCCGCCGGGACGTTGACGGCGGTGAAGGAGACCCCGCCCCGCCCAAGATAGACGTAGTTGTAGCCGTACCCGGTGAAGCCGACTGCGGTTCGCAACCGGTTCGGGAAGGTGGGGTCGGCCTGTATCCCGGCGCCACGGGTGTAGGGATAGAGCGGGCCGCGCTCCGGAACGACGACCCCGCTCGTGACGAGGCCCCACCAGTAGCTGACCGAGTTCGGGTCGGCGGTCGCGGTAGCCCAAGGCACCATCGCGTCGTCGGCATCGCCGCCATACATGATCCAGGCGAGCCCCAGTTGCTTCAGGTTGGAAAGCGAGGCGGTTTGCTTGGCCGACTGCTTGGCCTGGGCAAAGACGGGAAAGAGGAGCGCGGCGAGGATCGCGATGATCGCGACAACTACCAGGAGCTCGATGAGCGTGAAACCGTCCTCGGGGATCGGGGATCGGGGACCGGTGGTCCGGTTTAATCGATTCAATTCAACCTCCACGGCGCGTGAAGCGCCGAAAGCGGTGAACCATCGTTTCAACGGTGGGGCGGGAAGGGGCCGGAGACCGGCCGCTAACCGCGCCTATGCTCGTAGGCGATAGCTCACAAACGTTCGTAGAGCGGGCATTCGGGCTCTTCTCGCGTTGCGAGAACTACCGCTGCGGCACAGCGCCGGACTTCGACCGGACTTCCCCCGTCTTTCAGCTCGCTACGACAGCGGGCCTCTACGGTATCGCAGATGATACCGGGGGTTGGAGTGGAGTGATGGAGTGATGGAGTGATGGAGTGATGGAGTGATGGAGTGATGGAGTGATGGAGTGATGGAGTGGTGGAGGTTGGTGGTGGGTCAGCGGGTGAAGGCGTTCTTTGGAACCGCGACGTTGATCTTCGGGGCGTCGAACTTCACGATCAAGTCGCGCCCCATGATTTTCATCGAAGTTTGGACGAGAAAGAACGTCTTCGAGTCGAACCACATGGTCGAATCCATGGCCGTTCCGCCGTTCGACGCTTTTCGGTGCACGACATACGTCGAACGTCCGGCAATCGTCTGCTTGGTAAGGCTGGGTGCCCCTGCGCCGGGCATGGTGAGGATGCCACCCCACTTCGCATGAAAGAGCGCCGCCGGGACGGATGTTCCGGCGTTGGCGGAGATTCCCGTGATAGCGGCGATTCCCATTTCCGGGCTCTGAGACTGCTGCCACTGGCCCACACTCAAGACCCATGTCTTGCCACCCGTTACGAGCAACGCATAAGGGCGGCCACCTAAACTCGCCCCGGACACTTTGAGCTGCCCGGGGCGCTGGAAGACGATGTGCGCGGTGCCAGAAAACGATCCGGTCGAGCCGCGGACGTCCTCGATGAGCGTCCGAGCCGAATCGTAGGCTTTCTGGCTGCGCTTCAGTACGTCATTTGCCGAAAGTGGGGCGGCATTCGTCGACCCGAGTACAACCAGCAATCCGAGTTGCCACATGCTTTAGCATACAGCCAAGTTCGATGCGAGGGGCAAGCGCTCGGCTAGGGTTCGAGAACCGGTATTGGAGGCTAGTCAGCCTTTGGTAGTAGGTGGCCCATCTTGTCACGCTTGGTCGACATATACTTGGCCCGCGGCGTCTGCTCGGCGGTGATGAGGGGGACGTGCTCGACGATTTCTAGGCCGTAGCCTTGGATTCCGGAGACCTTCTTGGGGTTGTTGGTCATGAGGCGCAGCTTGTGGAGGCCGAGGTCGGCGAGGACCTGGGCGCCCAACCCGTAGTCGCGAAGGTCGGCCTTGAAGCCCAGAGCGATGTTCGCCTCGACGGTGTCCATTCCCTGGTCCTGCAATTCGTAGGCTTTGAGCTTGTTGATCAGGCCGATTCCGCGCCCTTCCTGAGCGATGTAGAGGAGAACGCCCCGACCGGCCTCCTCGATCTTGCGGAGGGCCATCTCGAGCTGGTCGCCGCAGTCGCATCGGAGGGAGCCCAGCAGGTCCCCGGTCGCGCACGAGGAGTGGATGCGGGCAAGCACCGGCTCTTCGGTGCAGACGTCGCCTTTCACGATGGCGACGTAAGGGTGAGGTTCGACGCTCGTCTCGTACGCGTAAAGCGTGAAGTGGCCGAATTTAGTCGGGAAGTCGATCGGACCGGCCACGCGGCTAACGAGCTTCTCGGTCTTGCGGCGGTAGGCGATGAGGTCGGCGATCGTGACGATCTTCAGATCGTGCTCGAGCGCAAAGGGCTCGAGGCCGTCCAGGCGCATCATCGTGCCGTCTTCGTTGAGGATTTCGCAGCCCACGCCGACGGGCTTGAAGCCGGCGAGGACGCACAGGTCGACGATCGCTTCCGTGTGGCCGGCTCGCCGGAGAACGCCACCCTTCTCGGCCCGAAGCGGGATGATGTGCCCTGGGCGGGCGAGGTCGGACGGCAATGCCTCGTCGTCCACGAAGACGCTGACGGTCAGGGCCCGGTCGTGAGCGGAGACGCCGGTGGTCGCGCCCTTCAGGGCATCGACCATTTCCGCCATGGCGGTACCGTGGCGGGCCGTGTTTTGCTTCGTCATCATCGGGATTTGAAGCTCGGCGAGCCGCTCGGCGGTGGTGGGGATGAAGGGCACGCCGCGGCCGAAGCGAACCATGAAGTTCATGGATTCCGTCGTGCATGCCTGGCCGGCGATGACGAGATCGCCCTCGTTTTCGCGGTCGGGGTCATCGACGACGATGATCATGCGACCGGCTTTGAGCTCTTCGAGAGCCTCGGGGATCGAGGCAAAGGGCGACGCCATAGGATTCATTCTACGAGGCGAGCGACGGGGGCGTCGTTCGCGGCCGGATGCGGGCTGGAAGCCCGCGCTTCATCTGGCGCCCTCACCCCGCTTCGCGGACCTCTCCCGGAGGGAGAGGAGACGCGCGTGGTGGACGCCCTCACCCCGCTTCGCGGACCTTTCCCGTGGGGAGAGGAGACGCAGGTGGTGGGCGCCCTCACCCCGCTTCGCGGACCTCTCCCGGTGGGAGAGGAGACGCAGGTGGTGGGCGCCCTCACCCCGCTTCGCGGACCTCTCCCGGTGGGAGAGGAGATGTAGGTGGCCGGCGCCCTCACCCCGCTTCGCGGACCTCTCCCGGAGGGGAGAGGAGACGCGCGTGGTGGACGCCCTCACCCCGCTTCGCGGACCTCTCCCGGAGGGAGAGGAGACGCGCGTGGCCGGCGCCCTCACCCCGCTTCGCGGACCTCTCCCGGGGGGAGAGGGGATGCGGGGGTCGGCTTGGGTTTGGGCTTGGTCATCGCCTCGACGCTCCACAGGTAGATCAGGAGGACGGCAG
>Ga0209060_10003413_pt1 | contig 13363 bp, 15 predicted proteins | sample Coa_R1_8_FD_187155 | JGI IMG/M metagenome (GOLD analysis project Ga0209060, IMG submission 187155) | Surface soil microbial communities from Centralia Pennsylvania, which are recovering from an underground coalmine fire - Coalmine... | ecosystem: Environmental > Terrestrial > Soil >...
TGAAGAGATAGTAGGAGGCTTAGACCTGGCGATTGCGGCAGGGGTGAAACGGACACACCGCTTACCGCATAAATTGACCATTCGCTGCGCCTAATAGGTGGTTCGAGCCGAGCGAATTTCCTTTCCAATCCAGGCCTAGTAGATTGTAATCAAGAACTTAGGGAAAAATCTGAGGAAGTGGGGAACCTGCTGCAGTACGGGGTCAGGCGAGAGAGTTCGTCTGCGCCGGTGTTAAAATAGCAGGATATCCAAATATGCCTTTAAAAACACTGTTTTTGAATCCTCCATCGTTTGAGAATTTCGACGGGGGCGCGGGTTCCCGCTGGCCCGCCACGCGCGAAATCGAGAGTTATTGGTATCCGGTATGGCTTGCATACCCGACGGGAATGTTGGAGGGCGCGCGCCTGTTGGATGCGCCGCCTCATCATGTCTCGGGCGAGGAAACGATCGAGATCGCCAAGGACTATCAGTTTCTTGTTTTGTTTACCTCGACTCCGGGCTTCCCCGGGGATATTCGGCTGGCCCAGGCGATCAAGCAGGCCAATCCGAAGATCAAGATTGCGTTTGTAGGACCGCACGTGAGCGTGCTGCCGGAGAAGTCGCTGCGCGATTGCCGCGCGATTGATTTCATTTGCCGTAAGGAATTCGATTACGCCGTTGTGGACTACGCCAATGGAAAGCCGCTGGAAGAGATCGCGGGCGTGTCGTTCTTGAAGGACGACAAAGTGGTGCACAATCCGGATGCGCCGCAGATCCAGAATCTGGACGCACTTCCGCACGTGACCGAAGTCTACAAACGCGATCTGGATGTGACGAGATACAACGTGCCGTTCCTGCTGTATCCGTATGTGTCGTTGTACACGACGCGCGGATGTCCGGCGCAGTGCACGTTCTGCCTGTGGCCACAGACGTTGAGCGGACATCCGTGGCGCAAGCGGTCTACGGATGACGTCGCGGCCGAAATGGTAAAGGCCAAACAGTTATGGCCTGACGTGAAGGAATTCTTTTTCGACGACGACACCTTCAATATCCAGAAGGCACGCACCATCGAGTTGTGCGCGAAGCTGAAGCCGCTTGGGCTGACGTGGTCTTGTACTTCGCGGGTGACAACGGATTACGAAACGCTGAAGGCAATGAAAGAAGCGGGATGCCGGTTGCTCATTGTTGGATATGAATCCGGCGATCAGCAGATTCTGAAGAACATCAAGAAGGGCGCAACGGTTGAGCGGGCGCTGCAGTTCACCAAGGATTGCCACAAACTGGGACTCGTAGTTCACGGTGATTTCATTCTCGGATTGCCGGGCGAGACACACCAGACGATTAACAACACCATCGCATTCGCGAAAGAGCTGGATGTGGAGACGATTCAGGTGTCAGTGGCTCACGCGTATCCGGGAACCGAACTTTACGATTACGCGGTGAAGAACGGCTTCATGGTTGGCGACAACAAGATGGTGGACGAGGGCGGACATCAGCTCGCGCACATCCAGTATCCGGGGCTGCCGGCGGATGACATTCTTGGCGCGGTGCACCGCTTCTACGATGAATATTATTTCCGTCCGAAAGCGGTTTTCCGCATCTTGAAGAAAGCAGCGTTTGACAGCGGGGAACGCAAGCGTCTTTACAAAGAGGCGAGGACGTTCCTGAAGCTGCGCGCGGCGCGCAACAAGCTGGTGAAGAAGCATGCTGAGGCGGCGGCCGCCGCTCCGGCGGGTGCGATGACCGATTAGGGCAGGAACGCCCTTTCAAAACCACTTGAGCGGGGCAACTCGAGGTCGCCCCCTTCAAAACAGTTTGTCAGACGGGCTGAGCGAACTGAGAACTGACTGTTAAGTGACCTTCCGCAAGTATTTGGTGCTGGCTGGAGTAACCGTCTTCGCAGCGGCAGGAGACTCCATGCTCTCGCACGGGATGAAGCAGACGGGCAGCGTCTCTCTCCATCATCTGCAGGGTGTGATTCTTGCGCTGCTGAATCCATGGGTAGCCGTCGGGATCCTTCTACTGCTTGCCTTTTTCGCTTCCTACATGAATGCGCTCTCGTGGGCAGACTTGACGTATGTGCTGCCGGCGACGTCGCTCGGATATGTTTTGTTAGCCCTGGTGGCAAAGTTTGCGCTGCATGAGCAGATCAGCTTGCTCCGATGGCTGGGGATCGTGTTGATTTCCGGTGGCGTTGGATTCGTGGCTGGCGGGGAAGCGTCGACATCGCACGCGCGCCATCAATCCCCCTTCGCAGAAGACGAGAAGGACGGGACAGCCGAATCCGAGGTTGCATCGGCGGCATCGGGTGGAGCGCAGCGATGAAGCATCTCTACACGTGGAGCGGAATTCTGATCGTTGTCTTCTTTTCGGTGATGGGCGACATATTGATCGCGCGTGCCATGAAGAAGGTTGGCGATGTGCACGAGTTGTGGGATCGCTGCGGACTCTGGACGGTAGTCGGAAAAGTACTTTCGAGGACGAGTTTTTTCCTCGGAGTGATGGCAATGGCTGTGGCATTCTTCAGCCTGTTGTTTGCGTTGTCATGGGGCGATGTAAGTCTGGTGGCGCCGGCTGCAGCGTCGCTGACGTTTATCGGCAATGCATTTGCGGCAAAAATCTTTCTTCATGAAAAAGTCGACCGGCGTCGATGGATTGCGGCGTTACTAGTCGCCGCGGGTGTGGCTCTGCTGGCCGGGTAAGCTTCTTGCGGCAGAAGACCAAGTCAAGAGCCGAGACCGCAGAGGACGCCGAAATCTAGGAATTCAGCGCTTCCCCAAAAAATCAAAGAATAACCACGAAGGACACTAAGGGGCACGAAGGCTAAGCCCGCCTGAGTTTCGTTCTCACCCTTGAGACGGTCTTCGGGTGTACGTTTCCTGGTCCTTCCTACTTTTCCAAGGAGTGCTGGAACCGAAAGCGAGCATCACTCGGCGCGTTAGTGTGCTATATAGCGATATGAGAGAGTTTTTGCACAGGCTTAGATATTATGCAGTGCTTGCCAAAAGGCGCTATATAGTACTATACTCCGCCGCGTCCTTAGATTCCGCGTTGGAGGCGTTCCATGCCAAAGAAGTTGTTCCCGCACTCCTGCCGGGCGCTTGCGCTCGGTCTGTTGACACTCATCGCCTTCGTAGTGCCGTCCTTTGGGCAGCAGAAGATTTTGGGAGGGTACTTCGAAGAGTGGAGCATTTATTACGCGGGTTATAACATCGCCAACCTTCAGCAGAACGGTGTGGCGAACAAGCTGTCTCATCTCCTGTATGCGTTCGCGAACGTCACAACAACGCCCGCACCCGGGTGCGCCATTGCCGACTCGTGGGCGGATTATCAGACCCCCTATCTGCCAAGTGTAAACGGGCAGCCGTATCCGGGACCGCTGTACGGAAACTTTGCGGCGATCCAACAGTTGAAGGGGTTGCATCCGAAACTGAAAGTATTGATGTCGATTGGAGGCGCGTCATCATCGAACACGCAGGCTTTCCAGACTGCGGCGAGCACGGCTGCTGGACGTCAGGCATTGGCGGCTTCATGCATCGACCTGTTCATTAACGGAAACATTGCTCAGGGAATTTCAGCGCCCGGGCTGTTTGATGGTTTCAACATCGATTGGGAATTTCCGACGGCGAGCGACACTCAGAATTTCACGGCGTTGCTTACAGAGTTCCGCAATCAGCTGAACGCTTTGGGTAAAACCACCGGGCAGAAGTATGTACTGTCGTTCGATGGACCAGCGGGCCAGCAGAATTATGTGAACATCGACCTGAAGCACGCGGCAAAACAGGTGGACTTTATCACGATCGATGGATACAACTACGCCGGCTCCTGGCAGACGCAGACCAACGACGCTTCTCCGTTGTTCGACTCGAAACAGGATCCGCTTTACGGACAGCATCTGGACATCGACGACACCGTGAATGCGTACATGGCGGCTGGAGTTCCAGCGCGGAAGTACACTATGGGATTGCCGCTCTATGGTGCGGGTTGGACTGGCGTGCCCAACGTTAATCATGGCTTGTATCAGAATTCGACGGGGCCGTCGCCGGTTCCGAACGCGAACGGGGTGGGGCTGTGTCCGGATCTGAGTGGAGCCACTCCGGGATGCGATGTACTCCTGACGCCGGGACTCGCAACTTACGGCACGCTGGCGAATCTGACGGCGAATGGATACAGCGTGTACTTTGATCCTTTGCGCACGGCGGTGTCACTCTACGATCCGGCGCTGGGAACGTTTTATACCTATGACAATCCGAACACGGCGTTCTTGAAGATGCTGTATGTGGATTTGAAGGTTCCGGGAGGTCTGGGCGGAGCGTACGTATGGGCATTGAAAGACGACGATCCCAACGGAACCATGGTGAAGACCATGGCGAGTGGATTGGGACGGTAGAACCGTTGTTTTGATGCCGACGGTGAGTCGTTCTTCGCGACCTCGGCGAACCCTTTGCGCACTCAGCGTTAAAAGCTCTTAACGCTGAGTGTGCTGAGACAATCCGCAGAGGACGCAGAGCAAACCGGGTACGTTTGGGCTTCAAGAGTGGTTTGGCGAGATGCTCCACTTTCGTAGTGCGGGTGGAGCATTTCTTTAAGCAATGAGCTGCGAGCTTCGAGCCACGAGCGAACCTCCATCTAGCTCGTAACTCTTAGCTCGAAGTTTATGTCAGCTCAGAAGCTTGAACACTTTGCAGGTGCGGTCGATCATTTGCTCCTGGAGTGGAGTGGGATTCAGAAATTCAAGACCGTGATTGAAGCCCACGCGGTTGCGGACGACGCCGCGCACGACGAACTCCGTAGTGTTATATGGAATCAGGAATTCGAGAATCACGCTCGTTCCCGCGTCGAGTTCCCGGGTCAAGAACAGGCGCATGCCGCCGCGGCTGATGTCGGAAGCCTCCCCGCGAAGATTCAGTCGCTCACCGTTGAGGAACACAGTCACACTGACCGGGATCACGATCTCATGGCGTTCCCAACGTCGATCGTCCTCCTTTGGCTTCGCGTCGGGTTCAGGTCGTACAGTTTGCATGCTGATATTCACTGTCTCGCACCCTGTCCTTTCGGACAATGCCACGACGGTAACGAAGGCGTGACTTCTGGGTGGTGACTGTCGAGTGCTGCTGGGTCTAACTCCTTGATTATAAATGGCGTAGCGACAGGAGGAGATCATTGGCGGGTCCTCATGAAATCTGGTGATAGAGTTCAGGTCATGGAGCACCCGGTACTGCTTTATGACGGAGTTTGTGGGCTCTGTAATCGGACGGTGCGGTTTGTGCTGCAGTACGACCGCGAGAGAAAGTTCCGGTTTGCTCCCTTGCAGAGTGCGTATGCAGCGAGGCTACTTGGAAAGAAGGGTGTGGATGCTTCGGATCTGAATTCGTTTTACATCGTGGTCGTTCGCGAAGAGGGGGAAATGTTGCTGGAGCGGTCGGATGCTGCGCTGTTTGTCATGGAGAAACTTCCGGGGATTTGGCCAGTTGTGGCGCGGATTCTGCGGCTGGTTCCGCGCACGCTTCGTGACGGGGGATATCGCGTGATTGCCCGGAATCGATATCAGGTCTTCGGGAGGTACGATACGTGTCCGCTTCCCAGCGAAAGTGATCGTGAACGTTTCATCGAAGTGTGATGAGAATGTGGATCGACGCTCCGTGATAGATTTTCGGGATGCCTCATGGCGAAATGACTACGAGCCGGCTGGAAGCGTTCAGCGATGGTGTTATCGCGATTATCGTCACGATCATGGTGCTGGAGTTGCGATCGCCGTCGCCACCGACCTGGCCTGCACTGTTCAGAGTAGCCCCGGTTTTCCTGAGCTACGGGTTGAGTTTTCTAGTCGTTGCCATTATGTGGGTGAACCATCATCACCTGATTCATGCGGTGCGGGAAGTCACGGCGGGTCTACTCTGGTCGAATTTGAATCTGCTTTTCTGGATGTCGCTCGTTCCTTTTGTGACAGAGTTTCTGGGGAAGAACTTTCGCCTGCCAATGGCGGTGGCTTTGTACGGGATCGACCTGGCACTGTGCGGCATTGCGTTTTACCTGTTGCGCAGCGAGTTGGTGCGGCAGAGCCGGCATGATGCCAGCCTGATTGAGTATCACGCGAGCGTACAACGTAAGAATCTTCTGTCTGCGGGATTATATTTCTCGGCTGCGCCGCTGGCTTACGTTTCTATCTACATTTCGTTCTTCATCTTCGTGTTGATTCCGGCGATGTATTTCCTTCCGGAAAAGAAGTTGGCGGGAGCGGGGGAGTCATGAGGCGAGAATCAGGCACTGGCAAAAGCGAGTTACGCTGTTTGTCTGCTCGCCTCTGACCAGGGCCTCTTTCAAACCGACAGATGCCATTTCTTAAGCTGGATTTTACTGCATCGGGGGTGTACTCGGTGCCATGCCTGCCGGGCACGGCGTGCCGTTTGGATTAGTTGTTCCGGTTTGTTGAGTAGCGCCAGCATTCGTGTTGTTTCCAGCAGCCCCTCCGGAGGGCGCAGGAGAACTAGTCGTCGAGCCAGTGTTCGAGTTTGGTGGATTGCTCGGCGTAGGAGTCTGGGTGCTCACACACGGCGCCGTGCTATTCGGAACGGTCTGATTCGAGGGCTGTGTGGGTGCAGGTGAAGCTCCTGTGGGACTCGGAGCAGTTTCGGTTGGTGCTGGCGTTTCTGTGTTCGGCGGCGGAACATTTTGGGTGTCAGGTCCGGCCGCTTTGGTGGTAATCGGTGTGGGCGGACCTATCGTTGTAGTTTGTGGGGTTGCGGTCGAGTTCGGTGGCGTGGTCGTTTGATTCGTGGTTGGTGCTGTGCTCTGCGTCGGTGTCGGCGTGGGTGTTGTTGACGGCGTCGTGCTCCCGGCGGAAGGTGCGGGTTGCGATGTGGGCGGCGGCGTTACAGGCGTAGCTGCTCGAGTTCGTTGCGCGGTGGCCCACGTTGCAAATGTCAGAAGAAGGAATAGCGCGAAGATGCGGGTAGTCATGAATGCTCCAGTGAGAACGCGTGGCATTTTTCTGCCTCGGCGTTTTTCTAAGTCTCAATCTGTGGTGGGGCAGGTGCTATACGGCGAATGCCGTAGCAGCCAGTGAAAGCAGTGGGATACCTACGAAGGGCAGGTTCCCCCGTCCTCGCTTCGCGAGTCGTCGGAATGACAACCATCAACTGAGTGCGTCTAGAGTTTTCGTGACGATGCTTAAAGCGAATTCCGCATGCACTAGGGACAATACCCGGCGCTATTTGTGGTATTGCGTTGGTTGCGGACCTTTTTCAAGCGTGGGACGATCCCAGATCCAGCCTTGGCGCGTGTAGCTCGCTAGCTCGAAATCCTGTGTCAGTTCGAGTGCGTCGGTGGGGCAGGCATCTTCGCAGAGTCCGCAGAACATGCAGCGGCTGAGATCGTAGGTGAAGTTGGTGAGTTCTTTGCGGCGCGTCTTTTCGTTCCGTTCGCTGGAGACGACGATGAGGTGCTCGGGGCAGGCGAGGGCACAAAGGTCGCAGGCGATGCACATCGTCTCGTCGGTGTCGGGATTCACGTTGAGGCGCGGCGCTCCGCGGTAGCGCTCGGCGACCTGCGGCCGCTCCAGCGGGTACTGCTCGGTGTAAATTTCCTTGGGATCCTGATAGCGGAAAGTGACCTTCAGGCCCTGAAGAAGGTCGACAAGGAAGACTTTGCGGAGCAGGCTTGGCACGCCCATACGGGGGTAGCATACCACTAACAGACAGATCCTCGAAACCAGTACTTTTCAAGCGCTTTCTAGGGTGGTCTTGGGATTCTGGATTCCGGGCGTTGGCCTTTTTTCATCGCGGTCCGGCTTTTCTGCGTTGGGAATGAGTCTTCGCTGCTCCAAAAATCGTGGCATCCTGACGGGCGCGCAAGCGATTGGAGGGACCGTAGGACGGCCTGGAGCGCTCCTGCTGTAACAAGAGCGCCACGGCGGCGAACGTTGGTGTCGTCCCTTCCGGCAGCATCGCGCTCATCCCTTCCCTCGTCCGGCTTTCGCCGGACTCAGGATGACAAACATCCAAGGGATCATTGACGTTGCCACATCCACGTCCTCTGCAAGTTTTTCTGGGATAACAAAAGTCCGTTCTGGCCGTCTTTATTGGTAAGAACATGGGAACTTCCTTTGATACATATCCGTATCTAGGAAGTAGAGGACGCCATGAAGGCCTATTTCAACAATTTACCCACCAAGACGTGGCTCCTGCTTGTCACGTCACTTGTGGTAGTGGCGTATCCGGTCGCGAAACTTGTGGTTCCCGTCGTGTTGCACGCTGTGGTGCCTGAGGTGGTGCGGTCGGTGCTGAGCGTGATCTAAAAGCGATGTGAGCTCCGTGATCTGCAAAGGCTGAGCGCTACAATGCTGCTGACGCCAATGGCAGACCAGACTCAGTCAACTCAGAGCATCTCGCGCTCTCCAACTCTCAACGAACTCTGGATGGAAGAGGCGCTGCGGTGCGCGCAGCGCGCGCTGGAGATAGGGGAAGCTCCGGTCGGGGCGGTGGTGTTGTGCGAGGGCGAGATCGTGGGGAGGGGATGGAATCGGAACATCATCGATGCCGATCCGACGGCACACGCCGAGATGGTCGCGTTGCGCGAAGCGGGTAGAACCGTTGGTAACCATCGTCTGGAAGAGTGCGAGCTGTTTGTTACAATTGAACCTTGCGCGATGTGCTCCGGCGCGCTGGTGCATGCGCGAATCAAGCGCCTTGTGTATGGCGCGGATGATCCAAAGGCCGGAGCTGTTCATTCGGTGATGCAGGTAGTGAATCACCCGCAGCTGAACCATAGGATGGAGGTTCAGGGCGGGGTGCTCGCCGGACGCAGCGCGGAAGTGCTGCAAACGTTCTTTCGAAATCGTCGGTAGGGTGATGGGCTGCACGCCGTATATGAGCGGCGGGAAGCAGCAGATTCCTTAGATTGCTTCGGAATGACAATCCTCTTGTCATTCGGAGTTGGAGCGACCGACAACTGATTTGTCCGACGCGGAGAGGTGCGTGAGTGGTTGAAACGATCCGCCTCGAAAGCGGACATACCTTAACGGGTATCGGGGGTTCGAATCCCTCCCTCTCCGCCATGCCTTTTGTTATCAATGAATTATAAATTGTGATACCTACACTGATTCCGCGGGGTATACTTTTTCAGGCTCCCCGCTCCCAAGGGGCAGTGAGGTATGACCGAAAAATGGCGCGATATCAACGGATATGATGGTGTTTACCAAGTCTCTGATCTAGGGCAAGTCCGCAACACCCAAACGAACAAAATCCTCCACCCCACCAAATTGAAGAACGGGCGGATCTACGTCACCCTGTCCAGTGACGGCTTCCAAAAGAAATGCACCGTCCACAATTTGGTCGCCGATGCGTTCCTCGGAGAGTGCCCTGCTGGCCACGAGATCAGGCACAAAGACGGCGACTATACCCATAACGAATTGTTGAACCTGGAATACATCACCCGACAAGAGAGCCAGAAGCGGTTCGTGATGGAAACGGGCGGGTATTCGGTGAACCTGACAAAACGTGTGCAAACCGCAAACGGGTTGCGCTACTGCCCCGTGGTCGAATCTGCGAATGGGCGCGTGAAGCCCGATCAGGTTCTCGTAAACGGCAGACCCGAGAAGCACCCGGAAGGAGCCTACTACCTGGAATGGCGGGAAAAAGGCAAGCGGATTCGACTGTCCGTTGGGAAGGACGCCCAAGAAGCGCTTGCACGCCGCCAACGCATCGTGGCGTTCAATCTCGTGCAGGTAGAGCTTGCGACCGATCTGCTGAAGTTCTCCAGCTTCCTTCGCGAGGAGAAGAATCAATCTCCTCGATCTGTCTATAACAAGTTTGAAACGGTGATGACATTTCTGAAGGCGAACGGGATTCGTGGATTGGCTGGCAAGAACGATTGGCCGCGCTACACCGAAGAAGAACCTGTGGCGGGGTTCCTGGAAGAAACAGAACTCACGAAGAAGCCAAAGACTCTTGCCGCCTACACGACTGCGCTGAACTACTTCACCGAGTCCCACCTTTTCACTGCGCGATGGCTTCAAATACCGCTTCCTGCTCCCTCATCCCGGTCATCAAAAAGAACTCGTACCAGAGACGCTCTTCCTCATTGCATGCGTTGAAGAGGTTGTCGAGTTCTTCATGCTCGTAGAAGTCAGACAAGACCTGTGGGTTGGTATTTCCAACCGCGGGGTGCAACCCCAAGCTGGATTTCCTGGACTGCCTGAAGGCTTGTGCCGGGCGTGCGGAGCTCGATAAGGACGACTTCTGGCTGCACAAGTTCCGCTCGACGTTCGCCTTCCAGGCTTTCAGTTTCTTCGCCAGCTTGGCTGGAATCGGAATCTCGCGCTCTTTGTACGCCTTCGGTGTCCAATTCCGATCCGGTTTGTGGCTGACGCGGACGGTGCTGGCTGTGAAGTTCACATCCGACCAGTAGGGAGAAGGTGAATCAGATCTTCGCGTAGTGGGCAGATGAGCGAAGTCGCCTGGTTTCAACAGTTGGCGAAGTACAATCTCCTTATGCGGCTCCTGGCGCCGCTGCTGATGTTGGTTTCGTCCTGTCATGCTCAGTCTGTGAAGGTGTCGTGTTGAACGGAAAGAACGGGCATCCTCAATCCAGCATCGCACGCAAAGTGAGGACTGGCTTGCTTGAGGCGTCCGATTTTCAAATCTAAGGCTGCGGTGATGTCTCGAACCATCGCCTGCAATTTATCCCATCTTGTTCGTTTGCGGCCTTCACAAAGTTCAAGCCAAAGTCCTTTGGTTCGTCCCCGCTTTCTGCTTCCAACTCGCAAACTCGTCCGCGTGGGGGACTGGGAAATACGATATGAGTCGGGAGATGGGAACTGACCCATGAACGTGCCATTCCGGCTCAACAAAATCCGCAGCAAGGAACTGCTAGGAGTCCCTCTTTCATGCTGCGATCAAAGAAGGGCTGGCAACCCGTAGCCGAGCTACTACAACCGTACCTGTGTCGGTAGACTTGATTTCCAAGCTGCCGCCCAGGTGTCGGAGTCGCTCGCGCATTCCCCTGATTCCGACTCCCGCAGTGCCATCTGAGTCCAGAACTTGCTGCTTCTCTGGCGGTATGCCTTTGCCTCTGTCCTCTACTTCTAGGCTGACTTGGCTGTCGGAACGAGTAATACGAATTCTGGCAACCGGGCTTTGTGAATGACGGTGAATGTTCGTGAGGCATTCCTGAACGATCCGGAAAAGAGCAGTTTCCAAATCCTGCGGGAGACGCCCCAGATCCTCGGGGATCTCCAAATCGACTCTGATCTTGCTGCGTTCTGTAAACCCATCCAGATACGAACGAAGACCTGAGGCGAGCCCCACTTCATCGAGCAACGGTGGATGCAGCAAGTGAGAAATGGTTCGTAGTTCTCGCGACAGTTCTTGTACAAGGCCGATACTTTCCTGAATTGCCCTGGCAGCACGCGGATCGATGTCACCGTTTTCAGACCTCACTAACGACAGGTTCATAGCCAGGGCAGCGAGTATCTGCCCGGAGCTGTCGTGCAACTCGCGCGCGATGCGGCGCCTTTCCTGATCTTGCAGGTGTAGCAGTTGGCCGGAAAGGATACGTAGACTCTCTTCTGCTCGCTTTCTCTCGGTAATGTCACGGATGGCACTCGTCACCAGCGTGCCCTCGTCCGTCTGCAGCGGACTGAGGCTAATCTCCACCGGGAATTCCCAGCCATCCCGGTGCAAACCAAACAGCTCCAGCCCCGCACCCATGGAGCGCACTCGCGGTTCGCCAAAGAAACCGGTTCGGTGTCCTGAATGCATGCGGCGAAAACGTTCCGGCACCAGCATCTCGATTTGTTTCCCCAGCAATTCTTCGCAGCGATATCCGAACAGCTTCTCCACCTGGGCATTAGCCAGGACGATCTTGCCGGTAGGATTGACTACCACCATCGCGTCTGGTGCCGCCTCCAGCAGACCCCGGAACTTTGCCTCCGCTCGCTCTCGCTCACGAACTGCCTCTGACTCGGCGCGAAGTCGCTCTTCTGCGAGAAGCCGCTTTTCCACTTCGGCGCGAGCCAGTTCTTGACTTCTCGTCGCGCCCCTCATCACTTGCACAACCAGCACATACACGACAAGGGACAGGGCTGCGATTGCCAAGCAGGCGAGAACTGTGGCCCATTGGCCGCGATTGGCAAGAGTCGCACGGACCGCAAGCAGTCGATCTTCCTCCTTCTCCATCTCAGCTACTATGTTGCGCAGTTCATCCATCCTCTGCCGGCCGACACCGGAAAGCACAAGCTGGCCCGCTTCCAGGTCGTGGCCTTCCTTGTCTAGTTGAATGGTTTGTTGCAAAACGGCGAGCTCCTCTTTTTCGATCCGCCGAAGCTCAGACATCTTCTGTTGTTGAGGGGCACTAGTTTTCGTGAGCCTGTCAAGCCTAGCTAGTCGGGCATCGATCTGAGAAGTCGCCTCTTGGTACGGCTCCAAGTAGACTGGATCATCCGTAATCAAGTACCCACGCTGGCCTGTTTCCGCATCGACCACAAGGCGAAGAACGGCGCTCAACTCTTCCTTCACTTCATGGTTTCTTTGAACCTGATCGTTTAGTCGGTCATAACCCAGGGCGGCGCGGCAAGTGTACGCAACCACTCCAAGGGTAAGGAACAACCCGACCGTTAGGATTAAAAGCAGACGTCGCTGCAGACCGGCTAGCATGCGGCCGCCTCCGGCTTTTGGAAAGTTGCCAGAAATCCAACGACCGAGGCGGCATAAGCCGCCCAACTGCGCTTTGAGATTGATTTCGGATCGAAGAGGTCGCCGTCCATGATCCTAACCTTTCCAATCGGAAGACATATGGGGAAAGGACACAACGAGCGAAGCAATCATGTGATAACTAAACCCCTAAAGTAAAGCGGAGTTTTGCGGACATCCGGTTGCATCGATGTCCGGGTGGTGCCTTCAAGGCCCTCCGGCAGTTTGGGAAGGGGCAGTTCGAACGTCTTGGAAGCTTCAGGAATAGTCCCGGTCCATATAGACTAAAGTTATTGAATCTAAAGAAAAATGGCCCTCCTCGGTAGGGCCGACTACCGGATCTACGCCCTTCTATTGCAGTGTGTGCCGGATGTCGTCCAGCAGCTCCAAGCGCGAGGGTTGAGGTAATACTTGTGCCAGAGGTGTTTAGAGGTTGCAAATGTCTCACACCGTCTTGATCGCGGATGACAGCTCATTCATTCGGAAGGCCTTGTGTAACGTCTTGGAGCGGGAAGAGGACTTCGACGTGTGTGGGGAGGCAGAAAACGGAAGGGAGGCTGTGGAGAAACCTCAGCAATTACACCCTGACTTGATTCTGATAGACCTTTCGATGCCGGTGATGAACGGGCTAGACGCGACACGTGTTCTGAAACAGTTGATGCCGGAAGTGCCAGTCATCATGTTCAGCTCGTACA
>Ga0209060_10003416_pt1 | contig 13358 bp, 11 predicted proteins | sample Coa_R1_8_FD_187155 | JGI IMG/M metagenome (GOLD analysis project Ga0209060, IMG submission 187155) | Surface soil microbial communities from Centralia Pennsylvania, which are recovering from an underground coalmine fire - Coalmine... | ecosystem: Environmental > Terrestrial > Soil >...
AATGGAAGTGTTGAAAGAAATAATCAAGAAGCATGACCTCTATCTTTTTTCAGATGAGGCCTACCGCGAATTTTGTTATGATGGCGAACACTTCAGTGCAATGAATTTAGAAGGTGTAGATGACAATGTGGTTTTGATGGATACTATTTCAAAACGTTATAGTGCATGCGGCGGAAGAATTGGCGCACTAATAACACGAAACAAATCTGTGTATGACACTGCCATGAAATTTGCTCAGGCAAGATTAAGCCCACCATCATTCGCGCAAATTCTTGGCGAAGCAGCTGTGGATTTGCCTGATGATTATTTTGCTGCAACAAAAGCTGAATATCTTAAGCGTAGGAATATATTGGTAGAAAGGTTAAATAAAATGCCAGGTGTTTTCTGCCCTAATCCAGGCGGAGCATTTTATGCCATTGCAAAATTGCCGATAGATGATTCAGATAAATTTGCTCAATGGCTGCTTGAGTCTTTCTCTTATAATAATCAAACTGTGATGCTCGCACCTGCAACAGGGTTTTATGGAACTGAAGGACTAGGCAAGAATGAAGTAAGGCTTGCTTATGTCCTGAATTCAGATTCTTTAAACAGAGCTATGGATTGCCTTGAAAAAGCTATTAATGCATACCCTGGTAAAATATAAATCATAGAAACTTGTATTTTATATGATTTTGAAAAAATAATGTAATTATTTCATCATTTTTTCGTTATTTTGTAGTTCAAACATCAAAAATAATTAAATTAAAATATTATATAATTTATTATCAGACTTACTAAGTACAATTTTTTCATATGGCAAGCAATCGTTAGACGGCCTTCTGTTTTCACAGAGGGCTTTTTTATTTTGAGCATACTTTCTTTATTAACTAGAAAAATAAAAGCCCTGACAATCAGGGCTTACATATTATTATATGAATTAAAATCGAATTATGCTCTTTGCTTGGTAGCAGCTTTTCTCTTTGTCTGCCTCAATGCTGTATTGATTGCTTTGCTTAGATTGTCGTAAGTAGGTTTCCCTTCAAACAATTCACCATTGATGAAGAATGCCGGAACATCTTTCACGCCTTTGTCAATTCCTTCTCTTAAATCGCCCTGAACCTGCCAGCCAAAAGTAGCATTCACTAAATCGTCTAAAAATTTTTTACTGGAAATCCCTGCCTCGATTGAATGTAATTTTAAACTTGTGGTGCCAAGTGTTCTTCTGTTGGCAAACAATATATTATGCATTTCCCAAAACTTCCCTTCCTGAGCTGCTGCAACCGAAGCTTCAGCCGCTTTTAGGCTGCGCTGGTGAATTTTTGTTAAAGGGAAATGCCTGAAATTAAATCTGATTTTGCCTTTAAAATCTTCCAGCAATTGTTTCACCACTTCGTTCGCTTTTGCACAAGCCTCACTTTCATAATCCCCATATTCCATCAGCGTCACGGATGCCTTTGGGTCCCCTACAAAAATCTGCTTTGTTGGTATTATCTCTACTATTTCCTTAGGTTTCATTGCCATAATAACTATTTAAACAATTTTTCCATTTTTTGGTTCACAATGATACTGCAAAAATACTTAATGTGCAGCTTTATGTTGCTTATCGTTTGATGAACGGCTCGGTTGAGCCGGTGCTTCATTCCTGAAAACGACGGTTCCATCAAATACATCTACCAAAACAGGATGGCTCTTATCAATATTCCCGGCAAGTATTTTCTTGCTCAATTGGTTTACTATCTCTTTTTGAATCAACCTTTTAAGCGGTCTTGCTCCGAACTGTGGGTCGAATCCGTTTTCGGCTAAGAAATCGATGGCATAATCGCTGAAATCCAGAATAACCCCATTTTTTGCGACAATATCTTTCAGCGCATTTAACTGAATTTTAATAATGCCCCTGATTTCATTTTTCAGCAATGGCTGGAACATGATTACTTCATCAATCCTGTTCAGGAATTCAGGCCGGATGGTTTCCTTCAGCAAACTCATGACTTCTGCTTTGGTCGCATCAACAACTTCATCCCTATTTTTCTCATTAATCTTTTCGAAGTTTTCCTGAATAATGCTGCTGCCCATATTGCTCGTCATGATAATGATAGTGTTTTTAAAATTCACTACCCTACCCTTATTGTCAGTCAATCTCCCATCATCCAAGACCTGCAACAAAATATTGAAAACATCAGGATGCGCTTTTTCAATTTCATCGAGCAGAATCACGCTGTATGGTTTTCGTCTCACCGCTTCAGTCAACTGACCACCTTCATCATAACCAACATATCCCGGAGGTGCGCCCACCAATCGGCTTACCGAATGTTTTTCCTGATATTCACTCATGTCAATCCTCGTCATCATGGTCTCATCATCGAATAAATAAGCTGCTAACGCTTTCGCCAATTCAGTTTTACCAACACCAGTTGTGCCAAGAAATATGAATGAACCGATTGGTTTCTTCGGGTCTTGCAAACCTGCGCGGCTACGACGGATTGCATCCGCAACAGCAGTGATTGCTTCGTCTTGTCCGACTACTTTTTTGTGCAATTCATCTTCCAGGTTCAACAATTTTTCTTTTTCGCTTTGCAACATTTTTGCAACAGGGATGCCTGTTGATTTTGCAACAGCTTCTGCGATATCTTCAGCATCTACTTCTTCCTTCATCAAACGCGAATTCTCACTTATGGAAGCCAATTGACGCGAATAGTCCTCAATAAGTTTTTCCTGTTCTTTTATTTTGCCATAACGTATCTCTGCAACCTTTCCAAAGTCACCCTCGCGTTCTGCTTTTTCTGCTGATTGTTTTAAACTTTCAATTGCTGCTTTTGAATTCTGCACTTTGTCCACGAGTTCTTTTTCCTGTTTCCATTTTGCTTTCAACGTATCTCTTTCCACACTGAGGTTGCCAATTTCTGCACTGAGCTCACGAAGCTTTTCTTCATCATTTTCTCTTTTGATAGCTTCGCGTTCAATTTCCAATTGACGAATATTTCTTTCGAGCTTATCCAATTCTTCCGGCATCGAATTCATCTCAAGCCTAAGCTTGGCGGCACTTTCATCTATCAGGTCAATTGCCTTATCAGGCAGAAATCTGTCAGTGATATATCTGTTTGATAATTCAACCGCCGCAATAATCGCTTCATCTTTAATGCGCACATGATGATGCGTTTCATATCTGTCCTTTAATCCACGCAAAATAGAAATCGCATCTTCTTCATTCGGCTCATCAATCAACACTTTCTGAAAACGCCTCTCAAGTGCTTTATCTTTTTCAAAAAATTTCTGGTATTCATTGAGTGTTGTTGCTCCAATCGCTCTCAACTCTCCGCGAGCCAATGCAGGTTTCAAAATATTTGCCGCATCCATTGCGCCTTCGCCCCCACCTGCACCAACCAACGTGTGTATCTCATCAATAAACAAAATAATTTCTCCATCGCTTCCGGCAACTTCTTTCACTACGCCTTTCAATCTCTCTTCAAATTCACCTTTATACTTTGCACCTGCAATGAGCAAGCCCATATCCAATGCGTAGATAATTTTTGATTTTAAATTTTCCGGAACGTCTCCATTTACAATTCGATGCGCCAAGCCTTCTGCGATGGCAGTTTTACCAACACCGGGCTCACCTACTAAAATCGGATTGTTTTTTGAGCGGCGTGACAATATGTGCAACGTTCTTCTGATTTCTTCGTCTCTTCCGATGACAGGATCTAGCTTTCCTTGTTTGGCAAGTTCATTTAGGTTCTTTGCATATTTATTTAACGCATTGAATTGCGTTTCGGAAGTTTGCGAAGAAACGGTTGAGCCTTTGCGCAAATCCTTCACAGCAGCTATTAATCCCTTTTCAGTCGCTCCTGCATCTTTCAGTAGTTTCGATGTATTATCATTCCCCTGAACAAGTGCAATGAGAATATGCTCCACGCTCACAAATTCATCACCGAATTTTTTTAAATCAGCTCCTGCACGAAGCACTACATTATTCGCATCACGGCTGATAGACTGCGCCGGCTCGCCGCCATTTACTTTTGGAAGTTTTGCAATGCTCTCATCCAATTTCGTTTCAAGGAAATTAGTATTGACATTATTTTTCTTCAACAAAAATTCAACAGATGAATCCTTATCAGAAAGCAACGCCTTCAGGATATGTTCCGTTTCTATGTTGGCGTTTGAATGATTGAAAGCAATCTGCTGCGATTGAGCAATTGCTTCCTGCGCTTTGATTGTGAAATTATTTAAATTCATATTGTTAAGTTAATTACTGACAGCCATTTACTCGGGTTAACAATTGGTTATTTCATGCGTTATCAATATGGCTGTCAAATAGTAATATTAAGTTCACAAATAGCAATCCAAACCAATAATCTTGCTAATATGTCACAAAAAATGAAACAGCCCTGCCTCCTGTGCAGTTCGTTGATAATCTTGCTGCTATTCTGTCTGCCTGCATTTTCGCAGTACAGTTTTACAGACGTAGATGCATTGCTGAAACAAAATCAGAAAGCGCTCGAAAATAATTTCGCTGTAGTAGTCTGGAAAGATGGCAAAATTATCTACCAAAAACAGACAACAGATTTTACAACAAAAACACAGGCTCCGATTTTTAATGCCGGAAATTGGCTCACGGCTGCGTTAGTAATGACTTTTGTGGATGAAGGAAAAATTTCTCTGGACGATAAAGTGAGCAAATACATTCCGATTTATGCGACTTACATGAAGAGCTATATTACGATTCGGAATTGTCTTACTAACACAACAGGCATTCATGAAGATGCAGGAATTGGGAAAATTTTTGACAAGAGCAAACACGAAAGCCTTCAGGAAGAAGTGGAATCGTATGCAAAAAAAGAAATTGAGGCAAATCCAGGCACTCAATTTTATTATAGCAATATGGGACCAAACATTGCGGCGAGAGTGCTCGAAATCATTTCAAAAAAAGGGTTTGACAGACTGATTCAGGAAAGATTATTAAGGCCTCTTAAAATGCGCGGCACCAGTTTTTCCAACGAAGAAGGCGGCGCAGTAAATCCTTCCGGTGGAGCACGCTCAACAGCCCTCGACTACATCAATTTTCTGTCGATGCTTTTGAATAAAGGCATGTTTGAAGGAAAACAAATTTTAAGTGAAAAATCTATTAACGAAATGGAAACTGCGCAATTTGTTCAACTACCGGTGAAGTATATCCCAAAATTAGATGAAGGAAAACATTATGGTCTTGGAGAATGGATCGAAGATGTGAGCAGCGATGGTACAAGTTCAGTGATAGGTTGTAATAATTTGCTTGGAACTTATCCATTTATTGACAAATGCAGAAATTATGCAGCTATTATTATTGTTGCCAAACCAAAAGAAGAACAGAATAAAACGTTTTACAAACAATTGAAAGAAGCGATTGACAGTCAGATAAATTCAAATTGTAAAGAATGATTCTCAAAAAAATATTCCTGAAACTTTTATTATCGTTTGCATTTCTGTTGATTTTATTTCAGCATTCCATAGCACAATATAATTTCGATGATGTGAGCAAACAATTAGGGCTGCATCAGAAAAAATTAGGCGGCAATATTTGTGCGATGATTTTTAAAGATGGAAAAATCATCTATCAGAAACAGATCGGGAACATGAGTGCAGATAAAATCATTCAAATTGCATCCTGCAGCAAATGGCTGAGTGCCGCATTGGTGATGACGTTTGTTGATGAAGGAAAATTGTCTTTAGAAGATACTGTTGGAAAATTTTTGCCAATTTTCTCAACGTATGGAAAAGGGAATATCAAAATAAAAAATTGCCTTTCTCATACAACCGGCATCGAGACATCATCGATGAATCTTTTTAGCCTTTTAGATGAAAACAATTTTCCTTCTCTTGAAGAACAAGTGAACAGTTTTGCAAAAAATAAAAAAATGATTGCTGCTCCGGGAACTGAATTCAGATATAGTAGCATGGGGTTGAACATCGCATCAAGAGTTCTGGAAATCATCAGCAACAAAAGCTTTGAAGAAGTTTTTCAGGAGCGGATTGCAAAGCCACTTGATATGAACAATACAACTTTTGGCAAAAGCGGTCTCGTCAGTCCTTCAGGCGGAGCGAATTCTACAGCTAATGACTATATGCATTTTTTAGAGATGATTTTAAACAGAGGTTCTTATAATGGCAAACAAGTATTGAGCGAGAAATCAGTTTCATTAATGCAGCAAGCGCAAACTAATTTATCAATGATAAAATATGCACCGAAAGGTGCTTTTGGTTTTAATTATGCATGTGGTGAATGGATTCAGGAAGCTGACAACAACGGGAATAGTTTGGTGCTGACCAGCCCTGGATTTTTTGGTGCATGGCCCTATGTCGATAATAAAAGAAACTATGCAGCGCTCTTTTTCGTTAAAAAATTTTTTATTGATGAACCGATGAAAGAAATTTATCTCAACATTAAGAAAGAGATTGATGAACAGATTGATAAGAATTGATTGAAGATGGGTTCTCAAAATACCTACAGTCATTGGGTGCTCCGATTTTATCCGTTATCGTTTTGTTATCAAACAAAAAATGGGACCTGTTTTATTGAAAATCCCTACCTTTCAATGCTCTAAAATTATTTATTCACTAACAAACCATTTTATTATGTCAGACAATCAATCCTTATCAGACAAAGCGAATGAGCTGAAAGATAAAGCATCTGCTACTCTCAACGATTTAAAAAGCAAAGCAGGCGAAGTAGCGGGCGATGTTGAAGCAAAAGCAAGCCAGGTTTGGGAAGATGCAAAATCAGGCAAGTTGCAACACGAAGCAGGAGAAAAATTAGATGAGCTGAAAGACAAAGCACACCACTTGTGGGATAAGATAACAGGTAAAGAAGAAGAAAAAAAGTAATCTTTAAATGTATTATTAAAAAGGCGGATAAAATTTTATCCGCCTTTTTGTTTTTAGCAAATTAGAATGATTGTATAACTTGAGTGTATGAAATTTTCAGACATCGCAATTGCAAGATTATTGAGTCAACAAATCGAATCGTCAAAATTTAAATCTGCGAAACAACTTGTTTCATATATGGGGGCTATTCAGGCGCAGGACTATGCTATGGCGAAATTTGCAGTTGGATTAAGGCTTCAGTATGCAACAGGTAAAAAAATTGAAAAAGCTATCCATAATGGAGAAATTATCAGAACTCATCTCATGCGCCCGACCTGGCATTTTGTTGCTGCAGATGATATTTATTGGATGCTTGAACTGACCGCTCCGCAAATGATAGCCGGAGTAAAATCAAGGCACAAGTTTTTAGGCTTGACAGAGACAATAATTTTCAAAGCGAATAACATCATCGAAAAATCTTTGCGCGACGGAAACCATCTGACGCGTGAAGAACTGATGCAAATTCTTTCAAAAGCAAAAATTCCTACGGAAAAAGAAATGCCTGTTCATATCATGTATCGAGCAGAAACGGATGGCATTGCTTGCAGCGGGAGAATCAAAAACAATAAACAGACTTATGCATTGCTTGCTGAACGTGTTCCAAAAAATAAAACAATCACGAAAGATGATGCCTTAGCATTGCTCGCCAAGAAATATTTCACAAGCCACTGCCCTGCTACTCTGAAAGATTTTATCTGGTGGTCAGGCTTGCCGGTGAAAGATGCAACTCACGCACTTGAAATGATAAAGAAAAACTTCAGTGCAGAAAAAATCAATAATGAAATTTATTGGCTTCCTGATTCTTTTGTTGTGCCTAAACTTCAGAAAGATTCTGTACACCTTCTTCCTGCATATGATGAATTCCTAATCAGCTATAAAAACAGAACTGCTTCATTACTGCCCGAGCATCAGAAAAACACTTTATCTGCAAATGGCATTTTCTGGCCTATCATTGTCGTTAATGGAAATGTGATTGGGAAATGGAAGCGCAGTGTTCTTAATAAAAAGCTTCTAATTGAAACGGAATTTTTCACACCGAAGAATAAAGCAATTCTCAGCCTTATTCAAGAAAAAGCAAAAGATTTTGGTAAGTTCTTAGGAAATAAATCAGAGTTAATCATTCAATGATTCAACCTTCAACTGATTTCTGCGCAAATATCCAAAGCTGAAATGTCTTCCTCAGTGAATGTTAAGTTTTAAGCGCAAGCTGCCTCATCGCTTAATAGTAGCACAACAGATGAACGGATTGCGACGCAACGATGTCTCATCAAGGCTTAATGCTGGTATCATCATTCTGCTCCAAAAAAATAATCAAAAAATAAATTTGTGTAACCAAATGGTTACTTATATATTTGTAACCGAATCGTTACATAAATAATAATCACAACATGAGACGAGATGTTTTTCAAGCCATTGCTGACCCGACCAGAAGAGCCATCATCAACATGATTGCGACTCAGTCGCTTAATCTGAATGCGGTCGCGGAAAATTTTGATGTGAGCCGTCCTGCTATTTCCAAGCATATCAAAATACTGACTGAATGCGGTCTTATTGAAATCAAGCAGCATGGGCGTGAACGCTATTGCGAAGCACGGTTGCAAAAGCTCGGCGAAGTTTCTGATTGGGTGGAACAGTACAAACAATTCTGGAATGCCAAGTTTGATGCACTGGAGAATTACCTGAGTGAATTACAGAAGAATACAAAAAGAAACAAGGCGCAAGGGAAAAGAAACAAGGTACAAGGAGCAAGAAACAAGAAATCAAAATAATTTTCAACTAATCAAAAATTAAAATCATGTCACAAACTATTGCAGCCAAAAGCGACACAGCAGACAGAGAGCTTTCCATCACACGCGTTTTGAACGCACCGAGAAGTTTGGTATGGAAAGTATTTACAGAACCTGAGCATATAAAAAACTGGTGGGGACCGGATGGATTTTCAATTACTATTCATAAAATGGAAGTGCAGAAAAGCGGGCATTGGGATTTGGTGATGCACGGTCCTGATGGCACTGATTATAGGAATGAAATTGTATATGAGGAAATAGTAAAGCCGGAAAAATTAGTGTTCAAACACGTCACTGCCCCAAAACATCGCACGACGATTACGTTTGAAGCGCGGCATCAAAAAACAATCCTTCATTTTCACATGTTGTTCGACACCCCTGAAATTAAAGAGCAGACTGTGAAAACATTCAAGGCTGATGTTGGCTTGCAACAAACCATTGGTCGCCTGGAATCTTATCTCCAAACTGCTGCTCCTGACAAGGAACTAACGTTGACGCGTATCTTCAAAGCACCTCGTGAAACAGTTTTCAATGCGTGGATAGATGTGAATCAACTTGCCAAATGGTGGGGACCAGGTGGTTTCACAAACCCGGTTTGCCAGATTGATGCAAAGCCAAACGGAAAAATATATATCGAAATGAAAGCACCGGATGGAGTTGTGTATCCGATGAAAGGCGAGTTCATAGAAATTATCAAGCCCGAAAAAATTGTGTTCATGAGCGGTGCGTTGGATAAAAACGGCAAGACAATTTTTGAAGTAATGAACACTGTGACTTTTGAAGAAGATGGCGGGAACACAAAACTCACTTTGCATGCAGTGGTTAATGATGTGAGCGACGAAGCAAAACCTTATGTCGGCGGAATGGATGAAGGATGGTCACAGAGTCTTGTGCGTTTGGAAGAATTGGTAACAAACCAATAATATTTATTAACAAAATATTTTTAAATCATGCAATGAAACAGACTATTTTTTATATCGGTTTAATTGTTCTGTGTCTGGCTTCGTGCAATAACAGTCAGCCTGAACAAAATAAAAAAGAAACAATGGCAAACAGTATTCATTTCGAAAGTGGCCATTCAGATGTGAATGGCATAAAAATGTATTATGAAATTCACGGACAGGGACAACCGCTTGTTTTAATTCATGGCGGAGGTTCCACCATCACTACTAGTTTTGGCAAGATACTGCCAATGCTCGCTGAAGATTATAAAGTGATTGCGGTTGAATTGCAGGCACACGGGCACACGAGCGACAGGAATTCGCCCGAAAGCTTTGAGCAGGATGCTGATGATGTTGTCACATTGCTGAAAAATCTCAAAATAGAAAAAGCTTCTTTTTTTGGATTTAGCAATGGCGGAAATACGGCTATGCAAATTGCAAATCGCCATCCTGAAATAGTGCAGAAGCTTATCCTTGCTTCCACATTTTATAAAAGAGAAGGGTTCCCTCCGGGTTTTTTCGAAGGATTTCCACATGCAACATTAGGAGTGATGCCGCAGCCGCTAAAAGATGCGTATCTTAAAATAAATCCTGACACGATTGGATTATTAACCATGTTCACTAAAGACAAAGAGCGGATGCAATATTTCACAGATTGGAAAGATGAAGTGCTGAGTTCAATAAAAGCGCCAACATTAATTATCAATGGCGACCGGGACGTGATTCTTTCCGAGCACTCTGTTGCCATGTCGAAATTAATCAAAGGCTCAAGATTAATGATTCTTCCTGCTACGCATGGTTCTTATATAGGCACAGCCGAAAGTTCTTCTGCTGATAATGAAACGATACTCATGACCGTTGGAATCATCAAAAAATTTCTGAATGAGAAATAATAAATCTTATTATTATTAAAATTATTAAAAATGAAAAACGAACCTTTTGTTATTGAAAGAACTTTCAATGCACCTGCATCAACAATCTGGAAAGCGTTGACGGATAAAAATGAAATGAAGAAATGGTATTTTGATATCGCAGATTTCAAACCGGAAGTCGGTTTTGAATTTACCTTCAACGGCGGAAGCGAGCAGAAAACTTATGTGCATCTCTGCGTTGTGAAAGAAGCCATCCCGAATAAAAAACTTTCTTACACCTGGAGATATGAAGATTATCAGGGAATTTCATTGGTGACTTTTGAGTTGTTTCCGGAAGGCGATAAAACAACATTGAAACTTACACATGAAGGATTGGAAAGCTTCCCACAAGATTCGCCGGACTTTGCAAGAACAAGCTTCGAGCAGGGATGGACATATATTGTTGGCAAATCGCTGAAGGAATATCTCGAGGGAATTATAGCATAGTAGTGAATGGTCAATGGTAAATAGTGGATGTGAGCATTCACCCCTTATTATTAACAATTCGCCATTGACCATTGAGCGTTCACCCGCTCAGCAAAAAGGAAATATTGAAAATTTTGAATAACCTGACTGCTGAAATTCTGTTGCAGTTAATCAACCCAAAAAACAAAATATAGCGAAACACTGAACAGGCAAGGGTTTGAAAAGATTACTTTTAAAACTTTTTCATCTATCAGTATTGAAAATGGATGTATACTACCACTCAGTATGTATGCATCCGTTTTTTTATGTGAAAAAATCATCATGATATAATTTGATTGGGAAGTATATTTGCACTCCGATTTAAGAAGATGCGATTAAAAAAACGAGTTTGCCTGCCACTATCGCTACGATTTGATTGATACGAATTGCATCTTTCCTTGAATATGCTCCGAACCTTATTGCGGAAAAATGGTTATGCAAATATCAAACTAGTATGAGGAAAATTTTCTACAGGCTATTCATCAGCGGCGGCTTTGTTTTAATATGCTTCTCTTCATTCTCTCAAAAGTCAAATGATTCTTTGTTGCAGGATGCCACGCTCCAGAATTGCGTTCAATATGCATTGAAACATTTCCCGCTTGCACAACAAGCTTTGATTGATGAACAGATAACAGAGCATCAGATCAAAAGCAAACTGGCTGACTGGTTCCCACAAATAAACCTGAACGCCAATTATCAAAATAATTTTCAGCTTCCTTCCGCGAATTTCAATGGCAGTGTTATAAAAACAGGGACTTATAATACTTCTTTTGTTGGCTTTAGCGCTACACAAAATATTTTCAACAGAGATGCATTGCTCGCTACAAAATCGGCTAATGATGTGCGCAATCAAATCAGACAGTCAACGGTAAACGACAAGATTAATATCGCCGTGAATGTGAGCAAAGCTTTTTATGATGTGCTGCTCACGCAAAAACAAATTGATTTATTAGATGAAGATATCGTTCGCCTTGAAAGAAGCCTGAAGGATTCTTACAATCAATATCAAGGCGGCATTGTTGATAAGACAGATTATAAACGTGCAACGATTTCGCTCAACAATTCAAAAGCCGAAAAGAAAGCTGACCTTGAATTATTGAAAGCAAGACTTGCAAACTTAAAACTGCAGATGGGCTATCCTTCAGCGGGCGAACTGCAATTGCAGTATGACAGCACTGAAATGGAAAAGCAGGTTTTGATTGACACGAATCAAATCGTGAACTATCATAACCGTATCGAATTTCAATTGCTTGAAACGCAAAAAAAATTGCAACTGGCGAATCTCCAATATCAGAAATGGAGCTATCTGCCTGCTGTATCTGCGTTTGGAAGTTACAACCTCTCCTATCTCAACGACAGGTTTTCAAAACTATACGCTGATAATTTCCCATATTCTTATGCAGGTATTCAATTGTCTTTCCCGATTTTTCAGGGAACAAAACGAACGCAAAATATCCGCATCGCCGAACTTCAGGTGAAGCGTGTTGACTGGGATATTGAGTCTGCAAAAAATAGCATCAGCGCTGAATTTGTGCAGGCGCTTGCGGAATATAAAGGTTATCTCAGCGATTATTATTCACTGAAAGAAAATGTGGAGCTGGCGAAAGAAGTGTATAGCACACTTGAACTGCAATACAGGTCGGGCATCAAAACTTATCTTGATGTCATCACCGCTGAAACTGATTTGAGAAATGCGCAATCGAATTATACAAATGCGTTGTATCAGGTATTGAGCAGCAAGATTGATGTGCAGAAAGCCTTGGGAACCGTGCAGTATTAGGTTGAAGTTGTTTTTTGTGTCCTGAGCGGCATTGCTACTATTAGACACTCTTGCGTCGCACTCTTGTGCTGTTAGTAATACTATTGAGCAATGTGCAACAACAAAATAAAAATGTATCACCCTAATCAGTGATTTTTAAAAATGAGTTCGATGTTCTCGTTGCATTCTTTGCGCTCGTCGCGTGAAAAAAATATAACGTACATGGATAAACGAAAATATTTTTCTATTATGACAAAAAATCTCAGATGGGCAGGAACTTTGATAATAGCAGCAGCATTGTTTGTTTCCTGTGGTGATAAAAAACCGCAGCAGCAAAATGCGCCGCCGCCTCCGGCAACAGTAAATGTTTATACCGCACAGGAAGGCGATGCAATTTATTATGATGAATATCCTGCTACCGTCACTCCATTAAACCAGGTTGATATCAGACCGCAGGTAACGGGATATATTACCGGCATCTTTTTTAAAGATGGTCAGCATGTAGTGAAAGGGCAAAAGCTTTACGAGATTGACCAGCAGCAATACAAAGCGCAATACGAGCAATCCATCGCTAACCTGAATGTTGCCAAATCAAATGAAGCAAAAGCACAGCAGGACGCGG
>Ga0209060_10003421_pt1 | contig 13332 bp, 9 predicted proteins | sample Coa_R1_8_FD_187155 | JGI IMG/M metagenome (GOLD analysis project Ga0209060, IMG submission 187155) | Surface soil microbial communities from Centralia Pennsylvania, which are recovering from an underground coalmine fire - Coalmine... | ecosystem: Environmental > Terrestrial > Soil > Unclassified...
GACGCTACAAGCGATGCCGGAAGGTTCGGCGCCGAATCTCCAGCAGAAACTCGACGCCGGCGAAGCGTTTTTGCAAAAATATCCGCAAAGCCGGTATCGCTCGGTGATCTATCCCTTCATGACCATCGGCTACATGCAGGTTGGCAAATCCGACAAAGGACTCGAGTGTGGCGACAAGGCGCTCGAAATCAATCCGAACGACGTAACGACGATGGCCATTCTCAGCCAGACGATTCCGCGCGTCATCAATTTGAGCGCGCCGGATGCCCCGAAGAAGCTGGAGAAAGCGGAAACGCTCGGCAAACGCGCCGTCGAAGTTATACCCACCCTGCCAAAACCGAACGGCATGACCGACGAGGCATTTGCCAGTACAAAAAACCAAACGCTGGCCATGGCGCATGGCGGTATTGGTCTTGTAGATTGGCGTCGCGGGAAATTTGCCGACGCGATTCCGGAGCTGGAAGAATCTGTAAAACTCGACACCGTCGCCGACCCTGTGAACTGGCTGATTCTCGGCGTCGTCAATCAAAACACTTCGCATTTTGACGCGGCGGCGGCGGCGTTCACGCATTGTGCCGCGATTGCCGGCTCGCTCCAGAACACCTGCAAAACAAAATCGGAAGAAGCAAAAAAATTGGCTGCGACGAAACTTAGCGCCCCCAAGTGAGAAACGGCAGAGGCACTCCGGCCTTCACGGCATGACCCACAACAACGATGCGCGGCTAGAAGAGAAGCTGGGAATCCGCTTCAAGAATCCGGCGCTTCTTGACCGCGCGTTGACGCACAGCTCCGCTGTTCCCGATCTTCGAGCTGGCCAACACGATCCTTCGGACGCGGCTCGCGATATTGGCAACAACGAGCGGCTCGAATTTCTGGGTGACGCAGTGCTCGATCTTTTGGCGAGCGAATACCTGTTGGAGAATTTTCCCGATTGGAAAGAGGGGCAGCTCTCAAAGAGCCGCGCGCGCCTCGTGAATGCGCGTTCGCTCGAGCGCGCCGCGCGGGCGATTGGCCTGGGCGAACATCTCCGTCTTGGCCGCGGCGAAGAAAAAACGGGCGGCAGAGACAAGCCCGCGCTCCTGGCGGACGCCCTCGAAGCGATTGTGGCGGCGGTTTTTCTCGATGCCGGACTTCAGGCGGCGGGAGATTTGCTGAAGCGGTTGCTTTTCGATCAGGCCCTCGAAGAGCGCGGCGAACGCATCGCCGACTCCGATCGCAAATCTGCCTTGCAGGAGCTTCTGCAGCGCAATGGCCACCGGCCCGCCGAATATCGCCTCGCGCGTGAAACTGGTCCCGACCATCGCAAACTTTTTCTGGTCGAAGTGTGGGCGGATGGAGCATGCCTTGCCAGCGGCGAAGGCAAAACAAAAAAAGAAGCCGAGCAGCAGGCGGCACGCAGTGCGCTGCTACAATGGGAAGCCGCTCAAGCGCCGACTGAAAAGCCCAAGGACTGATTTTTCATGACGGAAGAAGTTCCGCAACCAGCCGCTCCAGAGCCGCTCGCCGAGACGCATTCGCACCGCGAAAAGACGACGGTTTCCGAATATCTCGAATCGCTGCTCGTCACCGTCATTCTTGCGCTGTTTGGCACAAGCTTCATTGTCCAGGCATTTAAGATTCCTTCGCCGTCGATGGAGAAAACGCTCCTCGTGGGCGATCACCTTCTCGTGAACAAATTCGTGTTCGGTGGACGCGGTGATGCCTGGTACGAAAAGCTCTTGCCTTATCGCGCGCTCGAGCGCGGCGACATCATCGTTTTTAAATATCCGTACGACGATCATCAGCACTTCGTGAAGCGCGTCATCGGTTTGCCCGGCGATCGCCTGAAGATGGTCGACCAGGATGTTTTTATCAACGGCAAGAAATTGGACGAGCCGTACGTCGTGCATGACCCAAATCCTGAATCAAACTATGACGTACTGAATTACCAGTTTCCACCGCCGGGGAATCGATTCCTGAATTCCCGCGCGCGCCCCGAGTGGATTGCCGAAGTCCGGAAATACATTTCCGGCGACGAACTCGTCGTGCCGCCCGACCGCTTTTTCGCCATGGGAGACAATCGCGATAACAGTCTCGACAGCCGCTACTGGGGTTTTGTGGATCGTGACGCGATTATGGGGCGGCCTTTTCTGATCTATTGGTCCGTGAACGCGACGACTAACGATTACGCGCAAAGTACGTTCGCTCAGCGTCTCGGAAGTGTTTTGGACACTCTGCGCCATCTTCCCGCGCGCACTCGCTGGAACCGTATGCTCCACACCGTCCATTGATTCCGCGAACCGGCTGGATTCCCTACCTTTTTGCGCTGGACTCTGCGAAACTTTTGGCGGCATTTCCCGCGAAAGCGACGGCATAACTGTTGGCGAAACTCCGAAAATATGGGAAGTGGGGCGTCGGCGTCGTCCTCCTCGTGTTCGTGCTGCAATTCGGCGTGAACATGGCGCTCCGCGCGCATCGCATCCGTGCCGCCATGATTGCGCACCTCGAGCGGACGTTTGGGCGCCGCGTTGACGTGCAGCAGTTCGCGGTCTCGCTCTTCCCGCTGCCGAGTCTCGATGCGGACGGCATCACCGTCGGAGAAGATCCCGCGTTCGGCAACGAATATTTTTTGCGCGCGGACCGGCTCTCGGCGCGGTTGCGCCTCTTGAGCCTGTTTGGCGGCCATCTCGAATTCGGCACGCTCTCTCTCGAGCACCCAAGCCTCATCCTCGTTAAGAATGCGGAAGGCCGCTGGAATCTCGAGCGATGGCTTCCTCCGGCGACATTCGCCGAACAAAGTGCCGCTGCGAAATCGGGTCCCGCGAAACCTGCGGAATCCCCCGCAAATCGTCTGGCCAAAATTGAAATTACGGACGGCCGCGTCAACTTCAAGCTTGGCGACGACAAAAAGCCTTTTGCCTTCACCGCCGTGACCGGCAGTGTCGAACAGATCGCCTTCGGCCGCTGGCAAATCAACCTCGAAGCACAGACGTGGCGCAGCGGCGTGCAATTGCAGACGACCGGAACGATTCAGGTGCAAGGCGAAGTGGCGGGAACTTCCGTGCGCCTTCGTCCTGCGCGCCTCCGGATTCGCTGGACGCGCGCGTCGCTTGCCGATATCGTGCGGCTTGCTCGTGGGCAGGACGAAGGCGTCCGCGGCTTGTTTGACCTGGACGCCACTGCCGAAAGCGGCACCAAAGCAATCAGGCCCGATGCGCCCCCGGGCGAGTGGAGCATTTCGCTGAACGCGCGCGCCTCGGAGATTCATCGCTGGGATTTGACGCAGCGCGCCGACAATCCGAAGCTGTCGCTTCAAGCGAAGGGCCGTTGGTTGCCGAATGATGGCAGCATCAACGTCGATGAATTGCTTGTGACGGCGCCGAAATCGAATGTCCGTGGGACTGCTTCCTTTTCCACCGTTCCCCAAACCAATTTTGCGGTCCATTTGGATTCAGCGGGCATTCAGGCTTCGGATCTGCTTGCCTGGTATCGCGCGTTCGCTCCCGGAGTCGCCGAAAGCGTTTCAGTGGACCAATATTTCACCGGAGGCGCGACCTTTAGTGGTTGGCCGATCAAGCTCGATGCGGCCGCATTTTCCAGCCTTGGCGGAAGAATTTCCCTGCCGGATGCCAAAAACGCAATTCGCGTCGCCGCTGTCCGCGGTGGAATGGAAAAAAATTCGTTCGTAATCGAGCCGGCATCTTTCGTTTGGGCTCGCGAACCGGCGGGAAAAGACTCTGCGGCAAAATCATCTGAACCGCCGAAAGGGAAGTTTGCGACCGCCGCGCCTACTAACGTTGCCATCGGTTTGAGGTACGACTTCGATTTGCGGGAAGGTTCCGTTTCGATTGCAGGTCAGTCGGACCGTTCGGACGATATCTTCAAAACTGCTGCAGCGTTCGGAAGGCAATTGAACCATGGCTGGGAGTGGAGCGGCCCCGTGAACGCCAATTTGCAGCGCAAATGGGGAACGGCGCCGGACGCGGGCTGGAACGGCCAGGTAACTCTCCAAAAGGGCGAATTGCAGATTGTCGGCTTGAACCAGCCGGTCAAAGTGACAGCCGGCGCGCTCTCCTGGCAACACGGATCAAAAACGGCGGAACTCAAAACAGTCGAAGCATTTGGCGGCGAATGGGACGGCGAAATCGCGGAGAATCCCGTATCGAATGGCGCCGCCCCGCAGTCGCGTTGGCGGTTCAAGTTGCATGGCACCACGTTGACCGCCGCCGATCTCGATCGTTGGGCTGGCCCCCGCGCTCGGCCCAATTGGCTGCAGCGGCTGCTGCCCGCAATGCTTGGCGGGAGTTCCGGCCAAAACGTTGACGCCACGGACCTGCTCCGCCAAATCGACGCTGACGGCGATTTGACCATCGACGAATTCAATCTCGAAAAAATAAAACTCAAGCAAGTACGCACGCACGCTTCGCTGCGCGAATTGCATTTACGGCTGCGGGATTGCCAGGTGCAGTGGGCTGGCGGAAACCTGCAGGGAGATATCATCGCGGCGTTTGACACAAAACCCGTTTACGAGCTGAATTTGCAAGCAGCTGGATTGAATCTTGCGCAAGTACCGCTCGCCGGAAAAGTCGCGGAGCGCATCACCGGAATTCTCAGCGGAAGCATGAATCTAAAAACCGAAGGCGTCGGCCGCGATGTGCTTCTCGATAAACTGACGGGCGAAGGACGCATCCAACTGAAAAAAATCGAATTTCGCGGCTGGGACGTGCAGGCCAGCATGGTCGCGGGTTCGCCGCATGCGGGCGCCAGCAAATGGACCGACGGCGAAGCCGTTTTTCACGTCAGCGGGCGCAGTCTCGAAGTGAATCATCTGCTCCTGCGCGCTCCCCCGGAGCAGGTCAGCCTCAAGGGCAGCGTCAGTTTTGGCCGCGAAGTGGATTTGACGCTTGGTAGTGAGCCAACCGGCAAAGCAAAATCGCCGCGCGCCGAGCGCGTCATGCAAATCAGCGGCCCGCTCGAAGGGCCAAAAGTTTCCATTCAGACCATCAGCGCGCAACAACCCGGCGACTGAGAATCGAAATCGGGAAGTTTTTCTCGCAGGAGGAGCAGAAAATGAAACGTTCGCTCGTCGCCGTTATTTTATTTGTTTCGCTTGCAGCGGCTTTCGCGCAAGCGCAGGAACGTTTTACGCTCGAGCAAGTGATGAGCGCACCGTTTCCTGCCGATCTGGTCGCGTCCAAAACCGGCAGCCGCATCGCCTGGACTCTTGACGAGCAAGGCAAGCGCAACGTTTGGGTCGCGGAAGGTCCGGACTTCAAGGCGCGCCGCCTCACGTCGTATCTCGAAGACGACGGTCAGGAACTTTCCTCGCTCAGCTTTTCGCTGGATGGCAACACACTCGTTTACACGCGCGGCGGCGGAAAAAATCCTGCCGGCCAATTTCCCAATCCGACGAGCAATCCCGCCGGGGTCGAACAGGCCGTCTGGGCAATTTCCTGGAATGGCGGCGAACCGAAAAGAGTCGACGCTGGCCACGCTCCCGTCATTTCATCTTCCGGAATGATCGCCTACGCGCGCGACGGACAGCTCTGGCTCGCGCCGCTCGACGGCTCTGCCAAACCGCTTCAAATCGTCGTGCGCGGACAGAACGCCGAAGCTGCCTGGTCTCCCGATGGAAAAATGCTCGCTTTCGCTTCCTTCCGCGGTGACCACAGTTTCATCGGCGTTTATGACCTTCAGCAAAAATCGCTGAAATTTCTCTCTCCGTCCGTTGACACCGATTCGAATCCGCAATGGTCGCTCGATGGAAAGCGCATCGCCTTCGTTCGCCGGCCCGCCGAACCGCGCGACACGCCGCAAGGCTACTTCATCGAGCCCGACCGCCCGCATCCCTGGTCCATCTGGATCGGCGACGCGGCAAACGCTTCCGCAAAGGAAATCTGGCACAGTGGCAACAAGCCTGACGATTCGTTTCCCTACATGGCCGACGACACCGGCGGCGGCGTCATTCGTTACGCCGCAAACGACACCGTCGTCATGGCCAGCGAGGCCGACGGCTGGCAACATCTCTACTCACTGAACGCAAACGGCGGCGCGCCAAAACTTCTCACCCCCGGCAATTGCGAAGTCGAGCAGTGGTCTTTCACTCCGGACAAGAAAGAAATTCTCTACAACTCCAACTGCGGCGACATCGATGCCCGTCACATTTGGCGCACTGATTTAAGCGGCGTGATCAATCAACAGCGCACCTATGGCCGTTCCATGCAGGGCCCGACGGGAATCGGCACCGGCATTGAATGGAGTCCTGTCGTGCTCGGCAACGGCCGGGACTACGCTTACTTTGAATCGGACGGCACGCATCCGGCTGAACTCTTTCACGATATCCTCGCGCCAGATGCAGGCCACGGCATTCCTGGATGGCGGGAAGGATTTCCCGGTTCCGCTCTAGTGACGCCTCAACAAGCCATCTTCCACTCCGCCGACAACTACGAAATTCACGGCCAGCTCTTTCTCCCCAAAAATCTCAAGCCCGGCGAAAAACGTCCCGCGCTCATCTTCATTCACGGCGGCTCCATGCGCCAGATGCTTCTCGGCTGGCATTACATGTACTACTACTCGAATTCCTATTCGATGAATCAGTACCTCGCCAATCGCGGCTACATCGTTCTCGCCGTCAACTATCGCAGCGGCATCGGCTATGGCCGCGCTTTTCGTGAAGCGCCCAATCGCGCCGGTCGCGGCGCCAGCGAATATCAGGACATCGTCGCCGCCGGAGAATATTTGCAATCGCGCGCCGACGTCGACGCAAAACGCATCGGCCTCTGGGGCGGCAGCTACGGCGGCTATCTCACCGCAATGGGCCTCGCGCGCAATTCCGACCTTTTCGCCGCTGGAGTTGACATGCACGGCGTCCACGATTGGCCCACCGACAATTGGGACGGCAAAAATATCGCGCCTGAGCTCACAAAGCTCGCTCACGAATCTTCACCCGTCTCCGCCGTCGACACCTGGAAATCTCCCGTCCTCTTTATCCACGGCGACGACGACCGCAACGTGTATTTCACACAATCCGTCGATCTCGTCGCGCGTCTCCGCGCTCGCAACGTCGACATCGAGCAGCTCATCTTCCCCGACGAAATCCACGACTTCCTCTTACACAAAGACTGGCTCGCCGCCTATCGCGCTACGGCCGATTTCTTCGACCGCAAACTCAACGGCGGCAAAGCGCCCGCCGACACTTCAGGGCATTAAGACTTCTTGCCGATGCCCACGCGCTCCATCGCCGTCGCATTTCTTTTCGTGGCGCTGAGCCTTTCCGCAACGCTTCGCGCTGCCGCCCAGCAAAAGCCGCTCACGCGCGTCTTCGTCGCCGGCACCGAAGAGCGCTACCAGGTCACCGCCGTCATCCGCGTCGAAACTCACGGCGTCTCCACCGAAAAAATCGGCGAAAAAACTTACGCCGGCTTTTACACGCATCAAGCCGAGGGCAACGTCTCCTGGCGCGCTACGCATCGCGTTTCCGATGTTCATCCGGACGGCAGCGCCTCCATCCAGGAAACGCTCGACCAGTTCCATGCCAACTGCGACAAGGATCCCGCCGATAAAATGTTTAGCGCATCTCTTCAAAAATCGGTGCAGGATACTTGTGCAACCTGGCGGGACGTTGCGCCAATGACTTACGACGAAGAAAAGCTCGGCCTGATTCGTGGGCTTCCGATTTCCGCCGGCATGCCCAGTGAAGTCGACTCGTCCCTGCTGTCTCTCTGGCTGCGCCGCGCCTTTCGCCCAAGCGTTATTCTGCCCGCAACGCCAATTCTATTCGGCACGCCCACTGTCCATAAAATCGCGAACTCCTCCAACGACGAAAACAAACCGCACGGTGAAGAATTAACCGAATGGCTCGAAGCCGCCGGCGACAATCCCGCCGCCACTCTGCACGTCTCGCAAAATCTCAGTTGGATCGATCCGCCCATCAAAGGCAGCTTTCAAAACGCCGCCGAAAAGCCCTCCATGCGCCAACTCTTCTACGCCGATTCGCTCAACACAATTTCCTTGCTCGATGGCAGCCTCATCAAAGCCGCCCGCTCCGCCACGCGCGAAACAAAGCAACTCCTCGATCCCGTTCCCGGCCTGCCCGAACCGCCCGAATTCGGTTCGAAACTCACCGTGACTGTCACCATCCTCCGCCTGCCATGAAATTCCATCCACTCTTCCTCGCGATACCTCTTCTCTCAATCGTCTCCGCAGTTGCCTCCGCGCAAAAAACTATTCCGCCGGCCTCTTTCAAATCCGGCGAAACTTTTTTCTACCGCATCCATTTGAAAATCGACCGCGATATCAAAACGAAGAGTGCTCTCTCTCTTCCGCAAACGCCGATGGAAGCGAACATCGACGTGCAAGGAATCCTGCAAGTGGACGTTCTTCCGCGCGACGCCTCCTCGCCCGCCCCAGTCCATCTCCGCACCTGGTTTCTCGCGCTCATCAGCGACCTCAGCATTCTCCCGCGCGGCGCCAAGCCCGGCGACGGCACCGGACAACGCGTCCCCGCCAAAGAAAAGTTCATCGATTGCACGCTCGAGCCCTCCGGCGAAATCGATCAAATCGTCGGCCTCGATGCGCTGGCTCCCGAACAACAGCAAGCCTGGCAGGAATGGGCCGCGCGTTTTGCCGCGCCCTTCCTCATCGAATCGCAAAATCGCAAGCGTGGCGAAAAATGGTCCTCCGAAGAGCTCGAAACAACGCCGTCTCCGCTCGCCGATCTTCGCTGGCAAAAAAAATCGCAGTACGTTCGCGATGAACCCTGCTTCGCGCTCCGCTTCGCGCGCAACGCTGAATTTCAAAACGCTCCAAATTCTCAGTCCTGCGCGACTGTCATCTCCACCGCGACGCTCCAGCAAAAATCCTCCCCGCAGGACGCAACTCCTCCTGACTACAAGCAGCACGCCCTTCGCACTCGCGGCGTCGCCACCGGCAACAACGACGTCATCCTTTCCATCTCCCGCAAAACCGGCCAGCTCGTCCGCGCCACGCAGAACGCTAAGCAGCACATGGACGTCGTCATCGCACTCGCGAGCGGTGCCACAAAAGTCCACTACGACATCAACGCCACCGCACGTTCTTCCGTCGAACTCGTCACCGATCTCCCGCTCATGCTTCAGCCGAATCCCCCCAAATAATCGCGCGCCCTCGCCCTCTCGAGTCCGGCCGCAAACGCCTCTTGCGTGTTGCGTTATAATAAAAGTTTCGTCGCACCTCGCCGAACCGGCAGGAGACTCTCTCCGTGAACTTTAAACTCAAAAGCAGCTACGAACCGCGCGGAGATCAGCCCGCCGCCATCGACAATCTTTCCCGTGGCCTCGATGCCGGCGACAAGCATCAGGTTCTTCTCGGCGTCACGGGTTCCGGCAAGACGTTCACCATGGCGCGCGTTATCGCCGCCGCCAATCGTCCCGCGCTCGTCCTCGCGCACAACAAAACCCTCGCCGCGCAGCTCTATCATGAGTTCAAAAATTTCTTCCCGGAAAACGCCGTCGAATACTTCGTCAGCTACTACGATTTTTATCAGCCCGAAGCCTATGTTCCCGCCGCCGATGTCTACATCGAAAAAGAATCCACGGTGAACGACGAGCTCGACAAACTTCGCATGAGCGCCACTCGTTCGCTCTTCGAACGCCGCGACGTCGTCATCGTCGCCTCCGTCAGTTGCATCTACGGCATCGGCTCGCCCGACGCCTATTTCGGCATGCTCGTCCCCCTCGAAAAGGGCCAGCAGACTTCGCGCGAAGCTCTCCTCCGCCGTTTCGTTGACGTTCTCTACGAACGCAGCGAAGACCTGCGCCGCGGCACCTTCCGCGTTCGCGGCGATATCATCGAAATCTATCCAACTTACGAAGACAACGGCTATCGCTTCGAAATGTTCGGAGACCAGATCGACGTCATTCGCCAGATTGATCCCATCACCGGCGCCGTCCGCTCCGGCAAGGAAGACGTCCAGCGCGTCACCATCTATCCGCGCACTCATTACGTCATGCCGCAGGATCAGCGCGAGCGTGCCATCGTCACCATTCAGGAAGAACTCCAATGGTGGAAAAAGGAATTGGAAAAGCAGGGCAAATTCGTCGAAGCCCAGCGCATCGTCCAGCGCACCATGTTCGACATTGAAATGATGCGCACCATCGGCTATTGCCATGGCGTCGAAAATTATTCGCGCCATCTCAGCGGCCGCCTCCCCGGCGAGGCGCCGCCTACTCTTCTCGACTACGTCCCCAACGATTTTCTTCTCTTCATCGACGAATCTCACCAGACCGTCCCGCAGGTCCGCGCCATGTATCACGGCGATCGTTCCCGCAAACAAACGCTCGTCGACTATGGCTTCCGCATGCCCAGCGCGCTCGATAATCGCCCGCTCACCTTCGAAGAGTTCGAGCATCGCCTCAATCAGGTCGTCTACGTTTCCGCCACTCCAGGCCCCTATGAACTCACTCGGTCCGGCGGCACGTTCGCCGAGCAGGTCATCCGTCCCACCGGCCTCGTCGATCCTCAAGTCGAAATTCGTCCCGTCAAAGGCCAGGTCGATGATCTGCTCGAGGAAATCCGTATCCGCGCCGAAAAGAACGAACGCGTGCTCGTCACCACGCTCACAAAACGCATGGCCGAGGATCTCAGCGAATATTTCACGGAAATCGGCGTTCGCTGCCGCTACTTGCATTCCGAAGTCGAAACGCTCGACCGCATCAAAATCTTGCGTGACCTCCGCCGCGGCGAATTCGACGTTTTAATCGGCATCAACCTCCTCCGCGAAGGTCTCGATCTTCCCGAGGTTTCTCTCGTCGCCATTCTCGACGCTGACAAGGAAGGCTATCTCCGCAGCACCACCTCCCTCATCCAGACCATCGGTCGCTGCGCCCGCCACGTTGAAGGCCGCGCCATTCTTTACGCCGACCGCCGCACCAAATCCATGAACGAAGCCATCGAAGAAACCAATCGCCGCCGCGCCAAGCAACTCGCCTACAACGCCGAAAACAACGTCACGCCCATGTCCATCATCAAGGGTATCGACATGGAGCTTGCCCACATCGTCGAAGCCGACTACGTCACAATCGCGCTCAACGAAACTGAACTCGACGCCGCTGCCGCAAACGTCCGCAGTGAAGAGCAGCTCGCCGAACTCCTCAAAAAACTCGAAGACCAGATGCGCGAAGCCGCCAAAAATTTCGAATTCGAAAAAGCCGCTCAGCTTCGTGACCGTATCCGCGGCCTCAAACAGCGCGATCTCGCCGGTGTCTTTTCCAAAGAGTCTCCGCCCGCGGAAGCCGCGCCGTAAAGAGTCGCCGCTTCCGCAAGCGTTTATCCTTTCACGGCGCGCCTTCACTCGCTTACGCTCATCCCGCCCCGCACGTCCTAAGATGAAGATAGCTTTTCTCTCGGAGCCGCCTCTTGTTTTGGCACCTATTTGCCGCCGCATCGCAGGATGACTTCGCTGCCTTCTCCTCGGGCCTCACCGCCTTCGCAGTCGTGCTCATCGTCGCGGTCACTCGCTTCAAGCGCGCCAAAAAACGCATCTTGATCACCGACTATCGTTGCGGAATTCGCTTCGTCAGCGGCGAATTCGCCGCCGTGCTTCCGCCTGGCAGCTATCGCTTCAATCCCGTACGCGAGCAGATCACTATCGTCGATATGCGCCCACAGCCCATGCTCCTCGAGCGCCAGACGTTTCAGGACGCGGTCGGCTCGCAGTCCGTCATCAGCATCAGCACCGAACTCGTTGTCCTCGACCCTCAAATCGCTGCCACAAAGCTGCGCGATCAAGTGAAAGATTCCTTCGTCATCGTGCGCGATACGCTCCGCGCCGCCGTTGCGCGTCAGGTGGTAAGCGGCATGGGCGACTCTCGCAAATCCATCGAGGAATCTCTCGCCAAAGCGGTCAATGTCGAACTCGCAAAGGTCGGCATGCGCGTTCCCGCAATCGAAATCACCGAACTCTGGGCAGCCGCGCCTGCTTTGCCGCAAGGCGCCATAAGCGGAGTGGTCCAGTGAGCATTCTCTTCGCACTCTTCATCATGCTCGGCACCGCCTTGCTGATTGGCCTCGCGCTTTTGTTCGATCGCCGAGGCACTCCGACCGTCGTCAATCTCCTTCCATATCAGCGCGGCGTTCTCTTTCGCCATGGAAAACCGCTGCGCGACGTCGGTTCCGGCAAACATCGCGTCTGGAGCGGCAGCGAACTTCTCGTTCACGGCGACATCCGGCCCGTCTCCGTCACTTTTGAAAATCAGGTTGTCGCATTACAGGATGGCTTCGCGGCGCTCTACGGTTTTTCCGCGAGCGCTCAGGTCACCGACATTCGAAAAGCAATCTATAGTGCGCGCGACTATTCGCAAATCCCCGCGTTCGTCCTGCTGCGCTGTGTGCGCCGCTATTTGAACCAGAGCAACTCCAATTCTTTAAAAGCCGAACGCGACGCCATTGTTAAACGCATCGAAGACGAATCAAAATCGCAGTTGAAAAATTTCGGCTTCGAACTCATAAACTTTCGTCTCGGGCAGCTCGCCATCGGGACTACCCAGCCACCGCAAAATCAGTCTGCGCGCACCATTACCTCGAACGAATAATCCGGGCGCCGAAAGTAGGGGCACGATATCAAAGATTCCGGGCCCTCTAACCCCGCCGCAACTCCTCTAGCGAATAAAACGTTCCGCGCCACACAATTCCGCCTTGCCGCAGCGTTACGAACGTCGATCGCAACAGCATGTAATCGAATAACAGCGCCCCCACCGGATCCGTCAACGCATACAGCGGCGAAACTCCCATCACCACTGCCACTCCCGCGTGAAATCCCAGCGCCACCGCTACCGCAATTCCGTCAAACGCCAGCGCCCACCCACGCAGAAATGGCAGCGCCAGAAACGGCAAAATGTTGCTGCAGAAAATTCCAAGCGATTGCGCGGCCACCAGTCCCAATCGGTAGCTCGCCGCCGCGAAAAAATTCTTCGTCACTCCCCGCACAATATTTCCCGCGCCCGCGTGCCAACGCACCGATACATGTTGTTGTGCCACTCCCACGCACGACCGGAATCCCGCTTCTTTGATGTTCTTCGCCAGCTTCATATCGTCCACGACTTCCAGCGCCAGCTTCCGGTGTGTCCCGCTTGCTTCATACGTTGTGCGCCGCACCAGTTGAAACGCGCCAATCCCGACGTACGACCGCGACCGCGGATTTCCCACGTTATTCGGATTTGTTGCCACATGAAATCCTAGTCCGAAAAATGTAATGAGCGTCTTTTCCCAGAACCCGTGCATCTCCACCGCGCACATCAGTGTCAGGTGGTCGAGCGCGCGCTCCCGCACCACGGATATCGCCCGTCTTAAAGTGTCCTGCCGAATTGCACATCCGCA
>Ga0209060_10003422_pt1 | contig 13330 bp, 8 predicted proteins | sample Coa_R1_8_FD_187155 | JGI IMG/M metagenome (GOLD analysis project Ga0209060, IMG submission 187155) | Surface soil microbial communities from Centralia Pennsylvania, which are recovering from an underground coalmine fire - Coalmine... | ecosystem: Environmental > Terrestrial > Soil > Unclassified...
CGTAGGGTAGGTTTATCCGGTTGGCGGTGAGCCCGGAGCCCGAGCTGACGATCGCACAGCGCAGTCTGCAAAGACAGAGCTGAGCAGGTCGAGCGAGGGTCAGAAGCGAGCTACTGGCCGAGACGAACGGATCCTACACCACCTCGGAACTCTCTTACTTTTGGCGGAAGTACTTTTCAGACCTCAGACCTCAGCCCGCCATCCGCAGTATTTTCGTCTTGTCATTCCGAGCGCAGCGAGGAATCTGCTTCCTGCCGACAGCATCTCTGCGGCCGGCCAAAAGCAGATGACGAAGCCATGTTGTGCCAAACCTATTACTTGTTTACGGCTTTCATTACGACCGTGCTCCGTTCATCCCCGGCAATGATTCGATAGAATTTCTTCAACTCATCCGCCCGACTAACGGGCACGCTTAATTCCTTCACTTCAAACGTGCGCTTGTAGTCGATGACGTTCCCTTTCACTTCTGTTTTGGAGTGATAGCTGGCAAATCCGCAATCCGCGTCAATGGGCTGCGGTATATCGTCGACCACGTATCCATCCGGAATTGCAATTTCGAAGGTATCGGTATCGCGCGCAGGCCCATCGAACTCGATAGGGAACTTGCGGGGCTCTTTGGTTTCCAGAAACCCAGAGCCTTTTTGGCCGAGAACCCGCGGACGCACCAGCAGCATTCCTCCCGCATCTTTGGCGTAGGCGGCGGATTCAAAGGCGTATTCGAACCCGAAGGGCTGGTCCGTCAGATTAAGGTTGACGATGGTGGCCTTGGTGATACGGAAGTTGCCGAGGGATCCGCCCAAGAGTGTCTCGATCGGCTTAATACGATCGGAGTCTTTGGTTACAATCCGCAGGGCCCGGCGTTCCGAAGCAGCGCGTTGGCCCAGTCGCACCTCATGCACACTGCCAATCAGATTACCTTTCTCATCCAGCGTGAGCTTGGCCGTTCGCTCGATGCTGTTCATCGCAGAGGGTTGCTGTGGTAAAGCTACCAATTCGCCACCATCGGCAGTAACCAGTAGCGCATAGTTAGCCTGAAGCGCGCCTCGGATCTGCCCGAAAGGCGTCAACTCGTCGGTAGGATCGAAAAACAAAAGGCGGCCCAGCTTGGGATGCGGCAGAACGGCAATCAGTGACGGATCGTTCATGCCCTCGGGCAACTTGATGGCAAGAATGGCGTGATTGAATCCGTTGTGTGCCGGCGTGTCGGCAGTGACGGCTCCTCGTCTGGTGTTGATGACTACATGGTAGGACTCGACACCAATTTCGCGCAGCATGGAACGCGTCAGCGTCGCTTTGTCTTTGCAATCTCCGTATCGGTGCGCGAACACTTCAGGAGCGGGATGCGGCTGCCAGCCTCCAATACCCAACTCGATCGCGACATAGCGAATGCTCTGTTGCACAAACTGCGCGATGGCTTGCATTTTCGCCAACTGCGTGTCTTTTCCCGCGGTAATTCCGGCAACCTGCTGTTTGATCTCAGGCGACGCTTCGAAGCGCCCGGCGAGAAGCCCCGAGTACCACCGACCCATATCACCCCAAGTTGCGAAACCAGTGGAAGCCTTTCCACCGGGAGGAAACAATGTGACGACCATTTGCCCGGTCACGCCGCTGACGGGAGGCATGTCAGGCTCTGCACGGATTGGGCCGACATCCGTAACCGTCCACTGCCAAACGTTGTTGCTGGATTCGCTTGACTTTACTTCGTCATGGTTGAGCCATCTAGACTTAAACTCCCACCCCGGCGGCAACTGCAGGGAGTAGTGGCTCTCGCGCACCGGATCCGATTCCTGAAACTCCCAAGTGTCCTGCAGGAAGAAAGGCTGTTCTTCTACCTCATATTCATAGCCGACAATATTCCCCGGCTCTGCTGCCGGGATCTGCAAGACCTTGAACTTCACATCGGAGATCAATTCCGCGCCCTCGAAGGATGGCGAAGTCTCAGTGGCCTCTTTGTCCTTTACTTCGAAATCCTTTCCCCGCGCCGGGATGCACCATCCGTGAATGCTTTTAATCTTCCGTTGCGGATTGAAATAGACATGAACGAACCCCCGTGCGCGCCCATTGGGACGCAGAATCTTATACGCCTCGCGCACCGTCGTCTTGATCTTGTCGGCTGAGACAACCGTTACCTGCGTGTCTGAATAGAGAAGCACCGCATCTGTTTTCTCATCGTAAGCCGGCAAGACGGCTTGCGCCTGTGCGTGCATCCACTGGGGAGCATCTCCAGCCATGCAGCATACACAGGAAATCATCGCGAAGACTGCGAGTCGAATTGACCACATACTTCTAGTTGCTTGCTGACGTCGCAGAAGGCTGCACCAGAATTTGTTGCTCATCCCCGGTTCTCACCACCTGGAAGAAGTTACGTAACGTTGGGTAGTACTTAGTCTCCAAAATGAGAATGTCGACCTTCAGTGTCCTCACGACCCGAACTGTGCCATTCCCGTTTTCCACCTTCAGGTCGTACATAACAGCACTGATGTCCTTCGCCTTCTCTTGCGGAACTGTGCCGATCTGCCAGCCCGGAGGCAACTCGACGGTCACATCATCAACCTTCTGATATGGATACTCGAAGTAGATTGGGTACACGCGCTCGGCGTGCTCAAAAATGCGCTTTTCGTGGGCCGAGAAGAACCCGACCGGAAGGATCGCCCGTTTGCCTGCGCTCGAAGCCCAGCCTGGAATCTTGACGTCGAGAACTGCAACCAGCGGCGTTCCAGTGCTGGTCCAATCCGGTTTGTTGGTGACCTCAACCTCCGCGGCTACGGGAATCTGACTCTTGATAGAGTCTTCGAGATACTTCTTACGAGCGGTCTCGTCCTCATGCCGTTCATCCAGTCGACGGTACATGGCTTCCAGACCGGTGTAGGTTACTGTCACCTGTCCTTCGAGATCTCCGGTGTCTGAAAGCTTGAGTTTCGCATCACGGTGAATCTGGGACTCAGATGCCTCGGGCAGGGTTGTGCGAATCCACGTTCCTCCGTCGCCATCAAGCCTTAACCCGGTCACACCCGTTTCGGACCAAGTCAGCATGCCGAATGGGGTGAATGCGCCGCCTGGATCGAAATAGAGTTCCTTCCCGTTGACCTTTACGAACACTACGTTGGCGTCGAGCTTCGTGCTTTGCATCATCTTGGGCTCAAAAAAGTACTGGCGCCGATCCGCGACCCAGCAGCCGTAGGCTTCAAATCCTGCTGCCCGAGCCAGGGCCAGAAATAACCATGTCATCTGGATGCCATCCCCGTAGCCGCGTTTCCAGACGTCCTCAACATTGGTCAGTACCTTTTCTTTGTCGCGTTTCTCCTCCTCCTCTGTCTTACGGATTTCGTACGAAGTGTTGCGCATCTGCTGCACATGGTCATAAATCTTCTTCAATTTGATCTCGGGAGAGTCGTTCGGAGACACGATCTGCCCAACGGCATCTTCCATCGCCTTCCGTTTTCCAATAAAACTTTCCAGCGCCCCATTTCTCTGTTTGCCGAATCGCTTCCAGTACTTGTCCGGATCATTTACTGGCAGATCTTCGTCGTAAACGAAATCTACACGCGACTTCACTTCGTTCTCGGGAGGCATGAAGTCCTCAGCCTGGAACGCCGGAATGTCGTGCGCTTCCATCTCGACAGTCCCGCGCGGACCACCCTGTTTCGGCGCGCTTCCCTCTGGCAGCATCTGCCACGTCCAGCGTAGATAGAACTGCTTGTATGGGCTCGTGAATGGAATGAGTGAGAACTTCGCGGCCTTCGTAAACAAGTTTTCGCTGAGGATCCAGTGCGAATCGAAGACGTAGTGCTCTTTCAGATCGATCGTGTAGTAGTACTCGATGACGCTGCCTACTTCGACCTCCGGTAAATTGAACGTCTTCGCCAGATAGGCGTTTCCCCGGTTCTTCACGATCGTCTTTTCGTAAACCTTGCCGTCGAAATTGACTGTCGTACCGTCCGGCTTGATCGTGCGCGCGCCGATGTTTACGATACTCTCGTAGCCTTTGTTGAAGACGATCTCGACGTTGGCGTACTTTAACCCTTCTTCTTTTAGGATCTTGACCCGAACGTAGTTGTCCTCATGCGGTCTGAACCGATCATCGTCGCGATCCACCTCGCGGAACACGATGATTGCAGCAGCCCCCGGCGCTTTCGGTTCGCTGGTCATCTTCAACTCATCGGGGTTAATCGGCTTAAATCCGGTAATGGCAGGCGCCCGAGTGGGCAGCAAAACCGCGCAAAGCAAGGGCAAGAAAATCGAGATTAAGCGAGCAGAAAAGGAGCAGCGACACAAATTCCCGGACACGGATCGGCCCTCCAACCACGCAAGATAAGTTTTCGGGTCTTTGGGAGGAAGGTGGGAAATGATAAGGAGCAGCCGCGGGCCCGAGCTATCCGCGCCGATCCTAACGCCGGACAATACCGCTGCAACCCTTGTCTGTCAAGGAAATACCGCTCTTGCGGCTCGTGATCAGAGAAGCACGTTTTCCGAGCGAACAGCGCACTTCACACTCCTTTGGCGGAGCCGCTCCTGCAGTTCGCAAAGAACTGTAAAGTTCGGTATCATCCAGTAAAGTTCGTAGCCTTTTCTCCTCGCCCGGGACATGCTATACGAAGCGAATTAGGCTTGAGTCGCGAGCCATGCGCGGACTACTCAGTCCATTCTGGCCTTCGCTGTTGATCCCCGGAGTTATCGTCATGATTCGGAAAAGTACCACCTCGTTTGCGGCGGAGCTGCTCTTGGCGTGCGTCCTGCTGCTCTCTTCGCCCATCGCGATGGCCCAGCGTCACGGTGGAGGTGGGATGGGAGGAGGCATCCCTGGCGCCTCAAACCGCCCGACGGGAGTGAATCAAAAGGACGATCTGAAGGACTTTCACCGCGCTTTGGCGGTGCAGGCAACGAGCCAACAGATTGCCGAATTCCAGACACTCCTGAAAGAGACAGACGCCGCGAAAACCAAGCTTGCATCGTTGGTACAACCGCTCGGCAATACCGCTAATGCATCCAGGCCTGGGGTGAGCGCCGCAGAGGTTGATCAATCTGTGGAACTCGCTCGTACCCACAGCCAGAAGTTCGTCGACGGATTGTCGGCAGTCCAGAAATCCGGACTCAAGGACACCCTAAAGAAGCTAGGCAAAGCCGACTCCGATTTGGAGGCCGAGGCCAAAAAGCTGAGTGAAACCTTGCAGCCCGGGAACCCGGCTGGTACCGCTCCTGACACTCGCGGCGATAGCCTTACGAAATCGCTCGCGGACTTTTCCGACCAGCAGCTTGCTTTAGGCAGGGAAATGGGCATGACGTTGGCTCAGGGAACGGACGTCACCTTCAATCTCCCCGAGGTCAAGAGTACCGTCAGCCTCGGCGATCAGACCCTAGCGCTGCCCGTCTCGGGGGATCTTTCGCAGATTGCCACGCAGGGAGCACAGCGCACCTTCAGGCTCCAGATCGCCGTGGACTTGTCCGAGCTACAACGGAATACGGCCGACCTCCTACGCTCGCAGATCAACCAGGGACGCGCTTGCGGTGAGCGCCTCGTGCTTCGTGAGGCCAGTATTGCACCTGCAACGCCCGCGACCCTCGTGACTTTGCGTTTGCATTACGAACGCTGGTCCTGCATACAAGCTCTAGGTCAGGGGGGGCAAGAATTGGCGGAAGGGGAAGGCTCAGTCCAGGTGAAACTCAGCCCTGCGGTCGACAAGGCGAACTCGCTGAAACTGACGGCCGAGTTCGCCCACATCGATGCCAGCGGGGCGATGGAACAATCGCTTCGCTCTGGAGACCTCGGAGACGATCTGCGCGATAGGCTCAGTCAGTCGATGCTTGCGGTCATGCAGGCCGGAGTCAACTTCGAGAAAGTTCTTCCGGCCGCCGTACGAAACTTGGCTGTGGTACAAAGCGCGAAATTCGAGAATAGCGGCATCGGCAGAATGGCTGTAGTATTCGACGGACAGATGCAGATCTCCGACGCGCAGGCCAACGCGATGGCCACCCAACTGAATCAGGCGTTATTCGCCCAGGGTACGGCATCGCAAGAACCCGACCCAACCAAAGGACGCTAGAGCGGTGCTGTGTCATGCTGAGCGCAGCCGGAGTGCAGCGAAGCGGAACTCCGGCGGAGTCGAAGCATCCCTACCCTGAAACAACTCCGGATATGAACTCCTCGCCTGCTCGCGACGGTTGCAGAGAAGGCAACGCGGTCTACATGAACTCCTAAACCTCCGCAGTCCTCGACTGTTCACTTCCCCGCGTTCCCCGGCCCACCCACCGGATAGATCCGCGGAATCCGCTGCTCCAGACTCGGCAACGCTGGAAACGCTGCATGCGGTTCAGTCTGATACCAATAAGCGACGGAGAAGTAATTATCTGACCGATGATTCGCGTGCCCGTGCTCAATCGTTGCGCGGAGCGATTTTGTGAAGGGAATCGGCGAGTCGAGATGAAACCGATACACGGAGGAACGGCCGCCAGCGAGCTCTGCACCTACAACCGGCGCCCCGTAAAGTTGGTACGCAAACGGATGCCCGCCGAAATCCCACGCCCCCAGAAAATAGTCTTCCGTGCCAGTGCCGTTGATCGAGGGTAGCTTCTCGCCGTCGATGAAAAACATGTCATCGCCCTCGCCGAACCACTTGTCCTGGTTCTGCAATACCGACATCGTCACGCCGACAAAATGCCCGCGGCCATTGGCCTCCACCCAGACGTAGTTTCCTGTCCCATCCAGATTCTTCTTGCTGTCCATGTCGCCGTTCGACTTCCACTGATTCGTCGTGCCTCGAGCCGGCGCCGCCTGCCGATACTGCGCATGAAAGTAAAGCTGGTCCGAAGCCAGCGGCTTGCTGTAAGTCCGGTAGTCGATGTTGAAGTAAAACGCATCAGTCTTGATCGTGCCTTCGTTCGTTACCGTAATCCGCGCGTGCTTTTGAAACGGCATGGGAAAGAAGCAATTCAGCGCCTTGTCAGAACTGACCTGCAACGGCGCCGACTGATACGAGTGATACTCGCCCAGCCCGAGCCCGTAAAAGTCGCCGATCGGAGCCTCTACACTAGGGGTGGCCTCGCCATCCCAATACATGCGCAGAACCAGCGCCTTCAGATGATCCGGATCATCACTAGCAATCGTGACCCATACATGCGTAACGATTCCGGGGCCAGCGTCATCCAGCAAAGTCAGCGTCTCCCCAGGAGCAATCGCGCGCGCATCGGCATTCCCTCCGCTGCGGTCATAACTCGAAGACCGGTGCTGCACATAATCTCGGGCTTCAGGCAAAGACGAGAGCCAAGTCGCCGGATTTTGCGCGAAGCACATCCCAGACAGCACCCAGAGAATTACAAGACCGAGGTTTCTCATCGAGTCTCCTTTGGCAGCTGACTCGTTACGTTTCCAAGCTCATCGATAAATTGCAGAGACGGAGTTCCATCCGCCGCAACTTTGAGCACGATCCGGTCTCTGCCTTGCCCATCCTTCAACTGCAAGGCCGCAGACTGATCTGTATTTCTTCCCATGTAAATCCGTTTGTGCGATTTGTGCTTGGAGGACAGTTCTTCGAGTCTGGCTTGCCGTTGCGGGGGTGGCAGAAGGAGAGCATCTGTGATCTGGTTTATCGGGACGTCAGACTGGTCAATTACTTCAACCGCCGAATGCCGCTGCCCTTGTTCCTCTCCGGCATCGATCACCATAACCTGGTCACCTTCGTACTGGTCAAAGCTGAGATGACCCGAACTCTCGATCTTGCCATCCTTGTCCTTCTTGCCGCCAAAGATAAGACCGCCGTTCTCGGTGCCTTCGTCGTTAAAGAACAGCAATCCAGCCGTCGCTCTGTCAAACGGATACTCTTTCCCCTTCACGATCACTCCAGGGAAGTGCGTTTTATCAGAGATGATCAGCCGCACCGTGCCGTCCGGTTCAACCACGTTGATTCGCTTGACGTCGATTTCATCAAAGCTCGTCTTCTTGTATGACGCGGCGCCCGTGAGAAGGACGATGCTGAGCACGATCGTCAGCACTCCCGAATAAATAAGCAGCAAGCGCTGAGCCAGCGCGGTTCGATCCATGGTTCACCTCTTTGCGGAGACCGTTACAGCGGTATATTCCCATGCTTCTTCGGCGGGTTCTTGTCCCTCTTCGTCTCGAGCATGGCCAGCGCCTGAATCAGCTTCTTGCGCGTATCCCGAGGCTGGATGACGGCATCGACAAATCCGCGGTCCGCGACAACATAGGGATTGGCAAAGCGGTCGCGGAACTCTTCGATCTTGTCGCGACGAACTTGATCGCGGTTGGCGCCGGCGGCATCGAGCTCGCGTTTGTAGACGATATCGACCGCGCCCTCCGGCCCCATCACGGCAATCTCTGCCGTCGGCCACGCATAGTTCACATCGGTGCGAATGTGTTTCGATGCCATGACGCAATACGCGCCGCCATAAGCCTTGCGCATGATGACCGTAACCTTGGGAACGGTCGCCTCGGCGAACGCGAACAGCAGCTTCGCCCCGTGCTTGATGATTCCGCCATACTCCTGCGCGGTTCCGGGCAGGAATCCCGGCACGTCTTCAAACGTCACCAGCGGAATGTTGAAACAGTCGCAGAAGCGTACAAAGCGTGCACCCTTCACCGACGCGTTGATGTCCAATGTTCCCGCCAGCATCGCGGGCTGGTTCGCGACAATGCCCACGGAACGCCCATCCAGTCGCGCGAATCCCACAACAATATTCTTCGCGTAGTGCTCCTGCACCTCGAAGAAATATCCATCGTCGACGACGGAATGAATGACATCTTTGATGTCATAAGGCTGGTTCGATTGCGGCGGAACAATCTTGTCGAGCGCAGCATCGGCACGATCCGCCGGGTCGGTGCACGCTTTTCGTGGAGGGTCCTCAAGATTATTTGACGGAACAAAACTCAACAGTTCCCGCACCATCGAGAGGCATTCGGCGTCATCGTGGGCCAGGAAATGCGCCACCCCCGAAGTCTCGTTGTGCGTCATCGCACCGCCAAGCTGTTCCTTCGTGACCTCCTCGTGCGTGACGGTCTTAATGACATCCGGCCCGGTGATGAACATGTAAGAAGTCTTGTCGACCATCATCACGAAGTCAGTTATCGCCGGAGAGTACACGGCTCCCCCGGCGCACGGCCCCATAATCGCCGAAATCTGCGGCACCACACCGCTATACAAAGTATTTCGCAAAAAGATGTCGGCGTAACCTGCCAGTGACATCACCCCTTCCTGGATGCGCGCACCTCCGGAGTCGTTCAGTCCGATCACGGGCGCCCCCATCTTCGCCGCCAGATCCATGATCTTGACGATCTTGCCCGCGTTGGCCTCGGAAAGCGACCCGCCGAAAACCGTGAAATCCTGAGCAAACACATACACCAGGCGCCCCTCGATTCGACCATACCCGGTGACGAATCCGTCGCCGTAAATCTTCTGCTCGGCCATGCCGAAATCATTGCTGCGGTGCGTGACAAGCTTGTCGGTCTCCTCGAACGTGCCTTCGTCGAGCAGGAACTCAATGCGCTCGCGCGCCGACATCTTGCCTTCTTTATGCTGACGTTCGCGCCGTTTCGCCCCGCCGCCATCTTCGGCAAGCTGGTTGCGTTTCTTCAGCTCTTCGACTTTATGTTCCAGATTCATGAGGAAGGATTATAGCCCGTGATGCGTAGCGGGCTTTTGTCGCGTCCGCAACAACCGCACGCCCAGACTGCGATACACTGCCGTGACTGCTATAGGGCCAGGAGTGGAAATGATCTGCAAACTATCCATGATTCTTATTGCCAGCGCTCTTATTCCATCGTCTGTGATGACGCAGACCTCTGACCAGAGTTGGGTCGCCACCAGCAACTCCTACACGAAGCTGCTGATGGACATTGAGATGAAGCACCATCCGGAGTCGGGTTCCAGCGAGGGACTCGCCGAGTATGACAACAAGATTTCGCAGCCCACCTTCGAAGATGAAGATCGGGAGCGCCAGGAGGAAGAAGCCGTCGTTCTCAAGCTGAAAGCGGCGCTATCGCAAGAGAAGAACCCAGAAGTGATTCAGGATCTTCACATCTTGCTGCGGAGCACCGATCTCGATTTCCGCATCGAGGATTACCGTCGTGCCCACGCGGTTCCTTTCCTGAACGCAAGCGGCTATGTGTTCGGCGGACTTCATGTTCTTCTCGATGAGCAGACTCCTGGTGAACGGCGCCCTGCTGCTGTGATCCGCATCCGCGAGTACGCTGGCCTGGAGCCTGGATACACAAAGCTTACGGAGATTTTCAAACGGCGAGTGCAGGAGCAAATGGCCAAGCCGGGCGCCGTGTATCCGGCGCGCAACCAAATCGAAACCGAGCTTGGCAGAAACTCCAACTACCTGGAAGGCATCGAGGCGCTTCTAAAAAAATACAAGCTCACCGGCTGGGAAGAATCCTTCGCAGCTTTGAAGTCTCAGCTAACCGAATACGACGCCTGGACTCGCGCGAATGTTCTTCCCAAGGCGCGCACCGACTTCCGCCTGCCCCCGGAGGAATATGCGCTCGGACTCGAGACGTTTGGCATCGACATTCCGCCGGCCCAAGTCGCAGAGATGGCCCACCAGGCCTTCAACGAGACTCAGGACGAGATGAAGAAGATCGCAGTCGAGGTCGCGACTCAGCGTCATCTTCCTTCGAGCGACTATCGTGACGTCATCCGCGAACTGAAGAAGCAGCAGCTCGTAGGCGACGCCATCCTGCCTTTTTATGAAAACCGGCTAAAACAGATCGAACAGATCATTCGGGATCATCAAATCGTTTCGCTGCCCGACCGGCCTGCCCGCATCCGGCTCGCTACAGCCGCCGAGACCGCGCAGCAGCCGGCGCCGCACATGCAGCCTCCGCCCTTCCTGCACAATACCGGAGAGAAGGGCGCATTCGTGCTTCCGCTCAATCTCCCTCCGGCGGCTGGGCAGAGCTCTTCGGCAAACTACGACGATTTCGCTTACGACGCGGCTTCCTGGACGCTGACCGCACACGAAGCGCGGCCGGGCCACGAACTGCAATTCGACTCTATGCTCGAACACGGAGTCTCGTTAGCCCGCGTTCGCTTTGCCTTCAACAGTACGAATGTCGAAGGCTGGGGACTCTACTCCGAATTCATCATGAAGCCTTATATGCCACTCGAAGGGCAGCTCGTTTCGTTGGAGTATCGCCTGCTTCGCGCGGCCCGCGCATTTCTTGACCCCGAACTGCAAAGCGGTAAGCTTCAGCCCGAGGATGCATTCCGCGTTCTCGAAAAAGATGTCGTGCTCTCGCATGCTTTCGCTGAAGAGGAAGTCGAACGCTTTACTTATCGCATGCCCGGGCAGGCAAACAGCTACTTCTACGGCTACACGAAGCTACTCGCGCTGCGAAAAGATGTGGAAGCCGCGCTGGGCCCCAAGTTCGATCAGAAGAAATTTCACGATTTTGTTCTAGCCCAGGGACTGCTTCCGCCCGAACTTATGCGTCAGGCCGTCATGGAGGGATTCGTCGCGACGCAGAAGCAGTAGCGGAACGCAATGCGCCTTTGCCTTACACTCCGAGAGATGGCCTCGTTTCCCGACCGGTGCCCTTGTGATTGTCCTCCCGTAACCTGTCGCACTCCTGTCGATTCAGCTACGCTGAACCTTCCCGCAAGCTCAGGAGGCTCAATGTCTGTAAAGCTCTTTTTCCGCGCCAGTGCGTTCGCGATTCTTACCCTGGCATTCTCTACAACGCTGGCCTTGGCGCAGGATCATGATCACGATTACGACAGGCACGATCGTGATGATGATCATGGCCGTGATCACGACCGAGACAGAGATCATGATCGGGACTATGACCACGATCGCGAACACGGTCACGAACACGCCTATGAACACGAGCGGCGTGAGGCATACCGCGACCATGACCATGACATCCGCGACTGGTATCACGCGCACTATCGCCATCTGCCTCCCGGCCTCGCCAGGCGCGATCGCCTGTCTCCTGGTCAGGAGCGCTTCCTTGTCGCTCAGGGCTATGTGCCCGATGAGCTTCGCACCAGAATGCAGCCTTGCCCGCATGAATTGGAAGTCATGCTTCCCCCGCCGCCTCCGGGTCACGTGCACGTCTTCATCGGCGGCAATCTGGTTCTCGTGAACCGGGCAAACTTTCAGATCGCCGACGTCTTCCACTTCGACGTCAACTAGACAAATTTCCACAGTAATAGGGAGCCCCATCTTCTCGCGGGTGCAGGAGGGTGGGGCTCTTGTCTCCCTGCGGCCGAAAGCGGCGTCTCTGAAACCTTGAAACCTTCTGTGCCCTCTGTGGTGAGCGCTCTCCTGCGTTACACTGCCGTAAATGTCTTCGTTCCCTGACCAGTTGGGATTCACCTTCCGCCCACCCGAGCGCCGGGTCTGGAAGGTTCGCGAGCTGGTCGCCACAGTTCGCGCGCACATCGAGCGCGAATATTCCGACGCCTGGGTCGAAGGGGAAATCTCGAACTTCCGCGCGCCGGATTCCGGACATCTTTATTTCACGCTGAAAGACGGCAACGCTCAAATCCGAGTAGTGATGTTCCGCTCATCCGCGCGCTTGCTGAGGTTCCGTCCAGCCGACGGCCTTCAGGTCGTGGTCCGTGGACGCGTCACCGTCTATGAAGATCGCGGCGAACTGCAGATTTCCGCCGAATACATCGAGCCAAAGGGTGCCGGATCTCTGCAACTCGCTTTCGAGCAACTCAAAGCCAAGCTCGAAGCCGAAGGACTCTTCGCCGCCGAGCGCAAGAAGCCGATTCCGTCGCTGCCGGCACGAATTGGCGTGGTCACCTCGCCGCAAGCCGCCGCCCTGCGTGACATTCTCAACATCCTGCAGCGACGCCATCATTCCGTGAACGTCCTGATTTTTCCGGCTCAAGTGCAAGGAGATTCCGCCTCGTTCGAAGTTGCTTCCGGAGTTCGTTTCTTCAACCAGCAAAAGACGGTTGAGGTCATCATCGTCGCGCGCGGCGGCGGCTCCGCGGAAGACCTGGCGCCCTTCAACAATGAGGGCCTTGCCCGCACCATCGCGGCTTCTGAAATCCCAGTGATTTCTGCGGTCGGTCACGAAACGGACTTTACGATCACCGACTTTGTTGCCGACTTGCGAGCGCCCACTCCCTCCGCCGCGGCAGAACTGGTCATCCGATCGCGCCAGGAAATCGAAGAACAATCAGCGGCACTGCACGAGCGCTTGAGCCGTGCTATGCGCTATCGGCTCCTCATGGGACGCCAGGCACTCACTGAGCTCGCCCAGCACGGCGCCTTCGCCCGCATGATGGAGGTCATCCGTCAGCGCCAGCAGAAGGTAGACGACCTTGCCCATCGCATGGAGCTCGCCCAGGGCAGTCTGCTC
>Ga0209060_10003425_pt1 | contig 13319 bp, 10 predicted proteins | sample Coa_R1_8_FD_187155 | JGI IMG/M metagenome (GOLD analysis project Ga0209060, IMG submission 187155) | Surface soil microbial communities from Centralia Pennsylvania, which are recovering from an underground coalmine fire - Coalmine... | ecosystem: Environmental > Terrestrial > Soil >...
GGCGGACGCCAAGACCCTTGCCGCCCGCTTCGGCATGGACATCACCACGGAGGCGTTCTGGCGCTCCAGCCTGGACGTCATCCGCAAGCAGATCGCCGAATTTGAGCGCCTTCTTCCTTAAAACTGAATACCCCCGCGCTTCTGCGGATTAGAACAGGAAAAGGAACTGGACTCAGCGAATGTAATAGAAGATATTGGGCGCGATAAGAGAAATCGCATCTGATAGGCCGTACCCGGTTTTGGTTGACAGGATACGCACAGTTATGCCTGACTTTTTCCAAATTGGCGGAACGCTTCCCTCCGATTCCCCTTCCTATATTGAGCGGCAGGCCGACAGAGACCTGCTCGCGGGGCTGTGCAACAATGACTTCTGCCATATTCTATCCTCGCGTCAGGTAGGTAAATCTTCGCTCATCGTCCGAATTGCCTCCAAGCTAAGGGAGCAGAAAATCGCGGCAGCGATTGTGGATCTAACCGTGATTGGATCGAAGGGTGATGAAGAACAATGGTATTACGGCATCCTAGCAGAGATCGGCGGGTATCTCAACCTTACCGAAGAACTGAACGCTTTCTGGGAATATAATCAGAGATTTGCTCCAGTACAGAGATGGGGACAGGCGCTGGAAGAGGTTGTACTGAAATGCATTGCTACGCCCGTTGTGATTTTCTTTGATGAAATTGATTACGTGTCTAAACTAGCGTTCTCCACCGACGACTTCTTCGCAGCCATCCGCGCATGTTATAACCAACGTGCAAATCATCCTGAATATCGGCGTCTGACCTTCTGCCTTTCAGGTTCTACTACGCCCGAACAACTTATATCACGCCCTGATATTACGCCGTTCAATATCGGTCAGGGTATCGAACTCACCGACTTCACTGAAGATGAAGCGATAGTAATCGCCGCTAAACTTGCGCGGGAGGATAGCGACGGACGGCAATTGCTGCGCCGCATTCTATACTGGACGAATGGACATCCATATCTGACGCAGGAGCTTAGTGCAGCCGTTGCTCACCTGGACAAAAGTCCGTTGACTTCGGCAGATGTAGATGCGGCCTGTCAGCGGATATTTCTGTCACAGAAAGCCGTCAACAGCGAAAAAAACTTTGCCTTTGTTTCCCACCGGCTTCTGGAAGGCGCATCTGACCTGACCGCTCTGCTGAATGTGTACCGTGACGCGCTTGTGAAGCCGGAGGGAGTAAGGGACAATCCTGCCGACCCCCTCCACTCCTTGCTAAAACTATCCGGTATTGTCAAGGTGGAATTCGGCGTTCTCAAGGTTCGTAACCGCATCTACGAACAGGTTTTTGACCAGAAATGGATCACCGATCACTTGCCGGGTGCAGAACAACGTCGCATCCGTGCCGCTGCTCTGCGCGCTACAATAATCACTACGCTTATCGCGGTCCTTATCCTAGGTCTGATCGCTATACCCGCCAGCATTGCCTGGCAGCAATATCAGAAAACCAAAAAGCTTTCCGGCGAACTGGCGAATAGCAATCAAAGTCTAAATAAAATCAATCAGCTTCTAAATCGCCAAAATAATAAACTGGATGACCAAAATAGGGAACTGCTGCAAACCTCTAAAGTTTTGTACAACACCATCCATAAGTTGAATGCAGAAAAGCAGACAACCGCAAAGTTATCTGCGAATCTGTTAGAAGAGAACAAAGCCAAGCAACGCACCATCCTTAAACTGAATCTGGAACAGAAACAGACCAATCGTCTTCTCTATGATTCCGATATGTATCTGACTCAACAGGCATATGATAGAGGCGATTATGAACTGGCACACGAAATTTGGTGGCAGAATCGAAACAATCCGGAACGCGGATGCGAATGGGGCTTCTGGTACCGAAATTTCCCTAGGTTGAAAAAGCTGATAGGCCATACGGGTGCGGTCTCTGCGATTGCCATTTCAAAGGATGGGAGGCGCATTGTGACAGGCGGGGGTTCTGGCCCTGATTATAGTATAGACAAGATCGCTCGGGTATGGGATGCTCGGACAGGTAAGGAATTACTTCGTCTCACAGGCCACTCTAGCGAGGTGCATTCCGTTGCGATCTCACAGGATGGGAAGTTTATCGTCACAGGCAGCTATGATAGCACTGCTCGGGTGTGGGATGCCCATACGGGCAAAGAATTGTTTCCTCCCTTGAAGCATCCCGGTTCCGTTTTTTCTGTAGCCATCTCTTCGGATGGCACTCGCATTGTGACCGGTTGTTCCGATTCCTATGTCCCCAAGGATCCTGTCATCGCGCGTATATGGGATGCTCACACGGGCAAAGAGCTGATGCAACTCAAGGAGGGTACCACTTGGGGAGCAACCTCTATTGCAATCTCTCAAGATGGCAAACTCATCATTACGGGAGGGAGTAGTGGCGATACGAAAGTACGGATATGGGATGCCGAGAGCGGCAAGGAGTCGCCGGTACCTTTGGAGCATCCAAATTGGATCTGGTCCGTTGCCATTTCCCAGGATGGAAGCCGCATCATTACCGGCTGTGCGGATAACATCGCCCGTGTTTGGGATGTTCCGACGGGACAATTGCTGCATGAACTCAAAGGGCACACGGAAATTGTTACGTCTGTCGCCATTTCTGCAGATGGCAAGCGAATTATCACTGGCAGCGAAGACGCTACAGCCCGACTTTGGGATGCTGACACAGGCGAAGAACTGATACCTCCTTTTCTGAATTCGGGTGTGGTATGGGCTGTGGCTATTTCTGAGGATGGACAGCATATTCTGACCGGTGGTGATGATTACATCGTTCGGGAGTGGAATGTTCTGCCAGAGAAAGAACGTTTGCCTTTGCTAACGCATTCTGCCCCGGTGAGTGCTATCGCTATCTCAAAGGATGGCAGGCGTGTCGTCACGGGGGGAGGTAATGTTGATCATAGTTTCGTACATGTATGGGATGCGGAGACACGCAAGGAACTGAGGCCTCCGATGATCTTTCCTCCGGGCAATTCCATCCCTATTTCTGCAGATGGCAGTCGCTTCATTACACAAGCAGCGAGTCAGAACGGATCTAATATTGTAAGAAAGTCATATGTGTGGGATTCCTGGACCGGCAAACAGTTGTTGGAGCTCATAGGACACACCGACAATATTACAAGTATTGCCATATCGCATAACGCCAGTTTTATTGTAACGGGAAGTGAAGATAAAACCGTTCGCGTCTGGGATGCGAAGACCGGCAAAGCGCTGCTGCCTCCAATGCGGCTTCCTGTTCCGGTAGCTTCCGTAGTTATATCTGAGGATGGTATGCGTATTGTGGCAGGAGGCAAAGATAGAACAGTTCACGTCTGGAATGCGCGCACGGGTAAGGAATTGCTCCGGATTACCGGACATACAGATGCAGTCAACTCTGTCGTTATTTCTGCGGATGGCACGCGTATTGTAACGGGAAGTGAAGATAAAACCGTTCGCGTCTGGGATGCGAAGACCGGCAAAGCGCTGCTGCCTCCAATGCGGCTTCCTGTTCCGGTAGCTTCCGTAGTTATTTCTGCGGATGGCAAGCGTATCATTTCCGGTAGTGGTTATGACTTCCCCCAAAAAGATGACGTTATGGCTTGCGTGTGGGATGCTCAGACGGGAAAAGAGTTGCTTCAACTCAGATTGCCTGCATCACCTCCCATTCTGGTTGCCATCTCCTCGGATGGCAGACGCATTGTGACTGGGAGCAGCTTTGATGAAGTGTTTGTATGGATGTGTGAAACGCCGTTGGATGGAAATAAATGATTCAGGGTGAATTCTTTGCTTTCTCGGTTTTGCTATGAATGCAGGAGTTACATAGTTAGACCGAGAAAAGGAGTCTAGAACTCTATTTTGGGGACAACACTCTTCTAATATCTGGCTATCACGACAGGTACTCCGGAGTCTGCGGTCAGGCGTCGGACGGATGCTGAGGCTGCAAGATGTCATATCGGTCTCTATGAGAAGGCGGTACAATGCGCGATTTCTTCATCAGTTATAATCATCGGGATCATGCCTGGGCGAAATGGATCGCCTGGCATCTGGAAAAGCAGGGTTACCAGACTTATATCCAGGCGTGGGATTTCAGTCCAGGCAGCAATTTTGTGGTCGAGATGCAGAAAGCCGCCGCCGATTCGCATTGCACCATTGCAGTGCTATCTCCCAATTATCTGCTATCCGGCTTTACCGCTGCCGAGTGGGCCGCCGCCTTTGCGCAGGATCCGACCGGCGAAAAGCGTTTGCTGATCCCCGTCCGTATCGCTCCTTGTGATCTGACCGGCCTGCTCCGTAGCATCGTATACATTGATCTCGTCGGCCAGAGCGAAATAGATGCGCTGGAGATGTTGCTGGAAGGCATTGGAGGTGTGGGCCGCCCGCAAAATCCTCCTGTCTTTCCCGGTGAACAGCCTCCTGCTTTTCCCACCGATGGGTCCTCTATCACTTTGGATTCAAAACCTGTGCGTCCCGCTGCTGCTGAAGGTGATGTGATTGTGGTAGTCAATCCCACCCAAAATGAAATCGCCGAACAATTTCAGAAAGGGGAAGGGGTCATCGTCTTTCGCGGTCTAAGCGGGGCCGGTATTAACCGTGTGCTGACGCCTGTTTTTAAGACAGTCCTAAATAAGGATACTACAACGATCTACACGGATCTAGAAACGTTCAGCGCTGAACAACGGAAAGATGCGGATTCCTATTTCCGCGCACTTGCCTATGATGTGGCTGCCAACCTGGACGTAAGTACGGATTTTAATCGGACCTGGAAACGGAATATGACCGGCCAACAGAATATGGTCAACTTCATGCGCGACGGGGTTCTGAAAAATGCGTCCGGACGGGTTGTGTGGAGTGTACATCATGTTGACTATCTACTCGATTCCGAGTTTCGGGACGATGCCTTTCACTTCTTCCGCGTGCTGTATAACAAACGCGCAATGGAATCGACCCGTGGTTGGGATCGCTTGATTACCATACTGTTCTGTCATGGCGACCCCAATACATTTATCCAAGGAGCCGGATCCTCTCCGTTTAACATTGGAGTCCGTTTCGAGTTTCTCTGAACACGTTCTATCCATCGTTGATGTTCCCGGAGCGGCCTGATTAGAAGCGCATTACAGCGATGTCGTCACTCCATGGAGAAGGAGATGTGGTCAGCGAAGCACAACTGGAGGAGATGGCCGGCGATGGACCATATCGCTATTTCTGAAAAAGAGTATTTGCGGATGCCACATACGCGATTTTGTTGGGCTAACGAAATTATCTCGGCCATTCGCCTGGCAAATGATTCTTTAAAAGGATTTTGTTGGTTAGTCACGACTTAGCGGGGCAGATTTGTGGAGCAGACCTCTGCTGAGAGTGCAACCAGGTAGTTTAGGAGGAGTATAGCGCGAAACCCTAATGCAATCTGGTAAAGGGCACTACTATGGCCCGACGTTCTACAACCACCCCTACACTTTCGGCCTGCTGTTTGGTTTAGGATTGTACGCTCGTTATCTGGAGGAACCGGACGCTTTCCGCGCCCAGTACGACGACCTGCTCTCCTCCACCGGCATGGCGGACGCCAAGACCCTTGCCGCCCGCTTCGGCATGGACATCACCACGGAGGCGTTCTGGCGCTCCAGCCTGGACGTCATCCGCAAGCAGATCGCCGAGTTCGAGCGGCTGGTAGGATAGGATAGGCAACAGAGACATTTCATATCGCTCCTGAACGCCACCTGGATGTTATAGTGTTACAACGACGCGCCCCGGCTCTGTGGGATGCTCTACGGCTTCGTGCGCCTGTGCTATGTCCTCTAATCCAAAACGAGAGGTGATGTCCAACCCCTGCCATCCCGCTTCCAATGCCTGATTAATGGCGCGAACCGCATCCCTCTTTGCCTCTTTCGGTACGTCGTCGCTGCCCACAAAGAACAGGCGGGCGTTACTGAAGATGAGCGGCCAGAACGGGATTTGTGGCGTGAACGTGTCACTGGCATACGTCGCGAGAGAACCGCCTTGCGCAAGAACGTCCACATCGGAGGTGATGTTTGCAGCGAAGGCTACTTCGACAATGTGATCCACGCCATCAGGAGCCAGGTCTCGGATACGCTCCACCAGGCGTTCATCCCGTAACACCACCACGTCCGCTCCAGCGCGCTGTGCGATATTCTTATCGCTTTCAAAACGACAGGTAGCGATGACCCGCGCTCCTGCACGATGAGCAAGCTGAACGGCAATAGCGCCCACGGCTCCCGCACCACCTTGCACCAGGACCGTTTTCCCCGCAATCGGCCCTGCCACATGGACGGCTCGATGTGCGGTGATGCCGGGAATGCCCAGACACGCGCCCTGCTCAAACGAGACGCTCTCCGGGAGCGGCACAGCCTGCTCTACAGGGACGACGGTGTATTCGGCAGAGGTTCCGAAAGGCCGATAGGTTTGCGCTCCATAACACCAGACGCGCTTTCCGATCCAATCTGAGGAGCCACCTTCCCCTACGGCATCCACCACACCCGATCCATCGCTGTGGGGGATGACGCGCGGATAGGGCATTCCGTAACCAAAGGCATCCTGGCGCTTTTTCACATCTCCAGGGTTGATTCCCGAAGCCGAGACGCGAATCCTTACCTCTCCGGGATGCGGTTGCGGGTCTTCCATCTCGCCGACCGTAAGCACATCCCGCGCTGCGCCTTGTCGTTCGTACCAGGCAGCTTTCATCGTTTCTTATCTCCTTACATTATCCCTAAAACTTTCTTATGGCTGAGCCGTTGGTTCATCAGATTGCTTCCTCATCGAACGCGAGCGACGAGGAGAGGTCACGGTAGGCGTCGGCCTGCGCGAGCATCTCCCTGGCCTTTTGCTCAACGGCAGCGACAGCGTCAGCGCCCGCAACGAAGCGGAGCGGGGACTCGTTCTGGCTTGCAAGCTGAACTAGGGCGTTCGCGAGCTTTGCGGGGTCGCCGCCTTGCTTGCCGCTCATGCCACTCCAAGCCGTGACTGTCCGCCTGGTTTTCTCGGCGTAGTCCTCGATGGAGGGTTCGGCGTAGTTCGTTGACTCAGGCGTGAGCAATTCCGTGCGGAAGAAACCTGGCTCCACGAGCATGGTACGGATACCGAACGGGGCTACCTCGGGAGTCAGCGATTCGATCCAGCCCTCAACGGCGAACTTCGACGCGGCGTAGGCCGAAACAAACTCCTGCCCAACGATGCCAGCGGTCGAGGAGATCTGGACGATAAGTCCCGAGCGCTGCTTGCGCATGATGGGGAGCACGGCACGAGTGACATTGACGGGGCCGAACAGGTTGGTCTCGATCTGTGCGCGGAAGTCCTCCGGAGTGATCTCCTCGAAGAACCCGGCGTAGAAGTTACCTGCGTTGTTGACCAGCACATCAATGTGGCCAAAACGCTCGACTGCGACCGCCACGGCTTTCTCGACGTCGTCCGTGTTGGTAACATCGAGCTTCACGACCAGGAGGTCGTCGGACTCGCCGATTGCCTTAGTCACAGCATCGGTATTGCGTCCCGTGGCGACCACAGCGTTTCCCGAGGCAAGGGCGGCCCTGGCGATGTCCACTCCCATGCCGCGACCCGCTCCTGTGATAAACCAAACCTTTTTGTCAGTCATAATGAAATCCTTGCGTTGTCAGTGTCAGCCTGGCATCCTGAGTAGCCTGCTTGGACGGAATTCCAACACAAGATAGCTACCTGCGAGGATGCTCTACTGCTTTCAACCTATCTTACGAGACTGGGAGCCACTAGTGATATAACAAAATCCGAATATCATTGTATAATCTTACAAATCGTTAAGAGGAGTGGCAGAGGGAATGCCCGGAAGGGTATCATGAATTCCATGAACAGAGAGCAGGTAGAGCGCGAGGCGCGTCGTACACAAGACAATAGGGACGAGTTGGTCGAGCGCCTCGAGCACGCTGTCCATGAGGATGGCATCATCGAGCCGCTAAAGGGTCTCCACCTGTATCGCATCTCCTCGGCGGGAGAGCCGATTCACGGTGTGACCGACCCTGCTTTTTGCGTTATCGCTCAGGGCAGCAAAGAGGTGATTCTGGGCGATGACCGCTTTCAGTACGACCCCCTTCATTATCTCTTATCTACCGTAGAACTTCCCGTCGTGGGCCAAGTCCTTGAAGCTTCTAAAGAGCAACCGTACCTGGGCCTGCGGCTTGAGCTTGACTCCGCCCTCGTCGCCTCCGTCATGGTCGATGCGGGAATTACCTCAAACCGCAGCGATGCCAACAGCGTCAAGGCCATAAACGTGAGCCCTCTCGATGCGAGCTTCCTGGACCCCACGCTGCGGCTCGTGAGGCTCCTTGATTCTCCTATGGAAGCACGGGTTCTGGCACCGATGATCACTCGGGAGATTGTCTTTCGGCTCCTGGTGGGAGAGCAGAGCGCCCGGCTGCGTCACATTGTGGTCTTTGGCGGCCACACCGACCGCATCGCCCGCGCTATTGAGCGGCTGCGCCATGACTTCGACAAGCCGGTGTGCATCGAGCACCTGGCGCGGGAACTGGGGATGAGCCTCTCGGGATTCCACAACCACTTCAAGGCGGTTACCGCGATGAGTCCACTTCAATTCCAGAAGCAACTTCGACTTCAGGAAGCGCGCCGCCTCATGCTGGGCGAGGATCTCGACGCCGCGAGTGCTGGCTATCGGGTGGGCTATGACGACCCCGCATACTTCAACCGCGAGTACAAACGGTTCTTCGGCCAGCCGCCGATGCGCGATGTGGAGAGACTGCGACAGACTACAAGGGCCAACCTCTCGCAATGAGATACAGGAGGGGAAGAACAAAACCGCAAACCATAAACCGTGTTGCGGGGTCCTGGGCGGCCAATAGATGGAGAAGGACTATACTAGGCAGTGAAAAGGCACTACTATGGCCCGACGTTCTACAACTACCCCTACACCTTCGGCCTGCTGTACCGTACCGATTTCCCCCATGCCGAGTCACGCCCCCTGCGGTCGATGACCCGGCATGGGTGAGTCCGCCTCTACTGCGCCTTGGCCTGGACGCAGGCGCCGTTCACGCAGTTCTGTGTGTTCGGACAGCAGATCATGTTGTTGTTGCAGGCCTGTTTCTTGGTGCAGCAGAGATTACCTCCGGTGCAGACCTGGCCGGGCGGGCAGAGCGTTGCGCCCTGGGGCGGATTACAGCAGGCGTCGTCCGCGTTATACTTCGGCGTACAGGTGCGGGAGAAGCAGTCATTGGCCGGTGGGTTGCAGATATGGAACGTGATGGCGCAGGTTTCGATGACCTGGCTGGCTTTGCCGGGGCATTTTACCGAGAGCGTCTGGTTCCACCCGACATCGCAACATCCCGTTTTGCTGAGGCCCAGAATCGCGTTGGGAATACACCAGAGCATGTAGTCCGTACAGACGGTGGTTCCCGGTGGGTTTAAGGGCGAGGCGCCGAGGTTGCCCTGCGCGTCGATCGGACACCCCAGTCCGCTGAGGGGGCGGATGGTCAGCTTGCAGGAGTTGACATTTACCTTGAGACTCTCATTGATCTTACAGCCCTTGCAGGCATCGTTAGGGCAGGTATCCACCGAATCGAGCGTGTAGACCTGGCCGCAGCCCGTTGTGGCGCCGAGTGCATTCGGAGGACAGGCGAGGATTTTCGGGTCGGGTAGGGTCGCCCCGCCCGTGTCATTGATGTTCGTAACGCGGCAGACCGCCGCCGCTGCCGGCGCGCCACCTCCTCCGCCAGGAGCAGGGGCGCCGATCGTAACTCCGGTCGTATCCAGAACGTCGGCGGGGGATATAGTGACCGAGGTGAGCCACAACTGGGTATAGCCGCTCCCGTTCTCCAGTGTGAACAGGACCAGATCATCGGTTCCTAGCAGTTCGACGAGGTGTGTGACCACGCTGGCCTGCGAATCGAGTGTGACGGTGTTGGTGGCGAGAGGATTGCTTGTATCTCCCATCATGACCGCGATGACCGATCCCCCAAGCGTGGGCACCTGGGCGTTCAGTTGGGTCACGTAGTCTTGAAACGCGGTAAAACGGCCTTCGTTGACGATGTTGACTCCGCTCACCACCGTATCGTAGTCCGAACTGGTGGACCTCAATACATAGTTATTTCCCACTTGCTGGAGGATGTAGTTGGAGTTCTGGTTCAGGATCTGATCGATCACATCCTGTACCGTTCCATTGGTCACATCGATGGTGGTCAGGTTATCCGTGGCGTCCTGAATAAAGCTGATAGGGGCGTTGAAGGTGTATTGGAGCTCCATGTGGATCGCCTGGACCGAGTCGGTCATCTGCAGCGTATCGACGGGCAGAGTCAGTATGTCTACGCCGGTCCCATCCGCCCGAGCACGGGCGGGAAAGAGGGAGGCGAGCACCGTTCCGGCAACCATGCCTCCGATGATCTTCAGCGCCTGCCGCCGCGGAATCTTGGAGCCTAAAACGCGGGACATCTCGTCAAACAGGTTTTTCTTAGGCATCTAGGCCCTCCCTTCATTTGCGAAGAATGCAGGACGCTGCCCTGGTTCGCGACGGAATAGACCACGCACCGTTCGACGCGAGGTCGAGCGCGTTGCTATTCTGTTGCGGAGCCGTGCAGGCGACCGCTACCCCGCGGAAACGGCCACTCGCTCGGAGGCGAGGGCCAAAATAGCATCCACTCCGATCGCGACATCCCGCAGGAGTATCCCCTCTTCGTTCAGGAGAAACGCTGCCGGGGTCGCTAAGGTGCCGTACTTTCTTGCGACCTCCCATCGCCTTTGAAGCAAAACGGGAAAGGTCAGACCTTGTTGCGCGATTTTGGCGCGATTCACATTGGGATCGCCTCGTCCCACCATCAGAACCTGCCTGCCGTTGTTGCGGTGGGCCTGATGGATCCGTTCCAGTTCCGGAGCCAGCGTCTCGCAAGAGCTGCAGTCCGGATCGGAAAAGACCAGCAGCACCGATTTCCCTCGATAGGAGTCCAGGGAGACCGAATTCCCTTCCACATCCGTCAGGGTAAAGATCGGGGCACGGGTGCCCGCTTTGAGCGCCTGGGGTTCCGGTTCCCGAACCACCGCTGTCGGTTCCGGTTCCAGAAGGGGCAGAGGCTGCGCTCCTCCTGCCTGGATCACCTCCTTCGTTAACGTCAGAATGGGATGGGCGCCTCTTGCCAGCGGGCTGGCAACCCTCCCCTGTTCCTCCACCAGATAGGCTACGGGAGTGCCCTGTCCTTCAAAGGCCGACAGAGGCGCGGCGTCCTCTTGCATGAGCAGAACGGTGGCGTTCAGTCCGTGTTCCTCGAGTAGCTGTCGGTTCGAAAGCGCGTCGCCGTAGCTGAGCAGCAGCAGGTGAACGTTTTGCGCCTTCAACAGGTTTTGAATGCGTGCCAGATCCGGGGCAAGCAGATCACAGAAACCGCACCCGGGATTCCAGTGCATGAACAGCAGTTTCTGACCACGGAAGCTGTCCCATCCACGCAAGGTTCCGTCCAGATCCGGCAGGGCAAAGGGCGCGATTTCTGTCCCTACGGTCAGTCCGGACAGGTCGGTGGGCATACTGGGCGGAAGGCTGGGATTGTCGGCATCCATCTGCTTTTCGAGGCGCGCGACGGAGCGATAGACGAAGTTGAGACGATCTTCGATCGTATCGATCCGGTTCAACATCCGCCCCTGTTGTTTGATCACATGATAGAAGGCCAACACCGCAATGACCACGATCAGAGCCTGCAAAAGCACGATGACGGCGAATAGTCCTGCGAGCATGGGACGTCTCCTCCCAGACAGAGTTTCGAGTACGGGCCGGACCGGCCCGATTCAGTGGCCTCAACCATGAGGTCTTAATGCCACCAGTTCGAGAGGAGGTGGCTCATGGCGATCCTGGCGAATCAGACGGCTGACGATCCATGAGAGACCTCCGAGGGCAAGGCACTGCACCACGAGCATGGAGAGGAGCGAGGTGGGAAGGCCAGCGCCCCAGAGGGCGGTAATCGCAGTGTGGAGAGCCGGAACGAGATCCAGAAGGCTGCTCTCTGCCAGGCGCGTTGGGCCTTGAGAAAGGATGAGGAGCGCTCCGAGGAGGAGCAGACCGTTGCGCGCCAGGGTGGTCCCACCAATAGGAGCGGAATGGAGTGTACCGAAACAGTGGCACCGGGGATGTTTGCCGCGTGCCAACAGCATCCCGATCATGATGGTAAAGGCCAGCAGCAGCAGTAGTGCGCCGATCGCTCCCCAGAAGGTCAGGAAGGAGAGGAGCAGGCTGATACCGACGAGCGTTTCGACCAGGGGCAGGCCGATCCGCAGGGGATTTACCAGCAGGAGCGGGAGGCCGAAGTCTTTCAGGGCCTTTTCGGCGCCTTGAGGATCGGCAAATTTGGCGATTCCCGCGACGAGAAAGACCGCCGCCAGAACACACCGAACGAGCAGGATAGCTGCCATGTCCGTCCTTCCAGGATCCTTACAAAACGCACTGTCTACGAAGTGACGCAGTTCAGAGTCCCGACGGCGTCGGGAGGAAGCATCCGTTGCGAAAGCGGTTTCGGGTCGTACCGGACTGATGGAGCAGGTATCTGGAAGGTGGAGAAAGAGTGGAGGGTTTCCTCCCAGAGTGCGGATCGAGCGGCTCTGCTGGAGAGCCGTGCCGGCAGGGAGATGGCAGTGAGGCGAGGGAACCTGCCTGACACCGTCAGTATAACAAAATCCATACCATTTGTCAAGCAAAAAGTCTGTCTAATGGAACATTTACAGTCTATCTCAAAAGTAGGGAGCCCTCTTCCGATGAAAATAGTTTTCCGCTTTGTCCGACCGCCGCTTAGTATCTCCATAGAGTTGCAAAGTCGCCTCTTATTCTGAGGCATCTTCAAAACTTAACCGTTGCCGGTTCTGCGGGAGAAACATCCCGGAGGTAAAACTGTTTGCGCGGCAGTACACGGTACCTGCTGAAAATGGATGGGGAGCTGTCACGCGTCAACTCAACCGGCAACATAACCGATGCTGCGTGCATCACCTAAGAAAGGACCAGACAAATGAACAAGTACTTGATTGGCGCGATCGCCTTGTGTCTGCTCGCAGGCCCCACCTTAAACCTGCCGCAGTCGGGGGCACAGACCGAAAAGCCTAAACCGAAAGAGACGTCTGCACAGATATGTTTCGCAAAGCTAAAGAAGCTTGCCGGAGAGTGGACGCATAAGGAGGACAAGACCGGCAAGGAGATGGTCATGCTACGGTATAGAGTGATATCCGGAGGCAGCGCCGTCGAAGAGGAGATGATGCCGGGCTCGCCGGAAGGAATGACCTCCATCTACCATCTCGACAACGGCAGCCTGGTTATGACCCACTACTGCAGTCTTGGGAATCAGCCCCATTTGAGGGCCACGAAGTCCAGTACGGCGTCCAAAA
>Ga0209060_10003432_pt1 | contig 13291 bp, 11 predicted proteins | sample Coa_R1_8_FD_187155 | JGI IMG/M metagenome (GOLD analysis project Ga0209060, IMG submission 187155) | Surface soil microbial communities from Centralia Pennsylvania, which are recovering from an underground coalmine fire - Coalmine... | ecosystem: Environmental > Terrestrial > Soil >...
TTTTCCTTTCTATGTAATGATTCGTCAGGGATGGATCCGGCGCAAGAATCCACAACCCTTTTGAGCCGACTCTTGCCGGAAGGCCCCGGCATGCGGTTGTGCGAAACGTGTTCGAGACATTCGTCGCCCACTAACTCCAGCGAGAATTCGAGCTCACAGGGACAAGAAATTCAGCATAAAACAATCACCATCAGAATTTTCCCGGATTTTCCGGTAAGCCTTTTCCGCTCACAGTTGGCAGATTCAGGTCCACTCGTCACGCGGAACTACTGTTGAGCACCCGGAAAATGGAAATCCCGCAGGAGGTTCTGGAACTCGTATGTACTGAGCGCTTCCCGCCAGGAAAGGCCGCTCTGGAACGCCGCCCGCAAAGTCTCTGCCGCGGCACGCCTTGCGTGGCACAACTCCAGGACAATGGCGGAATTCTCGAGCACCTGGGGATCTTTTGAGGAGCGGCCGAGGCGCCGTGCTTCCCGCGATGCCTCGTCACAGCGGCCGCATTTGGACAGATAAAGAGAGCGAAATACATCCAGAGAATGATCTGCTGGATTAGCGGCTGCCCGCTGGCCGACGAGATCCAGTGCCTTCTGATAGGAAGCCTTCGCTTCCCCCTTGATCTCCAACCGCTGGTAGCAGTCACCCCGGTTTCGCCAAGCGCGATGATCATTTGGCGCAAGCAGCGTCGCCTGGTCAAATGCCGCTTCGGCGCGCGCCAATTGGCCGTCATGAAACAGGGCCCATCCCAGATTGGAAAAAAGGCTCCAGTCCTGAGGCGAATAGTCCTTCCAGGATGCCCGGATGCTAGCCGCGTGCTCTAGCAATTCGCGCGCTTCCGTAAACTTTTCCTGGTAAAGCAACACGCCCCCCAGCGAGCCGGCAACATAGAGATTGTCCGGGGCCAGTCTGTACGCCTCCCTATAGCTGTCCGCCGCCTCAGCATACCGCGCCTGTGACAACAGAAACTGTCCCAGGGACGACTGGAGTCGCCAGTCATTGGGCCGCATCTCAACGGCGCGCCGAAAATCCGCTTCCGCCGCCTTGCTATTGCCGGCATCCCTGCTGGCTAGGGCCAGCGCCCGGAGCAGTTCCACAGTCTCCAATCCTGAACTTCTGCTTTGCGACAAGGTTTCGATTGCCTGCTGCCAATTGCCACGGAGCTGCTGTAGGTTGGCCCGAAGAAGAAGGATAGAAGCGGTGTCTCCCTGCTGCGCCCGCGCCACAGTCAGAGCCTCCTCTGCGCGGCCCAGGAATGAAAGATCTTGGGGAGAGTGATAGCAGGCTATCAGTGTTCGCGCCAGATCGATGTGAGCCGGAGCATAGGTTTTATCTGCCTCCGCCGCTTGCTGCAATAAGGGGAGCGCAATCGGGCATTGCAACTCCTGCCCCTCCAAATGAGCGGCCGCGCGCTGCCGGTAGAGCAGCGCCCTTCCCAATACACTCTGCCTGGGTGAGCTGGACCGCCCTAGCGGAGTCAGGCCCAAAGCGGCAGCCGTCTTGGCAGCCAGAGCGTCTCCGAGCTGCAATACCCCGTCTGAATCCGTCTTCAGGCGAATGCTGCGGAAAATCTGATGGGAAAGCGCATCGGCGATCTCACCGGTCACGGTGATGCGGCCATGATCTTCGCTGATGTATCCGGAGAAGATCAGATTTACACCCAGGCTGCGACTCGCCTTGGTTGCAGCCTCGGTACCCAGAGGCTTAGCATCCGTGGGTGGGAAAAAGTAAGTTGTTCTTGCCGTGCAACACTCTCTCAGGTCCCGGTACAGCATCTCCCCCAAGCCCGTAAGAACGTCAGCATCCAGCGGCTGGCCGGCGATCTGGCGAAAGGGCAGAATCGCTATGCGTTGCTCCGCAGGCAACGCCTTCTGTGAAATCCTAGGGATCAAAGATGCAACAGCCGCCAAACACGCAATCCCGCCCGCGAGCGCTACCGCAGCCCGTAGGGCGCGGCCCGTGCGGGAATGTATGACGAACGGTTGCCGCCAAGGAAGCGCATGGGAGGCCTCTACGGCAGAGGAAAACCGATTTGCAGGATCAAACTCCGTGCAGCGCTGGATCCACTCGATCCACCCGTGGCCGGCATGCTGCAGCAGAACCCGTGCATGCTCTGAGAGCGCCGGTCCGGATTCTCTTGTGGCCGTGAGCGAAGTCAGGTCTAGCCCGGTGATCATCTGGGCAACTACCAGACCCATCGCATAAACATCGGACCCGGGACAAATAGAATTGCCACAAGCCTGCTCCGGAGCCATATAGCCCGGAGTTCCCAGGAAGCGTCCCGTCTCCGTGATAGTTTCCTCTTTTGACCAACCAGGAGCAGGACGTGCCAAGCCAAAATCCATAATCACGGCGCGCGGGCCCTGCTCACTGGGCGTGAGCATAACGTTTGCGGGTTTGAAATCACGATGGGTAACGCCGGAGCGGTGCAAGGTTGCCAAGGCCTCGCAGAGTTGCCGCGCTAAGATGCCTGATTCTGCCGGTTCCAGCCGCGGCGGCCTTCCCAGGCGTTCCGCCAGAGTTTCCCCGTGCAAAAGTTCCATGGTGAGGAACAAAAGGCTGGTTCCGTTCAGGGAACACTCCTGAATGTCGTAGATGCGGCACACATTCGGATGGGTCACCATCCTGGCAATTTTGACTTCGCGAATCAGCCGCGTGCGGATTTCGGAATGATCCGCCAGGCCCATACGAATTACCTTGAGGGCAATGATGGTTTCCAAAAGGCCGTCTTCAGCAGCATAGACTTCCCCCATTCCTCCTCGGCCCAGGAAAGTGGAGATAGTAAAGCGGGCATTTAGAACGTCTCCGCTGTCAAGAACACGCGCTTCTTCCAACGGAGTGTCTGTCGGTGCTAGCGGCGGGGCATTGGAACCCCATGGCTCCGGCCGGTCTTGACGGGACGATTTCGTGAATAGGCTTTTGACGCGCATGCTCTTATGCAAATCCGCCAACCCGGTTGCCTTCTTCCGCAACGGGAATGCGCGAAGCTGCATTCTGACCGTTGAGTCATGTGCCTAGAAAGTAGGGGATTATATCGCAATTTCGGGGCTTCTTTCGGAGTTTCCAAAATGGGATTCAGCCAGGAAAGTTTTATTGAATTTCCCGTGCCCGGAGAGCCACAGATCTCGCTCTAGTTAGTGAAGAAGTTGCAAAATTCAAACTAAGATTTAAGGAGATCACACCATGTCCTCTAAAGCCACCGCTCCGAATGTGAATACAGCCGCAGTCACGAACATCGTACTGGCATGGATCGAATGCATCAATCCGTCCGAACTGGGCAAAGACGAAGTCTACATTCAATACAAAGTCGATGCAGAGAAGGATTTTCAGCGGTTCCCTGCTAACGGCTATCACTCGATGGGAAAGGGCGACAAATGGTATCTGGAACTGCCGCTTTCTTTCAGAGAATCAGTCGAGGTCGGGTTATATGACAACGATGGCATCAGCGACGACTTTCTTGGCAGCCATACTTATTTCTCGACGACTCCACAACCCGCAACTTTTCCCGTGAGCAATACAAACGGCGCCGAATATCTCTTGCATACCAACCCGACGCCGTAACCCAACTCACCCGCGATCAACAAACCGCGCACATCTCTCTTCGATGGAGAGGGCTATCTTTACCCTCGGCTTCGGCTCCTGATGGCGCAACACAGGCACGATGACACTTGGACCGCTGTCACACAGCTCGCCGACGGCGGTCCAATGCCGACGCACCCTGCCTGGCAGATGGCTATGACGCCGGCGCGTAGCAGCCCTAGTTCATACTGTAGGTGCGCCGCGGGATAGTTAAAATTACCCAGAAATTCCTGGCTTTCTATGTAGTGACTCGAAGCAATGGCGCCCGCATAAATCAAGAGGTCAATGCTTTCTCCATCAATTGCGTGGTGCTGACAAAGCATGGTTGCCGCCTGAAGCGCCAATGCTTCGGAAGGAAGATCGCTGATGTAACACCGGTCGAGCCGATGGCCTGGAGTTGCTCCGCGCTCGACGAGAGCCGGCGGTCTTTTTGCAGGTTTTGCAGCGAGACTGATCGGGAGGGCAAAGCATATTCAATACAGGAAATTCCTATTTTCATCTGCGACTCTCGGCCCGAGTGTGGCAGCTATGGAGTTTCCACGCACCAGGTTGTTGTGTCCTTTTCAAAAAGCGGACAACGGTTGGGTTTGGTCCTTCGGCTTCTCTTTATCTTACCGTTGGAGCGATTTTGACTTGTCGTTTCGCTTCCGCGTTTACGGCATCGCACGACAGAGAGCGGAATTTCATGACGCGGAGGCGTGTTCCGCCGACTCGGTCTCCTGTCCACTTGTCCGGGCGGACCGCCGAGAACTCATCTCGGCCAGAGTTTTGACTGCGCTGAGGTCTACCTTGCCGGTTCCCAGGACCGGTAAAGCAGCCACTCGATAGATGTTTTCCAATTTTGGCAACCACAACCTTGGCAGGTCTGTTTTTCCAAGGGCCCGCCAAAGTTCCTCAGGCGCCATGGTCGCGTGGGAATAGAGTGTGACCAGTCTCTCGCCCCGTACGTCGTCGGGAACGCCCGTAACCGCGCACTGGCAATCTGGTGCGATCGAATAGATAGCTTCTTCTAGCCGCAGGTGTGGGACCATTTCGCCGCCGATCTTGCTAAATCGCGACATGCGATCGGTGATGTGAATGAACCCTTCATCATCAATTCGCGCTATGTCTCCTGTGACGTACCAGCCATCTCGGACCACCTCGGCAGTCTTAGACGGCTGTCCCAGGTATCCCCGCATTTGATTGGGCCCTCTCACCAGCAACAGGCCTTCGTGATTTTCCGGAAGTGGCTGGAGAGTCGTGCGGTCAACCACCTTGACTGCGATCCCTGGGAGGGGCTGTCCGACAGTCCCTGGCTTCGTCCCGAGTTGCGTTTCGCGTGCCGCTCCAAAATCAGGAGAGTTGACCGCGACCACCGGAGACATCTCTGTGCATCCATAACCCTCATGAAGATCGAGGCCAAATGCCTCACGAAAAGCCGAAGCGACGGCGGGCCGCAACTTTTCCGCGCCCACTAACGCGAAGCGCAGGGTCGAGAACTGTTCGCGCGTACAGTGCCGCGAATAACTGGCGCAAAAGGTTGGCGTGGACAGCAAGAAAGTTCCCTGGTGTTTTTGGACCAGGCTACCGATTGTTTTCGCATCGGTAGGATTGGAATGATAGGCCGCGCTGCAACCTACCACGGCCGGAAGCCACAGAGTGACTGTGGAGCCGAATGAGTGGAAGAATGGGAGCACTCCAACAATACAGTCCCCGGGCCCGATCCGGTAAACCTGCGTCATTGACTGGATGTTCGAGATGATATTGAAGTGCGAGAGTACGACGCCTTTCGGCGCCCCCGTACTACCACTTGAAAAGACGATATGCGCGATGGAGTCCGGGCCAGGTCTGCGGCCATAGCGCCGCAGTAGCAGCCCCGCCGGGGCAAGGCGCGCGGTCAGCAGTGCCATGAACTTGGAGCCAGCAGTCGGTTGACCAAGAATGTCTTCCAGGAACACTGCGCCTTCAGGCCGGGTAAGTTTGGCCTTTGCAAGAAACTCCTTCGAAGTAATCACCGTTGTGATACCGCATTGCTCGCATGCAGATGCCATCGAGTCGCGGCCTGCCGTGAAGTTGAGGTTCACCGGCACTCTGTTTCCAATCATCGTTCCAAAGTTCGCGAGAGCGCCGCCCACCGATGACGGCAGCAATAGGCCAATATTTGCTTCCGCAGGTCGATTATTGCGCAGCCATTCGGCGACCAGGAGACTCCCCGCGAGTGACCGCCCATAGGTCAGAGTGCGTCCGCTCGAATCGGCCATCGCCTGTTTGCGCCAATGCTTGCGGGCGTTACGCAGGAGGCTCAGATGCAGCAGGTCATTGTCGTCCTTCCTGGCAATGCCAGCCGCGCTGGAAAGTTCAAGGACCGCACTCCGGACTTCATGCGAGGTGGAACACGACGGCATCGGCGCCCCAAACGACACATGGACGGGATAAGGAATCTTCTTCGGCATCTTCCAGAAAAACCGACCCCTCTCGAAGCTGAAGATGCTGCCCCAAACACCGTCGAGATGAACCGGGATCACCGGCACGTCCAGTCCGTCGAGTATTCTTTCCAGGCCCCGCTTGAACGGCAGCATGTTGCCAGTACGGGTGATGGCACCCTCGGCGAAGATGCAGACCACATGCCCGGCTTCCAGTTCGTGCCGCGCGCGGCGGATCGAATCGGCCCGATCTTGCGCGCCGCTGCCCACGGGTATCGCATGCGACAGGCGCATGAACCAGTGAAAGACCTTCATTTCGTAAATCGGACGCCAAACCATGAAGCGGATGAAACGCTGAACGCATGAGCCAATCAGAAAACCGTCGACGTGGGAGACGTGATTGGCAACCAGCAGAGCCGGCCCATGGAGCGGAATGTTCTTCTGGCCCGAGATGCGGACCCTAAAGAACGTGTGGGTGAGCAGCCACAAGATGAACCGGACCATATAGTCCGGCACCAGCGCGACAATATAGATCGTCACCAGCACGGTGAGCAGGCCGGAAAAGAAGATCAGTTTATCCGGTGGGACGTGCAGGCGATCATGGAACAGCCAAAGCGCCCCGGATGCCAGCAGGAGGCCAACGGTGTTGTAGAAGTTATTGGTAGCCATGATACGGCCCTTTTCACGTTCCGCGCTGCGCTGTTGCAGGTATGCATTCAGCGGGACAATAAAGAGTCCGCCGCTGAGCCCTAGGAGAGTCAGCGCCGACACAAAAGCGCCATAGGATCCTTTGAGTGCAGGCACCAACATGCACAAGAGGGATATGAAAATTGAGCCGAGCGGCACCAGGCCCAGTTCCACTTTGTCTCCGGAGAGTCGGCCGGCCAGCATGCTTCCGGTTCCGATTCCAATGGCTAGCGCGGTAACCATCAAGCCGACGTGAAGGGAGTCCACTCCCAGCACTTCTTTACCGAGAAGCAGCAGATCCAGTTGGAAGAATGCGCCAAGAAACCAGAAATAGGAAATTCCAACCACCGCCAGGAGCATCGGTCGGTCCTTCAAAAGACGGCTGGTTCCGGTGAGTACCTCACTGAATGGATTCCAGAGAAACGGGGCCGTCGTCCGAGGTGAAGATACATGCGTAATCTTCAAGCTGGTAAGGAAACCGGCAATGGCAACAAGAAGCGTGACTATACCCATCTTCCATGCCGCGCTCTTCCAAAACTCGAACATCAGTGTTCCCACAGCGGTGCCCAGGACAATCGCTACAAACGTGCTCATTTCTAACAGGGCGTTCGCACGCGACAGGTCGCGGTCTTCCACCATCTCCGGAACGATTCCGTATTTGGCCGGACTGAAAACCGTGGAATGCAGCGCCATGAGGAATAGCACGACGAGCATGATTTCAATTCGCGTGGTGAAGAACGCCGCCAGTCCCAGGCCCATGACGAAGATTTCGAAGATCTTTACGGCGATCAGGACGCTCCGTTTTTCGATAGAGTCCGCCAACCGTCCGGCGTATCCCGAGAACAGGAGAAATGGGGCAACAAATACTGCACCCGAAAGGGCCAGATAGCCTCCGTCGTTGGCCGCCGAAATCGCGTGTAGGGAGACGATGATCTTATAAAGGTTGTCGTTAAAGGCGCCAAGGAACTGCGTCCATAAGAAGGAATGAAACCCGCCGTTCCTTAGCAGATGTTTGAAGCCACCGTTTTCCATTTGTGTCCCTTTCGCTCGCTCTGGCGATACTTAATGCACCCCTTTGGCCGAAATTGGCCTCCACTGTAAGTGATTGATTTATATGAAATTCATGGTTATGACGCCGCGAATGAAGCGTTCCATATAGGCATCCTATGTACAAGGGTGTACAGTGAATGCACAATGAGCGTTTTACTGTCAGACCAGGAGCGGTCGTTTCTCGAAGCAGTCTCGGTTCTTGCTTTTTGCAATCCTTTCTTGCCTGAGCGGACCCAGCATGAGCGTTCTGCTTTGGGCACCGAGTTTCATGAAGGTGAACCGGTCTGGAGCATCGCCGTGGACAATCCAGACCAGCCCCGCATCAATGTCTGGAGAATCATTCAGCGTGTTGGTCCCGTTGTGGAGGATCTGAGAGCGCGGATCCTGGCTGGGGCGCAGGTCACGGAGCGCGAAATGTCGCTGTATGAGGATGCAGTCTTGCACCTGCTGTATCACCGCTACTATGAGCGCTTCTTTACCGCCAGCTTTGGCCCCGGAGTCGGCAAACAAGATCGGAAGCGTTGGCAGTTCTATGGCGAATTCTTAAAGGAGTGGGAATACTTGATGGCGCCAGGGAACCTCGCGAAGCACATCGATCCAGCCCATACGTTCGCGTTCTTTCGCCAGATTCAGCTCGCTTTCGAGCAGATATTCCAGAACATTATTGGTAGTTCCATGCCCGCCGCCAGACTAAGAGGATCGGTATGGCAGTCGGTCTTTACACATGACTTGCGAAGGTACCGACGTACTTTCTATGCGCGCATGGGCGACTTCGTAACCCTGATCACCGGGCCATCGGGGACGGGAAAAGAGATCGCCGCCAAGGCCATCGCCCAATCGCGCTTCGTTCCGTTCGACCCGTCTAACTTTAGTTTTGCCGACGATGGGACCGGATCCTTCTTCCCCATCAATATCTCCGCGTTGTCTCCCGCGCTGGTCGAGTCGGAACTATTTGGGCATCGTCGCGGGTCGTTCACCGGGGCCATCGGCGACCGCAAGGGCTGGCTCGAGACGTGTCCTTTACTGGGCTCGGTGTTCCTAGACGAGTTGGGCGACCTCGATCCTTCCATCCAGGTTAAGTTGTTGCGGGTGATCGAGACTAAGTCGTTTCATCCGGTGGGCGACACCAGCCGGAGGCAGTTTCAAGGCAAGCTGATCGCTGCGACTAACCGCGACCTTGAAGAGGGTATTCGCTCGGGCAGCTTTCGCGAAGACCTCTATTATCGGCTCTGTTCGGACCAGATTGCCACGCCCTCGCTTGCCGAGCAACTTGCAGACTCTCCTCGGGTCATGCGCGAGTTAGTGGTCTACATGGCTGGCCGAGTGGCCGGACCAGAAGCCCAGGACTTGGTACCGGAAGTGATGGTATGGATCGAGCAAAATCTCGGGTCCGATTATGGTTGGCCAGGAAACTATCGCGAACTCGAGCAGTGTGTGCGCAACGTTCTTATCAGGCGCAATTATCACCCGTCCCGCCAACCGAGCGCTGGCCCCATGGAGGAATGTTTCACGGCGTTTCGGGAAGGCCGGCTCACTGCCGACGATCTGCTTTCACGCTATTGTACGGTGGTGTATGCACGAACGGGAAGCTATGCGGAGACGTCCAAGTGTTTGGAAATAGATCGCAGGACCGTCAAGAGCAAAATAGACTTGAAGTTCCTCAACCGCTTAAGGCGTGGAAAGAGTTGATCACAGGAATTTGCCATCAAACATCAACAAGAGGTGTTCCATTGGGACACAGACAGCAAATAGGCTGCCCCCCCGCAAGGCAGTACGGGAGAACCATGCCGAACCCGCAGTAGCATCTTCCGATTTTTGGAAGGCGATGCCGGTGGTGAACCATTGAAAAAACCGGTAGGGGAAACTGACTGGAGATGAAAGAAAGGGTATGTCGCTAATGTACTGATTTAAAAGGAAATTATATGGCGCGCCCGGAGAGATTCGAACTCCCGGCCTATTGCTCCGGAGGCAATCGCTCTATCCAGCTGAGCTACGGGCGCGCAAGCAGGCAACACTCATAGGTTAACACTTTTGCCAAAGATGGAACAGCAGAATTGCAGCTGAAGTTGAGGACGATGCAGGGGATGGAGCTGATCACGCATTCGTCTTCGCTTCTTCCCTTCTCCTATATCTTGTTTCTCTCTTTCTCCTTCTCATCTTCTCTTGTAGTCGCGTCACATTTTTGGCCTTCGGGCTGAGACATGCAATATCCGCTTGGCCCCAAATCATTTGGGCTTGGAGGCAAGCAGCAGCAGCGCTCCAATGCGTTTGAAGTCGCGAAGCTCATCGGCGTTTCGAAACCATTTCCCCGAATACACTTCTGGGGTAGGACTGCGATCTGGTATACGCCGGGCCTCCACGTTTTCGAAACCGTGCTTGGTCAAGAGCGCCAAGTATTCCGCTTCAGAAAGCGCATGAACGGCCACCTTTAGTTCGCTCACCCAACGCAAAGAATAATGGTTATCGCGATACAGGTTGATCAGAATAAACAGCCTTGCACCAGGAGCCATTACGCGGCGCAACTCATCCAATGCCTTGCCTTGATCGGCGTAATAATAAAAGGATTCGACGGAAAGAACCTTTTCAAAAGAGCTGTCGGGCGCGGGAATGTTCTCTGCCGATCCCCACACATAGCGCACGTTAGGAAAGCTGCTGGATGCATTCGCGGCCCTGCGAAGCATTTCGTCTGCGACGTCCACTCCAACGACCTCGCCTCGGTTCGCAATGGCCGCGAGCCTACGCGAAGCCCAGCCAGTGCCGCATCCCAAGTCGAGGATGCGATCGCCGGACTGAATATCCATAAGCTCGATGGTCTGATTGGTGATATCGGAGTGGTGATCCTCCATATCGTCGCCGCGGCCCGCAGCGGCCCATTCATTAAATTCCGCCTGCAGCTTCTGGTCCGCCTGAGTTTGGATGACGTTGTCCTGAGTGGCCATGAATCTATATTACTATCTTCCCTCCTTACTTGACCGATACCCCGCGATCTTGACCGTAGGCGAGTTTCGGACGCCAGTTCGTTCCCCTTCCTTCCGGTGTGAAATCGAAGACATTCCATAGCGGCCACAAGAGGTCCACGTGGCGTCCATCCTGTCCGGGGTCTTTGGGAGCAAAGAGCAATTCAGTATTGTAAAAATGATGGATCTTGCCTTCGCGACGAACGAATACATTCAGCGAAGGCTGCTGATCCCCGTTGGAGTTTTCTCCCTGATAGTCGCGATTGTAGGTGTTGTTCTCCGAAGAAAGAAGCCGCAGATTGTTCCAGCCGCGTTCGGCGGCAGTGGCTCTGAGCCTCTGGATCGGCGATTTGGCCACCACCACAAAATTGATCCGGTCGTTCAAATGAGGCGATGTGCCGTTGAGGCCATCAAGAATTGACGTACAAGAGGTGCAAGGAGTTTTCATGTTCGGGCCGTGCATATAGCTGTACACAACCAGGGTGTCCTTGCCTGGAGCAAATAACTCCGACATACGGGTCTTTCTGTGATTTTGAACATCATTCAAATGAACCGGATCGGAAGAGCCTTCGTCAAACACATAATCCTCAGGCACCTCGCCACCCTGAGCCAGTTTCCGCCGAAGGGCTGCTACTTCCTCGATATTCCTTCTGAGCCTGATTTCGGCTTCGAGGAGTTCATTGCGCGCAGCGCGATAGGAATCTGTTTCACCTGGAAATCGAATGGAGTGCAGCGTTGTAGCCATCGCTTTGTTTCTCCTTGCATTTGGCCTTGCAGCGCGTTATTTCTGCAAACCTTAATCCCATATTTTGCCACAGCGACGTGGACGTTCACGTCAGCGGAGTTCTCGCCGAGGACGTTTGGCTGAACTGTTGCAAGCTCGAAATGAGTTGCTTATACTTACAAAGAATCATCCTGAAGCGTGGCGCTATCGTCTAGGGGTTAGGACGTGAGATTCTCAATCTTAAAACCCGGGTTCGATTCCCGGTAGCGCTACCAAACATCCCATTCACAACTTGTGGTTCTCAACCCTTGGTCTCCTTGCGATTGCTGGCCTGTAGGGATTCTCAGTTTGATCATCTAACTCCACGGTGTCAGGGAACAGTCTGGGAAAATGGGGCTACGCCCTCGACGCTGCAAATCGCTTTCAAGGGTAATTGCTATACCTATCCCTGACCTCCGCGTAAAGGCTATGAATCCGAGCAAGCATTTCTGAAAAGCTACCGTAAATGCTCTCGTCTGCACCAAACTCGGCTTGATGTCGTGCAACATGCTCAATGGCAGGCAGAAGATGGGGCATTACCGGAACGATATAACGGGGCTGCTTTTCAAGCTTATTCGCAACCAGACCTAAGAAACAACTGGCGGCATCCGCTCGATCAAGGTCTTCTAAATTACCAGACATTACAAGATCCCTATAACCAAGGACGTAATAGCGGAACGGGATTTCCGGCATGAAACGCAAATCAGAAGCAGCCTCGATTGGGCTATTACGTAGATAATCCTGCCTTTCCGCGTTCGACCGGCCGCAATATTGGTCGTGTGCCCACTTTTGGTCCAGATCCGCCTGGTAATCACCCCAATCTGATTCGGTTGGAATACCCGTACGGGCTTCCCGAGGGCGTCTATCAATTCTTTTGCTCCTCACCATTTACATCTCACCGGCTTCTTCAATCTGAGTCACTCTCTCTATAAAATTATTGAGTATTTCGCCTGGAGAACTCCCAAACTGATAGAAGATTTCTTATAATCTTTAATTGTTGTAAGGCGTCCTTTACGGAGAACGTGGAGATTTATCGCTCCCCGTTTCGCCGCAACACCTCCCTCGATTCTAGCGCTGGACGAGGTTCGTCCAGCCCCTAGCAGGCGCACAAGGCGGACAAATTGAAACAGGTTTTGCTTCTTGACGATAGTCCGACTCAACTCTCGATCCGGGAGATGGTGCTTCGACGCGCTCAAATTGAATGCCAGATCGTGGGCAACGCCCCGGATGCCATCAAGATTCTCCGAGATGAGCCTGGCAACACAGAGATTGGCGCGGTGGTGACCGACCACCTGATGCCTGACATGGACGGCGTTTCCTTCGTCCGCGAGGTGCGGGCTTTCAATCAGCAGGTTCCGATTATCGTGATTTCCGGCTTACCGGATGCCGATCAGGAATACGCCGATCTCAACGTAATTTTCCGTATGAAGCCCTGCGAACCTGAGGAACTTATCTCATTGATAAGAGAGCTCTTGGATGGTCCACGGCACCGGGCCTCGGCTTGAGAATGATCGATTTATTAAAGGTTATTAAGGCTGTTGCAATCCTGCAGAAAGGGTATTATGCTTTCGCACGCTTATGCCATTATTAGGTAGTTTTTGCCTTCTTTTTGCGTTAGTGCTGGCTGCCTACTGTTTCATTGCTGGGGTAGTCTCGCTAGTAAGCAGTCACCCTGCCGCCACTCGTTTAGGCGAGACCGCGCGACGCGCGGGAATGGCGAGCTTTGTGACCACAACGATCGCAGCGCTGGCTCTGGTTTGGGCGGCGCTCAACAACGATTTTTCCCTAGCCTACATCTTGCATCATACGAACCGCGCGCTGCCTGTGCCCTATAAGCTGGCAGCGCGCGGTTCGTATGA
>Ga0209060_10003436_pt1 | contig 13276 bp, 15 predicted proteins | sample Coa_R1_8_FD_187155 | JGI IMG/M metagenome (GOLD analysis project Ga0209060, IMG submission 187155) | Surface soil microbial communities from Centralia Pennsylvania, which are recovering from an underground coalmine fire - Coalmine... | ecosystem: Environmental > Terrestrial > Soil >...
CGTCAAAGGGCCGATGCCGGCAAACAGCATCCCGATCGCGACTACAACCGTGCCGGCCACCAGCTGCCAGACCGCGATCGCCAGAGGATGCGCCGTCACGCCGGCCCATTTCTGATACACGGTGCCCACCGCCCAACTGATCGCCGAGCCGATGGCGAGGATGGCTCCGATCGGGATTCCCGTCTCCATCAGCGGCCAAAGCAGCACGAGCAAGCCTGCGCTGCCGAGCCCCAAGGAAACCATCCGCAAAGGCGTCAGCCGTTCGCCCAGAACGATGCGGCCCAGCAGCGTGGTCCAGATCGGCATCGTGTAGGCGCAAATCGCGGTGCGCCCCGTCGACGTGTTGAGCATCGCCAAAGCCGTCAACACGCCAAATCCGGCCGTGGTGAAGAGGCCGGCAACGACCAGATGCAGACGATCGACGGCTTTCTCGACGCGAAGGCTCACGCCCATCGCTCGCGCCGCCAGCATGAGGATGAGGGCGGCTCCTCCGAAACAGATGGTTCGGAAGGTCCAGACGGGAAAGCCGCGCAGGGCGAACTTCACCGACGGCCAGTTCAGTCCCCATATGACCGCAACCGCCAGGAGGAGGAGTCTGTCGGCAAATTTGCTATGCATGATCGAAAGACCGGCGCCGCCAATTCTTGTTTCTGGAGGTTTCGATTGAGTGCGGGGCCGAATAGGACAACGCCCCAGAAAGCTCACATCTAATCGGCGGAGAGGGCCTGCGCCTTCTTGAGTTGCGTCTCCGTGATGGGAATCATCTTGATGGCCAGCGCCTTGAGCTTTGCATTGCTCCCGAGCAGCATATAGTCGGCGTAAAGGGTCAATGCGTTGGAATGAATCTCGTCCTGATCGGCAACATAGGTCTTATCGAAGTCTGCGCCGGATTTGCCTTGTAATGTCGTCACGCGTGCCTGGTGATTCCCGTCGAGCGTCGTCGCAGCCGCCGCGCCAGAGCCGTCAGTTGCGGATTCAAGCGCCGCTTTTTCCTTCTCATGATCCTCAACCAGCTGCTGTGCGAAAGCTTTTACTTTGGGATCGTTGGCTCTGTCGATTGCGAGCTGCGATTCCGCAATCGCAAAGAGATTGCCGATCGAAGCTCTGGTCACGAAGTCGATTTCGTCCTTGGCGTCCGCCGCCCACGCTGGCGTCGCCAATAGCGCAAACCCGATCGCACAAACTGAAAACATCTTGGTCACGCTCTCTGTCTCCTTGCTCGACATCGGCGAAGGATCGGACTCCAGGCCTAGGGCGCTGGTACCTTCACTGTCAGTTGGATCGAGGAGTAATAGGCCGTTACGTCGGCGATATCTCCATCTTTAAGCGGCTGGGCGATCGTATTCATGATGTCATTCTTGCGCGCGCCGCTACGATAGGCGTCAAGTGCCGCGATCATATAATCCTGTGCTTGCCCCGCGAGATTGGGCGCACCGGGCAGCTTGGACAGGCCGTCCTTGCCATGGCAGCTTTGGCATTGCAGCGTCCTGATCTTCTGAGCGCCGGCCTTGACGTCACCATCGGCGCAGGCCGAACTGCAAGTCAAAGCGAGCGCCAGCATCACAGCGACCGATCTCAGATAGACCGAGCGGAGCATAAATCACCTCAGGGGGGAGCCCTTCGCGCTTTATGCTTTGTTTTGCGCATGATCTCCGCGCAAACGCTAACCGCGTCTGTCGCGAGGAGATCATGCGCCAGCGCGAAGGGCTTGGCACTCACTTGCTGTACGTAATCCGATAGACCGCGCCCGCGAAATCGTCAGAGACGAGCAGCGAGCCGTCGCGCAATTGCGCGATATCGACCGGCCGACCGTCATATTCGCCGTCGCTGTTCAGCCACCCTTCCGCAAAGGGCTTCGAGCCTTCGGGCGCTGTGCCATCCTCCTTGACCCTGGTGATCATCACGCGCGCGCCCACCGGGACTGTGCGGTTCCACGACCCGTGCTGGGCCGAGAAGATTGCGCCCTGATATTCCTTGGGGAACATCTTGCCGGTGTAGACGAGCAATCCGAGGTCGGCGGCATGCGCCGTCTCTTCGACCACCGGGAAGACGACATCGGCAGGTGGCGTCTGAGACTTGTATTCGTTGGTCCGCACGTGTCCGCCGCCATACCAGGGGAAGCCGAAATTCTCACCGGCCTTGGTGGCGTGGTTGATCTCGCCGGGCGGGATATCGTCACCCATGCCGTCCACCTGGTTGTCGGTGAACCACAAGCTCTTGTCCTTGGCAAAGTCGAGGCCCACCGAATTGCGCAAACCGTGCGCAAAGATCTCGCGGTCGGAGCCGTCCTGATTCATGCGGATGATGCTGCCGAGGCCGGCCTTGTAATACATGTCGTATTTGTCGGGCGCATAGACGTTGTAGGGCTGCCCGATCGTGATGTAGAGCTTGTTGTCAGGCCCGACGACGCAGGCGCGCGCGGAATGGTTGAAGCTCTCCTCCGACGCAGGAATGAGATCGCCCTGTTTGACGATCGCGCTTACGGCAACATCAGGGCTCTCGTAGAAAAATTCGGCGGCAGGGAATTGCAGCACGCGGTTCTGCTCGACCGTATATAGAAAACCGTCCTTCGAGAAGCAGATGCCGTTCGGGTTCTTGAACTCGACCGTCGGCGCGAATTCCTTGACCTCCGTGGCGTGGCCGGACCGGCTGCGGTCGGTCAGCGCATAGACATTGTTCTTGCGCGTGCTGACGAATGTCACCACGCCCTGTGGGCCGACCGCGATCATGCGGGCGTCGGGGACCTGGGCATAAAGGCTGATATGAAAGCCCGGCGGCAACTTGATGTGCGACAAGGTCTTTTCGATGTCGGCCGCCTTCTGCGGATCCTGCTGAATGGTCGGAATAGTCTGAGCGCCGGTGGATTTGAAGTCCTGAAGCTTCTCCATATTGCCGGTATCGCTCGCGGCCGGCGCAGGCGCCAGTGCCGGCCCTTTGGGCACGTCGGCCTTCTGGGCAGACGCAAGCGTCGAGGCCGTCAGGAGCGTACACAAGGCCGCAGCGGCAGTAACAGTCGTCTTCATCGATTCCTCCCTCTCTCCGAGAGCTGCTTTGTCTCTCTGGATAGGGCAACAGTAACTTCGAATTTGAACTTGATCTAGGCCTTCGTGGCACCGGCCCACGCCTGATCGGCTCCATCGCGCTCAACGCAGACCGCGTGGTTGCAGGACCGCAATGCGGAACAAGGGGCGCAGCTGATCCGGATCAGACCGGTCACCGCAACCGACCGCCCTCAGCGCGGAGTGATCTGGAGTTCAAGGAGAGCCAGCCGTTGCAGGATGGCCGCGTCGCGCTCGCCGGATTTGGCCGCGCGCAGGATCGACTCCGCCAAGAGGCTCACCTGCGTCGTGCTGACCGGCTCAGGCAGATTGGCAACGGCCCGTTCGAGCGCCCCGGTCATCACTTCGATGACTTCAGGGGAAAATGCTGCGTTTGAAAAATCTTTCATGGGCGCCTCCCCAGCGAAGACGCTTTGCCCGATCATCATCAATAAAATTCCGTTGTTTCAACCGGCAATGATCACCTTGGTTCCACCGGCGTCGGGAAAAGCGTCCGCCGCCTAAAGAAAAACCACCGGTGTGCCCTTCCGAACCTCTTTTGCAAGGCGCTCGGCGTCCCAATTGGTCAAGCGCACGCAACCATGAGATTCGGCTTTGCTGATCCGGCCGGGATGGGCCGTGCCATGAATTCCGTAGCCTTCGGCTGAAAGACCGATCCACACCGTGCCGACCGGATTGTTCGGACCCGGGTTGATCGTGAACGCAGTTTTCGAATGGACGCCCTTGAAATTGTAGTCGGGATTGTAGCGATAGGTCGGATTCTGATCGATGCTGGTGACTTTCAGCGTCCCCGTCGGCGACGGCTTCTCCTCGCTGCCGACGGTGGCCGGATAGAACGCGACGAGGTTGCCCGAGCGGTCGAAGGCCTTCACGGTCTGCCTGTCCTTGTCGATTTCCACCTTTTCGACCCGAGCGCTCTCCCCTGTGGCCACGGCACTGTCAACCACGGTGATGGCGACGCCTTCCCTGTCGAGCGGCCGGCCGGGGTTGAGAGCGGACAAGAGCTCCTCGCTCATGTGAAATTTCTCCGCCAATTCCTGCCGCGGACCCGTGTAGCTCAAGCGTTTGAGATGTTTCAATTCATCCATTCTGGTCGGCAGCCTTGCCAGAAACGGTCCGACCACATCGGCGCGGCGGATCGTGTATTGCGTGAGGACAGGCCGTTGGTCGGCCGACAGCTTTTGCCAAAGCTCCCGCGTCAGACCGCCCGTGAAGGACAATTGCTGCGCCTCGGCATAGGCTTGAAGCGCTTTTTTGGCATTCTCACCGAACTTGCCGTCGATCTCGCCCGGCGAGAAGTGCGCACGGTCGAGCAGCACTTGCAGCCGGATTGCAAGCGGCGTGATGCGGTCCGCCGGGAGCTTGGGCGACCATTCCGCGGAATTGATACTTTCGGGTTTGAAGTCCAACGTCGCAGCCAGCGAACACTGCAACAGCCCCAGGACGAGTAACACAGCGCCAAGTAACACGGCGCCCCAGAGCTTCACTGCAGTCATTGCCTCTCGCCTCGATCAGACGTGAGGCCAACTCCGGCGAAGCCGCATTGGTTCCCGCACATAAAGCGCAGAAGCTAACCGGCGCAGTATCCCCCGTCGACCGAATGCGAGGCTCCGGTCATGAACGAGGCTTTATCCGAGCACATCCACACGACGGCCTCCGCGATCTCTTCAGGAAGGCCCAAGCGACGCACGGGCACCTTCGCCATGATCTCATCAAAGCGCTCTTCCATCGTCTCCCTTGTCATCGGCGTCTGAATGTAGCCGGGATTGACACAGTTAACCCTGATGCCGTCGCGGGCATATTCGAGCGCTGCGGTCTTGGTCAGACCTACGACACCATGCTTCGCCGCGACGTAATGCGCCGCGGTCGGCAAACCAATCAAGCCGGCGATCGAGGACGTATTGACGATCGCGCCGCCGCCGCCTTGCGCCAACATCTGCGCGATCTCATACTTCAGGCACAGGAATACGCCCATCAAATTCACTGAGAACATCTTGGCGACAGACGATTGGCTCAGCTCATGGGTGCGCTGACCGGCCGGGCCGACCGAGCGCGTCGCAACACCCGCATTGTTGAATGCGCAGTCGATGCGTCCGAACGCCGAGGTCGTGCGTGCCACCATGTTCGCAACGTCGGCTTCCTCCGCGACGTCGCCGCCGACCCCGATCGACTGGCCGCCGGCCGCATTGATCAAGGCCACAGTTGCCTCGATCCCTTCAATTGAGAGGTCGGACACGGCGACGCGCGCCCCTTCCCGGGCCATTGCCACGGCGGTCGCCCGACCGATGCCGGACGCGCCGCCGGTGACCAATGCAACTTTGCCGTCCAAGATGCCTGCCATGAAAAGCTCCTCACACCTGCAATCCTACCCGCAACGCGGATGAACTTAGTATTCTGCGGGAAAGTCAATCGAGAGCAGATTCGGCAGATGGCGGCGCGATAGCAGGTGCCAGCTCACTGCATGGCTGGCCGCTGAAGGCGGGCTCGTTACACGCTACAGCTTGTGCCCTTTCTGGCGCAGCGCCTCGGTCAGGCGCGAGCGGATCTCTTCGGCCGCCTTGCGGCTGATGTCCTGCGCGGCCTCCGTGCTCTGCTGCACGATGGCCGGCGAGGTCTGCAAGAATTTTTGCCCGACCGGCAGTCGATAGAACGCCTCGATCTGGTGCATCTCGTCGATGGTAAAGGTCTTGGCGTAGATCGTTGCGGCGTTGTCGAGCATGGCTTTGTAGAACGGCGTATAGACGTCCGCGATCACCGTGGTCATCGCATCATAGTCGCGCTCGATCTCGGGGCGATCCTGGACCAGCGCAGGCTTCAGGCTGAGCAGGATGGCCGGCAGCAACGCCTTGTACCGGTCCGAGAGTTTCAGGGTCGTCACCAGGCTGCGCGCGGCGTTCAGCGCCTCGGGCGACGGCGCCTCGGCCATCGCGCCACACGTCAAACTCAAAAAAACGCCGGCAATGATCAACAAGCGTCCGGACATCAAAATACCTCCCAAATCAAATCACTCGGCCGGCGATAGCGCTTTGCCGTCCTCGACCGCCGCGTCGGGCTCATCCTTGGTCACGATGTCGACGAAGAGGTCGGGCACCCGGTTTGCGCGATCCATGAGCCAGGCGGCTCCGATCATGATCAGGATGCCGGCGGCGGAGACGACGAGTTGCTCCCAGACGCCGCGGGTGTACTGCATGAGGATCCAATGCGCGGAAAACGACAGGAACACGCCGAGGCAGAAAATCGGCAGCGAGTGCTGGCCGCACAGGATCAAGGGCCGAGCCCATTTCGCTTTGAGCTCTGCCCAATGGGACGGGATGAAGCGTGACACCAGCGTCGCCAGCGCCAGGAAGTGGGTGAAACGAAGCATGTCGAGGTCGGTCTTGTCGATCGGATAGATCATCTTGATCATCCACTTCGGAATCAACGCCTCGAGGAAGGCGACATGCCAGCTCATCACGATGACGAAGGCGAACAGCAGCCAGAGCACCGAAATCACCATCGCCGTGCGCGAAAAGACGAATTTTGAGATCTTGGCAAAACCACCGGAGCCGCACCAGGCGGCAAACACGAACATGAGCTGCCAGCAGAAGGGGTTGAAATACCAGGTGGTCCCCGGCGGATAGGAGGCGATGTTCCAGTCGAACCACCGCGACAGGATGTAGAGGATCACCGATGCCGAGAGCGTCAGGTTCGGACGCTTCACCATGCACCACATCATGAAGGGCGCGGTCGCGACCAGGGTGATAAAGAGCGGCAGCACGTCGAGATTGACCGGCTTGTAGCGCAGCGTGATCGCCTGCCCGATCAGCACGTCGGGATGCTGGAGGAAATTGTAGACATTGAATTCGTTCTCATACATCGGGTTGTCGAACCGCCGTGCCGTGCGCGCGATCTGGGCGGTGAACAGCAAAAACAGCATGATGTGGGCGACGTACATTTGCAGCGCGCGCTTGAACAGGCGCTTTGCCGCGGCCAGAAACAGGCCGGCGCGGAGGATCGGCGCATAGATGAAGCCGACGAGATAGCCGGAAATGAAGACGAAGAACTCGGCCGCGTCGCTAAAGCCGTAGTTGCGCAGCGTCAGCCAGCCAACAACGTCGTGCGGAATATGATCGAGAAAGATCATCCACAGCCCGATGCCGCGGAAAAGGTCGAGCCTGAGGTCGCGTTCCACAGGCTTCAAGCGTGCAAGAAGATCCTGAGTGGCCATCGTCACTCCATGCCGTTGGATGCCGCGGCTGGGGCCAAAAACCAGTCCGAGCTTCAAAATAATCGCCCCAGTGCCAATAGGTTAGGCAGCTACCGCCCAGCGTATCCAAACGATCCCGGCGCTGGCAATGGCCGCGTTCACACCAGCCGCGGAATAGGCGCCTCTCGCGCGTCGCTGCTGGCAATTATGACAGCCTCGCGGCCCGATCTTTCCTTGCCCATAGCGCCAAATGCCCCTCGCCGGCCACCGAAGCTGGCGATGATGTGAACGAACTGCCTCCGTCTTGCGCTAGCCCGCTGACAGGCGGGTGCTAAACTAGGTTGGTTGCGCCAGGAGACGGGCGTGAGATTGTCCCTTTTTGCACGCCTTGGTTTGTAATCTGTCGCTGGATTTGCCTGACCGGCGGCCTAATTGGATGTCATGCTGACAGCCTGTTGCGTCGCAAATTGGAATTTCAAGAAGGAGTTGCGCAATCAAATAAGGAACTTGAACTGGGCGTGATCGTTGCTTCTCACAAGCCTACAACAACGGAGCCTCGCAATGTCAGTCTTGATCGTGATGGACCATACCGGTGATACCCGCCACTATTTCGACGCCAATGATGCGGAGGCCCTCGGCAAGGCCGAAAAGCGCTTCAGAGAGCTGACGGGCGAAGGGTTTATTGCCGCTGTCCGCACCGGCCCCGGCCAAGTTGCGAAAATCGGCTCGTTCGACCCGACTGCTGAAGAAACGGTCTTTTTTCCGAGACTCGTCGGCGGCTGAGCTTCGGCTGGCCGGATGTTGACGATCCGCAGAATTCCCGGCAGCCGGCGCTCGCGCGTGGCTGCCATTCGCAAGCTTTATCGGCTGTTCTCCCAGGAGAACAGCAGTGAAGCGCGCGGCTTGCGTTTGCTTAGAAGCTGGCTTTCACCACAGCAGCGCGAGGACTTTGACAAAAAGGGATATTTCGACGTCATTGGATGCGATAGCCGGACGCGATACCGCATTCGCTACGGCACGGCCATGAACGTGCACGAACTGGACCACTCCGGTAAATTCACGATGGGCTGGTGCTTTGTGCCGGAGGGATCCCTTGTCGCCGGTGATGTCATGCTCGCTCAAAAGATTTCGCTGGAAACGTCTGAATATGCCGCGCTGGCGGTGGCGCGGCGTTTTCTTGCGCGTTGACGGGATAGCCCTGTTGACGGGATAGCCCTAATGTAGCGGTCATGTCCGCATCATTTCAGGGATGACCGAGCATGCTGTCTCGCACCCGGCTGTCTTTTGTCGTGCTGGCGCTTTGCCTATCGGCTGTGCCCGCGCGGGGGCAAGATGCGCTTCAGAACGTCCCGCCGGGCCTGCTCGAGGACATCGCCATCGGCAGTCGCGTGCTCGCCGATTTCGGCGTGCTTGACGGCTTTGGCCATGTCAGCGCGCGGGACCCCGCCAATCCCAGCCATTTCCTGATGTCGCGCTCGCTCGCGCCGGCGCTGGTGACCGCGGACGACATCATGGAGTTCGATCAGGACGGCAACGCAATCGATGCGCGCGGCCGCGCGGTCTTCCTGGAGCGTTTCATTCACGCCGAAATCTACAAAGCCCGCCCCGACGTGATGGCGGTGGTTCATACGCACTCGCCGAACGTCGTACCGTTCTCCGTGAGCAAGACCCCGTTGCGCGCGATCTTTCACAATGCGGCCTTCCTGGCGGGCGGCGTACCGGTCTGGGATATCGCCAAGGAGTTCGGCGCAACCGACATGCTGGTGCGCGACAACGGCATCGGAAAATCGCTGGCGCGCGCGCTCGGCGGCAGGCCTGTTGTGTTGATGCGCGGTCACGGCGACGTCACGGTCGGTCCCGACGTCAAGATCGCCGTGTTCCGCGCCTATTACACCGACGTTAACGCGCGGCTGGAGTCGCAGGCGATAGCACTCGGCAGCGAGGTCACCTACTTGAGCCCCGAGGAAGGCGCCAAAGCCGATACGGTCAATTTCGCGGTTATCGACCGCATCTGGAACTTGTGGAAGATGCGGGTTCAATCGAATCAGAAGTAGGTTCGATGCCCTTACGCCCGCACCTTGATCCCCGCGGCGGCGAGTTGCGCCAGCACATCCTCCAGATGCGCGCGGTCGCGGGTCTCGATCACGAGCTCGAGCAAGGTCGCCTTCGCCGGCAGGTCGGAGAAGGTGCGCTGGTGCGAGACCTCAATGATGTTCGCGCCCGCCTCAGCCAACGTGTTCGCGACCACGGCCAGTTGGCCGGGCCGATCGACGATATCGAGCGCGAGCTGCGTCAGCCGTCCCTCGCGCGCGAGTTCGCGCGTCAGAACCGAGGCAATCAGCCGCGTGTCAATATTGCCTCCGGTCAGGACCAGGCCGACGTTGCGACCGCCAAAAACCCCCCTCGCCGACAGCACCGCGGCAAGGCCTGCGGCGCCTGCGCCTTCGACCACGGTCTTCTCGATTGAAATCAACATTGCAACCGCTCGTTCGATCTCATCTTCCGTCACGAGCACGATATCGTCGACCAGCGCGCGGATGATCTCCCGTGTGATCAGGCCCGGTTCCTTGACCGCGATGCCCTCGGCCAAGGTGTCGCCGCGCATCGCCAGCTCCTTGCCTTTGATAACGTTGTACATCGAGGGATAAAGCTCGGCCTCAACCCCGATGATGCGCAAATCCGACTTGATCGATCGCGCCGCAATCGCCATGCCGGAAATCAGCCCGCCGCCGCCGATCGGGATCACCAGGGTGTCCAGGTTTGGCGCGGCCTTGAGCATTTCGAGCGCGATGGTGCCCTGGCCCGCGATGATCAAGGGATCGTCATAAGGATGAATCAGCGTCATGCTGCGTGCCAAGCCGTGCTCGCGCGCAAACGTGCCCGCCTCTTCAAGGGTCTGGCCGACCACGATGACCTCCGCACCGTGCCGCCGCGTGTTCTCGACCTTCACCATCGGCGTGCCGATCGGCATCACGATGCATGCCGGAACGCCTAAGCGCTTGGCGTGATAGGCCACGCCCTGCGCATGATTGCCGGCGGACATCGCGATCACGCCGCGCTGCCGCTCTGCGGGCGAGAGCGCGGTGAGACGGTTCAGCGCGCCGCGCTCCTTGAAGGTCGAGGTGAACTGAAGATTCTCGAACTTCAGCCAGACCTGGCAGCCGCAGATCTCGCTCAAGGTCCGGCTATGGTTGCACTCGGTTGCGATCACTGAACCGCCGATTGTTGCAGCGGCTGCCGCAATGTCAGCCGGCGTGACCGGGAGTTTTGCAGCCTTGCTGGTCATTCTGAGCTCAATAGAAGCGATGGAAATGGTGGATCGGCCCGTGGCCACGGCCGACGCTAAAACGATCTGCGGCCGCAATCGCCGCGCTGACAAAGGCCTTCGCATTGCGAACCGCGCTGGCCAGATCCTCGCCCTTGGCGAGCCCCGCCGCGATCGCCGAGGACAGCGAGCAGCCGGTGCCGTGGGTATTCCTGGTCGCAATCCGCGGCGCGCTCAGCGTTTCGACGCTATTTGCCGTGATCAGAGTGTCCGCGCTCTCGGGGCCCTCGCCATGGCCGCCCTTCATCAGCACCGCGCTCGAGCCGAGCGCGAGCAGCCTGCGGCCCTGGGCCTCGATCGCAGCCGCGCTTCGGGCAATCTCTTCATCCAGCAGGTGAGCTGCCTCGGGCAGGTTCGGCGTGACGATCGTTGCGAGCGGAATGAGCTTTGCCTTGAGCGCACCGACTGCATCGGAGGCCAGTAGCTGGTCGCCGGAGGTTGCCACCATCACGGGATCGAGCACGACAGCCTTTGTCACGAGTCCTGGCGCGAGGCGCGTCAGCGCCGCCGCGATCGCATCAATGATAGCTGTATCCGCCACCATTCCAATCTTGACCGCGGCGATCTCGATGTCGGCGAACACCGCCTCGAGCTGCGCGGTGACGAAGTCCGCGGGGACGGGCTGAACGGCGGTCACCTCTCTTGTATTCTGGGCAGTCAGCGCCGTGATCACGGACGCGCCGTAAACGCCGAGGGCGGCGAACGTCTTCAGATCGGCCTGGATGCCGGCGCCGCCTGAAGAATCCGAGCCGGCAATGGTGAGCGCTACGGGCGTGGTCATGGCCTGTGGTACCCTGCCCGCCCGCTAGTGCGGTGGATTTGACATTCGCTCAGCATATCCGCGAGTCCTCCAAGCGAATGTCAAATCCAAAACCGCACTAGAATCATATTATTGCTAGTGTCCCTTTGGTTCTGACATTCGTAAACGAACGTGCCGCAGCAACATGATACGAATGCCAGAACCGGGACACTAGTGGTCCGATGCTAACATTCGCATCCCTTCTCGGCGGACACTTTTGCGAATGTTAGCATCAAAGGACCACTAGCAAATTATTAATGCTAGTGGAGCTTTGGATTTGTCGTTCGCAAAGGGACTCGCGGCACTTGGGTAGCGAACGTCAAATCCGCTCCACTAGTAGCAAGTTTGCTTGCCCTTGCCCCCTAATCTGGCCTATTTGGAAAGGCGGTGTTCGGAGATATGCGATGGTTCCTTTCTTTGTCCAGATCAAGTGCAAGCTAGGTCAGTCCTATGCCGTCGCCAACGCACTGGCCGAAGCCGAGATCGCGTCCGAGATCTATTCGACCGCGGGCGACTACGACCTGCTTGTCAAGTTCTATGTCGACAAGGACACCGACATCGGCCATTTCATCAACGAGAAGGTCCAGGCGCTTCCCGGCATTCAGGACACCCACACCATCATCACCTTCAAGGCATTCGGCGGCCGCTAGTGTCCCGGTTCTGATATTCGTATCATGTCGCAGCGGCCTCGTTTACGAATGTCAGAACCGAAGGGACACTAGCAAGATATTGATTCTAGTGCGGCTTGGGATTTGGCATTCGCTATGAGGACTCCCGGAAAGACTGAAGCGAATGTCAAATCCACCGCATTAGTGCAGCCTGGATCAACCGTTACCTTCGACCGGCTGAAAGCGTTCATTCGTGAGGCGCTGGCGAAGCTGGGACTGCCGGACCAGGATGCGATAACGGTCGCCGCGCTGATGGCGCAAGCCGACCTCCAGGGATCGGACGGACACGGCGTCAGCCGCCTGCCGCAATATGCCCGCCGCATCAGGGCCGGCGGCTTCAATGTTCGTCCCAACATCCGCGTGGTCCGCGAGCAAGCCTCGACCGCGCTCGTCAACGGCGACAACGGCATGGGCCATCTCGTGATGAGCCGCGCGGCGGAGATTGCGATCGAGAAGGCGCGCTCAAGTGGCATCGGCTGGGTGAACTCGCAGTTCTCCAATCATGCCGGCCCGGCATCGCTTTATGCGCGCATGCCGCTCAAGCACGACATGATCGGACTGTATTTCGCGGTCGGCAACGCCAACCATCTTCCGCCCTGGGGCGGCCTCGACATGCTGCTGTCGACCAATCCGATTGCGGCAGCGATCCCGGCGGGCCGCGAGAATCCGATCGTTCTCGACATGGCCACCACGGTCGCAGCCTACGGCAAGGTCAAGACCAAGGCGATGCGCGGCGAAACGATGCCCGAAGGCTGGATGATCGATCGCACAGGCAAGCCGCTGGTCGACCCGAAGCGCGCCGACGAAGGCATGTTGCTGCCGCTCGGCGGCATGGAAGCCGGCTACAAAGGCTACGGCCTCGCTGTCATTATCGGCCTCCTCGCCGGCACGCTCGGCGGTGCTGCGATGGGCCGCGATGTCATCGATTTCAATCATGACGACGACAGTGTGACCAATACCGGCCAGGCCATCGCAGCGATCAACGTCGCGGCCTTTGGCGACGTCGCCACCTTCAAGGCCGCCGTCGATACCCTCGTGCGCGATTTCCGCCGCAGCGAAAAGATGCCGGGCGTGGACCGGATTCTCGTTCCCGGCGAACGCAGCGAGGAGACGCGCGTCGTCCGCGCGCGGGACGGTATCCCGATTGTACCGGCCCTGCTGCGCTCGCTCGATCAGTTGGCGAGCGAATTGGGAATGGCGGGGCTCGGCTAACCTGACTTGCTGTCTTCCTTCTTCGGC
>Ga0209060_10003437_pt1 | contig 13275 bp, 15 predicted proteins | sample Coa_R1_8_FD_187155 | JGI IMG/M metagenome (GOLD analysis project Ga0209060, IMG submission 187155) | Surface soil microbial communities from Centralia Pennsylvania, which are recovering from an underground coalmine fire - Coalmine... | ecosystem: Environmental > Terrestrial > Soil >...
GGCTGCCGGCGGACATAACGTCCTGCTCATCGGTCCGCCCGGCAGCGGCAAGACCATGATGGCCCGTCGCCTCCCCTCCATCCTCCCTCCCATGAGCGTGGAAGAAGCCCTCGAAGCCACCAATCTCTACAGCGGCGAGTGTTACCTGTCTTGTAGAAAACTGGTAAGGTCTAGCCATAAAGTCATCAGTTCGAGTCCTGTCACCGCTCTATTCTTCATTCGAAATAGACAGCCCTACCAGTAGGGTACAATTATCTGTAGGAGCGTTGAACCAATGAGCGCTTCCTTTTTCAAAAAGCCGGGGTATCTAAAACCTGAAAATGAGATTGAGTGTGCGGTTTCGAGAGGAAAACTGCTCACTTCCTTGACGTAGTGTGCAGAAATTTGGCAAGGGAGATTATCCTGAAGTTGGCAGTGACGTCATATGCATGTCGATCAAAATTGGCATACTGCGTGAACTTAAAGGTTCCAAACCTCATCCGTTTGAACCAGAACAATGTCATTGCATCTGCTACAGGTTGGTGAGAAGACCGCTTGCCTGCATAAAACAAGGAGCTGATACGTGTGCCAACTCTTTCCTGAAATTGCCCAACAAAGGTGCTGTCGCGTCGATTTAAATGCCGAAGCGATATTATGGTGTTCACTACCCGACACATTTTGAACTGAGGTTGCCTTCTGGGTATTCTTGTTCTTACCACAGTCCAGGAGTACCCGATGAGCGACAACCTCAGACGCTATTTTGCCATACAAAAGGCTCTCAAGTCACTACGCCCCACCGAACCGACGGGAAATGTGGCAAGACATCTCAACACCTTGGTGATGCTCATCGCAGGCATCATTGGCAGTCAGAAATGCCATCTGCCTGCGGTCGCCAAAAAAGTACCTACAGGCGCCAAGCCTCAGAGCCGGGTCCGACGCCTGGAACGCTTTGTCGCCAACGACGCCATTGACACCAAAACTTACTATCTGCCCTATGTCCAACTCCTGCTTGCGAGTTTGCCAGAAGGAGCGCTCGTGGTGGTCATCGATGGCAGCGAAGCCGGACGCCATTGCGTCTTGCTCTCGATCAACCTGGTCTACAAGAAGCGCGCTCTCCCGTTGTGCTGGCTCGTCGTCAAAGGCAAGAAAGGACATCTCCCTGAGAAGACCCACCAAGAACTCGTCGAGAAAGCCGCCGAAATCCTGCCCAAGCAGCGTACCGTCGTCTTTCTGGGAGACGGCGAGTTTGATGGAGTGGACTTGCTGCAGACTTTGCAAAAACAGGGATGGAATTATGTCTGCCGCACCGCCAAGAACGTGCTCTTGACCGAAGAGGGCGAGCGTTTCCAACCCACCGACTTGCTATTGCAACCAGGAGACCGCATTGAGTTGGCCGACATGGGCTTTACGGCAGCCGAGTACGGTCCGGTTCTGGTTGGAATTGTCTGGGAAAGCCATTGGAAAGAGCCTCTGGTTCTGGTCTCCAATCTGGACTTCCTGGTGGAAGCGTACGCCTTCTACAAACGCCGTTTTCGGATCGAGACGTTCTTTTCGGACCAGAAAAGTCGTGGTTTCTATCTCGGGCACAGCCATATCAGCGATACAAAGCACCTGGATCGGCTGTTGATCGGAACGTGCCTGGCCTATTTGTGGATCGTCTGCCTGGGCGCCTGGGTGGTGCGTAACGGGCAGTTGGCGTTGATCCATCGGGCAGATCGTTGTGACTGGAGCCTCTTTCACATCGGCCTCAACTGGATCGAGTTTTGTCTCAACGAGGGGTTACCCCTCCGGGCACATTTTGCGCTCTCCGAAGGAGGGTTCAAAAGTGCCGGGTAGTGAAAATGACTTAAGAATGCAGCATCAGAATGTGGCGCAAAGACGATTGGTTTCTTTATTTCAATACCATCATAGTAAACGTGGAAATCGAGAGCCTCTACCTCTCTAACCATATCCGCCACGATCAGTTGCAACTGCTGTGGCAACCATTCTGGATAGTAAACAACAGGAACATTGAGCGCCACTTGTAACATAGTTTGAGAGTAAAGATCAAAATCTTTCCAAGTGTTGAGGTTCGTAGATTTGAGTTCCTTGATAATGTTCTCTTCGCGCAGGCCGTACAGGGACCTAGCTTTCATGTCACGATTCAACAGATTCGCGCTAGCCATCGTTTCTCGTGCAGCGCCACGTACAGACGTCAAGAAAATAGAAGTATAGTGTTCCTCTTCCTTGGCTAGTAATATTTCTCCATCATAATCGGCTTTGACAAAATCTGTCTGGTCGAGACGTCGCTCTTCTGGCGACTTCCGCATCTCATCAAAGTTGATTCGGACATGGAGCAATTCAGTGCTGCCAGCCTTTGTTGAGTAAATTTCCATTACTTCACATATTTCATTTGCTGCTATAAATCCGATGCCAATCTTCCCAATCTTTGGTCGTCCTCTTTCCGTTCGATCGCTAGAGCGACGCTTGTGCGATTCGCTGATTCGGTCGAAGTGACTTGTGAAGTCATCCTTACTCATTCCGCAACCGTTATCATCGATGATAATACGACCAGCATCAGGTTTTACGTATACTTCTACCCGCGTTGCATCTGCATCGTATGCGTTGTTAATTAATTCTTTTAAACATGCTGCCGGAGAGTGATAGAGCCCAGAACTAAGAAAATCAATTATCCGCGATGCTACCCGAATCTTGCCCTGAAAGTTCGTATTCGACATTGTATTACCTTATGAATTCTAGACTGGACAAAACCAATATCTACCGGCAAACTCCTTCACTCGTGGTGAACGAACTCCATATGCAAGAGGCTAGGCTGATTGTTGCTATTAGCCGCATACGGAAGAAACCATCTACAGTCTCAGAATCGTAGATTATATTGTTTGTGCGCCTATGCTTCTCCTCCCATTTACGGCACGTTCACGGTAAATTTGAACCTATTTTTAATGCCTCACACGATAACGGATCAGGCGAGCACTGAAGCGATCCAGTACCGCTCCCGCGACTACAAGTTCTGAGGGAATGTGAGGAGAACCTCGGCGTATCAGGGAACAGGAGGGATGAAAGCCATGCTTCCCTGAGAATTGCCGCCCGCCACCTGGGATTGGTTCCTACAGAGTAGGTCCATAGCAAGCAATGAATAAACCGAAGGGAAAATGGACAAGATAGTGACATAGCCTTGTCTTCCCTTCCCTTTCGGAGTCCTGACCTATGGCAAGAGAACTTTTCCCATCGTCCTATGAGTGCGATTGTGGACATATCTCTCATTTCTTCGAGAACACCGTTCAGCAAATGAAACAGCAGAGCATGAAGAGGAGGATTCTCCTGGCAGACTCTATGACTAATCAGCATACGATCGTGTTCTATAATGGCGAGATGGTGGAGATTATGTGTCCAAAAGAGGATAGAGATGGGCGAACATCGAGGTGAACTGCGCTCTGCGTTCGGAGAAGAAAAGACCCTCTCAGAATGGAAGGCCGATCCCCGTTGCGTCGTGTCCAAGTCATGTGTGGATCGTAGGCTTCGTCGCGGATGGACGCTAGAAAAGGCATTAACCTTCCTCCCTAATGAGGAAGACTTACGTGAGGCTTTTGGAGAACGAAAGACGCTTGGACAGTGGGTCAAGGATGCGCGCTGCGTCGTTCCTGTAAGAACTCTTTGTGATCGTATAGCCCGTGGCGAACCCCTCGAAGAAGCACTCACCCGGCCTGCACATAAATTTGCCTCGACAAGAACGCGAACGGGTAAGAAATGGACTGCCTTTGGAACGGCTTTGACGGTAAATCAATGGATCGAAGACCCAAGATGCGTTGTGCCCTCAAACGTTCTTCGTATGAGACTGGAAAGCGGAGTGGAGCCTGAGACTGCGATCACTAAGCCGGTGAGAAATCACGAACGCGAATTTGAGGCATTTGGAGATACGAAGTCACTGACAGCGTGGTCAAGGGATGAAAGATGCGTTGTGTGTTATAAAACACTCACACAGAGAATGGATCGCGGATGGGATATTGTAGATGCGCTGTCCGTTCCTCCACGCAGTATGGGGTGTCCACATAGTAATAGAAAAAAGCAAAGAGGACCGTCAGATCGCTCACTTCCAGATGGCCGTGAAGTTCTCGTGGAGGCATTTGGAGAGAAGAAGTCATTGCGGGAATGGGCTGCGGACCCTCGCTGCCAGGTGCCATATCTTCGCCTCCGAACCCGGCTCAGAAGTAGCTGGTCGCTGGAGGATGCCATTACGACCGTTCCCGCCGTGGGCCACAGAAACGTCGAAGCATTCGGCGAGTCCAAGTCGTTGCATGCCTGGGCGAAAGACCCCCGATGCCTGGTATCCGCAAGAACGCTTCGCTATCGAATGAATAACGGTGAAAGTCTTGAGGACGCGATGTCGAGACCGCCTCAAATCGTGTGCTTGCGGCCCTTACGAAGACGTCGTCGCAGGAACCGTCGAAAGCGTGAAAGAGATCCCACCGGAACCAAGCGAAACAAACTATAGAATAGTTTACCGCGACACTTTCGTTATCTTCTGCTTTGCCTCCGGCAGGAGGGGCAGGTGTTTGAGTTTCTGACAGGCGGCAACTCGGATTACCTGAACACCGTCGGACTTGCGCGGCTCTTTCAGTCTCCGGCGATGTCGCCGCTGGAAAAAGCTGTGAGTGTAGGGGCTCTTCGGCGGCAGTTCGCCGCCGTCAGATTTATCGCCATGCGTCGGAGGTTCCATCCGGCGGACCTCCATGATTGAGTATCGAGGCAGCGTCTCGTTGCGCTGAGCCGCCATTTTTTGCTCATGGCGTGTGTATTCGTGTACGGTTCTGGGAACGACCTGCTGCATGAACTCGATACCGGCCATTTCCAGAATGAAACTCCGCGCACAAGGTTCGTTTGGGCGGGCGATCCCGCGCATGACAACTCTTGGTATCAAATCCTCCACAGACGCAGGCTCTACGTCGGTATGGCACCTCTCAAGTAGGTGAAGCGCCATGACGGCCTCTCCATCCGATGACTGTGCAGGCAACAGTACGATTGCCGACAACATCCATCCCACATTGCGCCACATGTTGCGGGAATCGCCGTCAGGAAACTGGACGGCAAAGGGTTCTTCAAAGTACCAGAGTTCAGGTCCGGCGGGAAGGTAGCCCGGCGGGATATTGGTATCCATGAATAGATCCGCGCCTTCGACAGCCTCATTCCACAGGCGGTTCGGCCAGTATACGGCTTCCATTTCTTGTGTGCGGCAAGCATGCCCGACCGTCAGGCAAAAGCCTACTCGTTGTTCCCTGTCAGTGTCGGGCTCGTCTGGATGGGAGAGGTAGGTAATCGCTCGCGACGCGTTGCTGTCTAGCCTGTCAGCAAGATTGGCGACGAGCGTCAGCATGTCGTCGACCGTGCGCGCCCGGCCAATGACACTCTTGTTCGGTCTTACGATTGAACTAGCGGACTGGAAGTATGGGATGACCTCTGTAGCTAGGCGAATCCAGGGGATGCTAAGGCTCAGGTCTTGCCTCAGTTCGTCCCCCGGTTCGAGATGCAACAACTTGCTGGCATTAATAACTGCGCGCTCCATCGAGGTCGTCCTGTCGTTGGCTCCCCAGGCGTAGAGGATATCCCCATGATCGCTGCCCGTGCCGTACACCACGAACATGAATCCCGTTGGACTGAGCGGTGTAAAGTTTCCGAAGAGCCACAGATGAATAACAGCCTTCGACCGACTGGAGCGAAACGGCAGGGACCGGGTATCCGCAAGGCCCCACCTGTCGGAATCCAGAGAGTCGGTGACTGGCATCGACTGAAATTTGCTTGCGATGAACGGTGTGTTCATTTCTTATATCCCACAACACGAAAGCGCCGATGACTCTACCCTTTGTCCAGAGTCAGACCGTCCACGTCTCACGATTTGAGTACCGCTGTGGAGCGACTACCTTCATCATTCTATACACACAATCTGAGGCGATTTTTCCAATGCCTCCAGTAGTGCAGGAGTTTTCGGCTGGCTGCCGAATACTTCTTCCATCGTTTCCGTTGATCGGTGTTCGCAGACACTGCGCTGTCGGAGTGTAAATAACGGACGGCCATAACGGTATGCAGATGGGATGACGGGTTTCGAGGGGGCAGGATGAAGAGGAACAATGACGAAGCTACTAACCCTTAAACTGTGGCCGGTATCGGTGCCAGAAGCAAGTTTGCAAGGCAGCAAAGCACAATGATAAGCACCTGTTTGAACCGCATGTGCAAACTCACGGGTTCGAGTCCTGCCGGGGCTCGACATCCATTAAGGGACCTGAAGGATATGGATAGATTTGACCATGTACAATCGCGTCAGGAAAGCCTCTGTACTGAAGCAGCGGGCATCTTGGGGTCAGCGCGCAGTCTTTTGGAAACCTTGCGCAGCCGGTGGCACTGCTCACCGATGAGCAGACGGAAGACGATCTCCCGTTTGACCAGCCCCCCTATTTGCCTTTTGGCTAAGCACGCTCCCTGAGGGTCACTCACCGATTGCAGCGTAGGCATGCCCGCCGATTTGAATGAATTGCTGAATATCTTGTGTGATGTCGGGCTTTGCTTCGCGAAAGTCGTCGAAGTGAAAAACCAATCGCCGCATCCGCGTTTGCTTGCCTGGCTGTAAGATGCCCCCGTCGACAGGGAAAGTGACGATCGCTCCGCGCCAGCCGTTCCCGCTATCAGAGTTCGTGAGATTGGGAGTGCCGAGAATCGAACGAAGGATGGTCAGGCGAAATTTGATCGGTCCCTTGATCGCGTTCTTTGATGTGTTGTCAAACGTTGCATCGAGCGTGATGGTGCGCGTATGCCGATTAAAAACTACACTCTTGGCGTGAAGCGCGACATCTGACGTGACGTCCCTAAAATTACGTAGGGCAGGATCACCATTTTTGGTCGCCTCGCCCTGAACTTTGATGGAGGCGCTCCACAGTTGCGCCACTCCCGTGCGATTGTCTTCCCATACCGGGTGGAATGTGCCGTCAGCTGCTGCGGCCAGTCCAAACATATCTTGATCTTCGATGCCAAAATGCAGATCAGGACCGAAGATGTTGAGCAACGGGCCTCCGCCGAGTGCCCTGCCCGTGAGCATGAGAACGTTCTTGGGGTAGAGGCGCGATGGAGCGCTCGAGACGACAACGCTATGCGTAAATGATTCGCCGCCGTCAAACGACGCAGCAAAGCGAATCCATCCTCCTTCTGGAGCGGATCCGATCCCGCGGCTATCGTGCCAAGCGACCCCAACGACGCCGTTCTTATTAACAGCAATGTTGCAGTTAGAAGCATCAGGCCCTTTGCCGGGTGTTGGGATGTCGTCGACCACGACCGGCTGCGACCAGGTCTTGCCCTCATCGTCTGAATGAATGATGAAGACGTCAGCATGACCAAAGCGGATGTCGGACCAAGCGACGTAAGCTCGATCGTTAAATGGTCCATGGCTCGTATCGGCCGCCAAAAACGGAAAAGACTCGACTCCGGCAAATCCTCTGGGTGGCACTACCATATTCGTCACCATGACTGAGTCGGAGAAGGTGAGCCCGCCGTCGGTTGAGCGCATCACCCAGACAGACGACGTGTAATTACCGTCTAGCAGCTTTGGCAGTATTTGTACATCGCTAAGCAGCGTTCCATCGGTCAAGACAGTAGTATTAACCCCTCCGAGATTTGGCGGTTCAGGAAACGTGGGAGTCAGAACGTATGGTGAAAACGCCGCGCCGCCGTCACTAGAATGATAAACCGCCACGGCATTCTTGTAGGTGGCTTTCACCGGATAGAATTGTGGCATAACCTGCAAATAGACGCGCCCCTGAAGTTTTTGGCTGACATTATCGATGTTCAAAAAAGGGCGGTCGCTTCCGGCAAGAAGTTGAGGTTCGCTCCAGGTTCGACCGCCATCGATCGAGCGGTACACCTGAGCAAACTGCCCATTGTTCCAGCCAATACCGGCAACGACCGCGAGTCCATTGTTTCCCAAAGCGCACGTCGGATCGGTAAACGCTGTGCCCAGAATCTTCGGAAGCCACGTGCTGCCCCCGTCGAACGATGTGTATGTCACGAGATGCGGGTCGGTGGTCATGCCGTTCGGCTCGCCACCTAGCCACGTGCAAACGATCAAGTGTTTTGGATCGCCAGGGTCGGCCGCCGCTTGAACTTCGCCATGAAAGCGAAGTGGGTTTGCGGCGCTCACATGCACGTTCGGCCCGACGGAGATCAAAGGCGAAGCCGAACTGAGAATGCCGACGAGCAGTAGAGGAAGCATTTGTTACTCCTTTGCGAAGACGTGAGGCGTGAGCCACACCTGGATCAGAATCGACTGCGCGATCCGGGCGACGCATCTCTGCAATGTGCAGGCCCGTGTTGCCCGGCCTGAACAACAGCGTCGGGAAGCACATCTGCGGCGACCACAAAGACGAACTTACCGGTATGAGCGATCATAGGGACTCCTTTGCTGTCGTGTTCTTCTGCGTTTCCCGGCTCCCCTGGCCCTCAAAAAGCCTGTTGTAGCCGGGCGTTTGCATCAGGGGAAAAGAGCGCAGTAGACTTTGTTGCAGCGTGTCCAGCGAAGCGCCGCTTCCGATCTGCTTCGCCAATCTGGTAAGCGTCCATTCGCTGTACAATCCGTTGTAGTGGTTGAAGGCTAGGAAGGTGCTGCTGCTCCAGATGGCCTGGATCACCCGTTTGTCCGCACGCTCCATGATGGCCTGGAAATGCTCTTGAGCATCCACGACAAGGCCGAGTTCTCGGGCCGGGAACTGCTGCAAAAAATAGTCTGATTCTCCCGACACGACGATGTCGGCTCCTCGCACGACAGTAGGTTCATAGACCTTGAGTATAACGCCAATGCCGCGCAGGGCTGCGTCTTCCAATGCCGCCCGGATCTCTTTCAGGGGTTCGGGAAAAGCATTGACAAGAACGACTTGCTCTGCCCGCGTGATCATCTGGCGAGCACGTTCCATGACATGCTACCAGGTATACAAGCGATAGACCCGCGCGTCGTCTGCCGTGGTCTTGAGCTTGGCAAGCGTCTCAGCGGCCTGCTCACGGTGCTGCTTGAGTGCATTCTGCATCTGCCCAAAGATCTCGGCAGGTGGCACGGCGCGGCACAGGCGCGTCTGGCTCTCATCAACGATCACGGCTCCCTTGGCCTGTAGAGCGTTGATACCCTTATAGGTGTTGGCGATCGGTTTGCCCAGCGTAAGAGCAATGCCGTAGCCCGTCGTGGGAGGCTGTTGCAGCAGGAAGGTATAGATGGCCGCCTCCAACTTGGAGAAGCCCAGTGTCTGCAGTACCTGAACACTTTCTTCCATACCGGAACTCATCGAGATCGTCCTTCAAGAAGCATAGTAGCTCTAAGCTACTGCTATATGGATAGACGGGTTTATTGTCTCGATGTTTCAGAGAATTTTGTGTCGGCCCAGAGGAGAATGATACGTGAGACCACTTTTAATGTGGAACCGTCCCCAAGCCCGGTGAGGTCAGCCTCTCCCACCATGGCGTCCTCTTCCTCGACGAACTGCCCGAGTTCAACCGCGACGCCCTCGAAGTCCTGCGCCAACCGCTCGAAGCCTGCTCAAAGTCGCTCGCACGATAGCCGACCTTTCAGGCGATGAAGCCATTCAAGTCGCTCACGTTGCCGAGACTATCCAGTATCGCTCCCTTGACCGCAAATTCTGGGGGAAGTAGAATTGAGGGCTGGACTGTGCTAGAATCAGAGCGGAGGTGAGTACTATGGCCACCATCAGTTTGGAAGAGCTTTATGACCGCTATATCAAGCCGTTGGCGCCCGCAGAGCGGATGCAATTGATGGCAATGACAGCCCAGGATCTGGCGCAGGTTACCGAACAATCTACCTTAAAGCCGAAGCGAAGCCTTATCGCTGCGGCCATCGGCGCAGGCTGTGAAGCGTTTCTGACAAATGACGCACAACTTCAGCGTGTCGCGGAACTGCGCGTTCTGGCTTGGATGATCTGGAGTTGTAAGACGTATAGACGAACCCAGAAGAGGGAAATCCAACGATGAATTGTCTAATCTGTGATAGTGCAAAGTTAAGTAATGTTGGTGCCGTAGAAACTAGCAAGCATTTTGATGTGGTACAGTGCAAAGAGTGCCGCTTTGTTTTCACCTTACCACGACCATCTCAAGAAGAGCTCATCGCCCATTATGGAGCGGACTATTTTACCAACAGCAGCAAAGAGGCCGGATATAACGATTACTATACAATCGGTGAGATGAATATGCGCGCCATGTGGCCTTCGTTTAAAGAATATATGGGGAGAGTCTATCAAAATGAGCAAACCATTTTAGACGTTGGTTGTGCGAGCGGTGCGTTCCTTCTCGAAGCTAAAAAAGATGGCTGGGTCACGAAAGGTATAGAACTAAGCGATGACGCGGTGCTACGGGCAACAAGTGAGTATAACCTTGATGTCAAACAAGGAGATATTTTCTGCAATGAATTGAAATTATCATCGTTCAACGTCATTACAATGTGGCATGTACTCGAACATACGTTACAACCCATCGATGTCTTACAGCGTGCCTATGCTCTTCTTACTCCCGGAGGTGTAGTTTTTATTGAACTGCCGAATTGGAATAGCTTAGGACGTATTCTAAAAGGTACACGATGGAAGCAACTTGTGCCACCTGCGCATCTTAACTTTTTCATTAGACAAAGCATGAGAAAAGCTTTGGAGCGAGTGGGATTCGAAGTAATTCGGTGCTCGACACACAATGTCGCGGGTATTGATAAGTTAAGAGCGCGCTCTGCAAAAGTTGTAATACCAATGATAGACGGTGTTGCTGCAGCAGTAGGCTACATGGGATGCGGAGGTTATCTCAGAGCGTTGGCGCGAAAACCGGAACGGTCAAGAGCTGGCATGTTTGAAGAACCGCACCTTGTCTCCTAAAAGCGGAAGAGGAACAAAAGGAAGCTACTAAGCTCTACTTCGTCTCGGGAATGCTCTCCTCCGAGGTCGCCCTCGTCAACACCTGGCCCTTCCGATCCCCTCACCACACTGTCTCGACCGTCACCTGCACGGCAACCATCACCGACCCGAAGGGAGCCCAGCATCAGGTCATAGGCACTGCACAGGTCAATGTATACGAACCGATGCATACCGAGCAGGTCTCGCCCGGCAGGGTTGGTATATCTGATGCTCTGCTCCTGCTCGCAACCGGGGGTAACCTGTACAACAAGGGGATCACCTGGGATGGATTGGTGACTCAGCCCAATGGCACTACATTCCTAGTCACATCGAAGGATCAGACCACAACCAACATGCCGGATTGGATCAGGGCCATAACCAATTTGTAGCCAGGTTCTAAGAGGCATCGGCCATTGTGCTTCAACGGGAGAGCCAGGGGCTCTCCCGTTGAAGCACGGCTGGTTTGGGCTCAGATGCAGTACCATCCAGCCTGCCCAACCGATAGGCCGACTACTCCAATATGCAGTCGCTGCCTCCAAGAGTGAAGTTGGCCGATACAAGGTATATGCCGGTTTGGGAGACCGCCTTCGCGTTAGAAATCGTTGCACCGGGAACGAAATTGTAGAGGTCGGTATACGTAAAGGCGCCGGACGGACTGATCACCCAGACAATCCCATGTTGCTGTCCGGAAATGATAGCATAGCCCACGGCAACATCTTCCCCGGTGACGGCATTTCGAGCGACATCTTCGGCCACGCTGCTGGTTGCGCCGGGAGGGTTCAGATCGATGGTAACGCTTGGACTGCTGGGATACCAAGCGCATGCGTGCTGCTGTCCTGAAGGACCTCCCGGATAGAAGCCGACGATCGCGGGGTTGCTACCATTGTCCAGAGCAACCGCGACACCGTTTTGGAGCCTAGTGCCCGGATATAGCCCGAGAATGGTCGGTCCGGACGTGAGACTCGACCAATAACAGGGATAACTGTAGTCCGTGTGGTTGGGGTTGCCCACGCCGCATACCTCTCTGGCGTCGTTAATGTCGTAAGCGGTCGTTGTATAGAACGGAGAGTTGAGGTCCCAGTAGAGTACAGGGGGAACAGGATTGGGCAAGCCGGGAGGGAGGGGGCTGGCGACGGGAGGACCAGGAAGAGCCCAAACCAGAGCGTGCAATGGTCCGGCGCCCTGAGGCGGATGCCCAGTGGCAGGGCAGGCAGCAAACGCGACGTCGCCATTATTGTTGATTGCGGCGGTGGGCGATGGTCCTAAGTAGTTCCCCCCGCCGATAAGCCATCCGACATAGGGGCCACTGGTGGTAGCAGCGCCGGACGCTCCCCCAATAACGGCCAGGCTGTGTGGGCTCGCGCGGAGATTGTATGCGGTGAAAACTCCCAAATCGCTTCCCTGTCCAAGACCACAGACGACATCGTTATTGTTGATGTCGGTCGCTACGGCGGTGCTGTTTAGAAACCGCACAAACGTGTTGGTACCGTCGTTGTACCATAGGGCAGCACTCTCCCCGTAGAGGCCACAAACGTCCCCTTTGTCGTTGATTTTCACACCGCCGATGGGTATCGGGATAAGCGTCTGCGTACGTGCATCCTGGCAGGCGATGACGCTATAAAGCGTGACCGCGGCAGCAATGACGGCGTTCAAGCAATGTTTTCGAGGCATATTGCAATCCTTTCTTTCCAGAGTGTGTCGGAAGACCTACCATCCAGTGACGTACTCGCTTTGCACGGGTACGTAGGTGCGATGGCCCATAACGAACTCTCACCTTCTAAAGAGCAGGCTTTTGCGCGACTTGTGCCACCGAAGAGGCCATTTTGTAAATTTTCTTGCAGCCTTACATGGAGGCCCAGACAAAAGGGCGTTACAGTGGGTGCGATGCAGATTGGTGGTAACTTGCTTTACGGCAGAATTTGCCTGATGTCAGAGCAAACCGAATGTCTACATGATTTTGATGGAAACTCAAGGTAAACTGTCAGCACATACCAATCTGCGCGGGATAGGAATGAGAACTGCTCTGACAACCGATGCAAACAGAACGGAATCAGTGATAGCCGCTTTAATGGCAACATGGGCGAATCCCGAAACAGATCCGCGTTCGGCGGAGCGCTGCCGTATCCAACTGGTTATGGACTTTGCGGAACCGCTCATTCGAAGCATCGTCAGACACAAAATGCATGCGGATCCCGGACCTGCAGCAGGACAACGGACCGACCGGGAGGAACAGGCGCATGATGCCTATGGCGAGGCTCTGATCGCGACCTGTCGTGCGTTGGAGAACTGGCGGTCCGGTAAAGCTCAGGCACCCGACCGTTTTCTGAACTATGTTGCAATCATCGCCTACCGAGCCTGCGGGAGAGCGATCGATACCGGGCGT
>Ga0209060_10003440_pt1 | contig 13267 bp, 14 predicted proteins | sample Coa_R1_8_FD_187155 | JGI IMG/M metagenome (GOLD analysis project Ga0209060, IMG submission 187155) | Surface soil microbial communities from Centralia Pennsylvania, which are recovering from an underground coalmine fire - Coalmine... | ecosystem: Environmental > Terrestrial > Soil >...
CGGACGGGGCAAGGCGTTGGAATGGATCCTGCTCGGCAGTCACATCAGCCCCGAGGAGGCGCTGGCGCACGGACTTCTGACCAGCGTGCATGCCGCCGACGAGCTGATGCCGGCCGCGCTCGAGCTGGCGCGCCGCTTTCGTTTGCTTGGGCCACGCGCGGTGGCACAGTCCAAGATGGCGGTGCGGATGTGTTCCGACGCCGATTTGAATACCGCGCGCAGTATCGGGCTCGAGGCGCTCGCGATGCTGATCGGCGAGAAGGAATGGCAGGAAGGGATGACGGCGTTCATGGAAAAACGGCCGCCGCGCTTTCCTCCCCTTGGTTGATCCCTACCGGCCGCGGGTTTGGATCTACAGGATTTCCTCCAAAGGATGGCGATCTGCGCTGGAATGGTCCTTGCTTCGGCTATCTTTTGGTTGCAATTGATAGCAGCTTGCGACCGCGAGAGAGACGGATGAGCCAACTCATCATCCACGCCGGCGATTTCAACTTCCAGGCCCGCTTCGAGGAAGAGCTGGCGCCCAAGACGTGCGCGGCCTTCAGGAAGGCCATGCCGTTCGAGAGCCAGGTGATTCATGTGCGCTGGAGCGGGGAGGCCATCTGGATGCCGCTCGGCGATCTCGACTTCGGGGTCGGCTACGAGAACCACACCAGCTATCCCGCGCCCGGTCAGATCATCCTTTATCCAGGGGGCATCAGCGAGACCGAAATTCTCTTGGCCTATGGCGGAGTCCATTTCGCGAGCAAGGTGGGCCAGCTTGCCGGAAACCACTTCATCACCCTGACTTCGGGCCTGGAAAATCTGCCGATGCTCGGCAAGACCGTGCTCTGGCAGGGTGCGCAGAAAATTCAATTTGAGATGGTCTAGATGGTGGACGAGCGATACCCGCGCGATCTCCGCGGCTACGGCCGCAACCCGCCCCACCCGCGATGGCCGGGCGACGCGCGGATCGCGGTGCAGTTCGTGGTGAATTTCGAGGAGGGCGGCGAGAACAACATCCTCCATGGCGACCCTGCGGCGGAAGCATTCCTGTCCGACGTCCTGGGGGTGCGAGCCCTGCCGGGCCGGCGCAACCCCAACGTCGAATCGATGTTCGAATATGGCTCGCGCGCCGGCTTCTGGCGGCTGTGGCGTATCTTCACCGAGCGCAAGCTCCCAACCACCGTATTCGGTGTCGCGAGTGCGCTGAAACGCAATCCCGAGATCGTTGCTGCGATGAACGAGGCGGGCTGGGACATCGCAAGCCATAGCCTGCGATGGGTCGAGCACAGGGACATGTCTGAGGATGAAGAACGACGAGAGATCGCCGAAGCTATCCGCGTCCATACCGAGGCGACCGGGCAGCGTCCGCTCGGCTGGTATACGGGACGAAACTCGATCAACACGCTGCGGCTGGTGATGGAAGCCGACGGCTTCCTCTACTCCAGCGACTCCTATGCCGACGAACTGCCGTACTGGATCAAGGGGCCGGCGGGAGCGCATCTGATCATTCCCTATACGCTGGATGCAAACGACATGCGCTTTATCTACCCGCAGGGCTTTGGCGGGGGCGATCAGTTCTTCAGCTACCTCAAGGACAGCTTTGATGTGCTCTATGCCGAGGGCGCGACATCGCCAAGGATGATGTCGGTCGGCCTGCATTGCCGGCTGGTCGGACGGCCGGGCCGCGCGGCCGCGCTGATCCGCTTTCTCGACTACATCTCAAAGCACGAGCGCGTCTGGGTGCCGACGCGGCTTCAGATCGCGCAGCACTGGCACGCTAATCTCGGCCATCTCGCCTCCGACGCGTTCGACATTGGATAGAGCAGCTCCAGGAGCCGTCGCCTGGAGCGGTACAATGGGCGGCTGATCCACTTGGCCGACGAGTTGGATGAGACGGCATCGGAGCGCGATGGCGATTCATCCCGATCTCATCGCGCTCTAGGCTTTGGGCTGGAGAAACGTGCCGTATTGCTTGCTCGCGGCGACCGCAGCCGCGGCCTGTTCAATGACACGCATCGCCGCCATCATGGGCCACGGCCCAAGACTCACCCGCTGAACACCGACGCGGGCGAGATCCGGGATTTCAGGAACACCTCGCGTCACCATAATGTTGACCGGCAGAGGCGTGAGTTGAACGAATTTTTCGATCAGAGCGAGGTCGGTGAGCCCTGGTACAAAAATTCCATCAGCGCCAGCATCGGCATAAGCCTTCGCACGCCTTGCCGCCTCATTCAGGCATTCCTCCGGCGATCCGAATTTCTGCAGAAACGGATCAGTTCTCGCGTTGATGAACAGATGAATTCCGAATGTTTGCGCAGCCTGCCGCACGGCCTTGATCTTCGCCGCATGCTGTTCGGGAGTGACGAGTTGTCGCTTTCCCCCGAAGAGCCCGTCTTCGATATTGATGCCTATGGCGCCGGCTTCCAGAATTTTGGTCACCGATTTTGCGGCGGCGTCCGGCGTGTCGCCGTATCCTGCCTCCAGATCGATTGATACTGGAACTGACACAGCCGCGGTCATCCGCGACATCAGGCCTGTCACCATATCGAACGGGACATTTTCTCCGTCCGCATACCCAAGTGCGGACGCGACCGCCCCGCTACTGGTCGCGACGGCCGGAGAAGCCTTCGCGATGGCTTTGGCAGTAGCAACGTCCCAGGCGTTGAACAGGATGAGCGGATCTCCCCTCTTGTGAAGACCGCGGAACGTCTCGGCGTATTGCTGCTGCATCCTGGTGTCCATCGCGCGCTCCTTGTCAGGGAATCTCAAATATGTTTTGGCTAACGCGCCCCTGCGTTCAGTTGGGAGCGTGCGTCTTGAACCAGTCCATGATCAGACCGGTGACTTCGGCTTCGCGCTCGAGGTGCGGGAAGTGCCCGACGTCGGGCAATTCAATATTCTTATATGGCCCCTTGAAGAGAGGCTTAATCGGTTCCGCGTACTTCGCCGTCGGATCGGTGCTGCCATAAATTGTCAGCGTCGGCGTATGCATCTCGTTCGTCGGCAGCCGGCCCGAACGTATCCCATCGGTCAGGCCACCATAGTATTTGAGCGCTGCCGTCATGGTGCCGGGAGAGCTGAGCGTTTCCTTGACCGAACGGAGATGCTCGTCATTCTTGAGTGTAGGTGACCACAGCTTCCAGAGATAATCGACCCAGGGAAGTCCCTCGATATTGACCAGGGAATCAACGCCAGGCATCTGGAAAAAAAACACATGGAAGACGGATCGAATGTGATCTGGATTCTGCCTGTATTTCACAATTGCGATCGGGTGCGCGGTGTTCATGACCACGGCGGCCTTGATCGCCGATGGCGCCGTAGCCAGCGCCTGAAAGGTCGACGTACCGCCCCAATCCATGCCAACGACACATGCCTGTCCGTCGTCGCTCAACGCCGCTATGAGGGCTTCGAGATCCTTGCCCAGCGTAGCGGGATCGAAAAGTCCATCTGCCGGCGGAATCTCGGTCGGCGCATAGCCGCGCAAGAATGGTGAGACCGCGCGATATCCCGCATCCGCGAACACCTGCAATTGCTTTCGATACGTCCAGGCATTGTCGGGAAAGCCGTGCATGAACATGACAAGAGGCCCGCTGCCTTGTTCGAGGTAGGCAAACCGCAGTCCGTTGGCCTGAACGTATTTCAGGACGGGTCCGCTGCCGGTAGCAGTTGTTGATGCAGTGCTCCGGGCATTCATCGCCGTTCTCCATGTTTCTTCGTGTGCAAGTCGCGCGTTCCGGATCGATCCCCGCCGGGGCTGCGTGTTTGATCGTTCGCGTGCCATCGTGGCTTCCCTTAAATATGTGTGTAGCACACATATTCAGTCAAGTTGTTTTTTGTGCGCTGCGCACATATTATTGATCGCATGGACACTGGAATCGCCAATTTGCTGGGGGCGCTTTCGCTCGCCGTCATGGATCGTATCGAGCAAGGAGCGCGCGAGGTCGTCGGCCGTGGCGGCGAGACGCCTGCAGCACTCATCGTGATTGGGTATGGCGAGGGCAAGACCAACGACAAGCTCCGGCGCATCCTTGGCCTGTCGCATTCCGGAACTGTCCGGCTGGTGGACCGTCTGGTTTCGGATCAGCTTGTCGAACGGCGGCCGGGAAAGGACGGCCGGGAGGTGGCTTTGTACTTGACGGCTAAGGGCGCTGCGGCCCGGAAAGATCTGATGGTTTCCCGGCTTTCAGCCGTTGCGTCATTTCTGGATGTGCTGTCGCCGGCTGAAGCGAAGCGACTTGGAACGCTGATACGCAAGGTGCTGGCAGGGCAGGGCACGTCGGAGATGGATTGTTTCACGATTTGCCGGATGTGCGACAACAGGGTCTGTACGAATTGCTATTGCCCACAAACAAGGGCAAACGCGATCGCTAGAGCACGATGAGTTTCGATGGGATCGAATCCGCAGACTCTTTCTTCGCCCCTTCCCCTTGCGGGGAGGGGTATCGCATTTGAAGCTTGTCAACGCAGAGACGATGTTTCAACACCGTCATGGCCGGGCTTGTCCCGGCCATCCACGTCTTCGCAGCCGAAAGGAAAGGCGTGGATGCCCGGGTCGAGCCCGGGCATGACGAATCTGCGGAGCAATCGGTAAGTCAGGATGGCACCATGATGGGCACCTGCAAGCGCAAAATCAGCCGCGCCGCGCCGCCTTGATCGCGGCGACGTCTATCTTCTTCATGCCCATCATCGCATCAAATGCGCGCTTTGCTTCGGCACCGCCAGCCGCTAACGCATCCGTGAGCACGCGCGGCGTGATTTGCCAGGAAATGCCCCACTTGTCCTTGCACCAGCCGCACGCGCTTTCCTGCCCGCCATTGCCGACGATGGCATTCCAGTAGCGGTCAGTCTCGTCCTGATCGTCGGTGGCGATCTGGAACGAGAAGGCTTCGTTATATTTGAATGCGGGGCCGCCGTTAAGGCCGATACAAGCAACGCCGGCAACTGTGAATTCAACCACCAGCACATCGCCCGCCTTGCCGGATGGGTAGTCACTGGGTGCACGCCGGACGGCGCTCACTTTGCTCTCGGGGAAGGTATCGGCGTAGAAACGGGCAGCAGCCTCGGCGTCCTTGTCGTACCAGAGCCAAATCATGCCCCGCTCCCTAATTGCGACAGGCGGCTCTGTGCTCCAGCCCTGGCTGCCCTTTTGCTAGAGCGTGATTTAAAAAAAGCCCTGGGCCGCACCGGGATAGAGGGTCGTTGCGGCGGTTTTCCTTGCGACAGCGCGCAGCTCTTGCGCAGGGATCACGCACAAAACAAGCGAAAGCGCGATGACAATTCGAGCTAAAGCCATCGCGCTTTAAGAGTGTTGGCTCAGATCGCCTTCGTCTTCATCTGATCGGCCATGTATTCTGCCTGCCGGATAGCCAAGGTGACGATGGTGAGCGTCGGGTTTTCGGCACCACCTGACGTGAACTGACTTCCATCAGACACAAACAGGTTCTTGATGTCGTGCGTCTGGCCCCATTTGTTGACAACGCCGTCGCGGGGATTGGCGCTCATGCGGTTGGTGCCGAGATTATGCGTCGACGGATAGGGAGGGGTTGGAAAAGTCCGCGTCGCACCGACTGCATCATAGACTGCTGCGCCCTGCTTATAGGCGTGACTGCGCATAGCGATGTCGTTCGGGTGATCGTCGAAATGCACGTCTGCGACAGGCAGGCCATATTGGTCCTTCACGTTGCTCAGTGTGATCCGGTTGGTCTCTTGCGCCATGTCCTCGCCGACGAGCCACATGCCGGCCATGTTGCTATAGAGGTCGATCGCGCTCGTAAATTCGCGACCCCAAGCACCGGGATCAAGGAAGGCAGCCATGAAGGGCAGCCCGAGTGACAACGTCTCCATCTCGTAGCCGCCGACAAAGCCGCGGCTCGGATCGCTCCGCCCTTCATCGCGAATGATTCCGGCCATGGTAGTCCCGCGATACATATGAACAGGCTTGTCGAAAACGGCGTAGACTGATCCTGTCATGTGCCGCATGTAGTTACGGCCGACCTGGCCGGAGGAATTGGCGAGGCCGTCCGGGAACTTCGACGAGGCGGAATTCAGCAACAGACGCGGGCTTTCGATCGAATTGCCGGCAATTGCCACAACGCGTGCCTTTTGACGTTGCTCCTTGCCGTCCTTGTCGAAATAGACCACGCCCGTCACCTTGCCGCTCGCATCATGCTCGATGTGTGCGACCTGGGACTGCGGGCGCACCTCCATCTTGCCGGTTGCCTCGCCTTTCGGGATTTCGGTGTAGAGGGTCGACCATTTTGCGCCCCATTTGCAACCCTGGAAGCAGAACCCTGTCTGCTGGCATGAGTTGCGGTTGTCGCGTTCGACCGAGTTGATCGCCATGTTTCCGGTATGGCACTCCTTGTAGCCGAGCTTGTCCGCGCCGGCTTTCATGATCTTGAAATTGTTGTTGCCCGGCAGGCCCGGCCGGCCGCCTGTCCGCGTCACGCCCATCTTTTCCTCGGCGCGCGCGTAGTATGGCTCAAGCTCGGCGAGCGTGATCGGCCAGTCGAGCAGGTTGGCGCCTGGGAGTCGACCGTAGACTGTCGCTGTCTTGAATTCGTGATCTTGGAAGCGAAGTGACGCGCCGGCCCAGTGGGTTGTCGAACCGCCGACCGCCTTGACGATCCACGCCGGCAAGGTCGGGAAATCCTTTGATACGCGCCAGCTTCCGGAGGTCGTGCGCGGATCCTTCCAGGCCAGTTGGGTGAAGCTCGCCCATTCGTCGTTGATGAAATCTTCGTATTCGTGCCGTTCGCCGGCCTCGAGCACGACGACATTGATTCCCTTTTGTGCAAGCTCGTTGCCCAGCGTTCCACCGCCCGCACCGGAGCCGACGATCACGACGACGCTGTCGTCGTTTTGGTTGAATTTTGCGGCCATATCGAATGTCCTCTTCGGGTTTCCTCTTGCGTCAGCGGTCTTGAGGCCGCTCAGATCCAATCGATGTCGTCGAAGCCACGCTTTATGTAGCCACCTTTCGAGTAGGATTCGCCCTCGTAGCCGAAAATCGGCCACACCTCCGGCTGGTTATAGAGGGATGCGATGAGCCCCGAACGGATCGTCTCGAAGACGGGCGAACGGCTGACGGCGTGGAGCAAAGCGACACGCTCGGACTCCCAGCCGAGGCCGGCATAACCGCCGTTGCCGGCAGCGGCATCGAGGCCCGCGATGAATGATTCAAGCTGCGCCTTCGTTGCGACGTCGCTTGCCGCCTTCTCGTCGTAGGATTTCATCGCGATCGCGTAGTAGCGATCGGGGACCTTGTCGTGCGGATAGATATCCCGTGCGACAAGGATCAGCGTCTTCATGGTTTGTGGCTGCAGGCCCTTGACGTCGAGGGCCCATGCTTCGGATGCATTGAGAAGTGCGCCACCGGCCGTAACGCTGACGGCAGCCGCAAAGCTGATCTCAGATGACCGGCGCAGGAACGTGCGACGGCTAACTGCTCTTTCCCCGCGCGCGTGGCGCCCGTGATCACCGCTCATAGGGTCTCCTCCGGTTTTGTTCGTCTTTCGCGCTGTTTCGCGCGCTTCATTTGTAGCGGCCGCGCCGCTGCAAAACCTCGATCTTGTATCCGTCCGGATCTTGAACAAAGAAAAATCGAGCGAATAGCTCGCCGTCCCGGTTGAACTCGACAATGTCGCGCGGCGACAGGCCCTTGGAGCGGAAGCGCGCGTGCTCGCGATCAAGGTCATCGACCGTAAACGCTACATGGCCGTAGCCATCCCCTAGCTCATAGGCGGTGCTGCGGCCCTTGTTGATCGTCAGTTCGACTTCGAACGGCGTCTCCTCGTTGGCCAGGTAGACGAGCGTGAAGTCGGGAAAGTCTAACCGTTCCGCGACCTTCAGACCGAACGCCTTCTCATAGAATGAGACTGACCGCGCCTCGTCCAGCACGCGGATCATCGTGTGGATTGCCTTGGCCATGTTTTTGACGAAATTCCCCTCCGCGCCGTAGTCCACGACGCGACGGAAGCCTAAGGCACCGAAAAAGAGTTTGGTGTTATCAGCCTACTACGTGGCGCCGAGATTCGGGCCCGGCTCCGAGGCTGGCTGCCGGCAGTTCGGTCGCCCGTTTCTCCAGGGCTACGAGACAGATGCACCGCAAGTGCGAAGTAAAGTTTGGAACCGGCCCCCACATCAGCAGGACTTCGCGGTGCAACGTGGAGATGAAACCGGGTACGGACATGCCTTCGAGCGCTGCAATCTGCTCGAGGATGTTCCAAAACATCCTTTCGAGCCTGATGCTGGTGCTCTGCCCGTTGAGCCGAATTGAACGAGTCTCATAGACATAGCTTCCTGGGTTTTGGCTGGCAAATAAATGGCACATGCCTTCCTCCCGCTCTCGCTCGTTATGCTTGTGGCGCGAGTTTGGGTGCTTTTCCGCCGCAGTGCAAGGCGCATGCGGCCCTGCGACGCTGGGTCGTCCGCGGTCACTCGCCGCCTCAATTTGTCGTGGTTCTCCGTGGGCTTGCGCTCGCGCCGCGGCGCCATGGTGTCCCGCGCTTGACGCCAGCAGATGTCAGGCTTTGGCGCTTGGGCGCGTCGAAACGTCTTTGTACCATCTCTGCAGATGGCCGAGATGCGCGGGCGGCGTGAGCTTCGCCCTGGCCGCAAGATCGGCGGCCACCATGGCGCTAATGTCGGCGATCGTAAATTGCGGTCCGCAAATAAACGCATTGTCGGCAAGGCGCGCGTCGAGCCAGGCAAAGAAATGCTCAATCCGAAGACGCCCTCGCTCCGCGAGCGCCGGAATCTGCTCCAGCGCCACAGGACCGGGCAGGGCTCTGCCCTTCAACCCGGGAGCGCCATTTCGAAATGCCTCCTGGGCGGCGTAGATTCCATCCCACTCGATCCGCCGCAGCCAGGTTTCAATGACGGCTCTTTCCTCGGCGCTCCGACCCATCAGGGCAGGGGTGGGGTGGAGCTCTTCGAAGTAGCGGCATATGGCAATGACGTCGGCAATCGCCGCACCGCTATCGAGTTCGAGGACCGGAACCGTGCAATCGGGATTGAGCGCACGGAACGACGGCGTGAATTGTTCGCCGCTCCGCAAATCGACCTGCACAGTCGGCACAGTCAGTCCCTTCTCGGCAAGAAAGATACGCACGCGGCGTGGGCTCGGCGCGGTTGCGCAGTCGTAGAACTTCATGGGTTGCTCCCTACTGTCAGATTCTGAACCGCATTCGCGCAAGTTTCGGCGTCGGCGGCGCTCGCGAGCTTGACCAACATACCGCAACTCAACGAGCCAGGGCGTGTCCGTCCGGCCCGCAATGTTCACTGCGGGGCATGCGCATCGGTTTCTGTCGGCCTCATCATGTTTGGTCTACCCCAATCATGGGCCGAAACAAACCGACTTCGCCGGAGCTATATTGATCAAGGGCGGGCGAATCAGTTTGCGCGATTTCACCCCGTAGCAACGCTCGTCGGGTGCGTTTCAGGTGTCAGAACGAGTTACGAAAAGCAGAAATTTTCCTGGCGAGTCAGTTGCTTGTGTCGCTTCGGCCGTTGCATGCGAAGATTTTACTTCCGTTTTTCGGAAAAGTATGGTTGTTTGTCGCCATCCCGCTTCGACCACAAGGGGCGTTGGGCCAATCGTCACCGAACGTGAGGCGGGATGCGATGGACGCGAACGCATTGTCAGACGTGCAATGCGGGATGCGGACGGCGAAGGCGTGTGGTCCTGGCACCCCTGGGCTGGTGCTAAGTCTGCGAAGACGTTTCGCAGACGACGGTGACTAAAAGGTCATGGACACCGGGGAGAGCGCGCAGAAAGTCGTAAACCACTGCGCAGGGAATGCCGGTGACGCGGCTTGACCTGTAGTGACTTCACTCGCGTGCCATTTGCTATTGCGCGCGAGGCTATGGGTGCGAGCAACGCACCTGGTATTCCCTGCGCCCTCTGTTTTCGAGGGAGCGTTATCGATGCACAACTCGGGCACATCAGTGTCGCGGGACTGCTGAGGCTCGTCCTTCTGCTGCTCTTTGACAGGCGAATTTTTGACTCGGAGGCGCGCCGGCTATACCGGAGCGCGGAGCTGCCAGCGATCGATGATGCGGAAGCGCGATTCGGCATCGTCCTGACGGAACAGCGCGATGGCGTCGATGGCGAGCATTTCGAGGCCGGTGGCCGCAAAGCGACGGCGCAACATCGACACCACGCGCTCGCGCATCGGTTGATCGATCCGCCCCGTGAGGGTCATATGGAAGCGAAACTCCTCCATGACGTAAGGGTAGCCCCAGCGGTCGAGATAGTCGCGTTGCCGTTGTGTCAACCGATCCGGATTGCGCCGCGCGCGGTCGTCCGCGGTGAGCGGCGCGCGAAAGGCGTCCAATGCAATGACGCAGCCGGCGGCAAGCTGCTCGAGCTCGATCGATCTCTCCTTTGGGATCACCGCGATGAATCCACTGATCGCATCGACCACCGGCACGATGAGTGGAATGGATTGAGGCTTTTCGGCAAACGCGGCGCAGGCGGCGCGAAGGTCAGTTTCCGCCTTGCCCTCTGCGAGCGCGAACGGTGCTTTCAGCGTGGCGTGAAAACCATATTTTCGCGGATCCGCCGTCAGCTTGCACCAGTTGGGCTCGGCTTTGTCGACGTCAGGCGGGAACGGCAGGTCTTCGCCGGTCCAGGCGTCGTAACCCAAAAGTTCGGCGCCGAAACGATCCAGAGTGTCGCCGCGGGCGGTGACAAAGTAGATTGCATAGCGCGGATATCTGGCCATCAGCGTCAGGCGGCTCACTCGGCCGCGATCGATCCGCGTCCGCGCGTTTGCGAAGCGGTCAGGCGATCGGCCTCGGAGAGGTGAACGATACGACCGCCGGCCATCACAGCCACAATGCGTGGACGGAGAGGTACGGCATCATCGACGATGACGAGATCGGCGCGCCGGCCTTGGACAAGCTGCCCGCGATCGGAGAGGCCCGCGGCGCGCGCGGGCGCGGCGGAAATCAAGTTCCAGGCCTGCGCAAGCGGCAGCACACGATCGGCGGCAAGTCGGAACGCCGCCAGCAGTTGCGCGGGGTAGTAATAGTCGGAGGCAAGCACCGAGCATAATCCCTTCGCGATCATGTCGGATGCCTTGGTCCATCCGGTGTGGCTGCCGCCGCGCACGATATTGGGCGCGCCATACACGATGGCGTCGCCGCCAGCCGCCGCCTCGCGCGCGGTTTCCTCGTTGACGGGAAATTCGGCGATCGCAATGCCCTGGGCGCGAAAGGCCTTTCTTTCCTCCGGGGTCTTGTCGTCATGCGACAGCATCCGCGTCCCCGCCGTCCGTGCGATTGCCGCAAGACGCGCGATCGAGCCCGGGACCTCCGACGCGCGAGACGCCACGCGTTCCACCAGGCGGTCGAATGCCTCGTCCGAGAGGCCCGTGCGCTCGACCATGGTCGCGCGTTTCCGCGGCTTGTTCCGCAGCGCGGTGGTGATGTCCATGTGGTCGTTGAACGCGAACAGGTCGATGCGCCCTGCCGCGAGCCATTCACCGATCTGCTGCTCGGCATCGAGATTGTAGGTCTCGTGGCGCAAATGGAATCGGGTGTCGGCGGCAAGGCTCGGCTTCAAACTCTCAATTGCTTCAAGCAGCCGCCGTGCGTTGTCGCCGCAGCGCAGCCCCGGTTCCCAGGACCAGGTCGTGGCATGGAATACGGTGGTGATGCCGTTGCTGATCGCCTGCCGGTCGCTGTCAGCAAGCGCCACATCGACGGGGAAGTCGACGCCCGGCCGGGGCATCATCTGCCGCTCGAAAGCATCGCCGTGCAGATCGACGATGCCCGGCAGCACCAACAGTCCGTGCGCGTCGAGTCGGAGCGAAGCTCGATCGCTCGCGCCATCGATCTTGCAAATCTTGCCGTCGGCGACTGCAAGCGAGCTCTCGATGATGTCGGAGCCGAGCAGGGTGCGGCCGCCTTCAATGAAGATGTCAGTCACGATTGGGCACTTCGTCTCTGGGATTTGGGAGCGCCGGAGCTTGATACAGCCTCATACTTCTCAAGGAAATCCTCAATCGCAAGTTTCCTGAAATCCGGGAGGGCGGCGCGCAACGCCTCATGGTCCCAGTCCCACCACGCAAGACGCATCAGGCGGTCCGCGACACCTTCAGGAAAGCGCGGTTTGATCGCGCGCGCCGGATTTCCGCCGACAATGGTGTAGGCGGGAACGTCCTTGGTGACAACAGCGCCGGCAGCTATCACAGCGCCGGTGCCGATGCTGCGGCCTGGCAATACGATTGCGCCGTGCCCGATCCACACATCATGGCCGATATGGACAGGAAAGCTCTTTCGCCAAGCAAAGAACTCCGCCTCGTCGGCTTCCCCGGGAAAATAGGCGCTGGCGCGGTAGGTAAAATGGGCTTGCGTCGCCCGGTGCATCGGATGATTGCCCGGATTGATCCGTGTCATCGCCGCAATCGAGCAGAACTTTCCGATCGTCGTGTAGGTGATCTGGGCGTCGTTGACGACGTAGGAATAGTCGCCCATCACCACATCGAGCAGGATGGTGCGGGCGCCGACTTCGCAGTACGCGCCGAGCCTGGTCTCCTGGAGTTTGGCGGATGGATCGACGGTGGGGTCGAGCGAAAGTGCTTTGCCGGCCATTCAAGATCCCAAGCATGAAGTCGATGGACGTTGGAGGGTGCTCGTCTGCAACACGCTTGGTGACGGTTTAATGACATATGGATGACGGCCTGCCTAGACTTTGTCGGGGTGTGGAAGGATGCCGCACCGCAGCGCGGCTGTCACACAACTGTTGAATCCGGACGATAGCGATGAGCGCAGCTAGAGTCTGGAGCCCTAAATGCTGCTAGTGGAAGGTTTGATCTGCCGTTTCGGCGCCAAAGCGGCATTGGACAATGCATCTTTCTCGGTCGCACCCGGCGGTTTTGTCGGTGTGATCGGGCGTTCCGGCGCCGGCAAGTCGACGCTGCTCAGGACCATCAACCGTCTTTCCCACGCGACAAGTGGGCGGATCGTGTTCAACGGCGTCGACGTAACCGCGTTGAAAGGCAAAGACCTGCGCAAATGGCGCGCGCGCTCGGCCATGATTTTTCAGCAATTCAATTTGATCGGCCGTCTCGACGTTTTGACCAACGTGCTGATGGGACGCCTGGCCACAGTGTCGCCCGCGAGATCGTTGCTGAAGCTTTGGCCGAATGCAGACAAAGCAGTCGCGCTGGCGGCGCTCGAGCAGTTCGAAATCGCGTCGCTTGCGTCTCAGCGCGCCGACCGGCTTTCCGGCGGTCAGCAGCAGCGCGTGGCCATCGCGCGCGCTTTGGTACAG
>Ga0209060_10003442_pt1 | contig 13259 bp, 17 predicted proteins | sample Coa_R1_8_FD_187155 | JGI IMG/M metagenome (GOLD analysis project Ga0209060, IMG submission 187155) | Surface soil microbial communities from Centralia Pennsylvania, which are recovering from an underground coalmine fire - Coalmine... | ecosystem: Environmental > Terrestrial > Soil >...
GTTCTCGCGGCCATCACGCGAGAGGGGTGATCTCTTCTCGTCGTCGAACAGGTTCGTGTAGATCGGCGCGTTGAACGAGGGATCGTCGAACTCGAGCAAGAGATAACCTCGGCCTTCCTCGGAGCACCCTGAACGCTGGAGTCGATCTCAGTTCGGTTCCGCATAAACGTGCAAGGACGTTGCTCTCGGCGGTCGCTCTGGGCAACGACTCCGCCATTCCCCGCATCCTGTTTCTTTCTCTACGCCCAATCGTTCAGACCTCTTGCCCAGCATAACCGCGATTAGCCAACTCTTCTCACGGGATTGCGGTTCGGCACGCGACGCACCGGGCCTCTGTGATGGCTTGATCTGGCCGAAGACCGGCTGCGCCTCGATCGTCTGAGACGCAACGCTGTCGCTTACGACTTTCTTCCCCTGGACTTCGCCCATTCCTCGCGAGGCAAGAAAGTCGCTGCGACAGCATCCTCCGCTTCGCTCCGGCCCGAAAGCCGGGTGCGTCGCCGATCGTCCTCGGCCTGCCCATCGCCATCGAGGCCGCGGTGGTCGCGGGCTCGAAACACAACAGGAGAAGAGACATGGCTACTATCGGTTCGTTCAAGAAGGTCGGCAACGATTACCAGGGCGAAATCATCACCCTCAGCCTGCAGGCAAAAGGTGTCCGCATCGTCGCCGAGGCAAATCCCTCCAACGACAAAGCTCCTAGCCACCGCGTCTTTGTTGGCCGGGCCGAGATCGGTGCAGCCTGGTCGAAGCGCTCGGAGGAAGGTCGCGATTACCTCTCGCTCAAGCTCGACGACCCCTCCTTCAACGCGCCGATTTACGCGAACCTGTTCGACGACGAGGGCGGCGAAGGCTTCACCCTGCTGTGGTCGCGGCCGCGCAAGAACGGCGAGTAAGATCGGCGCCGCCAAGCCCCGCCCGAAGAGATCGGGCGGGGCTTATTACCGTCTTACACGATATGCGGCCAACGGCCGTGCCAGCAAAGAACAAAGCACGCCGACCAGCGCTTACGATTTGGTCCCCCGCCCAGCGCGCCTGAGCAAGTCTCCCGGCTCGGCCCCCAATGCTTCCGCAATTTGCCCGAGTACCGTGACGCTTGCCGACACGTCGCCACGCTCGATAGCGCCGACGTAACGGGCGCTTAAGCCCGCGCGTTCGGCCAACTCCTCTTGCGTCATTTGTAGATCATGGCGTTTGCGACGCAGGTTCACTGCCATGATCTCCTTGAGATCCATATTGGCATGCGAACCCGAGCAAGAACGATCGTTCTAGGAACGATCGTTCCTATTCGTCGCGAAATATGCTATCCGACCTCATCCACAGGGCCACCAAATCGTGCTGGTGACCCTGAAAAAAATGGGGCTAAAGTAAGTCAACGGGATCGTTTTGGTCGGCTGGACGTTGAGATGGTTGGTTCTGTGACGCACGCATGAAGAAACCACCTCCAAATCCTGACGTCGCCGATGTTGCGCCGACGGATTCCGTCCTCACGGTATACGACGAGGAGCACATTGTAACGTATCTGCGAATGCTCGATGCGGATGCCGAAGGGGCAGACTGGCGTGAAGTGGCGCAGCTCGTTCTGCATATTGATCCGGAGCTTGAGCAGGACCGCGCAAGACGCGCGTTCGATACTCACCTGACCCGCGCAAAATGGATGACGGAGCATGGATATCGTCATTTGCTGCGTGGCGGAGCATCGAATCCAAATCTTTGAGCAATTCTTAGAATAATTGTCTAGCGGCTGGCCCGTATCGATCCACTGCATCACGCGATGCACGATCAGGGACTAGCTGCAACCACTGCTCCCTAGAATTATTGCACCGCAATCTCGTAGTGCGGCGGGACGCGTACATGTCAAAGTTCAACTGGAGATCGTCTGATGACTTTTATGATCGCCTTGAGGGAGCTGAAATAACGGGCTTCGCTTGGGAGTGCTTACGCCGTAATCCCGATTTCCAACAAGATCATCGGACAGGCTCGCCACCTGGTCTCAGCGCGAGTACAGGGTTCCGACAGCATTGGGGGTTGGTCTTTCGCAGCCAATCCTGATCAGCCCTTTTACGAGCAGACCATCTTCTGGGCGCCCGAGGCTCTATCGACGGTGATTCCAGTGCGGCCTGCGTTACTCGTAAGCTCGCATTCGCAGGTGAGCCTGGACCTCAGCAACCTGGAAAATGGTCAGTTGCGGCAAGGTCCCGACGGCTGGCACGCCGTGCTGTATTTGCACGGCGTAGAGCATCGCGTTTGGCTAAAGGAAGCTCCTATCGTTTCTGTCTCCTACGCTGTAGAACTTCCGCTCGATCGCGACTTCGAGTTCAGGGCGGATGCGGGCAGGCGCTTATGGCGAGGCCTCAATGGCAGGCCCCAAGGTGAGCCGCTCCACGCGCTGTCACCGCATCGCCGCCAGCGACTGGCGCTCGCCTTGCGTGCGCTGGATGCACGGATGGACAGCGCCACCTATCGCGAAATCGCCGAAGTTCTCTTCCCCTCCGAACGCATTGCCGAGCGTGACTGGAGAACGCACGACCTGCGCAACCGGATCATCCGCTTGGCCCAGACCGGATTCGCCTTGATGCGCGGTGGCTATCGCGCATTGCTGCGTCCGCCGCCTCGGAAGAAATAGAGCCTCTCCGGGGTATCGAAAATAGACCCCCTCATCTTCGGCATCCTCCTTTAAGGCCCTTCTCCGTCATCGTCGCCGTCAACGCGCCACTGAACTCGCCGGCGCTCCACACGGCCACGGAGCTTGTCAGATGTCCGACGTTAGCGTCGCTATCTCGCCACGATACCTGCGGACTGCTGAAGCTGCCCGATATCTCAGTCTTTCACCTCGCACTCTCGAGAAACACCGAACCTACGGCACCGGCCCCGCTTACCGAAAGATCGGCGGTCGCGTCGTGTACGCGGTGGCCGATCTGAATGCGTGGGCAGACATCGGCGCCAGAACCTCGACTAGCGATCCAGGCGCCGGCACCGTACTGCCGGCAAAGCGGCACACTCCTATCCCCTATGCGGGAAAGGAGCGGCGCTGATCCATGAAGAGACATGCACGCACCCCCGAAAGATACCCAACCGAAGTGGCCACCGTGAGCGATCTCACGACAGTTGAACTGTTGTGGCTCGAAAAGCGCATCGAGAACCGCGTTCGGTTTGGTCGCGCCGTCTCGGAAAAGATCGTGGACCGCAATCGACGCATCCTGTCCTTCGCTCCAGGCAGTATCTTCGCCTTCGTACGCTGGACGTCCAACGACTTTGGGACGGTCCTGTCCCGTATCGATATCCTGCGGGCGGTGACACCGGGCCAGCACTATTCGACAGTGCCCTGGATCAAGCCAGGCGGTGAGAGCCTGTTGCGACTATCCGGCTGGTCCAAGGTCGAACGAGTCTTGCAACTGATCGATGCTGTCGAGGCGATCGAGGTCGATCCCGCTGATGCAGCACCCGACTATTGGCATCACGTTCATAACCGATTGTCGGTCGGCGAAGCACCTCGACCATACACCCGATCCCGTCACCAGGCGTGGCTCCATCGGCGGAGGGTCACGTCATGAATGCCCGCTGTGCGACAATTTTAACGACGTTTGTAGCGGCCATTCTTCTCCTCTCGACAGTCGGAGGAGCAACACCGCAGTACGTTTGGAACGCGTCGAATAGCGTTCCGATCGGTCTCTATCGCCTTCAGCCCGTGACAAAACTGACCGTCACTGACCTTGTCGCCGTTCAGCCTCCTGATCTTCTAGCGACATTCCTTGATCTCAATGGCTTTCTCCCGATCGGCGTCCCCATGTTGAAGCGCGTGCTGGCGCTGCCTGGCCAAACCGTCTGCAGGAACGGCCTGACAATCGCGGTCGACGGCGTCGATGTGGGACGGGCACGCGAGCGCGACGGGCGAGGTCGTCCGCTTCCGGCATGGCACGGATGCCGCGTCATCTCAGATGGCGATGTCTTTGTCATGAACTGGCAGTCTGCCGACTCGCTCGACGGTCGGTACTTTGGGCCGCTACCCGCATCCGCGGTGATCGGCAGGGCAGTACCCCTATGGACTGACGAGGAGTGATCATGCCGCACACTCCCTCGACTGATTGCGGTTCCTCCGAACCGTCTCCAACCCTTCCTTACCGGCCTCGTTCAAAAGCCACAAAGCGATCACCCAGCCCGCAACGGAAAGCCCATATCGGTGAGCTAGCGGACGCGGTCGCCTGGTTCCGTTCGCTCCGTCCCATTCCGCGCGTTATCGTGGTCGTTGTGCCGTTAATGAGCGCGATCGTGGCTTCGACGCTCGTCGAGCCGAGCGCCTGCGCACAGACCGCATCGCCTTCTCCATCCATCGACCAGTTCGCCAAATTCATCGCGCAAGCGTCCGCCCGCTTTGCCGTCCCGGCGTACTGGATCCGTGCCGTCATTCAAATCGAAAGTGCAGGTGACGCGCACTCGATCTCGCCTCGCGGTGCGATGGGCTTGATGCAGCTCATGCCGGGCACCTGGGTAGAGCTCAGCGTTCGCTATGGTCTCGGTCTCGACCCGTTTGATCCTCGCGACAACATATTAGCTGGCACCGCCTACCTTAAAGAGATGCACGAGCGCTTCGGGTCGGCAGGCTTCCTTGCGGCCTACCATGCCGGTCCGTGGCGATATGAACAGCACCTCGTAACAGGAAAGCCGCTTCCACCGGAGACTACGGCCTACGTCGCGGCGGTCACACTATTGCTGGACAGCGAGCAGGGTGAACATGCCGCAGTTGACGGCAGGCGTGCACTTCCTTGGCGGGAGGCTCCCCTGTTTGTTGAGCGGGCGGGCGCACCGTGACGGACATTTGGTTTGCATTCGAAAGGCTGCAACACGATCATGACGCTAAGACCTTCGGGCTTCGTACTGACGGACCGCCGCTCACGGGGCAAGACTTCGCTGAGGAGTGCGATATTAGCGTGCTGATGGCACACGGGCGATGCCTTCGGCCCGCGCTCTACTCGTCGCTTCGCTCCTCACCGAGCCACCCTGCGGGTGTCTCGGCCCTCCGGGTAACGATCGCTATCGCAAACGCTCGCTTCGCTCGCAAACAGTCGGGGCTTCGCAAGTCAACTGCCAAGTCGCGGCGGCTCTTTCGCAATGAATTGGCCACCAGCCGACGTGTTCGGGCAGGCGCTATTGGAGGATCCACCGCAATGGGCCGAACTGCATGTTGGCGCAAATCGCCGCGGGTACCGAGAGTCTCTTGGCTTGGAAGTTGGGCCCTGGGAACCAGCGACCGAGGAGGGCAGGATAAAAGCCGCAAGGTGCGGACGGTCGGTTGGGTGAGGAACAGCGCCAGATCTGGACTTTTCGCAAACATTGCGAATGTCTATTGCAACTTTTTCTTTTCGACAACGCGCCATGAGCGCTCATCTTTTGGCACTCTACGGAGGGATTGATGAGCAGCAACGACGATTTTCGCGTCCGCCCAGGCAGGATCCGTTCGACACGTGGACCACGAACAAAGCCGTTTCTCGCGCAGGCGCTCCAGGCCGCGCAGAAGGCCGGCGGTCTTTCACGCGGCTCTGGTAGCCGTAGCAGCAGGTTTGGGCGCGGACGCGCCGCGAGCCTTGCGGCGGCACGGATACTGCAATCGCGCGGCCGTGGCGCCATGGTCAAGGCTCGTGTCGTTCGCCAGATGCGTTCGCCCGGCGCGCTACGAGCCCACATCGGGTATCTCAAGCGCGACGGCGTCACTCGCGATGGATCCCCCGGCAAATTATTCGATGCCGCCGGGGACGATGCGGACGGCCGGGCTTTTGCCGAACGCTGCGAAGGAGACCGGCATCATTTCAGATTCATTGTCTCACCAGACGACGCTGGCGAGCTATCGAGCTTGCGAAGTTTTACGCGGGAATTGATGGACCAGGCCGTCCGCGACCTCGGCACGCGGCTCGACTGGGTCGCCGTCGACCACTGGAATACCGAGCACCCCCATATTCATATCCTTGTGCGCGGCCGTGCTGACGACGGCTCCGACCTCGTCATTAGCCGGGACTATATCGGATCAGGTTTGCGCGCCCGCGCCAGTGAGCTCATCACGCGCGAGCTTGGTCCGCGATCGGAGCTGGAGGTTCGACGAGGGCTTGAGGCGGAGGTGACAGCAGAACGTTGGACGAGGCTCGATCGGTCGCTCACCCGGGAAGCGGGAAGGGCGGAGGGGGTGGTTGATCTCCGTCCCGGCCGCGATGTTGCGGGCGATCCGTTACGGGAGGTTCGGATCGGGAGGATGCGCAACCTCGAGCGGCTGGGTTTCGCCGAGCCCGCCGGTCCAGCGCGCTGGGTTCTGGTCCAGGATGCCGAGCAGCGTTTGCGCGCGCTTGGTGAGCGCGGCGATATCATCAAGCGCCTGCATAAGACACTCGCAAGAGACGGAGCGTCTCGCGCGCCGTCGTCCTGGGCGCTCGAGGGCGAATCCCACGGCGAACCGATCATTGGCCGTCTCATGGCCCGCGGCCTTGATGATGAGCTGCGGGGCACGGCATTTGCCGTCGTCGACGGGATCGATGGGCGCGTGCACCACCTCAAGCTTCCCGATATCGACATGGCCGGCGACGGTGCGATCGGCGGCATTGTGGAATTACGCCGGTTTGAGGATGCGAAAGGACGGCGGCGGATCGCGCTCGCGGTGCGCTCTGATCTCAACCTCGATCAGCAGGTGACAGCGGAAGGGGCGACATGGCTCGACCGACGCCTGGTCGCGCGTGAGCCGATCGATCTCTCGCGCGCCGGCTTCGGCGGCGAAGTTCGTGCCGCGCTCGACCGGCGGATCGAAGCCTTGGCCGAGCAGGGACTTGTCCGACGTGATGGAGACAAGGTCACAATTGGGCGAAACCTGGTTGCTACGCTGCGCAACCGGGAGCTCGATGCGGTCGCGCGGCGTCTCGCCTCGGAAACCGGACAGGCGCATCTGCCTGCTGAGACGGGAGAGCATGTCTCAGGTGTTTATCGCCGGCGGCTGTCGCTTGCTTCCGGCCGCTTCGCGATGATCGACAACGGCTTGGGCTTCCAGCTCGTACCCTGGATACCGTCTCTTGAACGCGAGCTCGGCAGGCAAGTGAACGGCATTGCCGGTCCCGGCGGCGTTGACTGGGATTTTGGACGCAGGCGCGACCTGTCGCTCTGATCCGCCGATCTGTACGCCACGGTGCGCCTTACCACGACGGCCAGCGGACCGTGCTTGAACGTTGCTGGGGGCACGCATCATCTCTAAAGCATGTCCGCAACCAAAATCCTCTGGGGTCAACTTCTCTTTGTTTCAGTCGTGGTGCTCGCCTTTCTCTGGGCAGCGACCGAATGGACTTCCTGGCGGCTGGCTTTTCAGCCGCAACTTGGACCGCCCTGGTTCTTGATCGGCGGCTTCCCGATCTATCAGCCACTCGCCTTCTTCGTCTGGTGGTTCAGGTTCGACGCTTACGCACCGAGGATTTTTGTCGAGGCTGCGACCATCGCCGCGAGCGGCGGAATCGCGGCCATGGGCGTTGCCATCACGATGTCGGTCTGGCGCGCGAAAGAAAACCAGCACGTTACGACGTATGGCTCGGCGCGATGGGCCGAAGCGCGAGAGGTTCGGCGGGCAGGACTTCTCGGGCCGGACGGCGTGGTGCTCGGACGCCTCGGTGGCAGCTATCTCCGGCACGATGGTCCGGAACACGTGCTGTGCTTCGCGCCGACACGGTCCGGGAAGGGTGTCGGTCTCGTCATTCCAACCCTGCTGACGTGGCCCAATTCCACGATCGTCCACGACATCAAGGGTGAGAATTTCCAGTTGACCTCCGGCTGGCGTGCGCGGTTTGGATCCGTGCTTTTGTTTGATCCGACCAATCCTAAGAGCGCCGCCTACAACCCCCTGCTTGAGATCCGCAAAGGCGACTGCGAGGTCCGCGACGCGCAAAATATCGCTGACATTCTCGTCGACCCCGAAGGGGCGCTTGAGCGCCGCAATCATTGGGAGAAAACCAGCCATTCTTTGCTTGTCGGTGCAATCCTGCATGTCCTTTATGCAGAAGCCGACAAAACGCTCGCCGGCGTCGCGAACTTTCTCTCGGATCCCTCGCGACCGATCGAAGCGACGCTGAACGCGATGTTAGCGACCCCGCACCTTGGCGAACGTCCTCATCCGGTGGTGGCCTCGGCAGCGCGCGAGCTGCTCAACAAGAGTGAAAACGAACGCTCGGGCGTGTTGTCGACGACAATGAGCTTCCTGGGGCTCTATCGGGACCCCGTGGTCGCCAAGGTGACGGGGCGGAGTGATTGGCGCATCCGTGACCTGGTCGATGGAGCTCAACCCATTTCTCTGTACTTGGTGGTCCCGCCATCCGACATCGCTCGTACAAAGCCCTTGATGCGCCTCGTTCTCAACCAGATTGGACGGCGGCTGACCGAGAGCCTGGATACCGATCGACGGCGGCAGAAACTCCTGCTGATGCTCGATGAGTTCGCGGCCCTCGGACGCCTCGACTTCTTCGAGAGTCAGCTTGCATTTATGGCGGGCTACGGCATCCGCAGCTTCCTAATCACACAAAGCCTGAATCAGCTCGAACGCGCCTACGGGCCAAATCACGCCATCCTCGACAATTGCCATATCCGGATTGCGTTTTCGACGAATGACGAGCGCACCGCCAAGCGGGTGTCGGATGCACTCGGCACAGCGACGGAGATGCGTGCCATGAAGAACTATGCTGGACATCGCCTCTCACCATGGCTTGGTCATCTCATGGTCAGCCGCCAGGAGACATCGCGTCCACTGTTGACCCCCGGGGAAGTGATGCAACTCTCCCCAAACGAGGCGATCGTGATGGTCTCGGGCGTTCATCCGGTACGCGCCCGTAAAGTCCGATACTACGAGGACCCGCAGTTCCAGCGCCGGATATTAAAGCCGTCGCGTGCTGTACCGATCGACCTGATCATACGACCAGACGAATGGTCGGGGCATGCGCCCATCTCTCCTTCGGTCAAACTGCTTGCCGCGCCCACAAACAAGAGACGCGATCACAATGGTGGCATTCGTCGCGAGCCGGAATTGCCGCAACATGAGGGGGTCGTTCTCAACGCACCCCTGGCCGACAACGAATTTGATGCTGCGCCAGACGAGGGCGATACCGATGCCGTGCAAGCGGCAAGCTTGAACCGATCGATGCAGGGCCTCGCACGCGCTGTCAGCCTCGACCCCGACGACAAGATGGGCCTATGAGCGAGCGAGATGAAAAAGGTCCAGCTCAGCATCTACCTCGATCCAGAGATATTCGCCGCCGTGGAGGCCTATGCCCAGCGTCAGGGCAAGCCCAAGTCGCTGGTTGCCGAGGCCGCGATTGGCTCGTTTCTTTCTCCTGACGATTCCGATCGGCGGGAAGCCGCGATCGCCAAGCGGCTCGACCGCATCGTGCGAGTACTCGAACGGCTTGAGCGCAACGACGGAATTACGCTTGAGACCGTAGCCCTGTTCATCCGCTTCTGGCTGACGTCCACACCGGCACTCCCGGAGCAATCGAGCGCTGCCGCGCGAGCGAAGGGAGCCGAGCGCTACGATCGTTTTGTCGACGCGCTCGGTCGGCGGCTCTCCAGTGGATCGACGGTTCTTAAAGAAGTCAGTATCGAATTGCCTGAGGCTGGTAATGCGGAGCAAGACAAAGGTCAGGCTGGCGCTCGGTGAGGATGACGCCGTTTCGCCTTGACGAAAAGATCCGGATGCCCCGAAGGCCTCATTCGTGAAGGCGATCGTTCATCTATTGTGAGATATCCGGTTCGCCAGTTCGACCCCTGGTGATCGTCGAGTTGGGGATTCGCCAAACAGACTCTCGCTTCGCCGATACTCAGCTGGCGTCGAGCTGGATTCCGCGCCTTCTTTCTTTTTCTACGCCAGAACACGGTCGGCGCTTCTGCTCTGTTGAAGCGAAGCCTGGCCTGCCCTTTCTGTAATTCCCGTCAGATTTGTTCACCTCATCAATCGTACCGCGATGCCGCGGTCTCGATCATGGGGGCTTGGGGGAATATCAGGAAATGCAACAGCTCGCCGAACTGGATGCGCAAGTCGATCGCGTTGTCGTTCGACCGTCGCGCAAGCGCAAAGCCTCTGCGCGTCGCAAAGTGACGATTCGGCTGAGTGAAGGCGTCTGCGGTCGGCTTGACGTCGCAACCGACCGACCAGGCGTCGGCAAGAGCATGCTGGTGGAAGCTGCTCTCGAGCATTTTCTGAACCCCGTCCCATCGGTCGAAGCTCTGCTGCGCGAACGGCTAGACGATATGCACGCCAGGTTCGACCACCTTGAGCGCAATATGCGGATGATCGCCGAGACCGTCGCGCTGCACGCGCGTTATCATCTGACCGTCATCCCGCCGCTTCCGGAATCGCAGCAGCGCGAGGCGCTTCTTCTCGGCGATGAGCGCTTCAAGGTCCTGGCTGAGCAGGTCGATCGTCGCGTTCGTGAGGGCCGGCCGCTTATACAGGAGACCATCGCCCGTTTGAGTTCCTCTGAGCACGAAGAACTCAAGCCGGAAACAGGCGGGGGGCCGAATCTGGAGTCTGCCCGCAAGGATTCAAATACCGCCTCTGAACGCGTTGAGCTCGAACTGACGCCGCCGCCTGCATCGGTCAAGACGGGACGCGGCAATCCAAGCTTTGCCCACCATCCAAAGCCTACCGCCGATGAGAGCAAACCGGCAAAGTTAGAGGCTGGTCCCGAGAAGGCATTGTCCAAATGGCGTCTCATCCTCTCCGTTTTTCTTCCCTTTGCCGCCGGCTACTATCTCTCTTTCCTTTTTCGAACGATCAATGCGTCGATATCGCCGGTACTGGCGTCCGATTTTGGACTCGGAGCGGCCGAGACCGGGTTACTCGCTTCGGTTTATTTCCTGGTCCTTGCAGGTGCCCAGATCCCCATCGGCGTCCTCCTGGATCGATACGGTCCGCGGCGGGTCCAGAGCGTACTGTTGGTTATTGCCGTCGGCGGCGCGACTCTCTTCGGAAATGCCGATAGCCTTGCTGAGCTTCTCTTCGGCCGCGCCATGATCGGGCTAGGTGTTGCCGCTTCATTGATGGCCGGGCTCAAGGCAATCGTCGTCTGGTTTCCCAGAGATCGTGTAGCATTTGTCAATGGTGGCATGATCATGTTGGGTTCGCTGGGGGCGGTTACCGCTACGGCGCCGACGGATTGGCTGCTGATCTGGATCGGCTGGCGGAGCCTGTTCGAAGTTCTGACGATCGCGACGCTCGCGACCGCCGGTCTCATTTATTTCGCCGTGCCCAATGCCGACGGGAGTTTCAAGAGCTTCGTCTCTTCTGGCAAACCGCTAACTTTGCGCTCCATCCTTTTGGATCCGCGCTTCTTGAGAATTGCGCCTCTGTCCGCAACATGCATCGGATCGTCCTGGGCAATGCATTCATTATGGGCTGCATCTTGGCTCGCCGACGTCGAAGGATTCGACCGGCAACGCGTGATCAATCAGCTCACGACTATGGCCATTGGGATCAGCCTGGGAGCGTTGCTGCTTGGGATGCTCGCGGATCGTCTGCGCAAACGTGGAATAGCGACCGAAGTTCTGTTGGCGGTGTTTGGCGCGTTATTCATGTTGGCCGAACTAACCCTCGTTTTGCGCATGCCGCTGCCGTCCATCGTGCCCTGGTCCATCGTATCGGTCGTAGGGGCTGCCACCGTGCTGAGCTATGCGATCATCGCGGATTACTTTCCCGTCGAAGTCGCCGCACGTGCCAACGGCGCTTTGAACCTCTTGCACTTCGGCTGGGCATTCGCGGTGCAGTACGGAGTTGGACTCATCGTAGGCCATTGGGCACCTCAGGATGGCCACTATCCGGTAGCTGCCTATCAGGCTGCATTTGTTGTCAGCCTTGCGCTTCAAGCCGCAGCGTTGGTCTGGTTTGCAGCGCCATGGTTCAGGATCCTTGCCAGAAAACTCTTCGCTTCATTCGCACGACCCGATGAAGCAGCCGCGTTTGTGCCCGTGATGGTCGAGGGACCTGTCCTTGAGCCCTCTCAAGGGGCGGATTGGTGAGGCGCGACGATGAAGGCCAGATAGTTGGCCGCCAGCCAGTCGTATTGTGTCGCGACACGCCGACATCCCTTGACCTTGTTGAAGAACCGTTCGACCAAATAGTGGGCGCGATACAGGTACGAACTGAAGCAAATCGGATCTTTGCGATTTCGTTTCGGTGGGGATGCAGCGACACCGGACTGCGCCAATGGCAGAAATGTGCGCGCAAATTACGTGAGGACCCCGATGAATTGGTCGAGATGCTGACGCAAATGGCAAAGCAGCTTCTCGACGAAACCAACGCTGCGCGCACACCCGCGCTGGACGAGGGTCTCGACGAGACCTTTTGTCGAGAGTCTGGCCGTGCAGCTGATTGCGCGCGCCCGCGAGTGTGAGCGGAGGCTCACAGAAGCCAAGTGAGTTCGGGCTTGAAGCCCGTGTCTTTCGAGGCGGATTCCGCTTGCCAGTTGGCCCTTCCGGCGGCATGCTTACCTGCATCTTATCGTTGTAGCTGTTGCCATCCACTAGGTGGAGAGCGAGTTCCGCGGGCCTTCTGCATCCCACGCGTTGAACGTCGCTTCCCAATGCGCACGTTTGTCGTCGCGCATCTCGATGAATTCTATCCCCCTGCCCTTCATCGGTCGTAGCGTCGACCCAGTCTGCAGTCCAGCTGCCCACGATGATGGCTCTGGCCAAAGCGCGCAGTGTCTTCTCCAGGCGATAGCCCTTTTGGCGCGCCAGACGCGCTTTGAGAATACGTTCAAGCTCTGCCTTGCCCTTGATCCTTGGCAACTCCACGACAATGTCATCGGTGAAACTGCTCAACAGCTCGGTCTGCGCAGCTCTGTTCCTGAGGCTCCTGGTATCGTCTCAGGAATGGCCGCAGCCATCGCTTCCGTCAGAACCTGCGCGCCCGATTGCTTTTCCTTTGTCCCTGTTGTCATCATCTGTTCCTCCTTACGGTTTGATCGGGCGCACTTCGTCCAGCGCACCGTTTCGGTTCTTAAGTGTCAATAACCGACATGCTGACGAGGCTCAGGCCTGTCGTCGGCGTCGTGTATTTGAGCGGCGACCATTTTGGGCAGAACGGTGCTACCCGCTTACCCCCGCATGAATCCGGCGAGCTCCGCCGACGGCAGTGCCGTGGTGTCGACGTAGCCGAAGGTTCCCTTGTCCTTCAACTCGCGCGCGGCGGCGACGAGCCCGCCCATCGCGGCGCGATAGAGCGAGCCGGCGAGGCTGATGCGACGCACGCCAGC
>Ga0209060_10003443_pt1 | contig 13258 bp, 13 predicted proteins | sample Coa_R1_8_FD_187155 | JGI IMG/M metagenome (GOLD analysis project Ga0209060, IMG submission 187155) | Surface soil microbial communities from Centralia Pennsylvania, which are recovering from an underground coalmine fire - Coalmine... | ecosystem: Environmental > Terrestrial > Soil >...
CGCCTTCATCATTTATTGTGCCCTGGCTGGCGGCTACATTGCCGAATTGCTGGGCGGCGATCTGTCCTGGGTCCAGTACCGTACGGAGAGTTTGCGCGGCTTGCGCCTGGAGGATGTTCTCCCCGCCACGCTGAAGACAACCGTTTTTGGCTATCTGATTGGCACGACCGGCTGCTATTGCGGCATGCGTGCCACCGGCGGTACGGAAGGCGTTGGCCAGGCCGCCACGCGAAGCGTGGTGGTATCCATTTTCCTGGTCCTGGCGTCCAATGTACTGTTGGTCCGGCTCATTCAGCTGTTCGCATGAGCTGCAGACCACCGGCGAGGCTGGGGAGGTAAGACTATGAACCGCCTTCGCTCGAAACACCCGCGTGCCATTCGCTGGATGCACTGGATCAACGCGCCGATTCTGGCCATCATGATCTGGAGCGGCTTGCTGATCTACTGGGCCAACGACGTCTATGCCCTGCGCCTTGGCGGCATCACGCTCTTCCACTTCTTTCCCGATTGGTTTTACCAGACTTTGGACCTCCGCTACGGCTTGGCCAAGGGCATGGCGTATCACTTCACGTTCATGTGGCTCTTTGCCCTCAACGGCTTCCTCTACGTCCTGTTCACGTTTGTTTCCGGTGCTTGGCGCGATCTCCTGCCCAATCGGCACACACTACGGGAGGCATGGCAGGTCGTGCTGCATGATCTTGGACTGCGTCGGACTCCACTGCCCCCTGCCAAGTTCAACGCTGCCCAGCGTCTGGCCTACACCGGAATCATTCTCATGGGTGCCGGCTCGCTGGTGACCGGGTTGGCAATTTACAAGCCGACGCAGCTGGCCTGGTTGACCGACCTGTTAGGCGGCTACGCCTGGGCTCGGGGCGAGCATTTCGCGCTGACAGTCGGCTACGTGCTGTTCGTGGCGGTTCATCTCGCCCAGGTCATTCGGGCTGGGTGGAACAATTTCCGGGCGATGGTCACCGGTTACGAGTTGGTGCCCGAAAAGGAGCAGAGTCATGCCTGATCCCAAGGAACCGCCCCCGCTTACGGGTACTCTGGCGGAGCAGCAAATGCAGCGCCTCACACGCCGCAGTTTCGTCGTCGGCGCCGGAGTCGCGCTGGCCGGTTTCGGTGCCTGGCGCTGGCTGACGACGGCGGCTTCGGAGCGAGGTGTACCTTGGCCGCTCCGCCGTGTCCTCCGCTTCAACCAGGGATTGGCCGAAACCCTGGGGGCGCCGCACCATCTGGCACCGACCTTTTCCGCCGAGCGCGTGAAGGGTACCGGGCGGACCAATGGCCAGATCGGCCTGTTCGGCGCAGTCGATCCTGCCGGCTGGGAACTGCTCGTTCACCAGGAGGGCCGCGGCCCAGCACGGACGATTCGCTTACGGGATCTTCAGCAATTGCCACGTGTCGATCTGGTGACGGAATTGAAGTGCGTCGAGGGTTGGAGCGAAGTGATGCACTTTGGGGGCACGCGGTTTCTCGATTTCGTCCTGCGTTTTGGACTGGCGACCCGTAGCGGCCGCGCCCCGGATCCCGAGCAGAATCCGGAAGATCTCTACCGCTACGTTTACCTGGCGACGCCGGATGAGGACTATTTCGTCGGCCTGGATATGGCCAGCGCCCTGCACCCGCAAACATTGCTGTGCGATGTGATGAACGGGCAGCCCCTCAGCCGCGAACACGGGGCCCCGCTCCGGCTCTACTTGGCGGTGAAGTACGGTTACAAGAGCCTCAAGCGCGTCGGTCTGATCCGTTTCCAGGATGAGCAGCCGGCCGACTACTGGGTCAACAGGGGCTACGACTGGTACGCGGGCTTGTGACTCGATAGGCCAAGCGTCTTGCGCCAGCTTTCTTGGCAGTGCCCGCCGCGTGCGTGATTCTGCGGCGTCATTTAGCTTACCAATGCCTGGTTCACTTCCTGAGCAAATTGTGCGAACAGCTTTTGCAAGTCCGCATTGGTGCTCGCCTGCGCATTGTTCGGTGCGGCCGCGGACACGGATTGTCCGTTGCTGTTGTATGTTTGGTGGGCATGATGGCCGTGGTGGTGCGACTCCAGCTGAGAAAGCGAGCCGCCATTGGCGACGTTCTCGAATTTGCTGGCCAGGTTGGACAGGAATTGGCCCTCACGGGTCTGTCCCTGCTGCTGCGCTGCCGTTTGAAGCTGGTTGGCGATTTGGGCTACGACCTGCTGGAACTGGCTGGGATTCTGGGCCTGCAATTGCTGTAGGCTGCCCAACAACTGTCCGACCCCCGAGATACTGGCGGAACTGGAACCACGTCCGCTGCCATCTTCTCCACCGGCCAGACCTTGGGAGGCCTTCTTGGCCCCGAGAAACTGGGTCGGCTGTGCGAATGAGAGACCAGCCACGCTGGCCAGTCCGGCTGCTCCCGTCATGGTGACTATCCTTCTGGAATGCGACAATGGTGCGAGTCGGTACCCCTCTCCACTTCTGGAGGGTCCTTGTAGAAACTTGCACTATCTTTTGACCTCGTGCCAGCCGCTGGACGATTCGTCGGCTTTATCTCCGAACCCATTCGTCCGACTGCCCCCGCCACGCACCCCGCTCGGGGCGGCTTGAGGTAATAGTAGAATTTTGAAGCAGGTGGTGAGTATGGCGGGAAAGGTTGGCGCAGAGAATGGTGTGCACGTCCTACTCGGCAACGGCGACGGCACTTTTCAGCACTTCCTCCGATACCCGGTGAATCCCCCAGTCACCATGGTGGCGTTGGCGGACTTCAATCACGATGGCATTCCCGACATAGCCGTGGCCGCTGGCACAATAAACCGTGCGGCGGCATATTCTCCACGAGACACACTTGTTCTGCTGAGCAAGGGCGATGGCACGTTTAGCAGCCTCCAGGATTACACCGCCGGCATGGGCTATCCCAACTCCGTGGCGGTGGGAGATTTCAATGGCGACGGCTTCCCTGATTTGGCGGTAGCCACTGGAAACGGTGTGACCGTGCTGCTCAATGCGGCGGACTGGGGCAGATGATGCGGGCCGCTTCCCCTGGCGGTTGTTAGCGCCAGGGATCGCGTGGATGTGGCATAAGCGGAGCCGGGAATTTCGGGTCGAATAAAATCATCCGGATGGAACCAGTACATCAGGTCGTGATTGTCGGCGGCGGTTTTGCCGGACTGAAGGTGGCCCAATCCTTGAAACGGGTGCCGGTCCACGTGACCCTGCTCGACCGGCGCAACTTTTACCTGTTTCAACCGCTCTTGTATCAGGTGGCGACGGGCGCTCTGTCCCCCGCGAATATCGCCGCCCCGCTCCGCTCCGTCCTCAAACGCCACCGAAATGTCCAAGTGTTGCTTGCAGAAGTGCTCGACTTCGATGTCGTCAACCGCCGGGTCGTGTGCCGTGAAGGAACGTTTCCTTACGACACGCTGGTGGTGGCAGCCGGCGTGCGCCATCAGTATTTCGGCCACGACGATTGGGAGCCTTTTGCCCCAAGCTTGAAAACGATCGAAGATGCTACCGCCATTCGCCGCCGAATCCTGACGGCGTTCGAGGAGGCGGAGCTCGAAGGCGATGCCGAAAAACGCAAACCGTGGATGACGTTTGTGGTCGTGGGCGGTGGACCCACCGGCGTCGAGATGGCTAGCGCCATCGGCGACCTTGCCCGCAACACGCTTAAACGGGATTTCCGCAAGATTGCCACGCCCCAAACCCGGGTCGTCCTGCTGGAGGGTACCGAACACATCTTGCCGACGTTCCCTGTGTCGCTTTCTGCCAAGGCAGAGCAGGCGCTGGCCCGGCTGGGCGTCACGGTCCGCACCCGGGCAATGGTCACCGATGTCCGCGCCGATGCTGTCACGTTCCGCGACCCGGATGGCACAACGGAAACGATTGCAGCCAAAACGATCCTGTGGGCGGCCGGTGTGCAGGCGTCGCCGTTGGGGCAAGCGTTGGCCAGGGCGGCCGGCGCGGAGCTGGACCGCGCCGGCCGGGTCGTGGTGCAGCCCGACCTGTCGCTGAAGGGCCATCCGGAAATCTTCGTCCTGGGCGACCTGGCACACATGGAGCCGTCTGCCGGCCAGCTCTTGCCGGGAGTCGCCCAGGTCGCGATCCAGGAAGGGGTTTACGTGGCGCGGTTGATCCGGGCGCGGCTGCGTGGCCAGACGTTGCCTCCCTTCGAATACAAGGATCGCGGCAATATGGCAACGGTTGGCCACAACGCTGCCGTCGCCGACCTCGGTTGGCTCCGTCTGTGGGGCTTCCTCGGCTGGCTGCTCTGGCTATTCATCCATTTGCTCTACATCGAACAATACGACAATCGCTTCTTGATCCTGATCCAGTGGGCCTGGAGCTACTTCACGCGCAACCGTTCGGCTCGGTTGATCACCGGCGAAACCAAAGGCCTCCGCCGTGCCAACACCTGATGAACGCTAAAGAGCGCGACGACCAGCGCGGGCCAACCGATCCACGGCCATATCTGCATCCAGCGCGGCAAGGCGTGGGCGGCTTCCAGCTGACAGCCCATCACAGCCGATCCGTGCACTCCTTCCACCTGAACCTCCAGCTCCCAGCGACCAGGAGCGGGGAGCTCGAACGGGGCGGCCCGAAGCAGCTTGTTGGTTGCCGCCTCGGTGGTGGCCGGACACGCCAATGCTTGCTGACCAGGTTGGGTCATGCGTACGGTCACCTGCGCCTGCGGCAGGGGTTCCCGGGTCTGGCCGTCCTGGACCAGCACGCTCACATCCACGGGGCCCGCCCGCAACGGCATGGGCGCGGTGAAGATGGTGATCCAATAGCCGCCCTGCCTTCTTGACAGGCGCAGGGTGCCTCCGTCCGCGCGCACAACGGATGAGGGATGAAGGATGAAGGATGAAACAAGAAGGAACCAGATCATCGAGCGCATCGTTGGATTTATTCCTCAAAAAGTCCCGCGCATCTGCATGGGTTGCAGAACAATCCAAACCCCGGCCGCGAATAGCAGCACGATCAACAGCGCCCACGGCGCGAACCCCTTCAGGGCGTGTGCAATCTGCTCCGATTCCCTGCGGGCGATCTGGTAGCCGGCGTAGAGCGAAAACAGCAGTCCCAGGTCGAGGGCAAGCATCTCCAGGTGCGTCAGCCAGTCTCCAATCGGCCGGCTGCACGCACATCTCCACTCCGGGTCGCCAACGGTGGCCAGGCCGAGGTCGCCGGCAAAACGCTGCACGGCGGGAATCGCCGACTCGAAACTTCCCAGCAAGTGAAAACTGTAGTGGGCCAGCCACATACCGAATCCGATGGGAACCAGGGCATACGCAAACCGGGTGGCCAATCCCCGCGCGGACTCCACGGATTGCCCCAGCCATCGGCTCAGCACCGCCGCGGTACCGACCAGGAGTGTCGGCAACACCACCAAACCGACCCCATAAAACGCACTGGTCACCAAGGCCGGCGACCCTAGGTGCAGCAGAGATGCTAGTTCATGTTGCCATTCCCCAACCGGAGCGACCATGCCCGCGGCATTGGTGAACGCGCCGAAAACCAGCACCACGATCAGAGCCGCCAAGTCGGGGCGTTTACTGAATCGGCCAATCCCCGAGCGCAAGGAATCATGCCAGAGCTCCCTTCCCGGCGCTTTGGTTTGGATACCGAGGTTGTCATGCGGGCAGGCATGGATGCAATCGAGGCAGAAGGTGCAATCCATGTTGCTCGCTTTTCGGGGCGGGAACAGGTTCAGCTCACATCCGGGAACGCCATCCCGCCCGCGGATGCAATCCTTGGTCCGGCATGCCGTACAGATTCTCGGATCACGAACGGCGACTTCGAGCGGTGACATCAGGGACTGCACAAAATTAAATTGACCGATCGGACAGAGATATTTGCAAAACGCGGCCCCGCGGAAGAACCCATCGATGACGAAGACCGCCACGAAGTAGCCGAGGGCAATCCACGCCGTCCACCAGGGGCTATCCCACAGGGACAGCGCCTCATAGGCCCACACAAATCCTGCCAGCAAGAGGACCGCCAACCATTTACTCCGCAACCAGCGTGGCCAACTTCGACCCTGCGGGAGCCAGCGCCGCGCCAAGGTCCGGGGGACCAGGAACGGGCAGGCCAGGCAGAAGACATTGCCCAGCGCAAGCAAGGACAGGATGAGGAAACCGCGCCAATGGATCCACGGGAGGACGCCGGCAAGGTTCATGGGACTGACCTGCGGACCGCGAAGGCCATCGTAGATCATGAGCATCGCAATGACCGTCAGGGGAAGTTGGAACGCAAGTCGGGCAAACCGCCAGCGTAGAAGTCGGCCTACGAGGGGAAGGCGGAGGACATCGGGCTGCTCCGAAAAGACCGGCAGCGAGATACGGCCATCGAAATGCGGTGGACAGGGGATTGCCGAGTGCGGTTTTCGATGAGATCGTTCTCCGTACAGGAGCTGAATGCCGATCCAGAACAGCGGCACGAGGAATGCAATCGACCCCGGCACCCACATCAGCACGCCCGCAGCCGCCTGATCTTCGAGGGGAGAAAGGCTCCCCAGTTGCGGCCGGTCGGCGTAGTAGCTGTACAGCGGCCGGTCGGAGAATGTGAACACGGCAGAAAGAATCGTGTTTTGCACGTCGGCTAGGATCAGGTAGGGAACCAGCAGCCAGGGGGACCACTGGGGCCGGCTCGGAAATGGTCGAATGACCGGATACCAGAAGGCAAGAGCCGCGCCAAGAAAACAGCCGTGCTGGAGAACGTGCCAGCCGTCGAAACCCAGGGCGAGATCATAGATCGGTGGCAAGTGCCAGAACCAGGTCGTCGCTGTGAAGAGCAGCCAGGCGGGAGCGGGGTGGGCCACTGTCCGAAAGCATCGCCGCAGCACCGACGACCGAAAAAGTGGAGCCACCCAGACCGTGCGGATTGGACCGGGCAGCCCCCGCAGCAGGGGGAAGAGGGGCGCGCCCAGCCAGAGTAGCGGCGGCGCGACCATCATCAGCAACAGGTGCTGCGCCATGTGAACTTGCAGCAATAGCGCAGCGAACGGTTCAAGCGGCGATGCCAGGGCCACGAAGAGCGCCGCCAAGCCAAGCAGGAAGGTCACGAGCTTGCTTGCCGGCCAACGCCGTGGATCCCGAGCATGCAACCGGAGCCAGCCGCGCAGGTAGACCGCCGCCGCCAGCAACAGCCCCAACAGAACCCACGGCGCAGACGGCCAGGAGCGCAGGAAGGCGTCAAACGTGGAGTTCATTGGGAAGCTCGCTGTCATTATGGCCGGGCCGCGGCGGCAGGCCGTGCCGGCCCCTGCCCCGGAGGCCGCAGATGGACGAGGAACTCGGCCAAGGCGCCCATCTCGGCCGGCTTCATCTGCTTGCCGTAGGCCGGCATGTCGCCGCCGCCCGGCGTACCGTTGCTGACTTGATCGATCAGCTGATCGCGCGTCAGGCGGATGCCAACCTGGGTCAGGTCCGGTCCGCGTCGGCCGCCGCGGCCTTGCAAGGCATGACAATTGCGGCACTGCTTGTTCTGGAACACCAGCGCTCCTTGCAGCTGCAACGGCGTGCTCCGCTGCACGAGATCCTCCGGCACGGCATCGCGACTCCAGGCGTCCATGACCGGCGACCACGGCTGCGTAGCGCCGTAGTAGGTCAACACGGCAAGGATGCTGAAAACTAGAATGAGCGACAACACCGCCACGGGCCGGCGGCTGGGCGCCCGTTCGCCGCGGTTGGAGACAAAGGGCACCAGCAGCAGCGCGGCAATCAGGAGCACGGGCAACACCAGGATGATGAACGTCTCCCAACTTGGCGGACTCAGCGAAAGGAGTGCAAACAACCACCAGAAAGGCCAATCGGGTTTGGGATTGGCTCCCAGCAGAGCGGGCTCGGGCAGAGCCCCCGGCCCCTTGGGACCGGCAACCGCCGCCAGGACGAGGATGGCGATGACAGTCAGTGCCGAAAACAATGCATCCTTCAGCATGGCCGGGCCGAAGAACGGCACCCCGTGCGTGTGCAGATCCTTTTCGTATTCCCGCTGATAGGTTTGGGGATCCACGATCTGTCCCGGTACTGGGGGCGCGCTGATTCCCCGTTTTAGCACTAACCAGAGATGCACCGCCAGGACGGCGAGCAGAAGGCCCGGGACAATGAACACATGCAACGCAAAAAACCGACTGAGCGAATCCGCACCGATGAGAGGGCCGCCCAGCAACAGATCGACGACATAGGGACCCAGCCACGGCATCCGCCCGGCCATCGACGCCCCAACGCCCACGCCCCAGTAGGCATCGGCATCCCAGCGCAGGACCTGTCCCGTAAAAGCCATGCCCAACGTCAGGAGCAGCAAGACTACGCCGCTGACCCAATTCAGCTCACGCGGATACTTGAAGGCACCGTAGAGGAAGACCTGGACCATATGGGCCACCACCATGAACACCATGGCCGAGCCCGACCAGTAGTGCAACGAGCGCAGGAACCAACCGGCCGGTTGGTGATAATTCAGGTAGACCAGGGTCTCATAGGCCTGATCAGCGGTCGGTACGTACACCAGCGCCAGCGCAATGCCCGAGAGGATTTGGATCAGCAACAAAGTCATGGACGCGCTGCCGAAGACATACCACCAGCCCAGCGGGCCAGCCGCCCCGCGCGGGATGGGGTGGGTCAGCATCGGTCCCAAGCTGTCACGTAGGCTCAACCGGGCTTCGAACCATGCCAGGATTCGCTTCATCGCCGGTCCTCATGCATCCGCCGGTTCATCCAGGGTATCTTGCAAAGTCGGATAATGGGGCGATTGAATCTCCAGTTGGCCATCGCGGACCCGCCACACGCAGCGAAACAGACCCCGCGGCGGCGGTCCGGAAGCGCGTTCGCCATTTTCGTAGTAAACGCCGCCGTGGCACGGACACATGAACAGCCCCGACTGCGGGAACCATGTCACCGGGCAGCCGAGATGGGCACAATTCATGGCGAAGACCAGGAACTGATCCTGCTGCTGGGTATCCAGACCGACCTTGCGAACGTAAACGCCCATATGAGCGGCCATGCCGTCCCACGGCTGGCCGAGGGGATTCGGAAATGTCTCCAGCCGCGTCTCGTTGAGCGGAAATTTGCTCACCGGTCCGAGCGGAATCCATCGGACGGGATGCTTGCGCAATACCCCGAACAGGTAGCCCACAAATGGGATGGCGAGAAGCACGGTGGCAAGAGCACCCGCTGCGTAGGTCATCCATTGGAGAAAGCTGCGCCGCTCGGAAAGCGTTTCGGCCGGCATCGGCGCCGGGCTGGGTGAGAACGTCATGGTTCACCTCCCCTTTTCGTTGATCGATCCGCTTTGTCTCCAGTACGCCAACAGAGCAACAACGTCGGCGACATCCTGGGAGGTCAAGGGCTGAAACCCGTCTGATCGGCCACGGGGATCGGCATAATTCGGCATGCCAAGATCGGACCGGCCGGTAATCACATAGCGGCGGAGGGCCTGGTCGCTGATCAGGGCCAGGAAGTCCGCATCGTTGATCGCACCCACCGGCTTGCCGTCCGCTTGGCCGCGATGCCGGCCGCCTTGGCCGCGGTCGCCGTGGCATGAAGCACAGGCCTGGGCGAACACCTGCATTCCTTTCTCTTTGTTCCCGCCGTCATCGGACCCACTCCCGGCTACAAGATAGGATGGCGCTCCCTTCGGAGCGGGTTCCCTGGAGACCCAGCGCTGCTTGATGCCTTCGGCCAGGACCTGGACCTGCTCGGCCGTCAACGGTCCTCCCTGGGCGCCCGCAAATGCCGGCATCGGGGTGCCAGACCTTCCTTCACGGATCACCCGCTGCAATTCCGCATCCGGTACCAGGGCGAGGAATAACGGATCGTTGAGCGGAGGCGCGGGGCCCATCCGGCCATCAGCTCCGTGGCAAGCGACACAGTTTTGCTCATACAGAACACGGAACGTCATTTCCTTCTGCGGAGGTACAACCTGGTCGGCAGGATCTGGTTGACCGGGAAAGTTGCAGCCGGCCATCAACCCGGTCACGCCGGTAAGGAGCCACAGCGAGAAGGAAGCAGGCGACCGCTTCCTTCTCGCCGGCCATCCATTCGTCCTTTCCGACTGATATCCTGCCATTCAACGCTCTCCTTCTCGTTGGCTGCCCGTGTTTCGGATCATGCGGGGCCGCTTCCCGCCGGTGCGGCTGGGACTTTTTCGGAACGGACCACGATCATGGACATGGTCAGACCATAGACCGCTTGCGAGGCGATGAACCACGGCCAACTGACGTACTGCTGGAGGAGCGGGTTGACAATCCCCATGAAGCCATAGCAAAGACCGGTCCACAACAACGGCATGAGTACACCCCCGGCGACCACAGGCCCACCCGGGATCGGCGGCAACGTCGGTGCGATTACGCCGAACATCAGGCCAAACGTCACCGACAGCGTGGCGTGAATGACGATCGCCAGGATCAACGCTCCCAGATGGAACTGCTCGAGCTGCGCTTCGGTCACGCCGCTGATCCCCGCCACGGCCATCCCGGCCAGCAGATTAATGGGGAACCAAAGCCCATGCCCACTGAGCAACCCGTAGGCCAGGGCCGGGAGGGGCATCACGAAGCCGCCCAGAATTCCCCCCTTGACACCGGAAGAAATCGGATGGACCTTTTCGGGAACCCGGAAGCGATGGCCAGCCATGCCAGGCCGAAGCTGGCCCACGGTGCCCGGCCGGGAAAAGATCGGCCCCGGACGGAGGGCTGGTTCGACCAGAGGCTCATGCAAGTGTCCCCGGCCGGGAAGCAATTGCCCGATCCAGCCGGCGAGGGCGTAGACCAACAGCACAGCACCGATGACGGACAGGACGGGATGCGTCGCCAGACCGGCGCCCCCAAGCGTGATTCCCAGCGCGAGCACAAGCGGCCACGCCGTCGCCTGGGGCATTTCCACGCTGTAGGACTCCGCAGAATCGGGCGGATCGGATAAATGATCGATGGAGTTTGTCATGGTTGCGGTTTCCCGTCGTCGCTTGATCCGCTGGATGCCCGACGCCACGCATCAGCGTCCCACAAGGTACACCAACGTGAACACGACCACCCACACGCCGTCCACAAAGTGCCAGTACCAGGCGACGACTTCCACTCCCGTCCGATTCGCGGCCGTGATCTGCCGCCCTTGTGCCAGGCCAAACACAATGCTCATGACGAGCACGCCAATGGTTACATGCAGGGCATGAAACCCGACGAGGGTGAAATAGGTGGTCCCGAATAGATTGCGGCTCATGGTCAAGCCCCAGGTACTGAGCAGGTCGTTCCACTCGAGCCCCGTTCCCACGAGAAACAGCACGCCCAGGACAATGGTCAGTCCCCACCACGCAAGGAATCCGCGCACGGAATCCCGGTGTAGAGCCCGTTCCGCCAGATGAATCGTCGCGCTGCTGGAGAACAGACACGCCGAGGCAGCCAGCACCGTCGGCAGGTGAAACACCTGGCGGGGAGTCGGCTCCTCCTGGGTAGTCTGGTGCAGGAAATAGACATACGCCATGATTAACGTGCCAAAAAACGCCACTTCCGAAAACAGGAAGGTGAGCATGCCCACCTTGACCGGCGAAAGGGGCGCGCGCTGGGAAAAAACCGATAGTTCCGCGGCCTGCGTCATATGCCGGTCCTCCCGTCATTCATACTTCCAGTCCGGATCATCCGGATGTTTTAGATCCCAAAGCGGTCGACGGCTGCGGACCGTGGGGATCGTTTCGAAATTGTACGAAGGCGGCGGCGACGTGGTGGCCCATTCCAGTGTCCAGGCGTCCCACGGATCGTCGCCGGCCGGGGCTCCTGTCTTCAGGGAGAAGAGCAGGTTCCACACGAAGATCAGGTAGCTGGGCGCCTGAAGGAACGCGCCCAGGCTGGCCACCTGGTTCCACAGTTCCCAGCCCCGATCCACCGGGTAGGTGTAGATGCGCCGCGGCATGCCGAGAATCCCGGCAAAGTGCATCGGTCCAAAGGTCAGCAGGAAGCCGATGAGTAGCAGCCAAAACTGCCACCGTGCCAGCCGCTCGGAATACATGCGTCCGGTGACCTTCGGATACCAGTAATAGACGCCCGCAAACAGGCCCATCAAGATCCCACCAATGATCACCCAGTGAAAATGCCCCACGACGAAGTAGCTGTCGCTGAGCTGATAATCCATGGGCGCCATGGCGAGCATGATGCCGGTCAGTCCGCCGATGACGAACATCGACAGGAAACCGAGACAAAAGAGCATGGGCGCAGCCATCCTCCAGCGGCCACCGTAAGCAGTCGCTAGCCAGTTGAACGTCTTGATCCCGGTCGGGACGCCGACGATCAGGCTGGCGGCGGCGAAATACACATCGACCGTACGCGTCATGCCGACGCAGAACATATGGTGGGCCCAGACGCCAAAACTGACGAAGGCGATAGCCACCGTGGAGGCAGCCACGAACTCGTAGCCGAAGATCACCTTGCGCGAGAACACCGGGATGACCTCGGACACCATGCCGAACGCCGGCAGGATGAGAATGTAGACTTCCGGATGGCCGAAGAACCAGAACAGGTGCTGCCACAAGTACGGCGAGCCGCCAGCCTGGGCATCGAAGAAATGGGCGCCGAAGAGGCGGTCAAACAGCAGCATGACGAGGGCGGCCGTGAGCGGCGGGATGGCGAAGAGGATTTGCACATTGGCCCAGAAGGCCATCCACGTGTAGAGCGGCAGCTTGCGTAAAGTCATGCCCGGACAGCGCAGGGACAGGACCGTGGTGACGAGGTTGATGGCACCGGAGAGACTGCCGATGCCGCTCACCAAGAGACCGAGGATCCAGAAATCGGTTGCCGGACCGCGTGCGAAGGCATGTTCGGTCAATGGAGCATAGGCGAACCATCCGATGGCCGGCGCTCCCCCGGTGGCAAAACTGAAATAAGCCAGAATGCCGCCGAACAGCGTCACCCATAAGCCCAGGGCATTCAGCCGCGGAAAGGCCATGTCGCGCGCCCCGATCTGGAGCGGCACGATGTAGTTGGCAATCCCGGCCAGGATCGGCATGGCCGCGAAGAAGATCATCGTCGTGCCGTGCATCGTCATCATCTGGTTGAAGACATCCGGCGGCACCGATCTGGATTCCGGCCACAACAGTTGGAAGCGCATCACCATCGCCTCGGCTCCGCCGATGACCAGGAAAACCACAGCCATGAGGAAATACATGATGCCGATTTTCTTGTGATCGACCGTGGTCACCCATTCGTGGAGCACGGCGGTCCAGGGGGGTCGCTCGCGGCCGGTTTCGTATTCGGCGACAGCCATGTTTGATCCCAAATGCGGCAAGCCCCTCAGCGGAGCGTCAGCAGGTAGCGC
>Ga0209060_10003445_pt1 | contig 13252 bp, 12 predicted proteins | sample Coa_R1_8_FD_187155 | JGI IMG/M metagenome (GOLD analysis project Ga0209060, IMG submission 187155) | Surface soil microbial communities from Centralia Pennsylvania, which are recovering from an underground coalmine fire - Coalmine... | ecosystem: Environmental > Terrestrial > Soil >...
CGCGGGCGCGCATCCGACGCTGGTGATTTGTCATGGCTTGCCGGGCAATGAGAAGAACTTGGATTTGGCGCAGGCCGTGCGGCGCGCAGGATGGAACGCGGTGACGTTCAATTATCGCGGGTCGTGGGGAAGTCCAGGGTCGTTTCGATTTGCGCAGAATTTGGAAGATGCGGATGCGGTGCTGGCGTATTTGCGGGATCCGGCGAACGCGGCCGCGCTTCAGGTGGATGCGAAGCGGATCGCGATTGCGGGTCACAGCATGGGCGGATGGGTGGTGGCGCACACGGCGTCGCACGATCGTGGATTGATCGGGGCTGTGCTGATATCAGCTGCGGATATGGGGCAGATGGGCACCATGCCGATGGATAAATTGACGGCGGCGATGGCGGACGACATGGAGTCGCTCGCCGGCGTGACGGCAGAATCCATGGCGCGCGAAGTTCAGGAGCGGTCGAAAGAATTTGTGTGGGACCGGACGGCGGCGGGATTAGCTTTGTTGCCGCTGCTAGTGATCAGCTCCGACGACGGGCTCGCACCCGCGACGGACGCGCTGGTGAAATCGATTGAGGCAGCCGGCGGGAAGAAAGTCACGGCGATCCATATGGAGACGGATCATAGTTATTCGGATCATCGGATCGCGTTGGAGAGCGCTGTGATCGGGTGGTTGGATAAATTGCGCTGACTTTGGGACGTGGCGCACGCACTCCTGCGTGCCGTGTTCGCACTTTTGCGAACACTAAACCAGGAAAAAACTTCATTTAAGGCGTTCACACGAGTGTGAACGCGGCACGCAGGAGTGCGTGCGCCACGGTGCTACACCAGTTTGTTTTTCTTCAAAGGCAGCTCGCGGATTCGTTTGCCGGTGGCGGCGAAGATTGCGTTGCAGATGGCGGGGGCCATCGGGGGAACTCCGGGTTCGCCGACGCCGGCCGGCGTTTCGTTGCTCGCGACGAAGTGCACGTGCGTTTTGAGTGGAGCTTCGTTGATTCGAGCGACCGGATAGTTGTGGAAATTCGACTGTTGGATTTTTCCGTCCTGCGCCGTGATTTCTCCCATCATTGCGATGCTGGCGCCGAATACAGACGCGCCTTCAAATTGGGCGCGGGCGCGATCGGGATTGATGATTTTGCCGGCGTCCACCGCGATATCCACGCGCGGGATGCGGAGCTGGCCCTTCGCGTTCACTTCCACTTCGACCACTGCGGCGACGTAGGTGTTGAAGGACCATTGCGTGGCGATGCCGTAGCCGTGGCCGGGCGTGGACTTTTTGTTGGCCCATCCGGATTTATCGGCGGCGAGTTGAACCACGTTGCGCCAGCGACCGGTGTCGAGCGGGAATTTGTCGAGCTTGTCCGAAGGTCCGGCCAGATGCGGGCCGTCTTCCTTCATGTTCATCTTGCGCGGTTCGCCCATCAGATCGAGCAGGAATTCCACGCGATCGCGATTCGCCGCGGCGGCGAGTTCGTCGGTGAATGACTGGACGGCGAACGCGTGATAGATGTTCGAGACGGAGCGTAGCCAGCCGATGCGGACGTGATTCTTAACCGGTCCGTTTTCGGCGCGATGATTCGCGATGGTGTAGGGGACGTTGACCCAGCCCATTTCCATTTCGAATCCGGCGGCGTAATCGGCGTTGGGCGCGAACATATTGCCGATGCTAGGAAACACACTGCGCTGCAGCCAGGCGGTGGGACGGCCTTTTTCGTCGGTGACGGCTTTCATGTACATGCCGGCGACGCTGTGATAGTAATCGAAGTGAAGATCGTCCTCGCGGCTCCAGGCCACTTTGACGGGCTTGCCGATTTTCTTCGAAAGCAACGCGGCTTCAGCGACGTAATCCGGTTTGGATTTGCGGCCGAATCCTCCGCCGAGCAGTGTGACGTGACAGGTGACGTCTTCTTTCTTCAGACCAAGCGTTTTGGAGACGATATCCTGCGCGGCTTGCGGATCCTGCACGGCGGCGTGCGCGACGACCTTGCCGTCTTTGAATTCGGCGACTGCGGCCGGTGGTTCCATGGGCGCGTGGGCGAGCAGCGGAACGTAGTACGCGGCCTCGTGGATCTTTTGATTCCTGGATGCGGCGCGAGCGAATTCGGCATCCACGTCGCCGGTGTTGCGAATCGGTTTGCACGGCTTGCTCGCGGTATCGAGCAACTGTTTCTTGTAGGCTTCCGATTCATACGAAGCATTGGCGCCGAGATCCCATTCGATCTTCAGCTTTTTGCGGGCCTGCATCGCGGTCCAGGTATTGTCGGCGATGACGGCCACGCCGCCGAGCGGTTGAAATCCGTAGGGGAGCGTGAGTCCGTCGAGTGTGAGCACATCTGAGACGCCGCGCACTTTGCGGGCTTCGCTGTCATTGACGGAAACGAGTTTTCCGCCGAATACGGGCGGACGTTCGATGGATGCGTAGACCATGCCGGGCATTTTGGCGTCGATTCCGAATTTTCCGCGGCCCGTGCAGAGGGCGTCGAGATCGATGATCGGCATTTCTTTGCCGACGTACCGGTACTCGGACGGTTCCTTAAACTTGAGCTCTTCTTTTTTCGGAGGAAGCTGTTTGATTCCGGCGGCGACGAGTTCGCCGAATTGCGCTTTACGGCCGGAAGGTGTGTGGACGACCTCGTGAAATTTGACATGGCACTCAGACGCGGGAACGTTCCACTTGAGCGCTGCCGAATTTTCGAGCATCATGCGCGCGGTGGCGCCAGCTTCGCGGAACGCATCGTGAAAATTGGTGATGGAGCAGGAGCCGTCGGTATTTTGATCGCCGTATTTGGAGTCACCGATGGCTTGTTCGACGCGGACGCGCTTCCAATCGGCGTCCAACTCGTCGGCGGCGATCATGGGCAGAACGCTGCGAATACCGGTTCCCATTTCCGAGCGATGCGCGATGATCACCACGGTTCCGTTTGGTTCGATTCCCAGATAAACGCTGGGATGGAACGGGGCGTTGTCGACGTCGGCGGCTTGGAGCGCGCGATCGAGAACGGGCACGCCGATGATGAGAGCCCCGGCGGAGACGAAACGCTCCAGGAATCCACGGCGGCTGACGATGTTGATGGTGTTCATGCCTTCACCCCCGCAGCTTCTTTGATTGCCGCGCGGATTCGTTGATACGTTCCGCAGCGGCAGATGTTGCCTTGCATGATCTGATCAATGTCCTGGTCGGTGGGCTTGGGTTTGTCCTTGAGCAGCGCCACGGCCTGCATGATCTGTCCGCTCTGGCAGTAGCCGCATTGCGGCACGTTGTTGTGTTTCCAGGCTTGTTGGACGGGATGATCACCGTGCGCGGCCAATCCTTCGATGGTGGTGATGCTTTTGCCGGCGGCGTCTTTCATCGGCGTGGAACAGCTTCGTACTGCGGCGCCGTCGAGATGGACGGTGCAAGCGCCGCAGAGTCCCATGCCGCAGCCATATTTGGTGCCGGTCATTTCAAGGACATCGCGCAGGAACCACAGCAGCGGCATGTCCGGATCGCCGTCGAATTGACGGGCGGATCCGTTGACTTTGAGTTGAATCATTTTCGATCTCCCGGTTTGAACAAACTGACGGGCGCTGGCGTGGCGCCAATTCTTAGGCTACAACGGATGGGGCGGGGCTGGGGACTTGGGGCTGGGGTGGGGGCTGGGATTCGGGGCTGGGCTACTTGAGGAGTTGGCTGTGCGGGGCGCGGCGGGCTAGGGAACGGTCGAATGTTACTAGCGTGGCGTTGTGTTCGGCGGCGAAGGCGGCGAGATAGGCGTCGGCCCAGAGTTTGGGGGCGGCATGGGTGCGGGATGTCAATTCGCGGAATGTGCGTTCCAGAGACGGCAGTTCTTGGAGGAATTCTACGCGTTCGTCTGACGCTATTACATCGTAGGCGGCCCAGGCTCGTTTCATGGTGAGCGGCGCCCCTTCCATTGCTGCGGCGGTGGTAAGGAGTCGAAGAAGTCCCATTTGGGTTAGGCGACAAAACCCGATTGGCCCCGGTTCCTGCTTCCACCAATCGAATGCAGGGACTTGATGGACGTGATTAACGGTCAACGCCATCCACACATTCACATCAGGGAAAACCAAGCTCATAAATTTCTTCGTTGGTGAGAGAGAAGGGTTTCTTTAGTCGATTGGCCAGCACGGGGCGATCAAGCTTCAGACGCCCTTTCTTGGGAGCCGGGGCCGCAACGGTTTGCTCGATGGCCGTCAGGATCAGCGAGCGGGCGGAGCATCCGCGCTTGGCGGCCTCTTCGCGTAGTTTGCGGTGCAGAGGGCGAGGGATGTCGATGCTGGTTCGGACGGTGTGGGGCTTCACTATCGCTATTTTGGCAGGGGTGACTTAAATAAGTCAAAAAGCGGGATTGGGGTCTGTGGCTTAGGGATTCGGTTAGTCTAGCCGTTTGCGGAAGCGCAGGGCGCTTAGGGAGAGGATCACTACGCCGAAGATCGCGAGGGCGACCATCTGGGGCCAGAGGACCGAGACGCCGGTTCCTTTTAGGAACAGGCCTCGGACGATTTCGATGAAGTAGCGGAGGGGATCGAGCAGCGTGAGGTATTGGATGGGCTGCGGCATGTTGCGGATGGGGAAGGCGAATCCGCTGAGCAGGAAGAATGGTTGGAAGAAGAGGAAGGTGGTCATCATCGCTTGTTGCTGGGTGCGCGAGATGGTGGAGATGAAGAGGCCTGCGCCTAGGGTGGTCATCAAGAAGAGGATCGCGCAGGCGAAAAGTAGCAGGATGCTGCCGCGGAACGGAACGTGGAATAACAGGAGCGATACGCAAATGACGAGCGCTGTGTCCACCAGTCCAACGAGCGCGAATGGCAACGTTTTGCCGAGCATCAGTTCGATGGGGCGGATGGGCGTGACCATTAATTGCTCCATGGTTCCGATTTCTTTTTCGCGCACGATGGCCATGGCGGTTAGCATCAGGGTGATTTGCATGATGATGTTCACCACGATGCCGGGGACGAAATAGTTGCGGCTTAGCAGATCGGGGTTGAACCAGGCGCGGCTTTGTAGATTCAGTTGCGGGACGCCTGGATGGACGGGAGCCGGTGCCATCCGAGCGATGAGGCGGCTTCGATTTTGCGACTGCATGGCTTGCGTCGCGAAATCCGCGACGATGGTTGAGGCGTAGCCGGAGACGATGGACGCGGTGTTGGAGTTGGTTCCGTTGATGAGGATTTGCACGGCGGTGGAGCGCCCGCGCGTGAGATCGCGTTCGAATCCGGGGAGAACACGCACCACCATATCCACTTTGTTGGCATCGAGCAGCGCTTGGACCTCGCGATCGTTTGCGGGCGTATCGCGAATTTCGAATCGGCCGGAGCCTTCGAATGCGGCGAGCAGTTCACGGCTTTGGGGCGTGCGGTCCTGATCCATCCAGGCCATGGTGCTGTGCGTTACGTCGAGATTGACGGCGAATCCGAAGACCAGCAATTGAATGATGGGCGGCAGAAAGAGCATGGTGCGCATGCGCGGCTCGCGAAAGGTCTGGCGGAACTCTTTACGGATGATTTCGATGAGGCGTTCGCGCATGAATCACGCTACCTTTTGGCGCATCTTACGCGATGCGAAGAAGAACACGATAGCCGCGTAAGCGAAGAGCATGGTCACTTCGCCCCACAGGATCCGGATGCCGACGCCTTTTAAGAAGATGCCGTTCAGGATGGTGACAAAATAGCGCGCGGGCACGATGGCGCTGACCACCTGAATTACTTTGGGCATGTTCTGGATGGAGTAAATGAATCCGGAGAGCAGGTATCCGGGCAGGAATGAGCTGAGCATGCCCATTTGAAACGCGAGCAACTGTGTGCGCGCGGTGGCGGAGATGAAAATTCCCCAGCTCAGCGCTCCGAACAGAAAAAGGCAACTGGTGAAAAAGAGAAACCAGACGCTGCCGCGGAATGGGATCTGGAAAATGAAAACGCCCACGATCACGCAGATCAGCATGTCTGTGACGCCGAGAGCGAAATAGGCGAGGAGTTTGCCGAGCACCAGTTCGCGCGGGCGCACAGGCGTAGAGAGAAGCTGCTCCATGGTCCCGTTTTCCCATTCGCGTGCGATGGTGAGCGAGCTGAGCATCGATGCAATGATCATCATGGTGACGGCGATCAATCCGGGGACGATGAAGTTCTTGGATTTGAGATCGCTGTTGTACCAGACGCGGATTCGCGGGTCCACGGGAACGCGCAGGGCTTGTCCGCCTTTGCGGATTTGCGCGTCCGACCGCAATTGCGCGGCGTAGCTTTGGACAACGGCCTGTGCGTAGCCAAGCGCGATGGATGCGGTGTTGGAATCGCTGCCATCGATGACAAGTTGAACGCCGGCTTCCTGGCCGGCGAGAAGATGACGAGCGTAATCGCGCGGGATGGTGAGGCTGAGCAGGATGGCGCTTTTGTCGATGGCTCGATCCACGGGCTTGTAATCGTGGACTACGCCGAGAATCTGGAAATAAGTGGATCCGCGAAACTGGTCGATCAGCTCGCGGCTTTGGGGAGTGCGATCCTGATCGTAGATATAGGTGGGGATGCGATCGACATCCAGAGTCAGAGCGTAACCGAAGAGCAGCAACATAACCAGCGGCAAAGCCAGCGCGAGCGATAGGCTGCGGACGTCGCGCAGGATGTGCAGCAGTTCTTTCTTGGCGACTGTTTTGAGGCGGCGGAAGCTCATGCGGCCTTCTTCTCTTCCCGCTCGATCATAGCGACGAAGACGTCTTCCATGGTGGGGTCGATTGGCTCAAGAATCGTTACGGCGATTCGGGCGTCCTCTAGAGCGGCGCGGATTCCGGGAATCGCGCTTGCGGCATCCGGTACCGTGACGTGCAGACCGCCTCCGAAAACGGCGACGTCGGACACACCCGGCAACTTTTCCAGCGCCTGCATGCTTCCTAAAAGGTCGGACGATTGCAGGCGGAGCAGCGCGTGGCCTTCGAGCGAGCGCTTCAACTCGCCCGGACTTCCCAGGGCGATGATTTTGCCGCGATACATCAGCGCCAGGCGGTGGCAGTATTCCGCCTCATCCATATAATGGGTGCTGACAAAGATCGTGTGTCCGGCGGCGGAAAGCTGGTAGATCAGATCCCAAAATGTCCGGCGAGCAATGGGATCGACGCCAGAAGTCGGCTCGTCGAGGAAAAGCACGGGCGGCTCGTGCAGGATCGCGCACCCGAGCGCGAGACGCTGCTTCCAGCCGCCCGAGAGAAGAGCGGTGAGGCTGGATCGGCGTTCTTCGATCCCGGCCATTTTCAGCACATAGGCTTTGCGCTCGGCGCGGCGGGCTTGCGGAACGCCGTAGATGCCGCTGAAGAAATCGATGTTCTCTTCCACAGTGAGGTCGTCGTAGAGAGAGAATTTCTGCGACATGTACCCGATGTGATGCTTGATGGTTTCCGATTGGGTCATGACGTCGAGTCCGCCGACCGTGGCGGAGCCGGAGGTTGGCAGAAGCAATCCGCAGAGCATGCGGATGGTGGTGGATTTTCCGGCGCCGTTAGGTCCGAGGAAGCCGAAGATTTCGCCGCGCCGGACGTCGAGCGTGACGTGGTCGACGGCGAGGAAGTCGCCGAAGCGTTTGACGAGGTCGCGGGTTTGGACGGCGTTGTCAGGCATGGGGAACCTGCGGGTCCGGGGGGACCCGCGCGGACCTGGGGGTCCGCCCTACGGTCGCCTCGGATTTGCGGACCAGGCCGATGAAGACGTCTTCTAAAGACGGGATGATCGGGCGGAATTCGGTTGCGTGAACGGCGTCTCTGAGGCGATCGACCGGAGCATCGGGTTCCAGAAACAGGTGCAACGCGGCGCCGGCCGGTTCGACACTCAGAACGCCCGGTTGCGCCGCGAGAAATTCGCGAGCATTGCGTGGGTCCGGCGCTTGCACCTCGTAGCAAATCTCGGCGAGCGATCGTTTGAGGTCGGTGGGAGAAGCGCACTGAATCATCCGGCCTTGGTTCATCAAGCCGACACGATTGCAACGTTCGGCTTCGTCGAGGTAAGCAGTAGTGACGAAGACCGTCAGGCCGTCACGCACCAGTTGATAGAGGATTGCCCAAAAATCGCGGCGGGAAACCGGGTCGACGCCGTTGGTGGGTTCGTCGAGGAACAAGACTTGGGGACGATGCAGCAGTGTACAGATCAGGGCCAGCTTCTGCTTCATGCCTCCGGAAAGATTCGCGGCTGCGCGCTCGCGGAAGCGCTCCATGCGCGTCATCCGAAGGAGATCGGGCAGCATTCGGGCGCGTTCGGTGTTCGAGATGCCGAACAGGTCGGCGTAGAAGTTCATGTTCTCGTCGACGGTGAGATCGCCGTACAGGCCGAAGCGCTGGGCCATGTAACCGATCTGATCCTTCACCGCTTCGGTTTCGCGCGCGACGTTGTGGCCGGCCACCCAGGCTTCGCCTTCGGTGGGGTCCATGAGTCCGCACAACAGGCGGGTTGTGGTGGTTTTGCCTGCGCCGTCGGGACCCACCAGACCGAAGATCTCGCCTTTCGCCACTTCGAGGTTGAGGTGATCGACGGCGGTGAGGCCGGCGAAGCGGCGCGTGAGTCCCACTGCGCGGATGATGGCTTCCGCGGTCAATTGAGTACGATCTCCGCGTCTACCGGCATGTTCGATTTCAGTTCGTGTTTCGGATTGTCGACGTCGATTTTGATCCGATAGACAAGTTTTACGCGCTCTTCCTTCGTTTGGATTTGTTTGGGCGTGAACTCGGCTTCCGATGCGATGAAAGACACGCGTCCGGTGTAGGTGCGTCCCGGATAGGAATCAATTGTGAGCTTGGCTGCAGCGCCGAGTTTCACTTTGCCGAGATCGGTTTCATTGACGTAGGCGCGGAGCCAGGGATGATCGAGGTCGCCAATGGTGACCACTGTGGTTCCCGCCGCGAGCACTTCCCCGACTTCAGCGGATTTCACGAGCACCACGCCGTCGATCGGAGAAAACACGGATGTATCGTTGATCTGCGATTGGGTGATATCGACCTGCGAGCGGGCGCGATTCACATCGGCAATGTGAGCTTGTACGTCCTGCTCGCGGCGCTTCAGCTCAAGTTGGTTGGCTTCACTGACGCCGAGCGCGGCTTGCGCGGTGGCCACCTGGGCGCGCGCGGCTTCAATGTCTTCCTTGCGCGGGCCTTCCACAACCAGAGCCAGATGTTCTTCCGCTTGACGCAGCGCGGCGCTGGTACTGTCGTTACGCGCGCGGAACTGATCGTATTGGGCTTTCGAAATGTCGTCGTTTTTGAAAAGCTCCTGGCCGCGCTCCCAATCGAGCTTGGCTCGTTCGAATTGCGCGCGCGCATCCGAGACGGCGGACCGCGCCTGCTGAATTTCCTGAGGGCGTGATCCGGCGAGCAGGGCATCCAGGCGAGCTTGCGCTTCGCGGACTTGCGCTTTTTTTAGCGCGATATCGCTATCGAGGGTGGCGCGCTGCCAATGTACCAGCGTTTGGGTCTGTTGGAATTGGGCCTGCGCGGATTCGAGACTCGCCTGATCGCGGCTGCGCTGCGAATCGATTTGATCGCGATCGATGCGGGCGATCAGCATTCCCTTATGAACGGCAGCGCCTTCGTCGACGGTCCGTTCGATGAGCTTTCCGGGAACTTTGAACGAAATGTCCACTTGCGTAAGCTCGATATTGCCTGAGACGACCAGGCGGCCGTCCTGATTGTGCCGGAGCCATCCGGACCAGACCACTCCCGCGGCTGCGGCCAGCGCGATCACCAAGAGGATTGGAATAATAATTTTTCGTTTCATGGTTGCCTTTAAGGGAGCATGCCGCGGATGTTGCCGGTGGCAGTGCCGAGGTCGATGCGCGCGACATTGTAGTTGTAGAGCGCGTTGATCCGGTTATCGCGGGCGCGCTGCAGGCGAGTTTGCGCGTCCGTCACTTCGACGCTGTTGCTGACGCCGGCTTTGTATCGCCTTTGCGCCTGTGCCAGTTCATTTTCGGATAGCTTCAGACCTTCGTCCGCGGCCTTGACCTCCGCGTCGGCGGAGCGCAGGCTTTGGAGAGCCAGACGGACGTCAAGTTCGATTTGATCGCGCAAGTCTTCGGTGCGGATCTGCTCTTGTCGATATTGGGAGGCGCTTTGGGCGCGGCGAGCGTCGCGGCGTCCGCCATCGAAAATGGGAATCCGGAGCGATGCGCCGTAGGTGCGAGTGGGGACGGAATCGTTGAGGGTGGATCCGCTCGATCCGTAATCGCCAAAGGCCGCGACCGAGGGCAGACGCTCGTATTTCACGGCGCTATAGCTGAGCTTGGCGCTGCGCTCACGGTTTGTCTGCGCTTTTAACTCCGCTCGATTTTCGCGCGCCGACACCAACGCTTGTGCGGGGTCGAGATTTTCGACCGGGACGTAGGCGAGCGTGCCGGTGAGTTCCACCGGGCGGTCGAGCTTCAAGCCGATTACTTTCAGAAGTTCGAGATGCGACCGCTCCACGCCATTTTGCGCTACTACCAGTTGTTGGCGGTCATTCGCTAGCTGAACTTCAGCGCGTGTTACTTCGATTCCGGTCCCGGTGCCGGCGTTTTTTAGTGATTGGGACAATTTGAGCAAGGCTTCCGATAGCTCGACGTTGGCGCGTGCGGTTTCAAGCGCGGCTTGCGAGCGCAATCCGGTGAGATAAGCGCGGGCTACCTGATCGGTGACTTGATCGCGCGTGCCTTGGTTATCCGCTTTGACCGCTTCGATCGCGACTTTCGCCGCTTGATAATTACGGATGCTGCTGAAATCGAAGACGCTTTGCGTTACACTGGCGCGGGCGTCGAAAACGTCGTAGGGTCCAACGAAAGTTGGGATGGTGAATCCGAGAATCGGAATGCTCGGGAAACGGAGTCCGAAGGCTTTCAAATTGCGGGTTTGGCTTTCTTCGGAAATGGCGCCGTCGATGTTGGGAAGCAGCGCCGCGCGAGCCTCGTCTGAGCGCGCCTCGGCTTGGCGAATGGATTCGACCGCCAGTTTCACGCGCGTGTTCCCGTCGGGGGCGAGCGCGAGATCCACGGCTTGCTTCAAGCTGAGCTGCAGCACCGGCGGCTGCGCGAACAGTGATGCGCTAATAAGCGCGAGCGAAGCAATTCTAATGAACTGCATGCTCTACCTCCACAGGCGCCGGCGCTTGCAGTCCGGCGAGTAAGAAGGATTCCAGGCGACGCAGGATGCCTTCCACGTCGGAAGCATCGCAAAGTCCGCCGGACAGAACTTGGAGTACTTTGGCGCCGCCGATGGTGTGCGCGACGGCGCCCATCATGAATTGCATCCGCCAGAGCAGTTCGGTTTGCGAGAGATGGGGCAGAGCACGCTCCAGCGCCGGGAAGAATCTGGCCAGAACATGCGCCATATGTTTCTGGAACACCTTTTCGGTCAGCTCGCTCGATTCCGTGAAAATGCGGCTCATCATCGGTGCGAACTCTTTGGCCGGACCTGAGAGCATCTCGAAAATGGGCCGTAGCATGGCGTCCAGAAGTTGATTCAGCGGGATTGCCGTGCCAGCTTCGGCTTCGAATTGATCGAGCATCGCCAATCGCCGTTGGTTAATGGGATCGAGCCGGCGCGCGATCACGGCGTGCATGAGAGCTTCTTTCGATTGGAAATGGTAGTTCACGGCAGCCAGATTGACCCCAGCTTCCGCAGTGATGGTCCGGAGAGAGGTGGCTTCGATTCCGTGGTGGGCGAAGAGACGCTCGGCGGTATCGAGGATACGCGTCTTTGTGTTCATAGGACGTAAATCATACGTTCGTTTTAATTATACGTATGAAACAAATCCTGTCAAGGTTCATTCGTAACGTGCTATCTTTCAGTGATATGAAGCGCTGTCTCGGATTTTTGGCTTTCGGCATCGCGTTGGCGCAACAGCCTGCGGGGAAGAAGGTGTACATTTCCGTTGACCTCGAAGGGATCAGCGGAGTGTCGAGCGAAACGATGGTCTCGGCGGGCGGATCGGAGTACGATCGCGGCCGAAAATTAATGGCCGAGGATACGAATGCGGCGATTCGAGGTGCGCTGGCCGGAGGCGCACGAGAGATTGTGGTGAATGACTCGCACGGGTCGCACGCAAACTTGCGAATCGAGGATCTTGCGCCCGGTGCGCGGCTGATTACGAACACTTTCAAGCGGTACGGCATGATGGAGGGCCTGGATTCGAGCTTCGACGCGGTTCTCTTTATCGGCTATCACGCAAAGGCAGGAAGTACTCGCGGGTTTTTCGCGCATACGGGCGATTCCAACGTTCGAGATTTGGAAATCGACGGACGGTCGGTGGGCGAGAGCGGGATGAACGCGATGCTTGCCGCGTGGTATGGGGTCCCCGTCGCGCTCATTACGGGCGATGACGTCGCGGTGGAGCAGTACAAAGAGCAAGCGCCGAATGTGCGTGGCGTGGTGGTGAAGCGGGCAATCAACACGCGCGCAGGGGAGCTGTATCCGCTGGACGCGGTGCATCGCGAGATCGAGCAGGCGGCGCAGGCTGCGGTGGCGGGGGCGCATAGAGCGGAACCGCAGCATCCGGCTTCGATTCGAGTAAAAATTCGATTTCGCGATATTCTGACGCCGGAATTGGCGGAGATGCTACCGGGGATGGAGCGGCCGGAGCCGGATACGATCGCGTACACGACGGATTCGGCGCCGCGGGCCTATAACTTGATCCGGTTTTTGTATCGATGGATTAATCCGCCGCCGCCGAGGGCGGGGTATGACTATTAGCTATTAGCGATGACGCAGTTTGAGATATGATCCGCGATACACCTGTCGATTGAAGTCGGCTCATATTGACGCAACGGGGAATCTGCTAACAGCCCGTGGCTGAGCTTTGCGTGGCTGGAAAAATGGTGACGGACACGAAATTCCGCGACCCGAGTTCTCGATTTATCAGTACTTTCTCGCCGCGCGGAAATTCGAGTCGGTCACCACTTTTCCGAAGCGAGCCATTTCCACGTCAACTATTCAGCGGCGCACTTGGCAACGATGAGCGTGATATCGTCTTGCTGTTCGGGGGGGCTGAATTGGCGGACTTCGTCGACGATCGAGTTGAGGAGATCTTTCGAGTGGCGATGGCGATGGCGGCGGATTGCTTCCACCAGGCGCTTTTCGCCGAATTCTTCGTCGCTTTCATTGAATGCTTCGGTGACGCCGTCGGTGTAGAGCACCAGCGTGTCGGCGAGGCGGAACTCGTCTTCGCCGAGCGAGCAGTCCCATTCTTCGAACAATCCGAGCACTGTGCAGGTGGAACCCAGCCGGACGCATGTATCGTCGGCGCGCAAAAGGAGAGCCGGAAGATG
>Ga0209060_10003446_pt1 | contig 13246 bp, 19 predicted proteins | sample Coa_R1_8_FD_187155 | JGI IMG/M metagenome (GOLD analysis project Ga0209060, IMG submission 187155) | Surface soil microbial communities from Centralia Pennsylvania, which are recovering from an underground coalmine fire - Coalmine... | ecosystem: Environmental > Terrestrial > Soil >...
GGGCCGCCGACCATGCCGAGAAGGCGGGAATCATCCTCGCCGACACCAAGTTCGAATTCGGACGGACCGATGAGGGGATCATCCTCATCGACGAAGCGCTAACCCCCGACAGCTCCCGGTTTTGGAAGCGTGAAACCTGGAAGCCGGGCGGCCCTCAGCCCAGCTACGACAAGCAGTTCGTGCGCGACTTCCTGGAAACCCTGGACTGGAACAAGCAGCCACCGGGGCCAAAGCTCCCGCCCGATGTGGTGGCCGGTACCCGTGCCCGATACGTAGAAGCCTACGAGCGGATCGTCGGAGAACCATTCGTCGCAACAAACAACTGACAACTTTCAACCGGCTTGTTCCTCCTCTACAACCTCCTGCTCTCGATCACGCTGCCGATCTGGTTTCCGGTAGTGTGGCTTCGCGCCAAGCAGCGGGCCATCCAGCCGAACTGGAACGAGCGGTGGGGCAACTTTCCATTCGCCCACGAGAAGGGGAAGCGGCGAATTTGGATTCACGCCGTCAGCGTCGGCGAGGTGCTCGCGGTGGCGCCCGTCCTACGGGAGTTACGCTCACAGATCCCCCAGCATGAGATCGTTCTGAGCGTTACGACGAGCAGCGGTCATACCACCGCTGAAGGCGAGAACGAAAAGAGCCCCGGGCTCTACGACCACCTCGTCTACTTTCCGTTCGACGTCGCCAGGTGCATGCTCGCCGCCATGCAGCGCGTCCAGCCGGACGTGGTCGCCGTCATGGAGACCGAGCTATGGATGAGTCTCTTTTGGGCGGCGAAGGTATTCGACGCGAAGACTTTGCTGATAAACGGACGGATCTCCGACCGCAGCTACCCTCGCGCCCGCCTCATCCGCTTTTGGTACAAGGCGATGTTCAAGGAGCTCGACCGGTGCCTCATGCAGACCGAAACCGATGCGCAGCGGATCCTGTCGCTCGGCGCCCGGACCGCGGAGGTGTTCGGTAATTGTAAGTTCGACCAGGCCTCACCCGACGAGCCTCCCGACAAGGCAGCGGTTCGCGAGGAGTTCGGACTCCCGGCCGCGAAGCCCGTCGTAGTCATCGGTTCGACCCGGGGCGAAGCAGAAGAGCGGCTCGTCCTCGGAGCGATCGCCGACGTTCACGCGTGGAAGTTCTCGCAGCTCTTTATCGTCCACGCTCCCCGGCACTTGGAGCGCGTGCCGGACCTGCAACGCATCGCCAGGGAGCAACTGGGCCTCGAGCCTGGTCTGTGGTCCAGGCGGGACACCGGACGGTACGTGATACTCGACACCTATGGCGACCTTGCCCGCTCCTACGCCGCCGCCGACGTGGTGATTGTGGGCGGCGGCTTTGAAGACCTCGGTGGTCAGAACCTCATCCAGCCGCTTGCGCTGGGAAAGCCGGTTATCCACGGGCCCCATATGCAGAACTTCCGCGCCGCCGCCGAGGCGGCAGCCGAGGTGGGCGCGACCGTCGTCGCTGCAACTTCCGCCGAACTCACCAAGGAGCTGGACGGACTTCTCGCCGACACCGATCGTCGTGTGGCCATGCGGGAAGCGGCGACGGGTTTGGTCCGCCAACATCTTGGCGCCGGGAAGCGGTACGCCGAAGCCATCGCCGAGGCCGCGAGGTCGGCTTCTAAGTAAGTAACCTAGCGCGGGATGTTCAAACGGCTCATGGAGCGCTTCGACCGAATGCTCGGGCGAGGCGTTATCGACGACGAGCTGTACGAGGAGTTAGAGGAAGCGCTTCTCCAGTCCGACACCAACATCACGACCACGACCGAAATCCTCGCCGAGCTGCGGAAGGCGGTACGGGACGAAAAGATCACCCAGCCTGACGCGATGAAGGCTCGCCTGAAACGCGCGATCGTCGACCGCCTCGGGCAGACCGACGAGACCCCGCTGGCCACCGGCGATCCATCGCCCACCGTGTACGTGTTCGTGGGCGTGAACGGGGTGGGGAAGACCACCACCATCGCCAAGCTCGCGGAGCAGCTCAAGAAGCAGGGAAAGACGGTGCTCATGGCCGCCGGCGACACATTCCGCGCCGCCGCCATCGAGCAGCTCGAGCATTGGGCCGAGCGGGTCGGCGCCGAGATCGTGCGAACCAAACCCGGAGCGGACAGCGCTTCGGTGATCTTCGACGCCATAGCAGCCGCGCGCGCGCGCGGGATCGACTTCGTTCTAGCCGACACCGCCGGGCGCCAGCATAGCAAGTCGATGCTCATGGCCGAGCTCCAGAAGGTGCTTGCGGTGGTCGAGAAAGGTCTGGGCAGAAAAGCGGACGAGGTGCTTCTCGTTCTCGATGCCAACACCGGCCAAAACGCCATCCGCCAGGCGGAGGAGTTCACGCGGGCGGCCGGCGTTACCGGTCTCGTCCTCACCAAAATCGACGGGACCGCCCGCGGCGGCGCCCTCATCGGGGTTTATGAACGGTTTCACATCCCGGTGAAGCTCGTCGGAACGGGCGAGAAGGCCTCGGATCTGAAGCAGTTCAAGCCGGCCGAATTCGCGGAAGCCTTGTTTGATTAGGGTTTCCCGGCTGGAGCGCGCCGGGACGAACCATCCGGCGCCTACGATGTAGGGGTTCGAGGACCGTCGTGCAGGATCCGAAGGCTTAGAATCCACCCGAACGCCAAGCACGCGGCGCAGCCGAGAAACGGCGAGTAACGCCCGAACGCAGGCCCGAGTCCGAGATGGACGCCGACGCTCGGAAGCTTCTGGTACGCGAGGCCGCCGAGCGGAGCGCCGATGATTGCGCCAAGACCCTGGGCGGTCATAACCGCGCCGATGTTGGCTCCGCGCCGGGTCGGGTCGATGTCGCTCACGCTCGCCATCCAAGCCGGAATCGTCAACAGGAACCCGATTCCAACCGGTATCGCCCCGACCGCTAAGACCCAAGGCTTCTGCAGCTGCGTCGTGATCGCGCCGAGCCCGATCAACGACATGCCGATCGTGCATAGCCCCATTCCGATATGAACGGACCGGGCACGCCCAACTTGCTCGCCGATTCGCGTCATCACGCCGTTGAGGCACGCCATGAGTAGCACCGCCGGCAGAACGAGACCTCCGAACGCCGACTCGCTCATGTTGAATTGGTCGTAGGCGAAGAGCTTCACGATCGCCATCGGCAAGCCGATGCCGATGAAGGTTGCCGCGGCCAGGAGTAGGTACGTCGGAATCGTTCGCAACGACCGGACGAGATCGGCGAGCCCGCCTTCACTCGGAGCGGCTTCAGTGCTGACGCTTCGGCTGGGAATGAAGAAGTGGACGGTCAAGGCCACGCAGGCAAACAAGCCGCAAGCGAGGATCATGCTGGCGGCACGGGTGCCGGTCAGGTCGTTGATCGCGCCGCCGAGCGGCAGGGCGAACGCAATCCCCACCAGATAACAAAGGTTGAGCGCGCTCATCGCGCGTTGGCGGTTCACGTCGTTGACCGTCTCCCCCACGAATGCATAGGCCGCCGGCCAAAGCATGGCGGCGCCGAGCCCGTCTAGCCCGCGCAAGGCGAGGAACGCCGCGACCTCGCCGAAGGTGCCGCCGGTACGGGGCACGAACAACGTGAGCAGGGAAGTGACGACGCTGATGCTCGGCCCGACCGTCATCAGCAACTTCGGCCCGTACCGGTCGGCACGGTGCCCCATCGGTCCCTTAAATATCGCCTCGCTGAGTAGGAAGGCGACGAAGACGAGGCCGATAAGACCTTCGCCGAAGCTCCGGTCGTACTTCAAGTAGACCGGCATCGTCGAGATGTTGAGGACGCCGTAGGCGAGCTCGGCCAGGAAGGCTACGAGAATGAGTCGGAGAACGGGGCCTTGGCGGTAGAGGGGGGTGGCCTTGGGTATCACGCCTTCGCCAGCGGGCGGCATGTCCGGTGCCACGGTCGCCATGTCAGTCTTCGTACGGTCCCGCCAAGCGGGATGTTCGATCCCGGAGCGCCTGAGCGCCCCGGGGAGCGATGCGGTAGCTTACCGCTTGACGAACTGGAAGCCGCGTCTCGCCTTCTTGCGTCCGTACTTCTTGCGCTCTTTGACGCGCGGGTCTCGGGTCAAGAAGCCGCCCGCGCGAAGCTCCTTTCGGAGTTCCTCGTTTACTTCCAAAAGGGCTCGGGCGATGCCCAGCTTGACCGCGCCGGCCTGGCCGGTGAGGCCGCCGCCCCTGCAGTAGGCCTTTACGTCGTACGAGCCATCCAGATGGAGGTCTACGAGCGGGCTCTTGAGAAGTATTTCGAGCACCGGGCGACCTAGATACTCCTTGAAGTCGCGGCCGTTGATGGTGATCTTGCCCTCGCCGGGGGTCACCCAGACGCGCGCGATCGCGCTCTTGCGGCGGCCGGTGCCGTAGTTCTGTTGCGTTGCCATTACTTGGTTTTCCTCACGTCGAGGGGAGTAGGATTTTGCGCCTCGTGCGGGTGCTCGGAGCCCGCGTACACCTTGAGCTTCTTGATGATTTGGTTGCCGAGCTTGGTCTTTGGAGTCATTCCCCAGACCGCGCGCTCGATCGTCTTGACGGGATCGTCCGCGAGCATCTTGCCGCGCGAGACGTTTTTGAGGCCGTCCGGCCACCCGCTGTGCCAGTAGACGATCTCGTCGGCCTTGTTGCCGGTGAGCACCGCCTGAGCTGCATTGATCACGATGACGAAATCGCCGCAATCCGCGTTGTAGGCGAAATTGGTTTTGTTCTTACCGCGAAGGACCTGCGCGACCTGGCCGGCAAGCCGGCCGACGGGTATGCCCGCGGCGTCGACTACGAACCACTTTCGTTCGATCGATCCTTCTTTAACTGTCGTTGTTCTATTCATTTCGTAGCCTCGCCGCGCCGTTCGGATCGCTCCGATCGCCGCCCTCCTCCGGTGTTCCGTAAGGGTGATGCCGACGCCGGCTAATTTGGCGTCGCTTCCTTTGACCCGGCTTGCCCGGGGCAAAAAATCGTTGAGAAGCTGCTCGTTTCTATGTTCAGGGTTTCGGAGGATCAGTAGACCACTTTGCGGAGGCAGAGGCCGCGCGCGGGAAGTACGACCGGCCATTGCACGCATTCGCGCTTGGGGCCAAGAAGAACGCTCGCATCTTCGGCGGGCCGGTGACCTCGGCCGACCTCGACCAAGAATCCGGAGAGCCGCCGCATCATGCCCCGCATAAACGCAGTGCCCTCCACGTCGATCCTCGTTTCATCGCCCGATTGGTCGACTTCGACCCGGTACAGCTCGCGAACGGTGTTCTCGACCTCGGGGGCCAGCTCTTCGGTGAAGGCTTCGAAGTCGTGTTCGCCCACCAAGCGTTCTGCCGCTAACCGCATTGCGGATAGATTCAGCTTCTTGAAGTAGACATAGGCATATCGACCTTGAAACGGGTCCGTGTCATCCCGCATCACCGTGTATCGGTAGTGCCGGTACCTCGCGCTGAAGCGGCTGTGGAACGCCGCGTCGACCCCCTCGGCGGCGACGACCCGAAGATCGAGGGGAAGGAGCCGGTTCAGCACCCCCGGCCACTTCGTGACCGGAAGGGGAACCGCGCAATCGAAGTGCGCCACCTGACCGGCGGCGTGCGCGCCGCTGTCGGTCCGGCTCGCGCCGAAGAGTTCCGATTCCTCGCCGGTTGCCCGGCGAACAGCTTCTGTCAATGTGCCCTGGACCGTTCGTTGCCCAGGTTGTGCGGCCCAGCCGCAGAAGTCGGTGCCGTCGTACGCGACGACGAGCTTGATACGATGAGTGTTAGTCGACAAGCTCCAGCACGGCAGCGGGAGCGCCGTCTCCGCGCCGGATGCCGATCTTGGTCAATCTGGTGTAGCCACCCGGCCGCTTCTTGACGCGCGGGCCGATGTTGTCGAAAAGGTGCTTGACGAGATCCTCGCCGTTGATCAGGCTCTTGCTCTGAAGAATCCGCAGCTTCTCCATGTCGGTCTTGCCGGCGAGCATCTTCTCGGAAGCCGGCGTGGAGGAACTGTGGCCGACGAGGACCTTTCTCGCCCGGCGCCGCGCCTCGAGGCCATCCTCCATCTTCGTGAGCGTGATGAGCTTCTCAACCAGCCGCTGCAACTCCTTGGCCCGGCCGAGCGTCGTGTTCACGTAGCCGTGCCGGACGAACTGGCGCTGCAGGTTCGTCAGAAGGTGCTTGCGCTGGTCGCTCGGGAGGCCGAGCTTTCGTCGATCAACGAGGTGTCGCATGTCTAGAAGTCTTCCTCTTCGTCGTCGTCCATAAGGTCGATGGTGCGATAGCCACCCTTCGGCGGCTTAAGTTCGAGTCCGTGCTCCTGAAGCTTGTCCCGAACCTCGATCAGCGACTTCTTGCCGAATCCCCGGATGCCGGTGAGGTCGGACTCGGTCGCCACCGCCAGGGAGCGGAGGGTGAGCAGGCCGGCACGACGCAAGCAGTTGAACGTGCGTTGCGAGAAGTCGAGCTCCTCGATCCGAAGCTCGGGAACGTCGCGGAGGTCTTCCTGCTCGGCGTCGAGATCGTCGATGTCGGCTTCGAACCCAGCCTCGCCGAGGTCGAAGAACATCCGGAAATACTTATCGAGGATGTGGGCCGACTGGGAGAGCGCGTCGTTCGGCCGAACGGCGCCGTTGGTCCAGATGTCGAGCACGAGCCGCTCATAGTCCGTTCGCATGCCCACACGGGTCTGCTCGACCGTGTAGTTCACCTTGCGAACCGGCGTGAACTGGGCGCCGGCGGGAATGATGCCGATGATGCCCTTGTATCGCTCTTGCTTCTCGGGAAGCACGTAGCCCACGCCCCAATTGACCTTCATTTCCATCGAAAGGGTCGCACCGGCGTCGCTGATCGTGGCGAGGTAGACCTCCGGGTTCACGACCTCGAGGCCCTCCGGGCAGACCACATCCGCTCCGGTAACCCGGCCCGGGCCCTTCACGTTGATGGTGAGCGTCTCCTCGTCCAGGTGCTCGGCGCCAGAGTGGCGGATGGCAAGATCCTTGAGGTTCAGCAGAAGCTCGGTCGTGTCTTCCTTCACGCCGGGGATCGGGGCGAATTCGTGAAAGACCTTGTCGACGCGGATGGCGCAGATCGCCGCGCCCTGGATGGAACTCAGCAGCACGCGCCGCAGGGCGTTGCCGATGGTTTGGCCGTAGCCGCGCTCCAGCGGTTCGAGGACGAACTTGCCGTACTCCTGGTCGAGGTCGAGAGTTGAAATATGTGGCATATCGGTTGGTTTGACCGGGTGTGAGTTTCACACCCGGTCGGCGGGGTGCTTAAACTCGGCGCCGCTTCGGCGGGCGGCATCCGTTGTGCGGAAGCGGAGTGATGTCGCAGATGCTGGTGACTTCAAGTCCACTGGCCTGCAGCGAGCGAATCGCGGTCTCGCGGCCCGAACCGGGTCCGCGAACCAAAACGTCGACGCGACGGACCCCGTTGTCCTGGGCCAGGCGGCTGGCCTTGTCGGCCGCCACCTGGGCGGCGAAGGGCGTGCCTTTCCGGGAGCCCTTGAAGTTGACGGCGCCCGCCGAGCCCCACGAGATGACGTTGCCCTGCGGGTCGGTGATCGTGATGATCGTGTTGTTGAACGAAGCCGTAATGTGGGCCACCCCGACCGGGATGTTCTTCTTTTCCTTCTGCTTGCCCTTTCCTTGTGTCTTTCTTGCCATGGGTTAACTCGCCTTACTTCTTGGCCTTCTTCTTACCGGCAACGGTCTTGGCCTTACCCTTTCGAGTTCGGGCGTTGTGGCGAGTGTTCTGCCCACGGGTGGGCAGGCCGCGCTGGTGTCGCAGACCGCGGTAGCAGCGGACCTCCATGAGGCGCCGGATGTTCCCCTGAACCTCACGCTTCAGGTCGCCTTCGACCTGGTACTCCGCATCCAAAACTTCACGTATCTTGGCGATCTGAGGTTCGGTCAGGTCCCGGACTTTGACGCGAGGGTCCAGCCCGGCCTTCTCCAAGAGACCGTCGACATTGTGCTTGCCGATGCCGTAAATCAAAGGCAAGGCGTACTTGACTGCCTTGTCCCTTGGAAGGTCGATACCTGCGATTCTTGCCATACGTTATGTGCTTCGAAAGACTCAGCCCTGGCGCTGCTTGTGCTTGGGTACGACGCAGATCACCCGCACCACCCCGTTGCGCTTGATGATCTTGCACTTATCGCAGATCTTTTTGACGCTGGCCCGTACTTTCATGTTTGTGTTCCTAGTGCCTCACGCTTGCCAACAGGCAAACGGGCGCGACGGGCCGAAGCCAGGCGTCGACGCAAGAAGGAATTATACCTGTCCGAATCTGGAAATCGCTCCGTTTAGGAGCGCCAATTCGTCTTCAATTCTTTAGCCTACTTGTACCGGTAGACGATTCGACCCTTGGTGAGGTCGTACGGCGAGAGCTCGACCCGAACCCGGTCGCCGGGCAAGATTCGAATGTAGTTCATTCGCATTTTGCCGCTGACGTGGGCCAAGAGTTCCACATTTTCGCCCTCGTCGAGCTTGACGCGAAACCGCGCGCTGGGAAGGTTTTCGAGAACGACGCCTTCGACTTCGATCCCCTTTTCCTTGTCCTGCTGCTGCTTATACTGCGGTCTTCGTCTAGCCACTCCCGCAGATTGTACCGCCCGTCACTCCAGGGTAAGGATGTCCGCACCGTCCCGCCCGATCGCCACGGTGTGCTCGAAGTGGGCCGAAAGCTTGCCGTCCCGCGTCTTCACGGTCCAGCCGTCTCCCATCGTGTGAACCGCGAAGGCGCCTTGGTTGACCATCGGCTCGATGCAGATCGTCATCCCTTCACGTAGCACGTCGCCCTTGCCGGCCTTTCCGAAGTTCGGCACCGCAGACGGCTCCTCATGAAGGCGCTGACCGATACCGTGGCCGACCAGGTCCCGCACTACCGAGTAGCCGTTGCCCTCCACATACCTTTGCACGGCCGCCGATATATCGCCGATGCGGTTTCCATGGCGCGCTTTGGCGATGCCTTGATAGAGCGATTCCTTGGTCACATTGAGCAGGCGCTGGGTTTCGGACGAAATGTCACCGACCGCATAGGTCCAGGCGCCGTCCGCGTGCCAGCCGTCCAACAATACGCCCATATCCAGCGAGACGATCCAACCCGGTTGGAGGGGCTCATCGTCGGGGATCCCGTGGACCACCGTGTCGTTGACGGAGATGCATGCGTTGGCGGGGAAGCCGCGATAGTTGAGGAAGGAGGGCACCCCGCCTGAGTCGGCAACGATGTTGGCCGCCATCTCGTCGAGCTGCTTCGGCGTCGTCTTCCCCGGCACGATCGACTCACCCATCAGCCGAAGCGAGCGCGCAACCACGCGCCCCGACGCGCGCATCTTTTCGATCTCTCCCTTCGACTTCAGCAAGCTCATGCCAGGTGATTAACGATCTCGTGATAAACGCTTTCGGGATTATCGCTTTCGACGTGCTGGAGGAGGCCTTTGGCTTCGTAGTAATCGCAAACCGACTGTGTCTCCTCGTGAAACGATCGAAGCCGTTCCAGAATCGCTTCGGGCTGATCGTCGGTTCGCACGAACAGGGGACTGTTGCACTTGTCGCAGAGTCCCGGGCGACGCGGCGGCTTGTTGACGCTGTGATAGATTTCGCCGCACTTGGTGCAGCCTAGCCGCCCGGCGAGCCTCGCCATCAGCACGGACTCCGGGAGTTCCAGGGAAACCACCTTGTTCAGATGCAGATCCATCTCGTCGAGGATCTCGTCGAGCGCCTCGGCCTGGCGCATCGTCCGCGGGAAGCCGTCGAGCACGAAGCCGTGCTTGCGCACTGCCTCGGTGCGCAGTCGCTTGGCCATCATCTCGATCGTCACCCCGTTCGGGACGAGTTCGCCATGCTCGATATAGCGCCGGGCCATCCGGCCGAGGTCGGTTTCAGCCTCGATCTCGCTTCGAAAGATGACGCCTGACGACATCGGCTGCACGCCGAGGCGCGATTCGAGAAGAGCTGCTTGAGTGCCCTTGCCCACGCCGGGCGGTCCGATGAGGATGAGCCGAAGCGGTTCGCCCGCCATCACACCCTGCGCGCCAAGCTCACGCGTTGTACCGCTTCATCAACAGGTTGGCTTCGATCTGCCGCATCGTTTCCAACGCGACGCTAACCATGATGAGCAACGTCGAGCCGCCGATCACGCTGATGCGTGCGGTGGTGCCGGTGATTCGCGGAGCCAGGAACTGGATCAGCGAAACCACGGCGAGGAACGCCGCGCCCACGACCGTGATTCTGGAGATCACGCCGTTCAAGAAATCGCTGGTCTGCTTGCCCGGCCGCACGCCCGGAATGAACGAGCCGCCCCGCTTAAGGTTGTCGGCGATGTCATCCACGTTGTATTGGATCGCGGTGTAGAAGTACGTGAAGAAGAAGATCAGCGCGCTGAACATGATCGAGGCGATCACGATCTGCCACAGGAGCGCCGTCGGGTCTCCCGGGTTGATGTAAGTGTTGACCGTGTTCATGATCTCCTGGAACTTGGTCCCAGGTGCGTAGCTGCCGAACTGCTGAGGCAGGTAAATGAGCGAAATCGCGAAGATGATCGGGATGACGCCGGCCATGTTTACGGACAGTGGCAAATAGCTGGTCTGGCCGCCGACCTGACGCGTTCCCTGAACGCGTCGCATGTGTTGAACCGGAATCCTTCGCTGGGCAACCGTAAAGAACACGATCGTCCACGTGGTCACCAGAAACAACACTAGAAGCGTCAGCACCGAAAAGATCGAAGTCTGATGGTCGCGCACGCCCTGGTAGAGGAGCTGCACGGTGTTGGGAAGCGAGATGATGATGCCGGCGAAGATCATCAGTGAGACGCCGTTGCCGATGCCCCGTTCAGAGATTTGCTCACCCAGCCACAGTACGAACATCGCTCCCGCGGTCCAGAACAGCAGCACCGTGAACATCACGAACGGAGTAAATGCCGCCCGGCTGGGCAGGTTCGCCATGATCATCTGGAGGAAGCCCCATCCTTGGGCGACGCACAGCACGATCGAGAGGAGTCGGGTTCGCTTGTTCTGTGCCCGGCGGGCGTACTCGCCGCCTTCGCGCATCTCAATCTTCCACTTGGGGTTGGCTTGGGTGAGAATCTGAAGGATGATCGAGGCCGTGATATAGGGGTTCAGGCCGAGCGCGAAGATCGAAAGCCGCTTCAGGGCGCCGCCGCCGAACATGTTGATGAGGTTGAAGTACGGATTCGATTTCAGCTGCTCGGTCAGATCTTCCGGCCGGATACCCGGGATAGGCACCTGCACGTGAATTCCAAGCGCGTAAACCGCGAACATGCCGAGCACGAAAATGATTCGCGCCCGCAGGTCCGCGTCCGCCCATGCCAAACGCAGCGTCTGGAAGACGGACATAGAGAGTCCCTTATCGCCGCCGCTGCTTCCTGCCGGGCCCTCGCCCATGCCGCCGCCAAATACGGCCGTAGGCGGCCGGGAACCCGACCCGCCTCGTCCTCCCAGCGGCGAACTTAAACTCACAGGGTGACGGCCTCTCCGCCCTTGGCGCCGATCGCGTCGGCCGCAGCCTTGGAGAACTTGTGCGCCTTGACGGTGAGCTTCTTCGTGAGCGCGCCGAAGGCGAGCACTTTCACCCCGTCTTTGGCCTTGGAGACGATTCCGGTGGCGTAGAGCTTTTCGGGTGTGACCTCGTCGCCGGCCTTGAACAGCTTGTCGAGGTCGTCGAGGTTCACGATCGCGAACACCTTGTGGTTGATGTTTCTAAAGCCCTTCTTGACCGGCAAACGGCGTTGAATAGGGCTCTGCCCACCCTCGAAGTTGGGGTGAATCTGGCGTCGGGCCTTCTGGCCCTTGGTGCCGCGGGTCGCGGTCTTGCCCATTCCTGAGCCGATGCCTCGGCCAACCCGTCGTCGCTTCTTGGTGCCGCCCTCGCCGGACGTTAGCTTATGCAAACTCATTTGCTCGATTCCTTCGCTTTCTTCGTTGTTGTCTTGGCGGTTGGTTCCGTCTTCGGTTTGGCGGGAGCCTTGGGCTTAGCCTCCGCCTTGGGGGTGGCCGCCTTCGGCTTGGTCGCGGCCTTGGCGGGAGTGGCTGCCTTGGGCTTCGGTTCCGCGGTTGCAACGGCTTCGGCCTTGGCCTCGACGACCGGGGCGGCCTTGGGCGCCGGCTTCGGCTTTTCGGCCGCCTTTGGTCGAACGACAACCTTTTTCTCCGGCGCGGGACCCTCCTTGACTTCAAGAAGGAACTTGACCTGGTGGATCATTCCCCGGATGCTCGGCGTGTCCTCGTGATAGACCGTGTGGCTGATTCGCCGCAGGCCGAGCGCCGTAACCGTCGCTCGATTTCTGGGGTTATGGCCGAAGGGGGATTTGATGAGCTTAATATGCAGCATCTGCCTCCTCCTTTCGCGCCTTGGCGAGCCATGGCACGAGCTCGTTCACGTCGAGTCCGCGCTGTTCCGCGTAGGACTCGGGCGAAACGAGGCTCTTGAATGCCTCCATCGTCGCATAGGCCATGTTGATCGCGTTCCGCGAGCCAATCGACTTCGCGAGCACGTCGTGGATGCCGCAGGCCTCCAGACAGGCCCGGATGGCGCCGCCCGCCTTAACGCCGGTACCGGCGGCGGCCGGTCGCAGAACCACCGTGGCCGTGCCGGCCCGCGCGGTGATTTCGTGCGGGATCGTGCTGCCGATCATAGGCACCGAGAACATGTTCTTTCGCGCCGCCTCTTCGGCCTTGCGGATGGCGTCGGGGATGCCTCTGGCCTTGCCGATACCGATGCCGACCTGGCCCTTGTTGTCACCGACGACCACAAGGATCGACCAAGACATCGTCTTGCCGCCCTTGTGCGTCTTCGAAACCTTATTGGTGCGGACTACCCGTACGTCCAGTTGCGGCCCTTCGGTGTTGCGCGATTCGCGCTTGCCGCTCAGTCGGTTCATCATTCGCATAGCTTAAAACTCCAAACCGCCTTCGCGGGCCCCGTCGGCCAGGCTCGCGACCTGACCGTGATACTTAAAGCCGCCCCGGTCAAAAACGACCTTGTCGATGCCCTTTGCCTTTGCCTTCTTGGCGAGGGCGAGGCCGACCTTCTTCGCACCTTCCCGGTTGCCGCCCGCCGCCAGCTCCTTCTCTTGGGTGCTTGCATGGGCGATCGTGGTGCCGGTTGAGTCGTCGATGATCTGAGCGTAGATGTGCTTGAGGCTGCGGAATACCGCGAGGCGGGGGCGTTCGCCCGAGCCTTCGATCCTCTTTCGCAGGCGGTCGTGCCGCACCACCCGAAGCTCTTGTCTGCTGGAAACTGACATCGTTCTAAACCCTTACTTCTTAGCCGCGGCGCGCTTGCCCGCCTTCAGCTTGATCGTCTCGCCCTGGT
>Ga0209060_10003449_pt1 | contig 13232 bp, 8 predicted proteins | sample Coa_R1_8_FD_187155 | JGI IMG/M metagenome (GOLD analysis project Ga0209060, IMG submission 187155) | Surface soil microbial communities from Centralia Pennsylvania, which are recovering from an underground coalmine fire - Coalmine... | ecosystem: Environmental > Terrestrial > Soil > Unclassified...
TACTAGTTCAGGTTAAGGTTGAGCGGGCCAAGAAACACCTGCGTGACCTCGCAGCCGAAATTCTAACCCTCGAACATACGGCAATTCTCGCGCCCGATCCGGATACGGGTGTCCCTCCCCATCCCATAGTTTTGCTCCATCCTAACAATCTCAAGAAGGTGCCCACCTTGTCTTTCGAGGTGGTCACTATGGCAGGAGACGTGATTCACAACATTCGTTCTGCTCTTGACCACCTCGCACGACAACTCGTTCTTGTCGGAATGGAGTGTGCTCCGGTTATTCCTCTTACTCAGAAGGAACTCAGGAGAATCGAATTCCCTATTGCAGAGACTCTCCAGATCTACGAATCCGACAAGGCTGGAAAAACAAAGCGAATGCTTCAAGAAGCTGTCGATGCAATCGATAGGCTCAAACCATACAAAGGCGGGAACGATGCGCTCTGGCGAATCCACGAGCTGGATAACATCGACAAGCACCGTACCCTGTTCACCTTGGCGCACGATTTTCTGTTCACTTCCGACTGGTTCGACGGGTCGTATTTGTTGAGGGCAGAGAATCCCCTCTTCGCCGGAGTCGAAGCACAGGTGGAGCAAGACATTCAGCTCGAAATTGAGAAAGCGGTCAGCCAATCTCAAATTACTCAGTCGAATGCGCTGCTCCCAAGTCTGCATCAGCTTGTTGATTTTGTTGAGAACCTAGTTGTCAGTTTCAAGCCTTTTTTACGGAACATTTATGAGAGGCGGTAAATCGTTTTGCACACTGCCGCCATTTCTTCTACCGTGTGCCTCCCCTGAGTCCTGAGTAATGAAAAAGGGCAGTTTGGGCCTTTTGGTAATTCCGATGAAACCTTAATGCGCTTACAGTGTCCAATAGAGCATGGAAATCCAGAGTTGCTGGAAAGGGAAGCGGTTTGCGGCGGTTCTGCTCCTGGCCATACTCGCGGGACCCGCGCGTCATACGTCGGCGCAAGCGGGCAACGAGCTTCGTAAACAATTCCAGCAGCAATTCGCCGCCGCCGCCCTTGAGCGGACCCAACATGTCGTTCGTTACGATCCAGCTTATGTTCAGCTACCGTACCCCGGAGGCGATGTGCCGGGCGATACCGGCGTTTGTACGGACGAGGTGATTCGAGCCTATCGGGCTGTGGGAATCGATCTGCAAAAAGAAGTGCATGAAGACATGGTCGCGAATTTCAGCGCTTATCCCAGCAAGTGGGGACGGCGCAATCCTGACCCGAATATCGACCATCGCCGCGTTCCTAATTTAATGGTCTTCTTCAGCCGCAAGGGCGCGAGCCTGCCAATTACAGATCGCGCCGAGGATTACGCTCCGGGCGACCTGGTAACGTGGGATCTCCACCCAGGAAAGCAAAAAGCGCGCTTTCCGGGGACCCCGGACCTGGGCGGCGGGCTGACACATATTGGCATGGTGGTGGACCGGAAAACGCTGTTCACACGCCGTTACATGATTGTGCATAACATTGGCGCGGGGCCAAAAATGGAAGACGTGCTTTTTGACTGGAAGATCACCGGCCATTACCGGTACTTTGGCCCTGCCGGTCGCGCCACCAGGGCGCAGACGAGCAAAATTTCATTCATTCTTAATCCCTTACGCGGGGGCCGCAGTCCCTTGATGTGACATGGCTCACAGACCGGCGTGATCTGAGGGAAATACACTTTCGCAACAAGGTAGAAGACGCCCGTCCGCTGCGCACTACTCGTCCGAAGCGTTGCAGCAACGCGGAGCGCGGTTGGCAAGTCTAAATGAATTGGAGTATAAACAAATGTTGCGCACAGAGCCGCTTCCAACACTAGAGAAGCCAGAAATCAGCGACAGGAAAACCATGTCAACCAGCACAATTACAAAAGGACTAGAGGGCGTAGTTGCGGCCAGTTCCGGCGTCTGTTACATCGATGGCGATGCCGGCGTGCTCGCTTACCGCGGTATTGATATTCATGAATTGGCGGAAAAATCCACGTTTGAAGAAACCTGCTATCTGCTGTGGTTTGGCCAGCTGCCCAAGGCGGCTGAACTGGCCGATTTGAAGCAGAAGCTGGGCGCCGAACGCAAAGTGGATCCTGCCATTTATGACATGATGCGCCGCGTTCCCAAGACGGCGACGCCCATGGAAGTGTTGCGGACGGCAGTTTCCGCGCTCTCTTTTTACGATTCCGAAGCAGAGAAGATCGACCATGATGCGAATGTGCGAAAGTCCATCCGCTTGACGTCGCAGATTGCTATGATTGTTGCGGGATATGACCGCATCCGCAAAGGCAAGAACATTGTCGATCCTGATCCAACAATTTCACACGCTGCCAATTTCCTGCTGCAACTGAACGGTGAACGGCCTTCCCCGACCGCCGAGAAAGCGCTGGACGTTGCACTGATTCTGCATGCTGACCATGAGTTGAACGCTTCAACCTTCGCCGCCAGGGTAACCGCGGCCACGCTTTCTGACATGCATTCAGCCATCGTCAGCGCCATTGGAGCGCTCAAGGGCCCGCTGCACGGCGGCGCCAATGAAGCCGTAATGCGCATGCTGTTTGAGATCGACAAAAAAGGCGAGGACCCGGTGGAGCATGTGAAGAACATGCTGGCCAACAAGAAAAAGATTTCCGGCTTTGGCCATCGCGTCTACCACACGGAAGACCCGCGGGCGACGCACCTGCGCCAGATGTCGCGCGATCTGGGGCGCTCGGCGAATCCCAAGTGGTATGAGATGTCGGCGAAAATTGAGCAGTACATAAAGAAAGAAAAACAGCTCAATGCCAATGTGGATTTCTACTCGGCCTCAACTTACACCACGCTTGGTCTCGACGTCGATCTGTTCACGCCTGTGTTTGCCGTCTCACGCATCAGCGGTTGGGCCGCACACGTGATTGAACAGCTCGACGATAACCGGCTGATCCGTCCCCGCGCCGACTACATTGGGCCTCCATATCGGAACATGTATGTTCCGATGGAACAACGGTAGAAAGACTTAAACCACAAAGGACACAAAGGTTCGAATTTAGTTGCCTCTTCTTCGTGAGCCTTCGTGTCCTTTGTGGTTTAAGCAGTAGAATAAAGCCATGCGCCGCGTTTACCTTGATAACAATGCCACCACTCCCGTCCTGCCGGAGGTGTTTGAGGCGATGCGGCCCTTCTATCTGGAGCAGTTCGGTAATGCGTCGTCAATTCACCATTATGGGCAGCACGCCCGAGCGGCGGTAGAAAAAGCGCGGGCATCAGTGGCGGCGCTGGTGAATGCCCGTCCGGCGGAAATTGTTTTTACCAGTGGCGGAACCGAGGCCGATAACCTGGGCATCTTTGGCCTGGTGCAGCGCGGTGACCATGTTATTACTTCCGCCATCGAGCACAGCGCGGTCATGAATTCCTGCAAGCGGCTGGAGCAGATGGGATGCGAAGTGACTTTTGTTCCGGTCGGGGCCAGCGGAGAGATTTATGCCGGGAATGTGGAAATGGCATTGCGCCCGAACACGCGGCTCATCAGCATCATGATGGCGAACAATGAAACCGGAGTGATTCAGCCGGTGGAGGAGATCGGCAAGATAGCGCAGGAAGCAGATGTTTTCTTTCATACGGATGCGGTGCAGGCGGCGGGCAAGGTACCGATCGACGTACAGAAAATCGCGTGCGATGCGCTATCCATTTCAGGGCACAAGATCCATGCGCCGCAAGGGACGGGAGCGCTTTACATCAAGAAGGGGACGCTGATCCAGCCGCAAATCTATGGTGGCAGCCATGAGCGCCAGCGCCGCGCGGGGACGGAAAACCTGCCGGGCATTGTGGGTCTGGGCAAGGCCGCGGAAATTTCCAAGCAGTGGCTGGAGAGTAGCGGCCCGGCGGAGATGGCCGCGATGCGCGACCGCCTGCAGGATGCGGTTCATGCCGCGATGGAAGATGTGGGCGTGAACGGTGAGGGCGCGCCGCGCGTTCCGAACACGACGAACTTGTGGTTCGATCATATTGAAGGCGAAGCGCTGGTGATCGCGCTGGATCTGAAAGGGTTGGCGGTGTCGAGCGGCGCAGCGTGCTCTTCCGGCGCGATTGAGCCTTCACACGTTCTGCTGGCCATGGGATTGCCGCATCAGAGAGCGCGTGCCAGCATCCGAATTAGTCTGGGCAAGCAGACCACGAATGACGACATCGATTTTGCGATTAAAGTAATTCCGGAAACGGTGGCGCGGCTGCGCGAGATTTCGCCGGTCTATCAGAAGGTTGCCGCAGATTCGCGCAGATGAGCGCCGATCAAACGCAGGTTCTCTCCCTTTCGTGTCCAGGTAAGTCTTTCTGCCGATAGTCGGCAAATTCCGATTCAGCTACACTGCTCAATATATGATGATATGGTCGGTCTGTATTGACCATTTTGTGATCATCCGGAATGCGCTATGAGCACCAAGTGGTTCCCAAAATCCGTGCTGGCCCTGAAGGATTATTCGCGACACGATTTTGTCGCTGACCTGATCGCGGGCGTCACGGTTGGTCTGGTGGCGCTGCCGCTAGCGATGGCATTTGCGATTGCGTCCGGCATGCCGCCGCAGGCAGGACTTTACTGCGCGGTGATTGCCGGATTTCTGATTTCAGCTCTGGGCGGATCACGCGTGCAAATTGGTGGTCCGACCGGCGCGTTCGTGGTCGTGGTCGCAGGGATCGTTGCTCGGTACGGCATTGATGGCCTGTTCATGTGCACGGGCATCGCCGGCGTGTTCCTGATTTTTCTGGGCGTGACCGGGTTGGGCAGCGCGGTGAAATATATTCCGCGGCCTGTCGTGGTGGGATTCACCAACGGAATTGCCGTGGTGATTGCCAGCACCCAGCTCAAAGACTTCTTCGGGCTGCGCATTGAGCAGGTGCCCGGCAATTTTCTGGGCCGTCTTGAGGCCGTGGCGCAGAACTTCCGTACGATTTCCTACGAAGAAACGGGCTTGGCAGTGCTGGCGCTGGCGCTGATCCTGGTGTGCAGAAAGTTTTTTCCCAAGATTCCCGGCTACATTGTGGCGCTGTTTGTGGGCACGGCGCTGGTCTATTTCCTGCGCCTGCCGGTGCAGACCATCGGCACGCGCTTTGGCGGAATTCCTTCAGGGCTGCCAGCTTTGAAGATTCCGCACTTCCACCTGGACTTGATACGTCCGCTCATTGCGCCTGCAATCACGGTGGCCATGCTGGGCGCGATTGAGTCACTCATGTCCGCTGTGGTGGGCGACAAATTGTATGGCCACGGCGAAAAACATAAACCGAATGTGGAGCTGATCGCGCAGGGCGTGGCAAATTTTATTTCTCCGCTGATGGGCGGCTTGCCCGCGACCGGAGCGATTGCGCGCACGGCGACAAATATTCGATCGGGCGCAAGAAGCCCGGTTGCCGGAATGATTCATGCGCTCACGCTGCTGGCCATCCTGATGTTTGCCACGCCGGTGGCCAAGTTCATTCCGCTGGCGGTGCTTGCGGCGATCCTGCTGGTGGTTTCCTACAACATGGGCGAGTGGGCGGAGATTCCGGAATTGCTAAAGCTTTCGCGGCTGGAGGTGGCGTGCTGGTCAGCCACGTTTGTGCTGACGGTGTTTGCCGACCTGACGGTTGCGGTGGAAGCAGGCATGATTCTGGCAGCGCTGGTGTTTATCCGCAAAGTCACGGCCACGACGACAATTTCACGCGTGACGAAAGAATATCTGGCCGAGAGCAAGCTGCACGTGCTCCAGGACAAAGAGATTCCGCCGTATGCTACGGTGTTTCGTATCCACGGGCCATTTCTTTTTGGCGCCGCGGACAAGATTGACGACCTGATGCAACAGATTCCGGAGTTGCCGCCAATCGTGATTCTGCGACTGCGCAACATGACGGCCATTGACGCCACCGGCATACGCGCTCTGGAGGAACTCGCCGATCGCGTGAATAGCAGCGGTCGCAGGTTGATTCTTTGTGGTGCGCGTGAGCAGCCTGCGCGGTTGATGCGACAGTCAGAATTTGAGCAGCATGTGGGCGCGGAGAATATCTGCGCCAACGTGACGGAAGCGCTGGCGCGCGCCGGGGTTGTGTTTCCAGAGATCGCGGCGGAAGCGCCGCCGGTACAGAAGTGGGGACGGCGCAGCACGGACCACGCGACGGCCTCGGAAGAAGCGGCGACGAAGGCAGCAGCCTCTCAAAACTGATTGCGCCTGGGCCGTTCCCGCAAGCATCTATAATAGAAAAGCCCATTTATGAGCACTCAGACCATTGCCGTAGCCATGTCCGGCGGTGTCGATTCGTCGACCGTTGCGGCCATGCTGCGCGCTGAGGGGCACAATGTGGTTGGGCTGACGATGCAGCTCTGGAACCAGCGCCGTCTGGCGGGACACGAGGGCATGCCGGAGCAGGTGCAGGGCCGCTGCTGCTCGATTGACGACGTGTACGACGCGCGCCGCGTGGCCGAGGAACTGGGCATTCCGTATTACGTGGTGAACCATGAAGAGCGGTTTGAGCGCGATGTGGTGCGTCCGTTTATTGATGAGTATCTATCTGGACGCACGCCAATTCCTTGCAGCCTGTGCAACAACCATCTCAAGTTTGACCAGTTGCTGATTACCGCGCGGCAGATTGGCGCGGACATGCTGGCCACGGGGCACTATGCGCGCTGCGAGTTCGATGCCACTCGCAATCGCTGGCTGCTGCGCCGTGCCGCGGATCCGGCAAAGGACCAGACATATTTTCTCTTTGGACTCACGCAGGAGCAGTTGAGCCGCACGCTGTTTCCGCTGGGACATATGAACAAGCCGCAGGTGCGCGAGCTGGCGCGTGAGCATCATCTGGCGCTGGCGGAGAAGCCCGACTCGCAGGAGATTTGCTTTGTTCCGGGCGGCGATTACAAGCGCTTTATCGACGCATATCTCAGTGAGCAGGGCGAGCGACTGCCCGACACGTCCGGTGAACTGGTTACGACGGATGGCAAGGTGCTGGGACACCATGAGGGCGTCCACAACTTTACCGTGGGCCAGCGCAAGGGCCTGGGCGTTGCCACAGGCTCGCCGCTTTATGTGATCAACATCAATGGGGCTGAGGGCAAAGTAACGGTCGGCGGAAACGATGATCTGCTTTCCCGCACGCTGATTGCCCGCGACCTGAACTGGATCGCCGTTGACGGCTTGCATGATTCCGGCGCTAACGCCAACACGCCGATGCGAGTGGCAGCAAAGATTCGCCATCGCCATGAGCCCGCGCCCGCGGTGCTGGAGAACGCGCCCAACGGCGAAGTGCGTGTGACCTTCGACGAGCCGCAGAGGGCCATCACGCCGGGGCAGGCGGTGGTGTTTTACCAGGACGATCTGGTCGTCGGCGGCGGATGGATAGCGGAAACGGCGCGCTAAGCTGTCATCGTCAAAATGCATACCTCTTTAGGTTATTGTGTATCCACCTGCAATATACCTCAGCGGCTAAAGCCGGTGTCTTTATCAGCTTTACCGCAGGCCTGAAGGCCTGCTCCACCCCGTGGGCCTTGAATCCGTCCTTGCTCCGAGCGCAAGAACAGGCGGGCTTCTCCGCAAATGATGGGCGACCCGGTCACTGAAAAAATAATTCTGTCCGGCCTTAGGCGGACGTCGATTATTGCCGGGGGAGGGTTCCAATTCCTTCCGTGTCCATGGCTGCGGCCCACGGAAGTCGGCAACGGCGCCGGAGTGCCGGTGGCACGCGAGCAGGGCGAAAAAAGTTGCGGTACATGTCCAAGATCGCGTCGATTTTTTGAAGGTCTGATAATACGCACTTAATGTGCACTCAGCCGATTGCGATTTTGCTGACCACGTGCTCGTAAATCTTTCCAGCTCTGCTGGTTACGTGATTTTACAGTGGCAAATTATTATGAGACATGGCCATGTCCTATTTCGCTATTGATTCGTACAGATAAACTGTACTAAACTCGATCAATTTCGCCTGATTCAGATTTGGCACAGTGTTTAGTGTCCGATAAAAAGGCGGGAATGAGGAGCTGAGCCATGGCGCACGAGGAAGCAGCATTCAGCAGGAAGCATTCAGCGGTCAGCGAAAATCAACAGCAAAACCAAAGACCTTTTACCGCAGAGCCATTGCATGGAGCAGACGCACAGGACGCGGAGGAAAGTGGAACTTTACCACTGAGACACGACAAGCCGGGACAGACGAACGTTGATGAACAAGAAAGAGTAAAACAGCGGGCGGAAGCGCTGGTGAGGAGGATCGGAGAGACCTGCGATGAGTTAGACAAGCTGGCGGAAGAGAATCCGGAGTTGGTGGGGCGGGTCACGCGGAGCACGGAAGAACACAAGGACGCTTATCTGCGTCTTAAAGCGAGGTTGACGCTGGCGGACATGGCCCCGCGCTGCCAATGGGTGCGGCAGGACGGAACGAGCTGCGGGTCACCGCAGATGAAGCAGCACATCTACTGCTTTGCCCACATGCAGATGGCCGAAGCCAGAACACTGATGCTGATGTTGCCGGTGGCGGAAGATGCCAACGCTATCCAAATTGGGCTGATGCAGATACAGAAGGCGCTGATTGAGGACAGAATCTCAATGAAGAAGGCCGGACTGCTGTTGTATTCGATGCAACTGGCGCTGACGAACGTGGGACAGACGACGTTTGGTAAGGCGAAGGACGAAGAGATGGTGCGGGAAACGGTGGATGAGGAAGAAGCATTCAGCCGTCAGAGGTCAACACTCAGCGAAAAACAACACCAACATCAAAAGCCTTTTACCACAGAGGGCACAGAGGACGCGGAGGAGATCGGGGCATCGGGTTATCTGCACATCGGGACATCTGAAACCAAAAATCTACCGCGGATGGGCGAGGATGATCGCGGATTGAAAAATCCGAAGCCAATTGTATGGAAGCCTACCCCGGACATGTACAGGATGGACACGCCAGAAGGGAGGGCGGCTTACGAAGCGAGCTTTGGAAAAAAGATCGAGGGGCAAAGATCAAGCCGAGTGTGGCCGGCGTCATCGCACCAGAAGATCGTGCTGAAACCTACGCCAATCTGGGATGACCTGGGATGTGGTGGGACACCAAGGGAGGGGGAGGGGGCATCGGGCGATCTGAACCTCACCACTGATCAACAGAGATGAACACTAATTGGAGGCGGCCTTTTGCTACACTTTTCGACACTGTCCACAAGGAGTATCCCAATGTTCCAAAGGTTCTGCTTTGCAAGAACATGCTCAGCTCTGATGTTGCTCGCGGCCTTGCTCTCAGCCATCGCCCCGGCCACGCTGCGCGCGCAGGACATTAGCGGCGACTGGCAGGGAACCCTTCACGCGGGCAAGGACCTCAGGGTTATCGTGCACATTGAAAAGAATTCTCCTGAGAAGAACGCCGCAGAGAAAAGCGCCGCAGACCAGGCCGGGAAGAACGCCGCAACGAATAACGCGTGGAAGGCCGTACTCTACTCCATCGATCAGGGGCCGGACGGCATTCCCGTCAGCTCAGTGACGTTTCAGGATTCAACGCTCAAGCTGGGGCTGGAACTGATTCACGCCACGTATGAAGGCAAGCTGAGCGCCGATGGGCAATCGATCAAGGGCGTCTGGGTACAGGGGATGCCGGCCACATTGGATTTCCAGCGTGCCACCAAAGAAACGGCGTGGGCGCGCGACGCGTCGCCGCACAAAGTGCAGTTCATTACCGTTGATAACAACGTAAAGCTGGAAGTGCTGGACTGGGGAGGCAAAGGCCGTCCGCTGGTGATGCTGGCAGGACTGGGAAACACCGCGCACGTCTTTGATAAGTTCGCGCTGAAGCTTACGCCCCAATATCACGTTTACGGCATTACGCGGCGGGGCTTTGGCGACTCCAGCGTGCCGGATTCTGGCTATGGAGCGGACAGGCTGGGTGACGACGTGCTTGCCGTGATCGATGCGCTCAAGCTGGACCATCCGGTGATAGCAGGGCATTCAATTGCCGGTGAAGAGCTCAGCTCCATTGGCAGCCGCCATCCTGAAAAAGTTGCGGGATTGATCTACCTGGACGCGGGTTATCAATACGCTTTCTATAATCCGGCGCACGGCAACCTGATCATTGACTCACTCGACGTACAGAAGAAGCTGGAGCAGTTGCGTCCGGGAAAAGAGCCGCAGGATACCAAGCCGCTGATGCGGGAGTTGCTGCAAACCAGCCTGCCGCAACTGGAAAAAGATTTGCAGGAACAGTTGAAAGACGTGGAATCACGAGGTCCGCCGCCGGACATGCCGCCGCCCAAGTTTCCGGCAGCGGTTACGGGAATCATGGAAGGCGAGCAGAAGTACACCGAGATCCATGCGCCGGTGCTGCTGATTTATGCGGTGCCGCATAGTGGAGGCCCGCCGCAGAAAGATCCCGCGATACGAGCCGCAACGGAAGCGCGCGATGAAGCTAACACCAATGCCCAGGCGCAGGCTTTTGCAATCGCTGTACCGCAAGCGAAGGTGGTGAAGTTGGCGCATGCCAACCACTACGTCTTTGATTCGAATGAAGCCGATGTACTACGGGAAATGGATGCGTTTATTGCCGGGTTGAAGTAAGTGCCCTCGCGGAGATTTTAGAAATACCGAAGGCGGTGTCACGGTAGTAATCCTGAAAATAAAAGTGGTTGTGCGTTTTTGTAACGTTTGCCGTCAATTTTCGTGTTAGTGTGCGAGCAACTATGAATTTGACGGCGTTGGACCGCCACGGTCCAGCGGAAACATTTGCCGCACAGGCAACAGGGAGAAGGAAAACTTGGGCCGATCCAGCAGCGACATTGAAAGATTAGATAGGAGCAATGAAAGATGGCCACTTCTCTTCGCACGATTGCAGCGATCACGATTTTCATCGCGTTACTTCTCGCCGGACTGACGTCCAGACAAACCACCACAGATGCCGCGGCGCTGATGAGCGCAGCACAAAGTCCTTCGCCAACTCCCACGCCCGCGCCATGCCCGGCGAGCCAAAGTTGGATCACTTCAACCACGCCGCCGGAGGAAATCGGCAGCCCGAACCCGCCGCCCGTCGGCCAGGAAACGAATTGCCAGTTCTATCAATTTTCATGGCAATGGTTCCTGTCGCTGGCGCAACCGTCATCCACCAGTTCCGGCGACCGCGTTTTTGAAACTTTGAACGTGTTTCAACCGGGCGAGAACAACCAGTGCAGCGGCCCCAAAGCTACAGGCAAGGCCGCCGCCGCCAAAGCTTTATTCGTACGGCTAAGAAAGCCCACGCTCGCCACCATACAGCCGGTCACGCCCGGTGAACTGAACCAGGCAACCGGACAACCGCTCTACGATCAGAATGGCAACATCGTTTTTTACAACGTGTTTTACAACCCAACGGAATGTCAGGCGACCTCCGCCGGCTATAAGCCGAACACGGTGGAAATAAAGATTTCATGGCGGAAGCTTACCGCGCCTGATCCCACTTACTACACCATGGAAGCGAACGTAAATGGCACGCAGATGCTTCTGGGACTGGTGGGATTCCATCTTGTGATCAATACGGCGCTGCATCCGGAGTTTGTGTGGGCCACGTGGGAGCACGTTGCCAACGATCCGGATTGCATCAACCCGGAACCAGCGCCCGCCTCGGGATGGTCATTCATCAGTAAGACTTGCTCCACGTGCAGCGCCAGTTGTGGCACGTCCTGCAACTTGCTGAAATGTGCGCCTGCGGCGTGCAAAGTTAACGCCACCCCGCCAAAGATCAAAAATCCGCCGCTCACTGGCCCGGCCAACCAGGTTTGCCGCGCCTTTAACGACGGAACTGATCCCGGCCCGATGACGAACGGAAACAATAACGATACCAACCGTTTCAACATCGACACACTAAACCAGCAGATTCCCTTGGGATATCTGGCAGCGCTGCCGGATGGCAATCCTATGAAAATCTGGCAGAACTACCGCATGGTAGGCGGTCTTTGGACGAATGGTGGCGTGCCCTCCACGGGAACCAATGTCCAGCGTGGGTCCCTGGAACTGGCAAACACCACCATGGAAACCTTCTTCCAGCAAAGTCCGAACAACTGCTTTACTTGTCACCGGTATACAGCGCCTCCGCCGGCGACGAATAACCCGCTGAAGGTCAGTCACATTATTTGCGCACTGCTGCCCACAAGCACAACCGGTTGTTCGCCAAGTTTGCTTGTTCAGGTGAAGAAACCAGTACAGAAAAAGAAAGCGTCCCCTAAGAAATAACGGCATGGAGCGCGCCGGCAAAGGATCGCCGGCGCGCTTATCAGAGCTGTAAGTCGGAACCAGATTACGAGTTTTTGAGATTACTGTACGGAGTCGCTAAGCGTTTTCAATATGCAACGGGAATGGTTTTCCAGCGCAGCTCTGTGGGGAGTTGGCGGGGCTGCCGGGACTCGGATGCAGGAACGCTGTGCGTTCTTCTTCCAGCCGCAGGAGTTCAAGGTGGACGCGGGTTTTGTCCCAGCCCAGCGCGCTGCCGATTTTTGCGGCGGCTTCACGGCTGCAATCTTCTGACCAGCATGCTCCCAGCGCCACGGGCACGCGGCGCAGAAGAATATCGCCCAGCGTTACGGCGGCTTCATGCGCCACTGCCTCCACGGCTTCCGCCACAAGGTGGCAGCTATGCTGGCAGAGCGGTTCGCGCAGGCGCTCATCAAGTGACGCGGCATGCGCAATGGCCAAAGCATGGCGGCCATGCCATTCCGCAATCGCTTGCGCGCAGCCTTCAGGAATTTTGGCTTTGCAGGCCACCAGGCGCGCCCATTGCCGCACGGTGGATTGAACGTCTTCTTCGCCTGCGGGCGAAGCAAAGACGTTGACTGGCTCCGGCACGTCAACGCCCAGTTTGCGCACAACGTCGCGCGCAAGGCTGGCGGCCGTGGTCAGCTTGCCGCCGATCACGGAGATCAGGCCGGCAACGCCGTCATTCGAGTGATCATGAAGAAGATGCTTGCGCGTGATGGCTGAAGACGCTTTGCCCGGCGCAAATGGTAGTGGACGAATTCCGGCAAAGCTGTAGCGTATGTCTGCCGGCGTGAGGCCGGATTGCGGAAAGAGCCGCGCAAAACTTTGGAAGAGATAATCGCGTTCCTGCGCGCTGGGCTGCGGATTATCAGGCACGTTTGAGTCGGCCACTTCACTGGTGCCGACAAGGAGTTGATCGTTCCACGGGATAACAAAAATCGGACGGCCATCAATAGCTTCGCTGTAGATGGCTTGCTCTGGAGCGCCGGCAAATTTGGGCAGCACCAGATGCGATCCACGCACGCCGCCAATCATCCGCGGCGTGGAAATTCCCGAAGCGCC
>Ga0209060_10003451_pt1 | contig 13224 bp, 8 predicted proteins | sample Coa_R1_8_FD_187155 | JGI IMG/M metagenome (GOLD analysis project Ga0209060, IMG submission 187155) | Surface soil microbial communities from Centralia Pennsylvania, which are recovering from an underground coalmine fire - Coalmine... | ecosystem: Environmental > Terrestrial > Soil > Unclassified...
GGAATTGCCGCCGGAACTCATGATCAGCGGGATGAACAAAGTCAGGACGAGCGCCTTCTCCAGCTCGCCTTCGAATCCCTGCATCGCGGATGCGGTCAGCATCTCGGAGAGGAACAGGGCGCAGAGCCAGCCGGCGCGCTTGCGGATCATCTTGAAAAAGCCGATGTCCATGTAAGGTTCATCGAGGGCTTCCAGGCCGCCGAAACGCTGTACTTGCGCGGTCTGCTTGCGCACCATGAAGTCGATCGCGTCGTCCACGGTGACGATGCCGATGGGACGGCCCGCATCGTCGACGACGGGAACCGCCAGCAGGTCGTATTTGGAGATCAGGCGCGCAGCCTCATCCCGGCTCGCATGCGCCGAAACCGAAATCGGCCGGCGCGCGGCGGCGGCCTCGCTGATCGGCGCCCCGGCATCCGTCGAGATCAGGCGGCGAAGGGGCACCACCTTCACCAGGGCCTTCGAAACCGGATCGACCACCAATATCGCGTAAACGGTTTCGCGGGTTCGCTCCACCATGCGCAGGTGCTGCAGCGTCTGTCCGGCCGTCCAGCTCGTGGGCACGGAGACGAATTCGGTCGTCATGATAGTCCCGACACAGTCATCGCCATAGGCCAGGAGCTGCTGCAACGTCGCGCGGACCTCGGCGTTGAGCAGCGCCAGGAACTGCGGCCTTGCGGGCTCTGGAAGTTCGCGGAACAGATCGGCGAGGCGATCCGCCGACATGGCCGACAGGAGCGGCGCGACGCGATCGCGAGGGATCGCCAGGATGATCTCCGGAATGTGCTCGAGACCCGGCGTATCGAGCACCTCCACGGCGCGCTCGAAGGGGATGCCCAGCAGAATCCCGGCCGCGATGTCGGGCTTCTGCTCGTTGACCACGTCGACGATATCGGCGGCGCGTTCATCGACCAAACGAAGCGTCAGCGCGGCCACGTCGCTGTCTGACACGGCGCCTTCTCCCTGTGGATCCATGGGTAAACTCTCATGAGGCGGCTTGCCGAGATGGCCGGCCGGAGCGCGAATGCCTGTTCATGTTCAACCCGCGGCGGCCGATCGCGCAACCATGGCCGAGCTTCGTGACAGTGCGGCGACATCAGCCGGGTTTCAACGAGCGACTCGGCGGTCCGGCCGACTGCGCGCAACCATCGCTCCCGACCCTTCCCGTTGTCTGGAATACCGTGTAGCTTCGCGCCTGCGTTGCCCCAAGCTCTAGTACGGGTCGGCGAGCGGTCCGGCGGGCGTTCGACGGGCATGCTACGAAACTTCCATGCCGCCGATTTGCCGCATCAGACGGCGGCTGCCTTGTGCCTGCCTTGAGTGCGAACCTATCCGATCGTGCCGATGCGAAGACGCGCAGGCTTCGCCGCGGGCAACCAGGCGGCTTTGAATCCGGGGTAACCGATGGCTTCTGAGATGGACGGCGTGGCGAACCTGCCGCGCACAAGACCGCCGGAAGTTGAACCGGGCTTGCCCAAGGTGAAATACCGACGGCAGACCATCATCTTCCTCGGCCTCATAGCCGTGGCGACGCTCGTCGTCTGTCCGATCTATCTCTGGCGCCATGGCCTGACGGCGGCGGAGTTCGCTTTCTTCGCCTTCTACACGGCGGCCAGCTCCCTCTCCATCACGCTCGGCTATCATCGGCTTTTTTCCCATGCGACCTTCAAGGCGGCATGGCCGGTGCGCCTGTTCGTGCTTGTTTTCGGCGGCGCGGCCTTCGAGCAGTCGGCGATGCGCTGGGCCGCCCTGCATCGGCGGCACCATCGCCACACGGATACCGACCAGGACCCGTACAATATCAAGCGCGGCTTTTTCTATGCCCATGTCGGATGGATTCTGGTCAAGATTCCCTTCATCGATGATTCCAGCGTCCGCGATCTCGCGGCGGATCCGATGGTCCTGCACCAGCACCGCCACTACAAGCTCTGGTCGAACCTGGCGGGACTCGTCGTCCCGCTTCTCGTCGGCGCCTGGATCGGCGGCTGGGCATACGCGATCCTGTTTCCGGTCGCGGCGCGGATTTTTCTCGTCCTCAATTCCGCGTTCTTCATCAATTCGATCGCGCACACCTACGGCGACCGGCAGTTCGATCCGAACTCTTCGGCGCGCGACCATTGGCTCGGCGCGGTTCTCACCAACGGCGAGGGGTATCACAGTTTTCATCACCGCTTTCCGGGCGACTATCGCAATGGCATCCGCTGGTACCAATGGGATCCGACCAAGTGGCTGATCTGGCTCTGCTCGCGTGTCGGGCTGGCCTCGGATCTCAACAGGACCTCCGCCGCGGCCATCCTTCGGGCCACAGGCCGCTGACAGAGGCGGGCGATCGGGCCCGTCCGGCGATTGCCGCGTTCGGCGTTCCGATCGCCCGCTAAAATTTGCCGTGCTTCAGGTAGGCCTGGAGAGGGTCCATCCCGGCGCCGATCGCCTTGCGCATGTCGCTCTCGGTGCCGCTCATCGCCTCGGCCTCGGCGATCGCCTCGCCGGCCGTGGCCGAGGGGATGATGACGACGCCGTCCCTGTCGGCGATCAGGTAGTCGCCGTCTTCCACGGCGCAATGGCCGATGACCACCCGCCCCCGTCGGCGATCCGGCAACCACCGTCCGGCGATGTCGGCCGGGGTCGCATGGGTTCCGAACACCGCCAGGCCGACCCGCTCGACGAGCTCGAGATCGCGGCAGGCGCCGTCCACCACATAGCCGGCCACGCCTTTGACCTTGAGGGCCTTGGCCGAGAGCTCGCCCATGAGGGCGATCCCATGGGTCCGCGGCTGACAGACGACGACACAGCCCGGCGGTATCTCTGACAGAAGCTTCGCCCAGGCGCGCAAGGTCTCGTCCCGATCGAGGCCCGGCTTCTCCCGGCCGGATACGGTGAAGACCCGGCCCGCGATGCGAGTCGGCGGGGTCAGGCTCTTGATGGCGGCCGGCAGGGCGGGGTTGTCGACGCCAAGCTTGCGCAGCGCGTCGTAGACGACGCTGGCGGGCAGGGCACCCAGGCGCCGGACAAGACCGTCCGGCGACTGGGCCTCGTCGGCGGGCGAGGGACCCCGGCGGCGTCGGCGGCTGCCTGAGCCCGGCGCGCGGCTAGCGCTGCTTTTTGAAGGCTTCCGCCGCACGGCCCACCGCATCGCGATCAAGTTCGAAGCCCAGCCCCGGCTTGCTGCCTATGGGCAGCGCGCCCTTGACGGGCTTCAGGTTCGGACTCTCGACGATGTCCTCCTTCAGGAGCTGCCACATGATCTGGTTGCCATCGTCCATGTTGTTGAGCGTGGCCGCGACCTGATTGGAGGCGCAGGTGGTAATCCCGGTTTCGAAGACCCCATGCAGGCAGATCCTGACCCCGGCGGCCTCCGCGATCGCGGCCGCCTTGCGAAAGCGGACGACGCCGCAGGTTTCGTGCAGGCCCAGCACGATCACGTCGGCGGCGCGGTTGCGGCAGATGTCATAGACGTCCTCGGGCGTATAGACGCTCTGGTCGGCGGCGACGGGAATGTCGGTCACGGCCCTGAGGCGCGCCAGGATTTCCGAACCGGCCGCGCCTGGGACGGGCTGCTCGATGAACTCCGGGTCATAGGGCTTCAGCTTCTCGAACATCCGGCGGGCTTCCATCCCGTCCCAGACCTCATTGGCGTCCAGGCGCAGCCGCGCCCGGCCGATCGCCTTCCGCACCTCGCGGACGATGGCGAGGTCCAGGGCTTCGCCCCGGCCGACCTTGACGTAGATGGCATCGAAGCCCTGCTTCACCAGCGCCCGGGCATGGGCGGCAAGCTCCCTGGGCTTGTCGCCTTGGACGAAACCGAAATAGCGGATCTCGTCCCGGACTGCGCCGCCCAGGATCCGGTGGAGAGGCTGGCCGGCCGCCTTGCCGATGGCATCCCACAGCGCCAGCTCGATCCCGGCCATCGCCTGGGAGAAATAGCGCGGCGCGCTGCCGGTGCCGCGCGCGTTGAATCCGAACTGGTAGTAGCCGGCAATGGCGCGGTTGCCGTCATAGATGGACTTGCCGATGAAATGCGGAATGGCGTCGGCCAGGATCGCGCGAACCGGCTCGATGGTCGGGCTGGCGACGGATTCGGCGATGCCGGTGATGCCTTCGTCGGTCTCGATTTCGATCAGGATGACCGGCGCGCCATGGGTGACGCCCTGGGCCCAGTGATAGGGCTGCTTGAACTTGCAGAACAGCGGCGTCGTGCGGATCTTGCTGATCTTCATGGTTTCGGCCTGGTTGCCTTCTTGTTGCGGGGAAAATGGGCGGAGTCAGTCTGCCGTTGCGGTCTTGCCGGCATAGGTCGGGAACTCGCCCTGCCTGCGATAGGCGGCGTCGTATTGCGTGAGCTTGGCTTCGTCGACCGTGACGCCGATGCCCGGCCCCTCGATCCGGCCCCAGCGCGGTCCGTCGGCAATGGGTACACGCTCGGTCAGGATGTCGTCCTCCATCATCTGCGCCGTCTGCTGATGGCCGAGGCAGGCATTGGGCGCCGCCAGCATCAGGTGCTGGAAGGCCGCGGCGGCGAGGCCGAATTCGCCATGGGTATGCTTGCAAACCTGCCAGCCTTCCATGTGGCCGATCTGGGCCAGCGCCTGGAAACGGCCGATGGACCCGACCCAGTAGGGGCTGAAGCAGAGATAGTCGGCGCAACGGCTCTTGATCAGCCGATAGGCGTCCGCCTCGCGCCACAGGCCCTCGTTGACGCAGAGCGGCACGTCGACCTGCCGGCGCAGGTCCAGCATGTTCTCGACCGGGTCGATGCGCACCGGCGCCTCGACGAAGTCGAGGTCGAAGCGCTTGTGCCACCGCTTCAGAAGCCGGACCGCCTGGGGCAGGGACCAGGCCTGGTTCACGTCGATGCGAATGAGGCCTTCGGGCCCGATGCCCTGGCGCAGGGCCTCCAGCATGGCCTCCTCGCGCTTCTCGTCGACGCCGGCCTTGATGTAATAGGCGCGGTAGCCGCGCTTCAGCCCGTCGGCGGCCTGGCGGGCGATCTCGGCGGGAGAGGCCCATTCCATGTAGTAGAAATAGTCGACCTCCTCGCGCTGGGCGCCGCCGAGCAGCCGGTAGAGCGGCTGGCCGCATTGCTTGCCGCAGAGGTCCCAGAGCGCCATGTCGATCCCGGCGTAGGCGAAGTTGCCGGTCATGGGCTGGAAGGCCCAGACGGCGTAGACGCCGAGGTCCCGGTGGATCGCCTCCTTGTCCCAGGTGTCGCGGCCGACCACCAGCGGGGCCATCGCCTTGACGGCGCTTTCGATCCCGGCCACGTCGGCCGCGCGGGTGCATTCCCCCCAGCCGACGAGGCCGTTCGCGGCGGTCAATTTGACGATGACGTCGGTGACGCCCCCGCGATTGATGAGCGAGCTCGCCTCGACATGCTTGTAGGCGATCCGGCAGACGAAAGTCTCCAGCTTGACGATCTTCAATGGGCTCGTCGGCATGGGGTCTCCGCGCGTGGAAAGGCTTTCGTCCTATCATTGGATGCTGGCGGAGGCAAGCCGCGCTGCAGCGGAGCCATGCGGGCCGGCAATTCTTTCCCGACTTGAGGCCGGCAATGATGGTATGATACGTTTAAACTCTGAAACGGCGCCAGGGCGCGGGGAAACGCCCCGGAAGCCCGGGCAAAACGCCGGCAACCACGGGAGGCTGCGATGAAGGACTATCAGATCCATCTTATGGATGAATTCCGGGCCGGTCGCATGAGCCGGCGCGAGCTGCTGCGCCTCGCCTCGGTCGCGGGCGTTTCGCTCGCCGCCTTCGGCAGCCTCATCGGCGCGCGACCCGCATTGGCCGACACCCCCAAGCGCGGCGGAACGGTCCGCCTGGCGGCGCAGTTCCCGGGCAAGGACCCGGAATCGGTGACCGCCTCCAATGCCGGCGAGGTCTTCACCTTCCAGCCGTCGCTCGAATATCTCTGCTACCCGCGTGAGGACTGGACCCTCGATCCGCGCCTCGCCACGTCGTGGAAGGCCGACCCGGACCCGAAAACCTGGACCTTCACCATCCGCCAGGGCGTCAAGTGGCATGACGGTTCGCCGCTCACCACCGACGACGTCGTCGCCACCTTCCAGCGCCTGCTGGACCCCAAGGTCGGCTCATCGGCGGGCTCGGTCTATCACGGCGTCCTCTCGTTCGGGAACGTGGAGAAGGTGAGCGACACGGACGTGCGCTTCCATCTCGACAAGGCCTTCGTGGACTTCCCCTATCTCGTCTCGGGTTTCGCCTACCAGTCGGCGATCCTGCCCAAGGATTACCAGATGGGGTCCTTCACCAAGGGCGGCATCGGCACGGGTCCATTCATCCTCAAGGAATATGCCCCGCACCAGTATGCGAACTATGTCGCCAATCCCAACTACTGGGCCAGCGGCATGCCCTACCTCGACGGCCTGAAGGTGATCTACTACGCCGACGAGTCGGCGACCGTGCTGGCGATGCAGGCGGGCGATGTCGACATCTATCCGGTCGTGCCGCTGAAGGGCGGCGAGCCGATCCTGGCGAATCCCAATTTCAACATCCTGCGCCACAATTCGGCCGATTATCGCTCGGTTCACATGCGGGTGGATCAGGCGCCCTTCCAGGACAAGCGCGTGCGCCAGGCGGTCGCCTACTGCATCGACCGGGCGGCCCTGGTGAAATCCCTGTTCAACGGCGCGGCGAGCGTCGCCAACGACCACAGCTTCGCGCCCGTCTATGTTGACACCGAGCTTGCCAACAGCGAGATCCCGCAGCGCACCCAGGACTACGACAAGGCGAAGGCCCTGCTGGCGGCCGCCGGCGTCACCGGCTTCGACATCACGCTGACGACCGGACAGTATCTCGAAATGCCGCAATATGCGGTGGCGATCCGGGAGTACTGCAAGCCGGTCGGCATCAACGTGAACCTCAACGTCATGCCGACCGACCAGTATTACGGCTCGGGCGACAACCAGCCCTGGCTCGTCGTCCCCATGGGCGAGACGGATTGGGCCGCCCGCGGCACGGTCGCCCAGGCCATCGTGCCCGAGTTCCCGACCGGCGCGCTGTGGAACTCGGCGCACTGGAGCAATCCTGACTTCGACAAGCTGTTCGCCGACTACAACGCCGAGCTCGACCACCAGAAGCGCAAGCAGCTGTCGCTCGAAATCGCCAAGATCCAGAACGAGGAGGTGCCGGTCATGATCAGCTACTGGATCGCGGCCCAGCGGGCGACGACCAAGGCGGTTCAGGGATTCCCGGCGGCGCCGGACAACTTCATCGACCTGCGCGCCACCTGGCTCGCGTCATAGCGGCCGGTCCTTCGCCGTTGTACAAACATAGGCGTGTGGAAATTCTTCGCCAAACGCGCCGGCTTGGCCGTCGTCACCTTGTTGTGCGTATCGGTGATCCTGTTCGCCGTCGCGCAGGTTCTTCCGGGTGACGTCGGCCGGGCCATTCTTGGGCCCTGGGCGACCGAAACGCAGGTGCGGGCGCTCGACCACCAGCTCGGCGTCGACCGGCCCCTCTATGAGCGGTACTGGACCTGGTTCAGCGGATTCGTGCGCGGCGAGTGGGGCACCTCCTATCTGCTGAACCGGCCGGTGGCACAGATAACCTTCGACCGCCTGCGCAACTCTCTCGTCCTGGGCGGCTTCGCCCTCTGCCTGATCGTGCCGATCTCCATCGGGCTCGGCGTCTTGGCGGCGCTCAACTACGGCAAATGGCTGGATCGCTGCATCGCCATCGTCGGCCTGTCGCTGATCGCGCTGCCGGAATTCGTCACCGGCATCATCGTGCTTGCCGTTTTTGCCGTGGCGCTCGGGTGGCTGCCCGTCTCCTCCCATGTGCCCGGTCTCAACCCGCTGGACTGGTTCCGGCAATTGCTGCTGCCCTCCATACCCTTGATGTTCGTGCTGTTCGGGTACATCTCGCGCATGGCCCGCGCCGGCACGGTGGAATCGCTGCGCTCCAACTATGTCCGCACCGCCATTCTGAAGGGGCTGCCGCGGGGCACCGTGATTTGGACCCATGTGCTGCGCAATTCCCTGCTGCCGACGATCACGGTGATCAGCGTGCAGACGGGCTATCTGGTGGGCGGCCTGGTGGTCACGGAAACCTTGTTCAGCTATCCCGGCATCGGCAAGCTGGTGCTGGATTCGGCCATCGGCCACGACCTGCCGGTGCTCCAGGCAACCGTCCTGCTGGTTGCGGTCCTCTACATGATCTTGGCCTTGGCGGCCGACGTCCTCTATACGCTGCTCAACCCTCGCGTCCGCCTTTCGGCCTAACGGGCGCGAGCAAAGCGGCAGCCGGGGACGCAATCGGTGGACGCCAAGGGGGCACAGGCAAGCGGGCCGGCCGGCGCCGACGGATCGGAGGCGGAAGACGCGTCGGCCGCCGGAAGACGGCGGTTGAGGGTGCTTCTCATCGCCCTCCTGCAATCCAGGACCTTCGTGGTCGGCGCGGCGATCCTCGCCTTCTGGGTTCTGGACGCGCTGTTCTGGCCGCTCGTCGTCCCCCAGGATCCCGAAGCGATGATCCCCGAGGTCACTCTGAGGGCGCCCTCGCTTGCCCACTGGTTCGGCACCGACGACCTCGGCCGCGACGTCTTCTCGCGGACCCTCGCCGGGGCCGCCTCGACCCTGACGGTTGCACCCGCGGCGACGGCATTGGGCGTCATCGGCGGCATCCTGATCGGGCTGTTCACCGGCTACTATCGCGGAATCGCCGATGACGTGATCATGCGGATCGTGGATTCCCTGCTTGCCTTCCCCTTGATCATCATCGCGGTCCTGGTGATGTCGATCCTGGGTCCTTCGCTCGTCAACGTCATCCTCGTCATAGGCATCGTCTTCGCGCCGATCGTGGCGCGCACCGTCAGGGCCGCGGTTCTCGTCGAGCGCGAGCGGGAATACGTCGCCGCGGCCAAGCTGCTCGGCAACTCCAACCTCTACATCATGTTTGCGGAAATCCTGCCGAACATCGGCGGCCCCATCGCGGTCGAGATCACGATCCGCCTGGGCTACGCCATCTTCACCTCGGCGACGCTTTCGTTTCTTGCGCTTGGCATCCAGCAGCCGTCTCCCGATTGGGGGCTGACCATCAGCATCGGGCGCGCCTTCCTGCAGATCGCGCCCTGGGAGGTGCTGTTTCCCGCCGCCGCCCTCGCCACGCTCATCGTCGGTGTCAATCTCGTCGCCGACGGATTGCGCCAGGTGCTCGAGGAATGACCGGCGCCGATTCCAGCCTCGCCGATCGCCGGGCGCTCCAGGTCGAGGGCTTGAGCGTCAGCTACCTGCGCCGCGGCAAGGCATCTCGCGTGCTGAGCGACGTCTCGTTCGATGTCCTGCCCGGCGAGGCCTATGGGCTGGTGGGCGAATCCGGCTGCGGCAAGACCACCGTCGCCATGGCGGTCATGCGCTACCTGGCGCCCAACGCGCGCGTCGATGCCGGGCGAATCCTGTTCCAGGGCAGCGATCTCCTGTCCGCGGGCGAAGGGCAGCTGCGGGAGCTTCGCGGCAATCGCATGGCCATGGTCTATCAGGATCCGGGAAGCGCGCTCAATCCGTCGCTGACCGTCGGCCGGCAGATCGCCGAGGTCTACCGCTTCCATCGCGCGATGGCCTGGAACGAGGCCAGGGACGCTGCCATGGCGATGCTGGACACGGTGCAGATCCCCGATGCCACGCGCATCATGGGCCGCTATCCCCATGAGCTCTCGGGCGGCCAGCAGCAGCGGATCATGTTCGCCATGGCGCTGGCGACCGACCCGGATCTTCTGGTTCTGGACGAGCCGACCACCGGCCTCGACACGACGGTGGAGGCCGAGGTTCTGGACCTGGTGTCCCGGCTCAGGACCAAATTCAACGCCTCGATCCTGTTCATCAGCCACAATCTCGGCATCGTCGCCCGGATGTGCGAGCGGGTCGGCGTGCTTTATGCCGGACGCCTGATCGAGGAAGGGCCCTCACGGGATCTGTTCGCCGGCCCGCGCCATCCCTACACGCTCGGACTCCTGCGCTGCGTGCCCCGGGCTGGCATGCGAAAGGACGTCCATCGCCTGGATCCCATCGCGGGCTCGCTGCCCCCGCTCGGTCTCGACATCACGGGCTGCGTCTATGCCGCGCGCTGCCAGATCGTCCGGCCCCGCTGCACGCAGGAAGACCCGCCGGGCCTGCCGGCCGGAGAGCGCAGAACCAGCCGCTGCTTCTACCACGGCGAAGTGCCGGACATTCCGGCTGGCGCCGAAACTGGCGAGAGATCGCCGCACCGGCGCGGCGATTCTGCGCTGCTTGAGATCGACCATCTGCGCAAGGCTTATGGCGCGAGAGGCTATCAGGTCACGGCCGTCGCCGATCTGTCCATCGAACTCAAGGCCGGCGAGGTGCTGGGCCTGGTCGGCGAATCCGGCAGCGGCAAATCCACCCTCGCCAAATGCATTGTCGGCCTGCTGGAGGTGACCGAAGGGACCATCCTGTTCGACGGCGACAGGCTTGCCCGCGCCGCCGACTGGCGGAACACGGCGCTGCGCCGCAAACTGCAGATGGTGTTCCAGAACCCCGATACGGCGCTCAATCCCAGCCATTCCGTCAGGCGAATCCTGCGCCGGGCCGCCAGGCTGCTGGCGCGCGATGGATCTTCCGGCGAGATCGAGCGCCGCGTTGCGTCCCTCGCCGCCTCGGTCCGTCTGCGGCCTCAGCATCTGGACCTGAAGCCATCGGCGCTGTCCGGCGGCCTGAAGCAACGCGTCGCCATCGCCCGCGCCTTCGCGGGCGCCCCGGCCCTGGTGCTGTGCGACGAGCCGACCTCCGCCCTCGACGTCTCGGTGCAGGCGGCCATTCTCAATCTGCTGGCCGACCTCCAGGCGAAGGAGCGCGTCGCCTACCTGTTCATCTCCCACGATCTTGGCGTGGTGCGCTATCTCTCCGACCGGATCGCGGTCATGTATCTGGGGCAGGTGGTCGATATCGGCGACGCCGAAGCCGTCTTCAATCCGCCGCATCACCCGTATACGGAAGCACTGCTCTCGGCCATGCCCAGCATCGATGCCGGCCAGCGCCCGGCGCGCATCCGCCTCACGGGCAGCATCCCCAACCCGGCCAACCCGCCCGCCGGATGCCGGTTTCATACGCGTTGTCCGCGGCTGCTGGGGGAAATCTGCCGCGTCACGGAGCCGCCTTGGCAGCAGGACGGGAGCGGGCATCTCTATCGGTGCCATATTCCACCCGGAGACCTGCGTCCCATCCAAGCCGGGGCGAAGACGGGCAGGGACGACGGCGGCCCTGGCGCCGCTTCGCCCCAGGCGCAGTAAGAAGAGCAACTCTCGATTGGAACAGCAGTCATGAAAACGCATGCGCGGGTCGTTGTCATCGGCGGCGGCGTCGTCGGCACCAATATCCTCTATGGCCTCGCCAAATGCGGCTGGACCGACGCGGTGTTGCTGGAGCGCCGCGAGCTCACCTCCGGCTCCACCTGGCATGCCGCCGGCCTGATGTCGCTCTATGCCACCGGTTATGCCTTCAGCCGCCTCTACCAACTCGCCCATCGGGTCTACGCCGATGTCGAGGCGGAGACGGGCCAGGCCGTCGGTTTTCACCGGTCCGGCACCCTGCGGCTCGCCAGCACCCGCGACCGGCTCGATGAATACCTGCACTACAAGGACATCGCCGACAGCTTCGGCGCCCGAGCGGAGATCGTCGGCCCGGAAGAGGTGCGCCGGCTTTGGCCCCTGGTCGAGAAGACCGACGATCTGGTTGGGGCGCTCTATCATCCCGAAGACGGCCATGCCGCTCCTGCCGACGTGACCCAGGCGCTGGCCAAGGGTGCCCGCCAGCTGGGCGCGGAGATCCGCCGTCAGACCGAGGTGACGGGGATCGAGCGGACCGGCAGCGGCGAATGGAGGGTCAGGACCGCGGCCGGCGACATCCTCTGCGAGCATGTGGTGAGCGCGACCGGCAGCTTCGCCCGCCAGACCGGGGCCATGGTCGGGCTCGACATTCCGGTGGTCCCCATCGTGCATCAGTATCTGGTGACCGAGGAGCTGCCGGAGATCGCCGAGCGCTATCGCCAGGGCTTGCCGGAAATGCCGATCCTTCGCGACGACACGGTGCAGGGCTACATTCGCGAAGAGCGCCGCGGCCTGATGTTCGGGCCCTATGACGAGGACCCGCCGACCTATGCCGTGGACGGCATGCCGGCCGACTATGCCGGGGAGCTGCTGCCGCCGGACATCGATGCGACCCTGCCTTATTTCCAGCGCGCGCTCGCCCGGGTGCCGAAGCTGGGCGCCGTCGGCATCCGAACCTGCGTAACCGGCCCCATCGCCGTCTCGCCCGACAATCGCCCGCTGGTGGGGCCGGCCTGGGGCCTCGAGAATTTCTGGCTCGCCGAAGGCTTTACCGGCGGCATTGCCATGGGCGGCGGGATCGGCCGATGCCTCGCCCAATGGATCACCGGCGGCGAGCCGGAGATCGATCTCCATGAAGTCGATCCGCGCCGCTTCGGCAGCTATGCCACAAAGCGCTACACGGTGATCAAGGCCAAGGAGGCCTTCGCCAACAATTTCGGCATCAATTATCCCGACTGGAACTGGCCCGGCGCCCGCCCGGCCAAGACGACACCCTGCTACGACAAGCTGAAGCGTCGGGGTGCGGTGTTCGGCGTCTCCTATGGCTGGGAGGTGCCCAACTGGTTCGCGCCCGAAGGCGTCGAGGCCAAGGACAGGAACAGTTACCGGCGCAGCAACTACTTCCAGTATGTCGGCGCGGAATGCCGGGCCCTGCGGGAAGGCGTGGGCCTCTACGATCTGACGCCCAGCAGCAAGTTCGAGGTCGCGGGGCCGGGCGCGGCCGGCTGGCTCGACCGCTTGCTCGCGAGCCGCATCCCCGGACGGCCGGGCGGTGTTGCCCTCTGCTATCTGCTGACGGCGGCGGGCCGCGTCGAATGCGAGTTCACCGTCACGCGCCTGGCCGAGGACAGGTTCTATCTCGTCGGCCCGACCGTCGCCGAGCGGCACCACTTCGACGTTCTCTCCAAGGCGCTGCCGCGCGACGGCAGCGTCACCCTCGACAACGTCACGGCCCGCTTCGGCGCCTTCGCCGTCGCCGGCCCCAAGGCGCGGGACCTGCTCTCCGGGCTGGTCGATGGCGATCTTTCGAACGAGTCGTTTCCGTGGTTCGCCGCGCGGCGCCTCGCGGTCGGCCTCGCTCCGGACGTGCGGATGCTGCGCGTCAATTATGTCGGCGAGCTCGGCTGGGAACTGCACCATCCGATCGA
>Ga0209060_10003455_pt1 | contig 13212 bp, 9 predicted proteins | sample Coa_R1_8_FD_187155 | JGI IMG/M metagenome (GOLD analysis project Ga0209060, IMG submission 187155) | Surface soil microbial communities from Centralia Pennsylvania, which are recovering from an underground coalmine fire - Coalmine... | ecosystem: Environmental > Terrestrial > Soil > Unclassified...
CACCGACAACGTCACCAAGCTGGTCTGGCAGAAGTCGGTCACCTCGTCGCAGGCGTTCAACTGGTGCGACGCCATCAACTATTGCGCGACGCTGACGCTGGCCGGGCGGACCTGGCACCTGCCGACGCGCATCGAGCTCCTGTCGCTGGTCGATTTTACGCGCGCGAACCCGGCGCTGAACACGACGGCATTCCCCGGCACGCCGGGCGGCAAGTACACCTGGACCTCGTCACCCTGGGTCGTCTCGCAGATCGCGACCAAGCCGCAGGACTCGTGGATCGTGAACTTCTCCGAGGGGCTGACCAGCAACGCCGGCGCCCGCACCGCGCTCGAGTACGCCCGCTGCGTCTCCGCGAACGAGGGTCCGCTGCCCAGCCCCCGCTACACGGCGGTCGCCACCGGCGAGGTGCAGGACGTCGACACCGGGCTCATCTGGGCGACCGCGACGAACGCGGCCAGCACGACCACCACCGACTTCGCGACCGCGCAGACGATCTGCAGCGGCCTCGGCCTCAACGGCCACACCTGGCGCACGCCGAGCATCAAGGAGCTCTCCACGCTGGTCGACGAGGTCCCGCCCATCAGCAAGGTCTCGCCGGCCATCGACACCACCACGTTCGCCGGCACCGCCGCCACCACGCCCTACTGGTCCTCGACGCTGTTCGAGGGGATGAGCGCCGCCACCCAGGCCCCCTGGGTCATCAACTACGAGGACGGGTTCACCGAGTACAACCAGACCGCCGCGCTGGTCCGCTGCGTGCGTTGAAACGACGAGCCTTTTCCCCGGCCGTCATCAGGTCGTAACGGAACTGAAACGCGTGCCGCCGGGGGCCGCCGCTAGGCTCGCCCGTCATGCGTATCGCCCCGGCTCTGTCGTTCGCCGTCACCGTCGCCGTCGTCTCGGGCGCCGGCCCGACGGCCGCGGCTGCGCCCGCGCTCCCCAGCCTGGAGCTCCCGCGTGAGAGCCCCGTCGGCAAGGTCTCGCAGCAGGTCGGCCTGACCGAGATCGCTGTCGAGTTCGGCAGCCCGGCGGTCGCTGGCCGCAAGATCTGGGGCGGGCTGGTGCCGTTCGACAAGGTCTGGTCGCTGGGCGCCGCGCAGGCGACGAAGATCCGCTTCAGCCGCGACGTCGCGTTCGGCGACAAGGCCGTCCCGGCCGGGACCTACGCCCTCTACGCCGTCCCGAGCAAGTCGTCGTGGACGTTGATCGTCAACAGGAACGCCGACCAGCCGAGCGGCGCGCGCGACTACCGCAGCGAGCAGGACGTGGCGCGCGTGGTCGTCCACCCCAAGGCGGCGCCGGCGCGCGAGCGGCTGGCCTTCGCGTTCGGCGACTTCAACGATGACGGCGCGACGCTGGAGATCACCTGGGAGAAGTTGAAGGTCGCCGTCCCGATCCGGGTCAACACCACCGACGAGGTGCTGACCAGCATCAACGCGCTCGACAACACCTGGCGCGCCTACGCCAACGCCGCGCGCTACATGCTGGAGACCAAGAAGGACTACGACACGGGGCTGCGCTACGTGAGCCAGTCGCTGGCCCTCAAGGACGACTGGTACAACGGGTGGATCAAGGCGCTCCTGCTGGCGGCCAAGGGGAGCTACAAGGAGGCCGGGGCGGCCGCCGAGCACGTGCTCGAGCTGGGCCTCAAGTCCGGCGACCCCCAGTTCCCGGAAGCCGACGTCCGCGCCGCGCTGGCCCGCTGGGGCGCCAAGAGCGTCGCCGCGCGCTAGGCGCCAGGAACCGGGTTGACCCAGGCGCGGGCAGGCGCAGATTGGCGTGACGCACGCGCGCCTCCGGACCGCCCTCCACCACCTTCGGCTCCCGCTCCATGTCGGGGCGGCCGCCGCGGCCGTCGGCGTCCTGGCGGGCGGGTTCGCCGTGGCGTTCCGCGCCGCGCAGGCCGCGGTGTTCGTCCATCTCTACCGCGCGCCCAATGTCCTGGTGGCGTTCCAGCAGCTGCCCGCCGCGCTGCGGGTGGTCGTGCCAGCGGCGGGCGGCGCGGTGGCGGCCGCGATGGCCGCCTGGATCGGCGGCGGCCGCAGCATGGCCGAGATCATGGAAGCGGTCGCCGTCGCCGGCCGCCGGATCTCGGTGCCGGCGGCGCTCGCCAAGGCGACGGCCTCCTTCGCCGCGATCTCCAGCGGCGGGTCGCTGGGGCGCGAGGGGCCGCTGCTGCACTTCGGAGCGGCCGTCGCCTCCACCGTCGGGCGCAGCGCGCGGCTCGATCCGCGGCGCACGCGCACGTTGATCGCCGCCGGCACCGCGGCGGGGTTCGCCGCCGCCTACAACACGCCGATCGCGGCGGTGCTGTTCGTGGTGGAGGTCGTCGCCGAGACGACGGCGCTCGAGCTGGCGCTGCCGCCGCTCATCGCCGTCACGGTGGCGACGCTGCTCACCCGCTGGGCGCTCGGGCCCGGGCCACTCTACGGGCTGCGCGGCTTCTCGCTGGCGGCGCGCAGCGAGCTGCTCGGGTACCTGGCGCTGGGCGTGGTGACCGGTGCGGGCGGCGCGGGCTTCACCGCGCTGCTGGCGCTGGGACGCCGGGCGTTCGGGCGGCTCCCCGCGCCACCCGCGGTGCGCGGCGCGCTGGGTGGCGTTCTCGTCGGCCTCCTGGCGCTCCGCTTCGCCGAGGTGACCGGCAACGGGTACGAGGTCATCCAGCTCATGCTCGACGCCCGGGTCGGCGTCGGTTTGATGGCCGTCCTGCTGGTGGTCAAGACGGTCGGCACGACGGCCACGGTCGGCTCCGGCAGCCCGGGGGGCGTCTTCACGCCGTCGCTGTTCCTGGGCGCCGCGATGGGCGGCATCGTCGGCGCCGCTGCCCGCGCCATCTGGCAGGCGAACGGATTTCCCGGCGGTTACGTGCTGTGCGGGATGGCCGGCGCGATCGCCGCCACCACCCGCGCGCCGATCATGGCCAGCGTCCTCGGCTTCGAGCTGTCGGGCGACTACGCCATCGTGCTGCCGCTGTTCATCACCACGGCGACGGCGACGGCGATCGCGCGCCCCCTGCACCGCAAGTCGATCTACGGCCAGTGACGCGGGGACGGTATAAACGGCGCACATGCGCGGAAGTCCCCTCTCGGCGGCGCTGGCCCTGGTGCTCGCTGCCGCCTGGCCCTCGGGCTGTGCTTCGCCGGGCGCTGCTTCACGGACGGCCTCGCGCATGAGCCCTCCGGCGGGCGACGCGCCGGCCCTCGCGCCCCCCGACGAGGATGGCTCGGAGCTCTGGCTGCGCTACCGGAAGGTCTCGCTCCCGAGCCGGCTGGCCGAGTACCAGGCCGACCTCACGCACATCGTGCGCGCCGGCGGCTCGGCCACGCTGCAGGCGGCCGAGCGCGAGCTGTCGCGCGGGCTCGGCGGATTGCTCGGCGCCCCGCTCCCGGTGAGGGACGCCCCGAGCGGCGAGGGGGCCGTCGTCGTCGGCACCCCCGCCTCGTCGCCGATCATCCGCGCGCTCGGGCTGCGCGTGCTGGGCGAGGGCGACGACGGCGTGGGGGCCGAGGGCTTCGTGGTGAAGGCGGTCACCGTGGACGGCCACGCCGCCGTCGTCATCGCCGGCAGCACCGACGTCGGCGCGCTGCACGGCACCTTCGCCTTCCTGCGCCAGCTGCAGCGCCACCAGCCGCTCGGCGGCCTCTCGCTGACCGAGTCGCCCCGGATCCGGCGCCGCATCCTCGACCACTGGGACAACCTCGACGGCACGGTCGAGCGGGGGTACGCCGGCAAGTCACTCTGGCAGTGGAGCGCCCTGCCCGGGACGCTGTCGCCGCGCTACACCGACTACGCGCGGGCCAACGCCTCGCTCGGGATCAACGGCGTCGTGCTCAACAACGTCAACGCCGACGCGCGCATCCTGACCCGCCCTTACGTTGCCAAGGTCGCCGCGCTGGCTGGCGTCTTCCGGCCCTACGGCATCCGGGTCTACCTCTCGGCGCAGTTCGCGGCGCCCATCAAGCTGGGCGGCTTGCCGACCGCCGACCCCGCGCAGCGCCAGGTCCGGCAGTGGTGGATCGACGAGGCGAACATGATCTACGCGGCGATCCCCGACTTCGGCGGCTTCCTGGTGAAGGCCAACTCCGAGGGACAGCCGGGGCCGGCCGACTACGGTCGCACGCACGCCGAGGGGGCCAACATGCTGGCGGCCGCGCTGGCGCCGCACGGCGGGATCGTCCTGTGGCGCGCCTTCGTCTACAGCGACGACGGCACCGACCGCGTCGGCCAGGCCTATCGCGAGCTGCACCCGCTGGACGGCCAGTTCGGCGCCGGCACGATGGTGCAGGTGAAGAACGGCCCGCTCGACTTCCAGCCGCGCGAGCCGTTCCATCCGCTGTTCGGCGCCATGCCCCGCACGCCGCTGGCGCTGGAGGTGCAGCTCACCAAGGAGTACCTGGGCGAGGACACGCACCTCGCCTACCTGGGCCCGATGTGGCAGGAGGTGCTGCGCGCCGACACCCAGGCCCGGGGAGCCGGCTCGCTGGTGGCGCGGGTGATCGATGGGACGCTGGATGGCCACGCGCTCACGGCCATGGCCGGCGTGGCGGGGATCGGCAGCGACGTGACCTGGATGGGGTCGCACTTCAACCAGGCCAACTGGTACGCCTTCGGGCGCCTGGCCTGGAACCCCGACCTGTCGGCGGAGGCGATCGCCGACGAGTGGATCCGGCAGACCTTCAGCAACGATCCGACCGTGGTCGCCACGGTCACGCAGATGATGATGACCTCGCGCCAGAACCTGGTGAGCTACATGACGCCGCTGGGGCTGGTCCACCTGATGGGAACCAACGCGCACTACGGCCCGGCCCCGTGGGTCGACGACCTGCCGCGCAGGGACTGGAACCCGACCTACTTCCACCAGGCCGACGCGGCAGGGATCGGGTTCGACCGCACCTCGACGGGCAGCGACGCCGTCGCTCAGTACGCGCCGCCGGTTGCGAGCGGGTTCGGCGGCGCGGCCACTGTGCCGGACGACCTCCTGCTGTTCTTCCAGCGGCGAAGGTGGACCGACACGGTGGCCTCCTCGGGGCGCACGGTCTGGAGCGAGCTGGTCCATCGCTACAGCGCCGGCGTCGACGCGGTGCAGACGATGCGCGAACGGTGGGCCGCCCTGCGGGGCACCATCGACGACCGGCGGTGGCGCGAGGTCGCCGGCTTCCTCGAGATCCAGCACCACGAGGCGCGGTGGTGGCGCGACGCCTGCCTCACCTACTTCATGAGCGTCAACAAGCTCCCGCTGCCGAGCGGCTACGCCTCGCCGCTGCACGACCTGCCGTACTACCAGCGCCTGTCGAAGACCTGCCCGGCGGACCCGACCAAACCGCGCTGCCCTGCGGTCTACACGGGCGCCCCCTCCCCGGCCATCAGCCATTGAGGTCGCGGGGGACGCGGGACCCTCTCAGGGTCCCGCGCTCAATAGAACTTGACGTTCGCGACGGTGAAATTCGCGGAGCAGGCACCGCCGTCGGTGCCGCCGGCCGGCGAGGTGAGCTGCCACTGGACGGTCACGATGTCGCGCGGGTCGAGCGTCGAGATCGGCATGCCGCCGCCGAGCTGGGCGAACGGCACCTTGATGGTCGGCGCCGAGGCCGTCGCGGTGTTCGCCGCGCCCGTCACGTCGTACGACGGGCCGTAGCACTGGGCGGCCGTGCAGGCGCCCCGCTTGTCGCCGCTGTGGCTGTCGTCGGCGCTGAACGAGACGGCGACCTGCACGTCGCAGCCGCCGAGCGTCCCGGAGAAGTCGAACTGGACGCCGGTGTAGGCGCTGGCGTCCAGGCAGCTCCCGCTGCTGTAGTAGAGGCCGAACCCCATGTAGTTGCCGCTGGCGGCGACCGGCGCCACGAACCCGCCGGTGATCTGCAGGCCGTTGCCGTCGCTGGTCGCCGCGCCGGTCGGGGCCGTCTGGCCCGCGGCCGCGTAGCTGTACGAGCCCCAGGCGTCGTCACCGCTGCCGAAGGCCACGCCGGTGGCGCTCATCGTCCCCGCCGCGGTGATGACCGGGCTCGTCGCCTTGACGAGCGTGCAGCTGATGCCGGCGTCGGGGCTGGTGCACTCGTCGCCCACCGTCCGCCCCGCGGGGACCGCCGTGCCGGCGTCGATGCCGGGCGCGGGCGCCGTCCCCGGGCTGATCGGCTGCGGACCTGCCGCCGCGCGCCGTTCGTCCTCGCCGTAGACCCAGGCGGTCGACTTGCTGGTGTCGGTGATCTCCACGGCGGCCAGCGAGGTGGCGGGCAGGAGGTAGGTCGGCGCCGTCGGCGGGACGTTCAGGTCGGCGACCTGCAGCTGGAGCGCGACCGGCGCCGTGTTCCAGTTGACCAGGATGATCTCCGTGGCGTTGTCGGCCGCGTTCCGGCTGGCGTAGGCCGACACGCCGGCGGGGAGCCCGGTCGGCGCGCCCAGCACCGTCGGTCCGACGTGCTCGGCGTAGAGCAGGAAGGCGTAGTACTCGGGCCTGGGCACGTGGCCCGGCGGCAGCCCGATGATGCCGAGCGACCAGCTGTCGGTGTCGCTGATGTCCCAGACCGCGGAGGTCCAGAGATCGAGCGCGATCGACGAGCCGAGGATGTCGGCCATCCAGAGCGCCGACCCCACGGTCCCCGGGGAGGCGCCGAGCACGCAGCCGGTGGCGTCGTAGGCGATGTTCATCTCGGTCAGGGCGAGCGGCTTGTCCCCCTGTCCGGTCTGCTGCAGGATCCCGCGCACCGAGGTCATCACCTGGCGGAACTGGACCGGGTCGCCGGCGGCCGCCGGCAGCGACGCCATCGCCGCCTCGAACGGGTAGCGGTGGATCGAGACGACGTCGAACAGATCGCCGCAGGTCTGGAGGATCGGCGTCAGCCAGTCGAGGTTGACGCCGGCGCCGGCCTGGTACTTGTAGGCCAGATCCGGCCCCACGATCTTGATGGTGGGATCGACCGCCTTCATCGCCGCGACGAACGAGGTCACCGAGGCGCAGTATTCGGCCGGCGTGTAGCCCGGGATGGCGGGCATCGACGAGTCGCTCGGCAACCCCTGCGTGTCGTAGAGGTCGGGCTCGTTGCCGACGGAGAAGTACTTGATGCCGTACCCCTTCGTGACGTTGGCGTACTGGACCATCGCCGCCGCGGTGTCGGGCGTCGCCGGCGTGCCCGTGTTGTCGGCGGCCAGGTGCGGCACCTGGAGGATCGGCTCGGCGCCGATGGCCCGCGCGTACGCCACCATCGCGTCGAGCTGCGCGTCGTCGAACGAGTCGGGCGTGTTGGCGTCGTTGTTGTAGCCGCCGACCCGCAGGTAGCTGGGCGTCAGCGCGGCGACCAGCGCCTCGGTCCCGGACACCGAGTTGCCGAAGGTCGGCGTCCAGGTCCAGTAGTTGACCGACCAGGTGCCGGTGCGCGGGGTGCGGGTGGCGGTCGGGATGGAGACCGTCGTCACCGTCACCGGGGAGCCGCCCGCGCCGCCGGCGCCGGTGGGTGGCGGGGCGCCGCCGCCGTCGTTGCACCCCAGCGAAACGAGGGTGGTCGAGATCAATCCGAGGAGGGCGATGCGCCTCCCGCGTCCTGCCTGCATGTCCTTCACCTAGGTTAGTTAAGAGAGTTCGGCGCTGCGGGGCGGATCTTTAAGCGGCCAGCGCGGCGTCGATGGCGGCCCGCAGCTCGGGGTCGCCCAGCTCCACGTTGCTGGGGAACGCCCGGACCACCTCGCCGTTCTTGCCGACCAGGTACTTGTGGAAGTTCCACTTCGGCTCGCCGTGCTTGGCGGCCAGGAACTTGTAGACGGGTGACTGCCCGGGCCCCTTGGTCCCCACCTTGGCGAACATCGGGAAGGTCACGTGGAACTTGGTGCTGCAGAAGCTCTTGATCTCCGCCTCGGTCCCCGGCTCCTGCGCGCCGAAGTCGTTGGAGGGGAATCCCAGCACGGTCAGCCCCTTGCCCTGGTAGGCGCGCCAGAGCTGCTCGAGCCCCTCGTACTGCGGCGTGAACCCGCACTCGGAGGCGGTGTTCACCACCAGCAGGACCTGACCCTTGTAGGCGCCGAGCGGTTGAGGTTGGCGGTCGATGGTCTCGGCGGTCAGGTCGTGAAATGACATGCCGCAACGCTAGGCGATCGAACGCGGCCGGGCAAGCCGTGTCGGGGCGCACGCTGGATTGCGGGTCCCCAAATGTCACCTGATTGCGACACGTCCCGGGCGTGACCAGCGTAGGCTCGGCAGCCCCGAGGCGACATGCAACCTGTCCAGGCCGAGCCCAAAGATGAGGTCCGAGAAGAAGCCGCCACGCGGAGCCCCGCCGCCGCGCCCGTCGATCTGGCGAGCCCCGCGCTCTACATCAACCGCGAGACCTCGTGGCTGGCGTTCAACGCGCGGGTGCTCGATCAGGCGCGCGACACGCGCTGGCCGCTGCTCGAGCGGCTGAAGTTCCTGGCCATCTACTCGTCCAACCTCGACGAGTTCTTCATGATCCGCGTCTCGGGGCTGCACGAGCAGGTCGAGGCGGCGGCGCTCGTCGAGACGAGCCCCGACGGCCTGTCGGCGCGCGAGCAGCTCTCGCGCATCGGCCAGATCATCCGCGGGCAGCTGGTCAGCGCGGCCAAGCTGCTGGCCGACGACCTCCTGCCGGCGCTGGAGACGCGCGGCGTGCGCATCCACGACTGGGCCTCGCTGGACCCCGACATCAAGCGCCTGGCGCGCAAGTACTTCCGCCGCTCGGTCTTCCCGGTGGTGACGCCGCTGGCGGTCGATCCGGGCCACCCCTTCCCCTTCCTCTCGAACCTTTCGCTCTCGCTGGCGGTCGAGGCGCGCGATCCCGAGACCAAGGAGCGCAAGTTCGCGCGCATCAAGGTGCCGGAGATCCTGCCGCGCTTCGTGCCGTTCGAGGCGTTCGGACAGCCCGACGCGAGCCGCGCCGCGTCCGCCGACGGGACGCACGACTTCCTGCCGCTCGAGCAGCTCCTGGCCGCCAACCTCGACGAGCTGTTCCCCGGGATGGAGATCCTGGGCACCTACCCCTTTCGCGTCACGCGCGACATGGACTACGACATCCTCGAGGAGGAGGCGCACGACCTGCTGTCCATCGTCGACCGCGAGATCCGGCGCCGTCGATTCGGGGCCTGCGTGCGGCTCGAGGTGGCGGCCGGGATCCCCGATCGGGTGCGGCGCCTCTTGATCGAGAAGCTGTCGATCGACGAGGAGGACGTCTACGAGTCGTCGGGGCCGCTGGGGCTGCGCGCGCTCATGTCGATCGCCGGGCTGGCGCGGGCCGACCTGCGCGATCCACCCTTCGTCGCCCGCCAGCCGGTCGAGCTGGGGGAGAAGTCCGACCTGTTCGCGATCATCCGCAAGGGGGACGTGCTGCTGCATCACCCCTACGACTCGTTCGGCCCGGTGCTGTCTTTTCTCCGCCTGGCGGCCGACGATCCCGACGTCCTGGCGATCAAGATGACGCTGTACCGCACCGGCTCGAACGCCGAGGTGGTGAAGTCGCTCATCCGCGCCGCCGAGAACCACAAGCAGGTCGCCGTCTCCGTCGAGATCAAGGCCCGCTTCGACGAGGAGAACAACATCGCCTGGGCGCGCGCCCTCGAGCGCGCCGGCGCCCACGTCTTCTTCGGCCACGCCGAGCTCAAGACCCACGCCAAGGCGGCGCTGGTGGTGCGGCGCGAGGGCGAGGGGCTGCGGCGCTACGTCCACCTCGGGACCGGGAACTACAACGAGACGACCTCGCGCCTCTACACCGACCTCGGCCTCTTCACCGCCGACCCCGAGTTCGGCGAGGACCTGTCGGAGTTCTTCAACGGCCTCTCGGGGTTCTCGAAGAAGGGACGGCACCGCAGGCTGGCGGTGGCCCCCACGGCGCTGGCCGGGGCCATCCTGGCCAAAATCGAGGCGCAGACCGAGCGCGCGCTGGCCGGCAAGCCGGCCGCCATCTTCGCCAAGCTGAACGCGCTGGTCGACGTGCACGTCATCCAGGCGCTCTACCGGGCGTCGGGCGCCGGCGTGCGCATCACGCTGTGCGTGCGCGGCGTCTGCTGCCTGCGGCCCGGCATCCCGGGCATCTCCGAGAACATCCGGGTCATGTCGATCCTGGGGCGCTTCCTGGAGCACGAGCGGGTGATCGTGTTCGGACCGCCTGGCGACGAGGAGTTCTTCCTCTCGTCGGCCGACTGGATGCCGCGCAACCTCCACCGCCGCGTCGAGATCCTGTTCCCCGTCGAGTCGCCGGCGCTGCGCGAGCAGATCCGACAAGAGGTGCTGGAGCCCGCCCTGGCCGACAACGCCTTCGCCTACGACATGGACGCCGAGGGCGCCTACACGCGCCGCACGCCGTCCGACGGCGAGCCCGCGCGCGGCGCGCAGAGCGAGGTGTTCGACCGCGTCGTCCGCCGAACGCTGCAGGTCGTCCCCAAAGCCTGAACCGGTGTAACATCGCGCCGGATGCGGCGGCGAGGTTCGGGGCGTGCTGGCATGGAACGCGCGGCGTTGCTGGCGGCGCTGGTGCTGTCCGGCTGCGGCGGCTCGCTCGGTCCCGACCCGCGCGTTGACGCTGCGGGCGCCGCGCGCGGCGACGCGGCGAAGGTGGACGCCGGCGCCGGCGGGCCCGTCGACGCGCAGGCCGACGCGGGCCCGGCGGCCCCAGGGCCCAACCAGGTGACCTGCACGTGCAACGACGGCACCGAGGTCGCCGTCTGCGCCTCGTCGACCTGCGCCGCCGCGCAGCTCCAGTCGATCTGCGGCGCCGAGTGCGTCGGTTTCGGCGGGCTCGCCACCGCGTCGTGCGTGATGCGGCAGCCGGCCTGCGCGCCCACCGCCTCGTCGGTGGCCATCTCCTGCGCGTGCGGCGACGGAACGACCGTCGGACGCTGCACCACCACCGAGTGCGCCGGCAACGCCGCGATGGCCTCGGCGTGCGACCAGCTCTGCGCGGCCCACGCCGGCAGCACGGGCGGCAGCTGCCAGACCGACCCCACCTGCTTCGGGCCGAATCTGGTCGAGTGCTTCTGCGGCGGCGGGACCGCGACGCCGATCGACGTCTGCGCCGGAACCGACTGCTCGTCGGGCCCGGCGATGGACTCGGTCTGCAAGCCGGTCTGCGCCGCGCTGGGCGGCCTGTGGGGGACCGGCTGCTTCGCCGCCTCCGCCACCTGCGAGTAGTGCCGCTCAGGCGGCGCGCGTCGCCCGCCGTGTCCTCTGCTGCCGCGCCCGCTCCTCGGCCGCGTGGCGCGCCGCCTTGTCGGCCTCCATCGCCAGCGTGCAGGCCTGGATCATCGGGCGCAGCTTCTCGGTCAGGAAGTCGCGCAGCAGGCCGACGCGCGTCGGCTCGTAGGCGGTGGGGGGCGAGACCAGGCTCAGCTCCGAGCCGACCACGCCGTGGTCGGGGAGCACCCGCTCGAGCTGACGCCCGCGCGCGCGCAGGCCCGCCTTGGCCAGCCAGCCGAAGTACGTGTCAGGGATGAGGCCGACGCCGACGCCGGCGAGGATCGCGTCGGCGGCGAAGGCCGCGTCGTGGACGATGAGCGGGCCCGAGACCTCGACGCTCTCCTCGCCGCTCGGGCCGGCCAGGCGCAGGTGCTCGCGGGCGTGCGGCTCGCCCAGCAGGACGAAGCGGTGCTGGGCCAGGTCGGCCACCCGGCGCGGGCGCCCGGCCCGGCGCAGGTACGCGCGCGAGGCGAACAGCCCCAGCTCGATGCGCCCCAGCCGGCGGGCGACGAGCGCCGAGTCGACCAGCGGCCCGGCGCGCAGCGCGAGGTCGAACCCCTCGGCGACCAGGTCGACCCGGCGGGGCGTCAGCACGACGTCCAGCTGCACCTTCGGATGGCGCGCCAGGAACTCCGCCAGCAGGTTGGCCAGCAGGCCGGTGTTGTCGCCGCCCGCGGTGAAGCGGATGGGGCCCACGGCCTCGCCGCTGAGATCGGTGACGGCCGCGCCGGCGTCGGCCAGCCCGCCCAGCGCCGCGCGCGCCCGCTCGAAGTAGAGCCGCCCGGCCTCGGTCAGCACCAGCTTGCGCGTGCTGCGCTGGAGCAGCCGTGCCCGCAGCGCGCGCTCGAGCGCGGTGACCCGCCGGCTCACCGACGACTTCGGCAGCCCCAGCCGCCGGGCGGCCGTGGTGAAGCTCCCCTCCTCCACCACCCGCACGAACGCCGCCACCAGGTTCAGATCGAGGCCGTTTGTTGCTGTCATGGCAACGACAAGTTGCCACACATCACTCTAGTTGTCTGGCGAGAAACGAACACATTAGGGGGCGAAAGGAGCTTCCTCATGCGCACGCTTCACAAGGTGGTCCCGACCGCCGCCCGGATCTTCCTGGGTCTCGTCTTCACGGTGTTCGGCCTGAACTTCTTCCTCCACTTCCTCCCCATGCCACCGGCGCCGCCGCGCGCGGCCGCCTTCGCGGGGGCGCTGTTCGGCAGCGGCTACTTCTTCCCGCTGCTGAAGTCGATCGAGGTGGTGGCCGGCCTGCTGCTGCTGGGCGGGCTGTTCGTGCCGCTCGCGCTGGCGGTGCTGGCGCCGATCATCGTCAACATCGTCGGCTTTCACCTGTTCCTCGCGCCGGGCGGCCTGGCCGTGCCGCTCGCCGTCCTGGCCGCCGAGCTGTATCTGGCCTGGACCTACCGAGCGGCGTTCGCGCCGATGCTCCACCTGCGCACGCCGCTGCCGCAGCGCCCGGAGCACGCCGACGCTCCCACGGCGATCCAGCTGACCGCTTGAGCGCGGCCCGACCGGTCACCCGCGCGGAGGCTTCAGGCCCCCGACGGGGGACCTGCCACGATTTCCACCCGCGACAGGCCTGTCGCAGTTTGCAGCCGCCGGTCCCGCCGACGCCGCCTTCGGGCCTGGCCTTCTCGGGGCTGCCTGTGGTCCGGTCGTTGCTTCAGACCCTGGCGATTGCGCACCCTCGGACCCGGACGCGTCGTTCGCCTGGCAGCGCTTTTTCTCGCCGTCGGGTGCGGGAGCTCGTTGGCGGGTGGAACCGGGGGGAGCGGCGGCGCGACGGGAAGCGGCGGCGCGGCCGGAGGGAGCGCGGGTTCCGGCGGCGGCGGGGCGGGAAGCAGCGGCGGCGCAGCGGGAAGCGGCGAGGCGAGTCCGTGCTCGTCCAGCCCCTACCCCAGTTACGTCTGCTGCCGAAACTACGTCACCGTCGAGACTGAACCGTTCATCTGCGCCGGGACGAGCTGGCATTGCCAGAGCGAGATCGTGGCTTCGTCGGCAGACACCTGTCCGGCGGGGATCGGTGGGATCG
>Ga0209060_10003456_pt1 | contig 13210 bp, 10 predicted proteins | sample Coa_R1_8_FD_187155 | JGI IMG/M metagenome (GOLD analysis project Ga0209060, IMG submission 187155) | Surface soil microbial communities from Centralia Pennsylvania, which are recovering from an underground coalmine fire - Coalmine... | ecosystem: Environmental > Terrestrial > Soil >...
GACCGCGGCGAACACGCCAAAGACCAGCGAGTTCAAGCGATCCGGAGCCAGCACCTTCGCGCGAATGTCTTCCAGCGTGGCGGCGTTCTCCACCGGTTCATCGGCGGCCAGATCCCGAATAATTTTCGTGACCGGCGTCACCAGCGAATAAGGATTTCCCGTGGTGTGGATGAAGACGTGACCGCCGAACATTCCACCATCTGCCAGTGCGCCATAAATGGTGGCGGTGGGCACCGGGACGATGTGTTCGTCGTCCATGTCGGCGGCGACCCCAATAATTCGGTGCGGCGAGGTAAGTCGCGCCTTTTCGGCGGCTGTGCCGGCAGCGAATTCGAGCACGGGATCGGTCCAATACACATGGCGATTGATCGGATCCTGACCGGGAAACATCTGCCGCGCCAGAGTCGCGCTCACGATCACGACCGGCTCTGCTTTCTGGTCATCGAGCGCGTTGAAGTCCCGCCCAGCAATGATCGGAACGCCGAGCGAGGTGAAAAAGCCGGGAGAAATCGTGCGCCACAGCGCGCGAGGATCGTCTTTATCATGGACGTGACCATCACCAGAAAATTGCAGGCCCACGCCGAAGCCGCCGCCCGCATCCCGCCAAGGAGCGATCATGCCGACAGCCGTGTCGGTAACTCCGGGCAGCGCATTGATTTGACGCACCGATTCCTTGTAAAAATCGACGACTTGCTGCGGTGTTCTTCCATTGGACGGCGCCGGAACGTCGACGACCAGGACGCGGCGCGTATCGAAGCCGGTCTGGGTCCTTTGCAACGCGAGCAGCGTAGTAATCAACACGCTGGCGCCCGCGAGTAGTATGAAAGACGCGCCGATCTGGGTGACGGCGAAGATGCGCTGACGGCGGCCGGTGCCGCTGGTCATGCGGACGCCGCCGCCCGAGAGGTTCATGCCATTCGATGAGTTCGACGGCAGGCGCGGCACAAATGCCAGAATCACAGCGGCAACGATGGCTAGCGCCACTCCCACCCAGACCATGCTGAAATCCACCGTCAAATCCAGCGCGCGAACGGAGAAGCGCGAGGCGTATCGAGCCAGGATGGTGACCAATGGCTGCGCGATGACTACGCCGATGGCCGCGCCGACGCAGCAAAGCAGAAGGCTTTCGGCTAACAACATGCGGCGCAGTGCCCAAGTGTTGGCACCCATCGCGGCGCGGATCGCGAGTTCGCCTTCGCGGCGAACCGTTCGCGCCAGAATCAGGTTAGCCACGTTCGAGCAGGCAATGATGAAGACCAGCGCCGAAGCCGCGAGAAGCACGAGTAAGACGGTGCGCGCGCCTGAAGTAATCTCATCCCGGAGCATCCTGGCATTAATTCGGTAGCCGAAGTTATCGGGATACGCATCGGGATGGTCCTTCACCATTCCAGCGTAGGCCGTGCGCAACTCGTTGCGCGCCTGGTCCAGAGTGGCACCGGGAGCAAGCTTACCGAAAAGTTCGGTCATGCGATGGATCCGGCCGGTGACCATGGTGGCGGAAAGATGATGCGGGCTAATGACCAGGTTGCCGATAATTTCGGTCTCCGCGGGATATGGTACAGAGGGTTCGAGCACGCCGATGACCGTAGCGGAACGATCGCCAAGGCTGCTGAGCCGAACGTTCTTGCCGATCACATTCGGATCTTTTTGGTAAGCGGTGGACCAGAAACGATACGTCAGCACGATGACGCCACCGGCGTTGGCGCCACCGTCTTGAGGCCCGACGAGACGACCGAGAATAGGACGCAGACCCATTACATCAAAGTAGTTGCCACTGACGACGCCGCCGTGAACCACGCGAGGGTCGCCGAGCCCGACCATCGTAAAGTCCATTGTCGAGAAGTCGCCGAACTCGCTCATGGAGTGCACGCTACCCTCGATATCCTTGATTTCAGGCACGGAAAACGTCGTGTTGTCCTGTCCGCCGGTGGGGGCGCTCTGGCGGATATACACGAGCCGGTTCTCGTCACGGTTGACCAGCGGCTTCAGCAGCACGCCCCGGACCAGCGTGAAGATGGCAGCGTTGGCCCCGATTCCCAGCGCCAGGGTGAAGATCACAATGACCGCGAGGCTTTTGCTGTGCATCAACGAGTGGAACGCAATTCTTAGATCGCGGAAAAATGAGAAACGCATTTTTTCTCCTTTTTTCTCCTTGAGCGTTGAGCGACGCCATATCAGGGTCGCTACTTTTATGCAGGAGCCTGGACCGCGCAGCGCCTAGAAGTTGCGAATGGCCAATTGCACGATGCGGCTCCACTTACTCGTCGAACGGGCCGGCCGGGATTCGACACGCGACTTACGGATTTTTTCGCGTAGCGTATCGCCCGGGAACACTTGTGGCGGACCGGTTGCCAGGTGACGAGAGCGCGATTGAACTAAGCCTCCGCAGCCACCCCTGACTTGGGTTGCAGGGATGGACCTGCGTTTGCTTTGCGTTCATTATCTCGCGCATGACGATCATCCAGGCTTCCACTTCTTATCTCGTCTGCGTTAGCCCCGCAACCACTGCGGCAACTTTATCGAGTGCCTCGTTCATGCCCTCCAGTTGACCGCTCTTGATTGCGTTTTGCATGGTTTCATTTCCACTGAAGGTGAGTTTCGTCTGGCCGTTTCCAAGATCCTCAAACAGAACCACGTCGTACGCACCCTCTATCGCCTCATGCTCTATTCCTAATTGCGAAGCCTCAATCTTGTTTCCCTCCGAGTCGGAAAAGTACATGGAGGAAACGATCTTCTCGTGCGGAATAATCTCATGGTATTCACCGCCATTCCAGCCCTCCTGTCCATCCGGCGTTCTCATGCAGATGAGAAATTTTCCTCCCACGCGAAAATCCATCTTGCAAACAGGCGCAGTGCAGCCCTTCGGCCCCCACCACTGCATCACATATTTCGGATCTGTCCACGCCTTCCAAACCAGTTCGCGTGGGGCATCAAAAACTCTTGTGACAACCATCCGCTCTGTCTTATTCGACGTGCTTTTTGTCATGTCCAACCTCCGCTTTTTTCATCTGCTTCACAACTGCATCCAGCTTGTCGAAACTCTCTTCCCAGAATTGGCGATAGCCAATCGCCCAGTCGCTGATCGTCTTGATCGCCTCTGGCCTGAGCGTGCAAATACTCTCTCGTCCGCGCTTCGTCTTGATCACAATCCGCGCCCGCACCAGGGAGGCAATATGTTTTGAGATCATCTGCTGCGAGAGTGCAAACGGTTTCGTCAATGCATGCACAGAGGCAGGCCCAAGTGAAAGCCGTTCGACCATCGCCCGGCGGGTTGGATCAGACAAAGCCGCAAATGTTGTGCCGAGACGATCCACAACCATATGGTAGTGGATTTTCTATCGATGTCAAATGTGAAATTCTCGCGATTCCTGAGCCCTGACTCATTCACCTGACGATGAAGGTGCGCACCGCAAACCGCGCCCGGGTGATTGTCGCCACGGTTGCGGCGCCGGCATCAGGCACCGGAGGAATGCGGATTGCCTCCGGAGTCTGTTCACGAGCGACTTTCGCGGCGAGTGGTAAATGGCATGCGCTCACCGCACCGGTTTGTACCGATAAGTCGGCATGGCAGCAGACGCGCGTCAGGCGCGTTAGTATTTTCAAATGAAGATGGCACCCGACGACGACCAGGACCAAGAGCTTACTGAACAAGAAGAGATACTCATCGCTGGTCTTCCAGCGGAACTCGTCACTCGGATTGATGACCACCTGCTCGCCAAAGCCACACCTCGATTTCAGAAAGTCGCGCGCATTATCGTTGAGGTGATGCAATCATTTTCTGATGGACCCTCGGGAATTCCTGATGTTTATTATGCCCAGCGCATCGCGAAGCTTGTGAGTGCCGGGCTACTGGAATCCCAAGGAAATCTTCGGAGAATGAGATTGAGCGAGGTGCGCCTGGCAAAAAGTCGACAACCTTGAAGAGTTGAGGAGGGAAGACGACCAGCAGACTTCGATGTTTCACAATTGGTGTTTCACAACTTCGGTTCTGAATCGAACATATTGGCCTGACAGAAAATTGCGGGTCCCGCTCAGGAACACATGCTATACTCCTAGAACGACTAGGAGAGTACGCCATCGAAAAACGCATTGATCTACTGCAAGGGACGCTGGATATGCTGATCCTCAAGGCGATCTCGCTGGGGCCGCTGCATGGATACGGCATCCTGCTGCGCATCCAACAGATCTCGAAAGATCGGCTGGAAATCCAGCAGGGCTCTCTTTACCCCGCGTTGTACCGGCTGGAACATCAGGGCTGGATTGCAAGCGAATGGGGCACGTCCGAGAGCAATCGCAAGGCGAAATACTACCGTTTGACAGCGCTTGGCAAACGCGGTCTGCAAGCGGAAAGCGAAAAATGGAACCGTTTCGCCGGTGTGATTGCCGGAATCATGAAAGCCTCGCCGGAGGAAGCATGATCGCTCCCCGTCTACGCTCATGGCTCCGCGCGTTGCTTCACCGATCCCGTATGGAGAGCGAAATGGATGACGAGCTTCGCTTCCATGTGGAGAGCTACTCCAGGGATCTGGTTAACCGCGGCGTCCCGCCGCAAGAAGCACTGCGTTGCGCGCGATTGGCCTTCGGCGGGATCGATCAGACCAAAGAAGAATGCCGCGATGCCCGTGGCCTGAACATTTCCGAAACGGTGCTTCAGGACATTCGCTTTGGACTGCGCATGTTTGCAAAGTCACCGACGACCACCGCAATCCTGGTCGTCACCCTGGCGCTGGGCATCGGGGCCAATACCGCAGTCTTTACTCTTATCAACGGCGTGATGCTGCGCTCGTTGCCAGTGAGCCATCCTGAGCAGATTTATTTTTTCGGAGCCGACACCTCATCCGGCACTCATAGCGGAAACGCCCTCACAGGAGCAGTAAGCCTGTATTCCTATCCTGCGTTCGAGCAGTTCCGCGAACGGAACCGCTCCGCCTTTGACGGCCTGACGGCTATGTCCAGCCCCCAAAATGATATCCACGTATCGGACCCTGCTTCCAACGAGCGGCCGCGCAGGTTTTTGGGGAGCCTGGTGGACGGCGATTTTTTTCGCGTGCTGGGCGTGAACGCTCTGGTGGGAAGGATGCTGGTTGCGGAAGACGACCGGCCTGACAGCCCCGCTGTGACTGTGATCAGCTATCGCTATTGGAACCAAAGTCTGGGACGCGATTCGCAGATCGCGGGGAAAAAGCTCCTGATCAACGGCGCCTCGTTCACGGTTGTGGGGGTGACTCCGCCAGAGTTTTACGGCGTGAAGCTGAATAATCCCCCGGATTTCTGGTTTCCGCTCAACCAACAATCTTTTCTGATCGAGAGCACGGCAGCGAACAGGAATGGTTCTTCGAACTGGCTGAAGGCCGAAGACGTTCAGTGGCTCGATGTACTGGGCAGGCTGAAGCCGGAAGCGAATCCTCGCGCTACCTCATCCGTGCTGAGCTCCCAACTCCAACAGATGATCTCTGGCCTTGAGGGAAGCAGTCCTTCGCCGGAGAGAGCGCAACAGATCCGTGAAACTCGAGTCGAGCTAGTCCCCGGCTCCCGAGGCCTTTCCCGTCTGCGCGCTCGCTTTTCCCCACGCTTCGAAATCCTTGCCGTGCTGGTGATCCTGGTGCTGATGATCGCGTGCTTGAACACTGCCAATTTGCTGCTGGCGCGGGCGACGGCACGAGAGCCTGAGATCGCAGTCCGTCTGGCCATGGGGGCCGGACGACGCCGCGTGGTGCGCCAACTGCTGACGGAGAGCATGTTACTGGCCGGTTTGGGCGGGCTCGCCGGTTTCGCTCTTGCAGTGTGGGTCACCAAGCTGCTCTCCACCATGGTGCTTGGAAACGCCTCTACGCTCCCTTTCTTCAGTTTCAAGCCGGACTTGCAAGTGTTCTTTTTCACTTTCAGTGTGGCGCTGATTACCGGAGCCCTGTTTGGGCTGGCTCCAGCCTATCGCGGCACACGCGTTGACCTGAATCGTGTCTTGAAGGATGAATTCCGCAGCGGCGGAAGTTTCAGAGCGTCGATCCTTACGCCAGCCAAACTGCTGGTGAGCACCCAAGTGGTGGTTTCACTCACGCTACTGCTGATGGCCGGACTGTTCGTGGGCAGCCTGCGCAAGCTGGAGCAGCAGGACCTGGGCTTTGTTCCGGAACGGGTGCTTATCTGCCGCCTGGACCTGGAGGCCGCGGGGTATAAGGCGGCGCAACTCCCGGAACTCTATTCGCGATTGATCGATCGCGTGCTCGCGCTTCCCGGGGTCCGCTCGGCAGCGCTCGCGGATGCCGGAGCGCTCAGCGGCAGTAACTCAACCTCAAACATTTCTATTGAGGGCTACACGCCTAAGCCGAAGGAGAACATGACCATTCAGCATCGGCATGTGACGGGGGATTATGTGGCGACCAACGGCATGATTCTCCTGGTCGGCCGCGACATAAGCGGCGACGATCGACAGGAGACTCCTCACGTTGCAGTCGTCAACCAGGCTTTCGTCGAGCGGTACTTTCCGGGACAGGATCCCATCGGTCATAGCTTTGGGCTGGGTGCGCCATTTAATCCCGCCACCGGGATGAAGATCGTGGGCGTGGTGAAGAATTCAAAATATAACTCGCTGGATGAAAAGACGCTGCCCCTGGCGTTCATTCCTCTGCTCCAGGATCCTTTCGACAATCAGGGCGAGAAGAAAGACCGTCCCTACCAATACGGGAACGAGCTGAACTTGCGCGCAGCGGGTGATCCCAGCGTGCTGTCCGAGGCGCTGCGGCATGCGGTTGCCGATGTCGATCGCAACATAGCCGTGTCAAGTATCAGGACGCTGATCGAGCGCATCAACGACTCCACCCACGACGCCCGGGCGATTGCGCAACTCTCCGGGTTTTTCGCCGCGTTTGCCTTGTTGCTTAGCGCCATCGGGCTTTACGGGGTGATGGCCTACAGCGTATCCCGCCGTACGCGCGAGATCGGCATCCGCATCGCCATTGGCGCACAGCGCCGCACGGTGCTGCGGATGGTGATGCGCGAGTCGTTGCTGGTGGTCGTGATCGGGGTGGCTGTGGGAATTCCCGCTGCCCTGGGCATGGGACACTTTATCTCGAGCCAGCTTTTTGGCCTTTCGCCGCGCGATCCGCTCACGTTGGCGGCAGCAGCCGTGCTCCTGCTGACTGCTTCGGCGATCGCGAGCTATCTGCCAGCACGACGCGCCGCGGAGATTGATCCTATGGTCGCCCTGAGATACGAGTAGACATTTTCGCGGGGTAAGTCGGGGTGGAAAACGCCGAGTGAGATGCCTTGGAGCACAAAATGAGAACAAAGTTCTCATTTGTGCTCCACGGCATGAAATTTATTGCACGCGCTTAACGTGGCCATCAATGGCCACTCTTCCACAGTTGTGCCAGCTTCATCGCCAGCCTGATTTATCGAGGAGTCAAGGAGCACGCGAGCCGTGAGACAAATCTTCGAGACGGCATAAACGGTCAACATTTCTTTCATGCGATTGCCCTTGCCCGCATTGATCCAGGGCAATAGCTTAAAAATGCTGTGGGTGATTCCGCGCTTTTTTGAAATGCTCCTCGCAAAATCCGCGATGTGGATTGAGCGGGGATTCCTCTGCCGTGCCGCTGGCACTCGGTCCTTTGTTGTGCTTGTACCCACGTCTTCGCTTCGCTCGACATGGGCTACCCTCTGGTCGCGCCGCTGGCGCTCGGGGCATTCACAGGGAAAGTAGAAGAGTGGCCCGATTGCTTTTTCATTGTCCGTACATACAGGAATCAAATCACCGTGCGGCTTTCCGGTCTACATGCGTCCTCCGCAGGTGGATGAACTTCTAACGCCAGAATTCCGGGTTTTGACGGAAATTCCTGTACCGTGCCTCTGGCACTCTATCTTTGGGGTTCAGTGTACCCACGGCGTCGCTGCGCTTTGCCGTGAGCTTATTTCTGTTGGCGCGCCGCTGGCGCTCGGGGCATTGCATGAGACGCTCAATTGCCCAACCTGTGATTTTCTTGGTTGGGCCGCAGCAGCCTGATTTGTATAGCGCCAGCTTCATCGCCAGCCCTGATTTATCGAAGAGCTGAAGGAGCACGCGAGCCGTGAGACAAATTTCGAGACGGTACAAACGGTTAACATTTCTCTCATACGCTTGCCTGCCCGCATCAATCGGATGCGATCGCGCCTGCTCGCGCGAATGCTACAATAAAAAGACCGCATGCCTGTTGAGAAAACCACAGTAAACCTTCCGCAGCAGACTCTGGCAGAGCAGGGCGAGCCCCTGAAAGTCGGCTTTGTCAGCCTGGGGTGTCCTAAGAACCTCGTCGATAGCGAGGTCATGATGGGACTGCTCCAAAGCGGCGGTGCGCAGATGACCGCCCGTGCGGAAGAAGCCGACGTCATTGTGGTGAATACCTGCTCGTTCATAGATACAGCCAAGCAGGAATCGGTCGATACGATTCTGGAAATGGCGCGGCACAAGACCGAAGGCCGGGCAAAAAAACTGGTAGTGGCGGGCTGCCTCGTGGAGCGCTATCGCGACGAGATCCGCAAGAATATTCCTGAAGTAGACGCGGTTGTGGGTACCGGCGAACTGGAAGGCATTCTGGCTGCTGCAGGAGTTACGCCATTGGCCGCTCCCGCTGAGGCTTCTCCTTTTGTTATTCTCGGTTCTGCATCCGGGCTTAGTTCTGCATCCGCACTCCATTCGGCTCCCCCGCTCAATTCTTCATCCGCGAGTCAGTCGCTTAAATCGGGAGTAGGGTCGCGTCCGGAAGGAGAGTTGCGTGAGTCGCAGGGGCGCTTCTCGCGAGTGGAGTGGGATGGCGCAATCGCCAGCCTGCCCAATTATCTTTACAACGAAAATACGCCTCGCGTCCTGGCGACTCCCAAAGCTTCCGCGTATATCAAGATTGCAGAGGGCTGCGATCACCCATGCGGGTTCTGCGTGATTCCCCAGCTTCGCGGGAAGTTTCGTTCGCGGCATTTTGAGTCGGTGGTTGCTGAAGCAACCCGCCTGGCCGCAGGCGGTGTGCGTGAAATTACGCTCATTGGGCAGGATACAACCTGCTACGGCGAGGATCTTGGCATAAAAGACGGCTTGGCCTTGCTGTTGGAGCGGCTCGCGCAAGTCGAAGACCTGCGCTGGGTTCGATTTCTCTACGCCTATCCCAACAAGGTCACGGGCAAGTTACTCGACACGTTAGCCTCCAGCGAGAAAATCTGCTCGTATATCGACGTGCCCTTGCAGCACGCTTCGGCCTCGGTGCTCAAACGGATGAAGCGCGGCGCCAACGCCGATATCTTTCTCAAATCCATTGAAAAGATGCGGGGAGCGGTTCCCGGTCTCACGCTACGCACCTCCTTTATTGTCGGTTTCCCGGGCGAGACCGAAGAGGACTTTAATGAGTTGTGCGATTTTGTAAAGGCGGCACAGTTCGATTGGATGGGCGTATTCAGCTACTCCGATGAGGAGGGCTCGGCGGCCTACCGCCTAGAAGACAAAGTTTCCCGGCGTGAAATCGAGCGCCGCCGCCGCAAGTTGATGCAGGTGCAGCGGCAAATCAGCAAGAAGAGCAAGAAGAAGCTCTTGGGACGGCAGTTTGATGTTCTCGCACTTGGCCCCTCGGAGGAAACAGATCTCCTATGGGAGGGAAGGACGGCCATGCACGCGCCGGAGATCGACGGTAAGTTGTACATCAACGACTTTGCCGATCTCGAACCGGAAGCCGGTATGTTCTACCGTTGCGAGATTACGGAAGCCCACGATTACGATCTGGTGGCTCGTATTGTCTGATCAGGGAACGAATGACGCAACCGAAATCAATTCGCTGTCCAAGCTGCCGCGCTGTGGTTCACGCAGCCGATGCGGATTTTCCCTTCTGCAGCGACCGCTGCCGCTTGATCGATCTGGGAAAATGGGCCAGCGGGGGCTACGTGATTTCCACCCCCATTATCGATCCGGAAGAGCTTGAGAGTCTTCGCCAAAAAGAGCAGCAGAGCTCGCGTGACCCGAACGACGACCTTCCATCCCATAAAACGCAATAGTGCCGGAACGCAATCACGCTGGCATAGAATAGTGCGCTGCCCGAAATGGCGGATGACGTAATGAGTCTCACAATGCAAAATCTCTCAGGCAGATGACGACCGGATCGGGTTCCGCTTCTACGCCGTCCAACACGCGCTCACGGCTACCATGGCTGATCGCCACATTTTTTGGCGTGGGATTCCTGCGTCCCGGACCGGGGACCTATGCTTCGGGAATCACCGTGCTCCTCTGGTGGGCGGCCAGCCGCTTTGTTGGCCAAAGTTGGCTCCTGCCTGTGGAGATCCTAGCGGCGGCCGCCGTGACGGTGATCGGTATCAGGCCGTCAACCATCGTGGCGCGTGAGAGTGGACGCGAAGATCCCGGCTTTGTGGTGATTGACGAGGTTGCGGGACAGCTGATCGCGCTCATTGGCGCCCCGCTCGGTTGGAAATACTTTTTGGCGAGTTTTATACTCTTCCGTGGGTTCGATATAGCCAAACCGTTCCCCTTGCGCCGCCTGGAGTCGCTGCCGGAAGGAATCGGCATCATGATGGACGACGTGGGAGCGGGAATATACGCTTTGATTCTGCTTCAACTTTGGTTGCATCTAATGATTCGTTAATTTGGTGATTCGTTAATTTTGGTGGTTCGGTAATTTGGTTCGTTAAATTCATGGGAATCTCCGACACATTGTTGGGCAAGAAGAACGTAAATGGCCATCCGTACATTGAGACCATTGAGCCAGGGGCCTCTCTTCCTGGCGGCGAGGTTCGTATTATCGGAAAAGGCCTCAAGCCGCCTCAGTTGTCTCGTCCCGAGGTGAACTTTAGCGGAGTGCGCGGCTCGATCGTGATCAGTTCCGATGACTTTCTGGTGGCCCGTGTTCCTTTTGGAGCGCATTCAGGGCAGGTCGTGATTCAAACCAATGGGCACACCAGCAATGGACACGACATGAAGATCGCTCAGCCCATCGCCGAGAACCTGCACCCGGTTGCGAATCCCGCCTTGGATCTAGAGGGCAACGTCTACGTGACCTTTTCGGGAGGCCGCGGCCAGAAGGTTCCTGTCTCCATTTACAAGATCGACACGAGTTACACCGTCAAGCCCTTTCTTTCCGACCTCATGAATGCCACCGGCATTGCCTTCGATGCCGAAGGGCAGATGTACGTTTCGTCGCGCTATGAAGGCGCTGTTTATCGGGTTGCGCCGAACGGCACTATGACCACCTACGCCGAGGGCATGGGCGTGGCTACCGGCATTGCGTTCGACCGGGAGCAGAACCTCTATGTCGGCGATCGCAGCGGAACCATCTGGCGCATTGCCAAAGACCGGCAGATCTTCGTTTTTGCCACTTTAGAACCGAGCGTGGCGGCGTATCACCTGGCCTTCTCTCCAAGTGGAACTCTGTATGTGAGCGGCCCGACTACCTCGAGCTTCGATGCGGTCTATGCGGTGGATCCGCACGGCTCTGTGGCAACGTTCTATCGTGGACTGGGCAGACCGCAGGGCTTAGCCTTCGATGCCAACGGCAATCTTTATGTGGCTGCTTCGCTGGCAGGCAAGCGGGGCATTGTTCGCATTACGCCGGACAAGAAAGCTTCGCTGGTAGTGGCCGGACAAAGTCTCGTGGGGCTGGCCTTTACCCGTACCGGCGGCGCCATGCTGGCGACCACCAATGCCGTTTTCCATCTTACCTGGGGCATTCCCGCGCTCCCGCTGGTTTAAACTTCTTGGTGTGAATGCTGAAACGATCGCGGTCGGCACCGAGCTTCTGACGCCTTTTCGCCAGGACACGAATTCTCTCTTTCTTACCTCCAAGCTCAACGAACTCGGCATATCGGTAGATTTCAAGACCGTGGTCGGCGACCGCCGGGCCGATCTGGTGAATGCGCTCCAGGTGGCGTTGGCGCGCGCGGATATTGTGATCTTTATGGGTGGTCTCGGCCCCACCGAAGACGACCTTACGCGCGAGGCGGTGGCCGAGGCTATGCATGTGGAGCTGACCCGCAGCCCGGAACTAGTCACCAGGCTGGAGGAGATGTTTGCCGCTCGAAAAATGAAGATGGCGGAAAACAATCTCCGCCAGGCAGATGTAATTGCGGGCGCCGAAGTGCTGCTTAACTCGCGCGGCAGCGCTCCAGGGCAGTTTTTGTATGTAGTGATGGAGGGCAAATCCAAGGCAATCGTTTTGCTGCCGGGGCCTCCTCATGAGCTCTTTGCCATGTTTGAAGGGCAGTGCATCGAGCGCCTGCGGAAGATCGCGCCGCAAAGGCACATTGCCGTGCGCGTGCTGAAAATCGCCATGGTTCCGGAGTCGCATGCCGACAAGCGGGCTGCTGCCATCTACACGCACCATGCCGATGTGGAAACCACCATCCTTGCGGGGACTCCGGGCGAGGTGCAACTACATCTGCGCGCGCAGGCGGAATCCCTCGAAGAAGCCCGCAACAGGGTCGATACTCTTACCTCGCTTCTGGAAGACGAATTTGAGGACACGGTATTCTCCGCGCAGGGCGAGAGCCTGGAGCAGATTGTGGGCTACTACCTGCAAATGCGTGGAGCCACATTGGCGGTAGCGGAGTCGTGCACCGGCGGCCTCTTGGCGGAACGGTTGACCTCGGTTCCCGGCAGTTCGCGGTATTTCTTAGGCGGAGCGGTGGTCTATCACAACGCCTTGAAAACCATGCTGGCCGGTGTGCCGCCGCTCATGATTCAGGAGCACGGCGCGGTCAGCCGCGAGGTTGCGGCGGCCCTGGCCGAGGGCATTCGCGACCGCTGTAAGTCCACGATTGGAGTCGGCATCACTGGAATCGCGGGACCGGGCGGAGGCAGCGAAGAAAAGCCCGTGGGACTTGTTTTCCACGCCGTTGCCGACGACTCCAGCACAGAGGTTGTGGAGCGCCAATATCCCGGCGACCGCGACCGCATCCGCAATTGGGCGGCGCAACAGGCGCTGGATATGATCCGCCGTAAGCTCATGTAGCCATGCGCGTCTTTGTCGGGCTCGATATCCCCACCGAAATTCGTGAGCGCATTTCAGCCTATATGGAACATGCCCGTGTTTTTGCGCCCGAGGCCCGCTGGGTTCGGCCCGAATCGCTGCACGTCACGCTGAAATTCATTGGCGAAGTTTCAGAGGTTCGCGTGGAACACATCAAGCGTGCTCTGCTTCCGATTCAGGCTCAGCCCCTGACGATTGAGTTTAAAGACTCAGGTTTT
>Ga0209060_10003458_pt1 | contig 13206 bp, 18 predicted proteins | sample Coa_R1_8_FD_187155 | JGI IMG/M metagenome (GOLD analysis project Ga0209060, IMG submission 187155) | Surface soil microbial communities from Centralia Pennsylvania, which are recovering from an underground coalmine fire - Coalmine... | ecosystem: Environmental > Terrestrial > Soil >...
CATACAAACCAAAGAAATCGACACAACTGAAAAGGAGAACACGATGACCTCAACCAGCGTTACAAATCGAAACAACGATCAAGTAGCTGACAAGCATGCGATTCGTCCGTTTCAGAAAATAAATTTCCCAAAGGGGATCTTACCGAATTGCGCATACGCATCAACGCGACCCGTTGGCCGGAACGGGAAACAGTTACAGATGCAACTCAAGGCGTGCAGCTCGCGACGACTCAGGCGCTTGCACAGTATTGGGCGACAGAGTACGACTGGCGCAAGTGCGAGGCAAGGCTGAATGCCTTGCCGCAATTCATCACCGAGATCGATGGCCTTGACATCCATTTCATCCACGTTCGTTCGAAACATGAAAATGCGTTGCCGCTCATCGTCACCCACGGCTGGCCGGGTTCGGTCGTCGAGCAGTTGAAGATCATCGATCCTCTCACCAATCCAACGGCCCATGGTGGCAGTGCATCAGATGCGTTCGACGTGGTGATTCCATCGATGCCAGGCTATGGGTTTTCCGGCAAGCCCAGTACGCCCGGGTGGGACCCCGCTCACATCGCGCGCGCCTGGGTCGTGCTGATGAAGCGTCTTGGGTACACGAAATTTGTGGCACAAGGCGGCGATTGGGGAGCGGTTGTCACTGAACTCATGGGTGTGCAAGCGGCTCCGGAGTTGCTTGCCATTCACACCAACATGCCCGGCATCTTTCCCGCTGAGATTGACCAGGCGGCTTTTTCCGGGAAACCGGCGCCATCGGGGCTTTCGGCTGAGGAGAAGGTCGCCTATGAGGCGTTGCAACACGAATATCAAAAGGGAATCGCCTACGGGTACCAGATGGGGCTCCGGCCGCAGACGTTATACGGAATCGCGGATTCCCCCGTAGGTCTTGCGGCTTACTTCCTGGATCACGACGCACGCAGCTACGAGCTGATCGCACGCGTCTTTCAGGGAAAATCCGAGGGCCTCACGCGCGACGACATCCTCGACAACATCACCATCACCTGGCTGACGAACACGTTCGTTTCTGGCGCACGTCTCTATTGGGAGTATTGGGGCAAAGGAGGGTACTTCAATGCGAAGGGCGTCTCCATCCCAGTGGCTGTAAGCGTCTTCCCCGACGAACTCTATCCGATGCCGCGTAGCTTCGCTGAGCGAGCGTTCCCCAAGCTCATTCACTTCAACAAGCTTCCCAAGGGCGGGCACTTTGCCGCCTGGGAACAGCCGAAGCTCTTCTCAGAAGAACTTCGCACCGGATTCCGATCACTGCGGTCTGGCGCACTGAAGTCGGCAGCATGAGCTTGCTGTCATGTTCCGAAGATCGGTCAAGGGGAACTGCGATAGCCATCCTTGACCGATCTCAAAGCAGAGATCAGGAGGGCCAAGAGCATTGAGCGCCACCCGTTGAGGAACAACCGCGTCACTGATGTCGCGAGCGCGGCCCAATCAAAATGTTTGAAGCAAATCGACCATGAGGAGGAGATTTGCCATGTCTGACAATTCGCATTTCAACACCGACCGCACCCATCCGGGGCGGTGGACCATCACCTTCAGCAACCCGCCCATCAATATGTTTGTTCCCGAAACCATCGTCGAATTGGGAGCTGTGATGACCGAACTTGAGACCGACACATCCGTGAAGGTCGTAGTGTTCCAGTCGGGGAATCCTGATTTCTTTATTGCCCATCTCGACGTAGCCAAAGCAGTCGAACGGCCAGAAGTACTGGGCCTTTGGCGCGACTTTGTGCTACGCCTTGCGTCCACGCCGGTCGTGAGCATTGCCAAGATTCGCGGTCGCACGCGCGGCATCGGAAACGAGTTCGTGCTGGCCTGCGACATGCGCTTCGCGAGCCGGCAAAATGCCCTATTCGGCAACCCCGAAGTCGGCGTCGGGCTCGGCCCGGGAGGCGGAGCCCTGGAATGGCTCCCGCGCTTGGTCGGCCGCTCGCGGGCACTTGAGTTCGTGCTGAGCGGCGACGACTTCGATGCGGATATCGCCGAGCGCTATGGCTGGGTGAACCGCATGCTGGACGATGACGACCTCGACTCGTTTGTCGATACTCTCGCCCGGCGTCTGGCCTCGTTCGACCGCGAAGCACTGGCGGCTGCGAAGGCCCAGATCAATCGATTCGGGATGCCGACAGCCACCGAGCTTCAATCGAGCAACGACATGATCTTCACTGCCATTGCCTGGCCCACCGCGCAGGCGCGCCGTGCCAAGCTCCGCGGCATCGGTTACGGTGTCCGGAGCGATTTCGAATTGAATTTCGGTCGGTATCTCCCTTCGTTCGGGCCAGCGGACGACGATGACACCAACACAGACCGTGCGAAGGGACAATAAGGTTCCTCATAATGCCGTAGTCGAGCGCCTGGTTATTGTATGTCGGACAAACTGAAAAAAAACGAGGTACGCTCCGTTTGTCCCCTGGGGCCGCCCGTCCCCTTGCAGATCAATGCGATCCTTGAGATCTCTCCTTGACGCGCATCGCTGCCTTAATCAAATCTGGATTCTTTTCAGAGCGAAGGACAGCCTCGACGACGGGCAGTGCTCTATCCGGCGGAGCTGCGGTCAGCGCGTTGATGGCCGCGAGCCTAACGGAATCCAGCTTCTCCGGATGATCTTCGGGCTTTGCCAGCAACTCAGCGAGAGGTGGAACGATTTCAGGTCCTCCCTCCCAGCTCAGCATGTGGATTGCCAAGGTACGGCCGAATAGCCTAGTCGTGATTCTTAACAAGTCTGCAGTTGGGGATACCGCTGCAGTCCCCAGACAACTGATCTGATCCTGAGTTGCTTGCTCCCAACCCGTCCACGTTGTAGCTTTCACCCCCGACGGCAGAGTAATTTCCATACCGTCGAGGGTCTTGTTAAAAAGCCTATCTACTTCATCCCGCACTGCTTTCGGAGAAGATGAGTCCACTGCACCACATTGAGCACCGGAGCGCACTGTCGCCGACATCACGATGAACAATGCTGCGGCTGATATCTTCCACTTGTTGTTGTACCTCATCGATTCCCCTCTAAGGTATCGTGCCGCTTGTGTACGTTTTATGTAGGCGACGCACCTGAAGAATCAGGCGGCAGCGCTGATCTTTTTTCGCTAATCCGCATTGTGATGAAGAACTGGAGTACGTCCGTCTGTCCCCGGACTTCCCCCCGGACTTTCCCCGGATTTCCCGGATCGTTCGAGTACATTCCTGAGCAATCTGGCAGTTAAGAAGAGGTGATCCCAAGTTCCGGTTGGCGGACGATCCGCTCCGAACTAACTGCGGCTTCACCGCCCGACCAAGTCCACGCCTGCCAGATGATGACCGAGGTGCATAAAGTTTCGATCGTCGCGAAGAACAAGTACTCTGCAAAAGCAGGCGGCCTGCCCCATCCGACAAGAGGTGGAACGAAGGTTAGGAACCCGTTTACAAGGGTCAAAATGGCGCCCGCGATGATATTCACCAGCCGGTTGGCTCGAAACGGAAGCAGTCGACACGCCACAATCATAGCGATGGGGATTTCCATCAAGACCGCTGAACCCATCAGAGCCCATGGGGGGAGAGGCTCGAATGAATTTCGCGAGCCAACAATATCGAACAGGGCAAGAACATCCGCATACAGGTAATTCAATAACGCGAAGATCCAGAATAGAGACAACCGCTCTTTTGTGTCATGCATGTCAGCCTCCTATGGAAGAGCAATGCAGGATCTGAGTTGCTCCTGCGCTCTGTACTGTGCATTTGGGCACTTCGGGAATACGGGCGAGAACATCAAAAGGATGCAAGGTCTCCCAAAAACTTTCTGCGATTTAGACGAAGTCATGCGGAGGTACGGTCAATCAAACGATAACTGTTGTAAGCAGGGGTTATACGCCTTGAAGGGCAAAGTGGGATTTGGAGCGTAATGGGGATGTTACGACAGCTATCGTCTAGCAGGCGCGGCTGTCGAGCGGCTTTCGTGCGTGGATTACGACCATTCGCTTAGCCTCTTTAGTCGCGGTAGGTCGAGGGAATAAGTGCACCAAATCGGCGGGCGTGTACGAACCGGAAGGTCGGGAGTTCGAATCTCTCAGGGCGCACCATCTTTGTACGATTCGGCGAGTCATAGTCGGGCGTTCCTGCAGCCCTCAAGCCTTCCCATGTTTCCTTCCAATCCCAATAGGCCGAGTCTCGTCCGTTTCATAGAGAATAAGTGTTGATTCGGCTCGCAGGGGACCCCGACGGCTTTTGCACAATGCAACTTGCGGGTCTTAATTCTATTGCGGCAATCCGAGACGACGAAGCAGATCGCCGAAGCGCGGATCTCGACGCAGGGACTCCAGTTGTGGGTCAACCTTGATGACGAGCAACTCGTTGTCTCTGTCCCGGTACGCCTGCTCCAGCCAATAAAAAGCTTTGTCCTTGTCCCCCCGACCGGCATGGAGTTCGGCCACCAAAAGGGGGCTTTCATAGTCACGGCTTAGGTGTTCCAAATTAAGCAATAAGGCTTGCAAAAGTCCCTTCTCGCCAGAGGTTTCGTAGGCTTTCTGCAGAGAGTCGGCACGAATATAACCCGCGTTTGGCGGATTCCATTTTTCGGTCGCGCGATACTCGGCAATGTATTCCGGATATCGGCGCTCCGCGAGATACGCCCGTGTGAGTTGCGCGTGTGCCGGAAGGAAATTCGGATCAATCGCAAGCGCTTTCCGGCACATCGCGATGTCGTTATCGTAGTCCTTACGAAAGTAATAAACCAAACCGAGGCTGGTCGTCGTGATCAGAGACAGGGGATCAAGCTGCTGGGCCCGCTTCATTTCGAGGACCGCCTCATCCAGCCTGCCGGTGTACATCAGATAGTTGCGTGCGTACCAGGTCCGGGCCATGACGTCACTGGGATCCAACTGCAAAGCACGCTGGTACTGCTTTCCTGCCTCCGCAAAGTTGAATTCATAGAGAAAAAAATATTGGCCGAGAGCGGCGTGAGCGCTCGCGATAGAGTCGTCGAGGGAAAGGCTTTTCTCCGCAGCGGCCCGGGCTTTCGGGAAAGAACCGTTAGCGACGTCATATTGATCAGCCACGATATAAGCATTCGCAAGTCCGGCGTACGCGGATCCATATTCTGGGTCCAGGTCCACGGCGTGCTTGAAATCCACCAGAGCCTTGCTGATGCTCTCGCGACTTCTTTGGGCCAAGAAGTATCGGCCCCTGAGATAGGCCTCGTAAGCTTCCGGATTCACCGGTCGTACTTTTCGTGGGTTAGGAAATGCTGGCGGAGTCAATGCATTCCCACGAATTTGTTGTCCAATATCTCGGGCTGCATCGCTCTGCAGGAACAACACGTCCTTGACTTCGCCATCGTAGCTTCTGGCCCAAAGATGACGGTCAGTGGATGTGTCGATCAATTGGGTCCGAATCCGCACCCGATCGCCAACACGCTCGACGGTACCCTCAACCAACAAATCGGCCCCGAGTTCGCGACCCACCTGGATACCGGACTTGTTGCTTCCTTTGTATTTCGCACTAGACCGGGTTGAGATCACTCGCAAGGTACCGATCTGGGCAAGTTCAGTGACAAGTTCGTCGGTCATGCCGTCGCCGAGGTATTGGGCGGACGAGTCGGGGCTCAGATCAACAAACGGCAGCACTGCCAGGGACTCGAACTTGGCGGCCTTCGCCTCCGAGCGGCTATTAAAACTACTGATTGCCAGCAGGAGAGCTGACCCCAGCACCAAAATGACAGTCGCGAAGATCGCCAATCTCTGCTTTGAGTGCCATTGATCAATCACCACCCGCGTCCGCGAGTGGCTTTCTATGACCAGACTCTCTTCTGAAATCACCCGTACTTTCGCGGTGAAGCTGTACCCACGACCGGGAAGCGTAGCGATGTAGGGCCCTCCCGCCACGGCTCCCAAAGTCTTCCGCAACACGAAGATGTTCTGCGCCAGGTTGGACTCCTCCACAAAGGTGTCGGGCCAGACGATCTTCATCAGATCGTCCTTCAACACCACTTGTTCGCTGGTACGGACCAGGGCCAGAAGAGTCTCGAAGGCTTTGGGCTGCAGGGGAACAGGTTGGTTATCGCGCAGGAGGAGGCGCTTCCCGGGGTCAAGCCGGAAAGGACCGAACTCGTATAACTCCTTCCCCTGGTTGCTCATAACACGCCCTAATAAATTCTGAGAACTTCCTAAAGACTTCTGAGGGCCATTTTGTGCAGGATGCCTCCCGTTCGGGGGCAGCGAACGAAAGTCGAGCAAAACGTGGAGAGCAATCTATCACGATTTCGGGGTGGGGCCAAGGGATCGAGGAAGTGGCAGGACTGACGCCAAGAGAAACGAATTCAATTTTGAGGAATGACTAGGAGGATCTATGCGATTGAAAGCCTTAGGGAGTCTTGGAACTTTATTAGGGATCGCGGTATTGACTGTCTTCGTGCACGTACCCAGAGCTAATTCACCGCTAACCACAGAAGTCATCACTCCGCGTCACCACGCACCCATGGTGCGGGTTGGGGTGCCGGGCGTGGATGGGAAGGTCAGTAGTTCAAACTGGAGCGGCTACGCGGTAACAGGCTCAGCGTTCAGCTATGCCAAGGGCTCGTGGCACGTCCCCGGAGTGGACTGCGCCAAGACTCCGAGCACTTATTCGTCGCACTGGGTCGGGATCGACGGATACTCCGACAAAACCGTGGAGCAGATCGGAACGGAGTCGGATTGCAGTGGCGGGACACCTACGTATTACGCCTGGTACGAATTTTACCCAGCAGGCATGGTACCCATATCCACCGTGCCTGTAGGGAACGGCAATATCATCTCGGCGGAGGTGAGTTACGACGGCTCGCAGTTCACCCTAAAAATCACCAACGAGAAAACAGGAAAGTCTTTCTTTACGACACAAACCGCCTCCGGGGCCAAACGGACCTCGGCCGAATGGATTTCCGAAGCGCCATCCAGCGGGGGAAGCGTCCTACCACTCGCCGACTTCGTCAAATCCAATTTTGGCTATGACAAAACGAGCATCAAGAACACTAACTATGCCAGCGACAGCTCGATCACAGGACCGATCAGTGACTTCGGCAGCAAGGCGGAAGAGATCACGATGATCAACGGGAGCACGAAGAAAGCAGTCCCGTCCTCCCTCACAACCGACGGTTCGAGTTTCGACGTGGTTTGGAAGCATGAGTGAAATGGGTGGGCGGCGCAAAGTTTGCGCCGCCTTATACCGCGGCGAGAGACGCTGAAACCGAGCCGAACATGGCTAGCAACCTAGAGCGATTTCGGGGTTGGGCGAGGCGATGGGGGAGAAGTATGACTCCCTATAAGAGGACCGAAATCACCGTCGAAACCGACCATGTGCTCATCATTCGGCGGCGACGAGCCATGCGAGCATGGTGCCCCCAATGTGGTTGTGAAGTGGAAATGGTCGGTATGGCCGAAGCTGAAGCCTCAACCGGAATATCCGGGCCGGAGTTGCGGGACTATGCCGAGACCCACGGTTGGCACCTTTTTCAGAATGACGATGGCTGCGATCTTATCTGTCTAGAGTCCAGGGCAGGCCATGCGGCACTATCCACTGTTCGTCCGCGCAGATGAATTGACCGGCTGCGCCGTCGCTGCCTGCGTCACGAATTTCATGAAATCTGATTCCGCAAGCCGAGATGAATGCACCTCGCCGCCAATTCCAAAGAATCTATTCGTCGTACCGTACAGATTGCCGATGGCGTCAAATGTCATGGGGCCGGACGGCTCGGCTCCGTCCCCCTGCCATCCCTGAAAGGTGTGAATAATGGATTCCGTCCATGGGCCGTTGGCATTCGGTGCAAGCGTAAAAACAACGCCACCACTTGCCCCGCTGCCGCCGGCGATCAGACCTGATATTGAGAACAACGGTACGAGAGCACAGTACGGCGAGACGAACCTGAGGCGGGGAACGAACAGAAAGAATAATCCCGCTGCGATGCCTCCCAAGATCGGCAGGATCAGCAGAGCAACAACAATTAAGCCGAGGCCGCCGAACATTCCGTCCCTCTCCTCGGGATGAAAAATAGCATAACTGTTGAAATCGGCCTTAACACTCAAATTTCGATTCCTTTCGATTTAGTTAGCATTCGTCCGTTCGGATGATGAGTGTAACCGAGATTTTCGCTAATCTTCGTCTTCCCATATTCTTCAGTAGACTGTCCTCATACCTGCAACACCAATCCAGCAACTGTACCCCTTGCGTCTTTTTTGGGCAGTCATCCGTATTACGAGTATGGTGGGGACGACCGCACTATCGCTGGAGGGGCTTGTGGCACTGGATGCGGATGTGGTCCGGCTTCGCCGAGGCGACCTGAACGCCCTCTCGGAACTGATTACCCAGTACCAGAATCGGCTGTATCGGTACCTGCTGCGCATCGTGCGAGAGCCCGCCGAGGCGGAAGACCTGTTCCAGCAAACATGGTTGAGAGTGGTCGAGAAGATTCGTTCCTTTGATGCAAGCCGCAATTTCGACGCCTGGCTGTTCACGCTGGCGCGCAACCTGGCGATCGATCATTTGCGCCGGATTCGTCCGGAGAGCCTCGACGAGCCGCTCGCCAACAGCCGGCATAGCGAAAATGTGGCGGACCGGATTTCAAGTAAAGATCACTCGCCGCTCGATCACGCGCTCGCGGCCGAGCGTCGAACGGAGATCAGCCAAGCGATGGCGGGGCTGCCGATGATCTATCGCGAAGCCCTCACACTGCGGTTCGAGGATGAGATGAAGATTGAGGAAATCGCGCAGGTTACCGCGGTTCCAGTATCAACGGCGAAGTCGCGGCTGCGACGTTCGCTGGAACAGTTGCGTGACGCGCTCGAAGCGCGGTATCCCGGAGGTACATGGCAATGAACGAGCACGACAAGATTCGAGAACTGCTGGCGCTGGCCGCAGCCGGCGCGCTGACGAGCGCGGAAGAAAAGCAGGTTGCCGAGCATGTGCGGTCTTGCATTGCCTGCTCGAACAAATTGGAGGCTTGGCGGCCGATTGCGAGCGAACTCCGCCGATTGCCGACGCCCCAGCCTTCTTCGTGGCTGGCGCAGGCGACGCTGGCGCGTGCCGAGGCGAAGCTTACGGAACAGGCCGAGCACGATTGGAACCGCCGCCTAATGATTGTTGTCGTGGCTTTTGCGTGGGTGCTGACGATTGCGAGCTGGGCGGTTTTCCACGTTGTGAGCGAACGTTTCGAGAGGTTGCTCGGGCCGCAGTTCAGCCATACCTTCTTTAGCCAAACCTTGTTCAGCCAAAGATGGATCAGTTTTGCCGCGTTCACCGCCCTGGAGTGGATCGCGGGAGGGGTAGCCGCAGTAATGCTGGCAATCCGGCAGCGCGGCGAAGGGAGGCTTGTATGAGCTGCTTCACAAAGGAATTGCGCGTGATTCCACAAGCAGCGTGGATCTTTGCAGGGTTCGCCTATGCGTGCCTCACCGTGTGGTTGTTCTTCTTCGTTGCACCAAAGGATCCGGAGATGGCCAAACTGCCGCGCTCGGTACAAGCGCTGCTGGTTTACGGATTTTTCCTGCTCATGGTGGCTTGGGTTGCGCTGGTCGGATACATCTATGGGGATGCGAAGCGGCGGCAGATGCGGTACGTAATGTGGACGCTACTGGCGATCTTCGTTCCCCATGCGATCGGGATGATCTTGTACTTCATTCTCCGCGACCCTCTGCCGAAGACGTGTTCCGGCTGTGGGCATGTCGAAAAAGCAAAGTTTCCATTCTGTCCGCACTGCGGCACTTTGCTGCAGCCAACGTGCCCGAAATGTGATAAGCCCGTTGAGCCCACTTGGACGAATTGCGCGTATTGCGGACAGCAACTGCCCGAGCCAGCGACGCGAGCTACACAAAATCCCTCTGTGGCGACGTAACGCCGTGCGCCTTCGCGATTTGAGGTCCGGGATTGACGGTTTCGTTTCCTCCGTTTGTTCGACGCTGTTGGATTGATACTTGACAAAAACAGGCGTTAACACGTTTTGACCATCGTCATTGTGGCTACCGGATTATCGTCAGGCTGGGAAAGAGAAACAAACCGTGTTAACGGGGAGCTCAAAGTCCAGAGACAAACGTCCCTGACAGTTTTGACAGTGGTCCCCTGTCAATTCACCTGAGACTATCGGCAGCCGCAACTAAACGGGGAACCTGTACGAAAACCGTCCCATTTGGCTGTGCCCGGGGGAAGCACGCCAGTGGGACGGTTTGAAAAGGTGGAGACAGACGGAACGTTCTTCAGCTTGTCGACGAATGGAGACAACTGCGGCACGTCGCGACTGTCGGGAAAGTCGTTCCTCTATCTCTCCCCCGCCCGCTTCTTACCCTCCAACATAACTCTTCTCAAGATCCGGTTGATTCGCGTCTGGTAACCCGGACCTTTGGACTTGAACCAGTCGACCACTTCGATATCCACGCGCAGTGAAATCCTCCGCTTGCGTGGACGGTTCCAGCGCGCCTCTGCGCTCTTCTCCTCCTCCGCCAGCGACAACAGGTCGTCCTCAACTGAAGCTCGCAGCTCGATCACTTTTCCGGGCCGCGACCGCGCCTTGCGGCGCTTTGCTTTCTTAGTCTTAGCTGTCATGACATAATCGTACGCCCTCTATCGTCATGACGCTACGTTCCCGCAGGAACATTCGGGTAGGGATCCTTCGACTGCGGTTGACCTTCGCTTTGCTCAGCTCAGTCCTCGCTCAGGATGACAATTGGTAAAGATTGTTGCTGGCGCTCACGACGACCAGAAAAATCCCCACTTCTCGCGCAGAAGGCGCGCGAGAAATGGGGCACCCGTCGCGGGATGCAGCCGGGCCCTTCGCTGCATCGGGAGAACGCCCTCATGCTGCATCGACAGTTGATGTCGGGCAGGGATCCTTCGACTGCGGTTGAGCTTCGCTTTGCTCAGCTCAATCCTCGCTCAGGATGACAATCGGTAAAGATTCTCGACAGCGCGTCAGTTCGGGTCGACTCTGCTATCTCGAGTCACATCCCACACTTCGTCTGGGGAACCGTAACCTCGTTGATAGGCTTGGCTGCAGATTTCGTAGGGCCTCAGGTCCATCGGACTCCACTGACTCGACGCTGGTGGCATGCCGCAAGAGCAGTACAGGATCCACCCGGAGGCGCCGTCGGCGGTGAGCGGCATCAGATACGATCCGTTGCGATACGGGCTGGAACTGGGCAGATATCGAGTACGGCATTTCGGACACTCGACGCAATGGCGAAGACGAGACATGGATGTTTGAAAGCGCTGTGACCGCAACCACTTTGGAACTTTCCGGCTCCGAAAAACCTTGTCATCCTGATGGCCTGCGTTCTTTGCAGGTCGGAGGACCTATGCACTCCCGGTCTGCGGTGCGGCAGCCAGAGTTGCATCGGTCCTCCGGCGCCAAACAGGCACCATCAGGATGACAATGACGGAATCCTCGACGGCTAAACGCCGCCTCGGAAATACAACAACGACTGCCCCATCCTGCAAAACCTCACATCTTGCGCCTTGGCGCAACATGGCTGAAAGGCACGGTGCGGAAGCTCAGAAGGTGCCTTTATCGTGTATTGAGCAGTGTGCGGACCTTGGCGAAAGCTGCTTGCCAACATGCGCTGCGGGCAAAGTGATTGTCGGATGCGTATGCACGACGTCTGCAATCGTCTTGCCCATGTCTTCGTCTACCGGGGTTGCCAAAAAGGAGTGGACGATTTTTCCCGCGTTCTTCCCGGCCATCTCCACTGCCATACCAGCGATTTGTCCGCTCTCATTGATGTTGCTGGCGGAGATCACGTAGAGGTTGGAATTTGCGGGAAATAGAGTGTTCAGGTCGTACATTTTGCCGTTCTGCCAGAGGATGCCGTGCGACCAACTGACGCTCGATTCGTCGTTGGGGGCGAAGGAACTTCCCACCGCCTGGCCCCGGTTGTTGATGCTGGTGGCAAACGAGGAAACATCTCCCGGGAAAAGGATGCCGAGGGCTGCGACCGTATTGTTCTGCCAAATGGCGGCCAAGGCTGTGCCGTCAGAGTTGACGGCTTGTCCAACAATTTGGTTGTGGCCGTTTATGGCGTAGGCTATGCCGCCTGGAGATCCGAGATCCGGCAGCGGGGTGGGAGTGCCGTTTTCCCAGAGTACGGCGTAATTCGCTGTGGTGCAGTTACCTGAGTAGCCCACGGCTTGGCCTTGATTGCTGATGCCGAATGCGACCCCGTCTGGATCGGTACCGATCCTCGGAAGAGCTTGGGCATTGCCTTTTGTCCACAACACCGGCAGGTCAACCATAAAATTCACTGTGCCGGATGGACAGGTGGAGTCCGCGGCACCATTTTCCGCATATCCTGCGACTTGTCCTCTGTTATTAATGGCGCTGGCCTGCCCGTTATTCCCGCCCACCGTTGGCAGAGCGCTCATGTGGCCGTTTTGCCAAAGAAAGGGAAGGCACGTAAGGTGCGTGCCGAAACCGCAAAGGTCTTCGCCATTCGGATCTGGAACAGATGTCTCGGACATACCGACGGCTGCCCCAGGATCGTTGATTCCGTTCCAATTGATCGAACTGTTCTTTCCTCCAAGCGTGCCGAGTGGGATGTTCAGTTCGCCGATGCTGATCGTATCTGTGCCCTGCACGAGGTGGGCGGAAAGGGAAATGCTGAAAGGATCCAGAAGCTGCTCCATATTCAACGTCAAGCCATAATTATTGAGGCCCATGGCCATGCCCAGGTTGTCGGGGTGTTGAACGCCCAAATCCTGAACTCTATACCTCGCTTGAGCGGCGGCATTGCTGAAGAAAGCCAGAACAATCGTGGTAATCCACGGCATCCAGAAATTTCGCAAGGGTCTAAGCATGCTCACTTCTCCTCCATTTCGGTTCGGACAATAGTTTCGGGGCAGAGGTGAGTAGCGATTTAAATCACGTACCACTCCGCGCTCTGCCAATGAATGTGCAATACAGTGCGGGCATGTGGTGTTCCACCTCAAGAACAATTACATGGCATAACAGGCCAGAGATTTCAGATTGTGGGGTGGAGGGACGAACTAACAACGTCCTGGGGCGATCTCGAAACGAGCGGGTCGAGTTTTTTCCAACTTTTCATACACACGCTGGTGAGACGTTACAGAATTCGAGAATGTCGGCATCCAAACGCCAGGCCGATTGTGATTGACTTTGCAACAATTAACATACAAACTGGTTGGTATGTTAGGAGTTCTCGACAAGAAGCACAGGTCCCGTGATCCGGAGCGCACGCGGGAACGGTTGCT
>Ga0209060_10003459_pt1 | contig 13202 bp, 11 predicted proteins | sample Coa_R1_8_FD_187155 | JGI IMG/M metagenome (GOLD analysis project Ga0209060, IMG submission 187155) | Surface soil microbial communities from Centralia Pennsylvania, which are recovering from an underground coalmine fire - Coalmine... | ecosystem: Environmental > Terrestrial > Soil >...
CAGGATCAGCTCGACGGGCAGCAGCGAGACGATGCCGAAGGCGACGGCGCCGGTCGAGACCAGCACGCCGAGAAAGTTCCACGCGCCTGACCAGACGACCGCGAGGTTCGGCGCCATCGAGTGCGTATAGATGACGGTCGCCACCGCGTTTGCGGTGTCGTGAAAGCCATTGACGAACTCGAAGCTGAGCGCGATGAAGAGCGCGATGCCGAGCAGCACGAACGGCCAGGCCGCGGTTGACCGCACCACGGAGAGGTCCTGCGCGAGGTGATAGCCGGCGTAGACCACGCCGACGGCAATGACGGCGCCGGCGAGCAGGTTGAAGCCCGGGCCGGTTCGGTGTTGATGGAGGGGCGATGCACTGGGCAGGGGATGAACGGCGTCTGCGTGGGCCATGGTGTTACTCTTGTGAGCGTGGCGGCTAACGCGGCATGGTCTTTCTGTAATATGACGTTCCGATGACAGCGCCCCCGGACGATGCCCTTCACGATCTCCCACATTGCCGCCGTTCTGCCGTTTCGCCGGTTCCTGGCGCGCTTCCACCTGCTGTCGGCGGCGATCATCGGCAGCATGGTCCCCGACTTCGGCTGGCTCACCCCGTGGCGTCCGGCGCGCTTCGAGACCCACAGCACCGTGAGTCTCTTGACGTTCTCTTTACCGGTGGGCATGGCCACGTTCTGGATCTTTCAGCGCTGGATGCAGGAGCCTCTGCTCGAGCTCCTGCCCGACGGTGCGCGCTCACGGCGCACCGGCGTTCGGGCCGACCTTCGCGATCCGTTGCAGTGGGCCTATGCGGCGCTTGGTGTGCTCGTGGGCGCCATCACCCATCTCGTCTGGGATGCATTCACCCACGAGGGCGCGCGCGGATTGCGGCTGATTCCCTCGCTCGATGACCCGACGGTCGTCATTGGCGGGCACCACCTCGTCGGCGCGCGCCTGCTGCAGGACGTGAGCTCCGTCATCGGACTCCTCGTGGTGATCGGCCTCTGCGCTTACGAGCTTCGACCGCAGCGCGCAGTCGCGGTGCGCGTCGAGCGCAGGCTGAGCTCGACCGAGCGCCAGCTCTGGTGCACCGGGTACGTGCTGCTCGCCGCCCTCGTGAGTGGCGCCCTGTTCCTCGCAGACCACCCCGACACCGCTCGAGGCCTGTCGATCCCGCTGAGCCGGGCGGCGATCGCCGTCCTTCGCGGGATGGCGATCGCGCTCCTGATCACGGCCTTCGCTGTGGCCCGGCGCCTGCGCTCACTCGAGGTGCGCAGCGAGCGCCGGCCGCGTCCCTAAGGCTCCTCGGGGCCGCGCGGCCCTTCCTCCGGTCCCGACGACCACACGACGTACTTGCCTTCCGAGCTGCCGCTGCTTGCGACCGTCTCGATCGGACGGAGCGCAGCCGGCTCAGGGCGCGGCGCGGGTGGATTCGACGGTGCATGAGCCGATCCCGCATCGGCGGTGAAGCTCACCGCGCGCTCGCGCTCGCGCTCGACCGAGGGCGCACCCGGGCCCGCACCCCCGATCCCCGAACCGCTCTCGCCCGGCTCGCGCGTCGCTTGACCGTTACCGGCCGACTCGCCGCCACCGCCACCCTCGCGCCGCCCGCGGCCGCGTCGACGGCGCCCCCGGCCTCGCTCGGAACGCTCGCCGCCCTGACGCTCACGGTCCGCGCCGCTGCGCTCGCCGGAGCTCTCGGGGCGGTCGGCCCCATTGCGTTGCGGGGCCTCACTGCGTCCGCTCTCGCCGCGCGCAGCGTCGGCTGCGCGGGGACCGTCGGCTGCGTTGCGCGCGTCGGCTGCGCCGCGCGGCTCGCGCTCCGCAGCACCCGGTTCCGGGCGGCGCGTCGAGCCCTCGGTGCGCGGCTCGCTGCGCGCACCGCGCCCGTCGCGGGCGTCCCGATCGCGCGAATCCCGGCCATCGCGCGCATCGCGCCGCGGACCGCGGCGTCCGTCGCGGTCCCGATCCCGGTCGCGGCCGCGATCGCGGTCACGATGGTGGTCACGCTCGCGATACCGATCGGGGCGGCTGTCGCGCGCGCCGGCGCGCTCGCGCTCGGGTGCGGCCTTCGGGGCCGCGGTGGCCTCGGGGGGCGTCGAGCCGCGGCCGAACAAGAAGCGCCACAAGCGCACGAAGATTCCCGGTTTCTCGGGCGTCACGAGCGCCGCGGCAGGCGCTGCAGGCTCTGAGCTCTCGGGCGCAGGGGTGGGCATGGGCGCAGCGGCGCTCGACAGAATGCTCGGCACGACCGGCGCCTCGGATTGCGGCTTTTTGTCGCGATTGCCGATATTCGAGTCATCGAGGGCCGGTTGCTCGGCGATCTGATAGCTCGCGGTCGTGTTCTCGGGCAGCTCCTTCTCATCGTCACGGATGCGACGCAGCGAGTAGGCGGGTGTCTGCATGTGAGGGTTCGGCACGATGACCAGGGAGACCCGGTCGCGCGCCTCGATCTGGCTCAGCCACTCGCGCTTCTCGTTCATCAGGTAGGTCGCCACATCCACCGGGACCTGCGCAATCACGCGCCCGGTGCGCTCCTTGCGCGCTTCCTCGCCGATGAGTCGCAGCAGCGCGAGCGACATCGACTCGACGCCACGAATCGTGCCGAGTCCGTTGCAGCGCGGACAATGAATGTGCGTGGTCTCGCTGAGCGCGGGACGCAAGCGCTGGCGCGAGAGCTCGAGCAATCCGAAGCGCGACAGCCGGCCCATCTGGATGCGGGCGCGGTCCATCTTGACGGCATCCCGCAGGCAGTCCTCGACCGCACGCTGATTGGCCGTCGACTCCATGTCGATGAAGTCGATCACCACCAGACCGCCGATGTCGCGCAGCCTCAGCTGACGGGCGATCTCCTCCGCGGCCTCGAGATTGGTGTTGCGTGCGGTGGCCTCGATGTCACCGCCCCGGGTGCTGCGCGCCGAGTTGATGTCGATGGCCACCAGCGCCTCGGTGTGATCGATGACGAGACTGCCTCCGGAGGGCAGGGTGACCTTGTGCGAATAGGCCGACTCGATCTGGCTCTCGATCTGGTATCGCGTGAACAGCGGAACCGGATCGTCGTAGAGCTTGAGCTTGCGCTGTGCATCGGGCGGCATGAAGCGCTGCATGTACTCCTGGGCCTTCTGAAAGGCCTCGGGTTGGTCGATCAGGCACTCGCCCACGTCATCCGAGAAGTAGTCGCGCAGCCCGCGGGTCACCGCATCGCTTTCCTGGAAGATCAGGAACGGCGCCGGCCGGGCGTCGTTCGCCTGCACGATCGCGTCCCAGGCGGCCTTGAGGTTGTTGAGGTCCCACTGCAGCTCCTCGGTCGAGCGTCCGACACCCGCCGTGCGCACGATGGCGCCCATGCCCTCGGGAATCGAAAGGCCGCTCATCGCCTCGCGCATCTGATCGCGCTCCTCACCCTCGATGCGGCGCGAGACGCCGCCGGCGCGCGGATTGTTCGGCATCAGCACGAGGAAGCGGCCGGCGAGGGAGATGAAGGTGGTGAGCGCCGCACCCTTGTTGCCGCGCTCCTCCTTCTCGACCTGCACGATGAGCTCCTGGCCCTCCTGCAGCAGGTCCTTGATGTTGAGTCGGCCGCCGGCCGCGGGCTGCGAGCGGAAGTATTCCTTCGAGACCTCCTTCAGGGGCAGGAAGCCGTGCCGCTGTCCGCCGTAATCGACGAACGCCGCCTCGAGGCTCGGCTCGACGCGGGTGATGCGGCCTTTATAGATGTTGGATTTTTTCTGTTCCTTCGAAGGTATTTCGATGGAGAGATCGTAGAGTTTCTGACCGTCGACGAGTGCGACGCGCAGTTCCTCTTCCTGAACTGCGTTGACGAGCATTCTTTTCATTGGGCCCAACTAAGAGTGTAGGGGCCGAGGAGGGCTCGAGACGGAAGGCCCGGTGCCCCACCCGCAAGGCGCATGCCTCTCGGGTCACCGGAATAAACAGGCCGACGCCGAACGCTGCCAGAGCGAACGACATCCATTCCACACCACGTTGCCAGAATTTGCGCAAGCTAGCCCGGGGCCTTGATCTCGGAATACCGCTGCGAACGAGGGACAAGGCGGTGCCTGCCCCCAACGTCCATTTCATCGGCCGAGCGATGGTCTGGATTTCCAGAACCAACTAAAGTGCGGCGCTCCCCGAGGGGGGCGCCACCGAAACCGGTGTCACCTGATGATTCAGCTCCAGGTGGTCGTCCTTGCCGGCGGATCAGCCGGGTCGGGCGGTTAACACGGTTTCAAGACGATAACATGGCCCCCTGCGAGGGTCAATGTAATCAACATCTTAGCGAACCGATTCGCGTAAGATGAGGCCATGAGCCCCACGCCTCTCAGCGCGCCGCCGCCCGCCCATCCCCGCACCCAGGTGACCCTGCATACGGTGAGCGCCGAGGAGGCAGGCCAGCGGATCGACAACATGCTCCTGAGGCACTTCAAATCGGTGCCCCGCAGCCGTGTTTATCGGCTGCTGCGCAAGGGGGAGGTGCGGGTCAACCGCCGGCGCGTCGCAGCCGATTACCGCCTCAGTGCGGGTGATGAGGTGCGTCTGCCACCGGTGCGCATGGACACGGGCGATGCACCCCTCAAGGCCTCGACGAGCCTGCAGGCGCTCATCGAGCGCGCCCTCATCTTCGAGGACCGCCGCTTGCTGGTCATCGACAAGCCGAGCGGCATCGCGGTGCACGGCGGCAGCGGCCGCAGCTTTGGTGTGATCGAGGCTTTGCGCGCCTCGAGGCCCGACGAGTCCCTCGAGCTCGTGCACCGTCTCGATCGCGACACCAGCGGCTGTCTCGCGATCGCCCGCGACCGCGCCACGCTCACCGCGCTGCATGCCCTCATCCGCGAGGGTGGCATGCACAAGACCTATCTCGCGCTGGTGGCGGGCTCCTGGCAACTCGGCGCGAAGCGCATCGAGGCGCCGCTGGCCACCGATGAGCGGCGCCATGGTGAGCGGCACGTGCGCGTCGCGGCCGCCGGCAAGGAGTCCGTGAGCCTGTTCCGGCCGGTGCAGTTCTTCGGCGCGGCGGCGACGCTCATGGAGGTCGACATTCCCACCGGACGCACCCATCAGATCCGCGTGCACGCGAGCTACGCGGGTCATCCTTTGCTTGGCGATGAGAAGTATGGCGATCGCGCGCGCAATGCGGAATTTGCAGCCTACGGCCTGAAGCGCATGTTCCTGCACGCGCACTCCCTTGCCTTCGAGTGGCCGGGGAGCGGCGTGCCTTTTCACGTGAGCGCGCCGCTGCCGAGCGAGCTCGCCGCGGTGCTCGATGCCATCCCCCGGCCCAAGGGAAAGGGCGGCTCGAAGCGACGCGCCTGAGCGCGCCGAGCCTCGAGCCTCCGGTCTCCGGCCTTCAGGGCACGAGGAAGCCGACCTCGCGCAACAGTCCCGCGAGGGCAATGAGCGGCAGCCCGATGAGCGCCGTCGGATCCTGCGTCTCGATCGAGGTGCAAAGAGTGATGCCGAGCCCCTCGCTCTTGAAAGCGCCGGCGCAGTCGAGCGGCGCTTCGCGCTCGACGTAGCGCTCGATGGTCGCATCGTCGAGCGTGCGAAATCGAACCTGGGTCGTGTCCAGCCGCTCCCGACATTGTCCGTCGGCATGCCGTAGCAGTGTGACGGCGGTCAGATACCGCACCGTGCGGGCGGAGCTCGCTCGCAGCTGGCCGCGGCATCCCTCGGCGGTTTTCGGCTTGCCGAGCAAGGTCTCGACCGGACCGTCGCCCACCGCGGCGACCTGGTCCGAGCCGATCACCCAGGCATCGGGGAATTGCGCTGCAACGGCGCGCGCCTTGGCCAATGCAAGACGCTTGGCCATCGCGAAACCCGCTTCGCCCGGCGCCCGTTGCTCATCGATTCCGGGGGCGTGGCATTTGAAGGCGATCCCGAGCCGCTCGAGCAGGGCGCGCCGGTAGGTGGAAGTCGATGCCAAAATGAGTGCGGGGGGAGTCTGCAAAAACAAAGACTTGCACTCACTCTCGCTTTGACACAGGGGGGGCTCGCCCCTATTATACGCGGCCCATGGCAGCCGGCTTGCCAGACCGCGTCGATTGCATGCGATTGGCCAACGAGGCCGCGGTGCTCGAACGGGAGTACGCCCTCGGTGAGCTGCCGCGGCTCGAGGACGTGCTCGCCGAGCCGACGGGCGTGCTCGAGGCGACGTTCGTGTTCGGCAAGGCGCATTCAGGCCGTGCGGCCGCCACGGTGAGCGTGCGCGCGGCACCGCGGCTCATCTGCCAGCGATGCTTGCAGGGATATGAGTTCCCCGTGCGCAGCGCGAGCGAGGTCGAGTTCTCCTCGAGCGAGGCGGATTCGCAGAGCGATGAGGAGCATGAGATGTTCGTCGCCGCGGGCGGAATCGCCTCGCTGCGCGATCTGGCCGAAGAGGAGCTGTTGCTGGCGCTGCCGATCGCGGCGGCCTGCACGACGCCTGAGACCTGCGGGCGCGCTCCGGCGAGTGCCGCCGATGAGCCGGCCGAGGTGCGGCGACCATTTGCCGATTTGCGCAATTTGTTGAAAAGAACGTAGGACCTAAAACATGGCAGTTCAGAAAAGCAGAAAGACCCCGTCGCGGCGCGGCATGCACCGCTCGCACTCAGCGCTTGCGACGCCCGCGGTGTCGGTCGACGCGAAGAGCGGCGAGAGCCACGCGCGGCATCGAATCTCGCGCGAGGGCTACTATCGCGGCCGCAAGGTGCTCGAGACCAAGGCGGACGCGGCCGCGGCCGAAGAGTAGCTCGAAGCCCCGCGAGCATGGCCCGCTTCGCAACGGGCCCATCACCCTCCAACGTGCCGGCGCTGCTCCACATCGCCATCGACGCCATGAGCGGCGATGGGGGTCCTTCGGTGTGCGTACCGGCCGCCCTCGCGGCCGCGCGCGAGTTCTCCGACATCCGCTTCACGTTGATCGGCCGCGCGGCCGAGCTCGAGCGCCATCTCGCGCAGGCGCAGCGCACCGCAGGCAAGCCCGAGAACGTCGAGACGCTGATCGCGCAGGACGTGGTCGAGATGTCGGATCATCCACGCGAGGCGCTCAGGCGCAAGAAAGACTCCTCGATGCGCCGCGCACTCGAGCTGGTCAAGAGCCGCACCGCGACGGCGTGCGTGAGCGCGGGGAATACCGGCGCGCTCATGGCCATGGCGCATTTCGTCTTGAAAATGCTTCCCGGGGTGGAGCGGCCGGCGATCGTCTCGCAGATTCCCGCGCGGGGCGGCTACACGACCATGCTCGATCTCGGAGCGAACGCGTCCTGCACGCCCGTGCACCTGTATCAATTCGCGGTGATGGGCTCGGTGCTCGCAGCCGATCGGGGGCGGGGCGGCCAAGGCCCGAGCGTCGGGCTCCTCAACATCGGTGAGGAGGAGATCAAGGGCAACGAGATCGTGCAGGGCGCGCACGAGCTGCTCGGCGCGAGCGATCTCAACTACATCGGTTTCGTCGAGGGGCACGACATCTTCTCCGGCAAGGTCGATGTTGTGGTGACCGACGGCTTCACGGGCAATGTCGCGTTGAAGACGATGGAGGGGGCGGCCTCGCTCATCGGCGACACCTTGCGCGAGGAGTTCACCCGCAGCGCGGCGCGCAAGCTCGGCGCGCTCGCCGCGCAGCCGGCGCTGCGCGCCCTGAGAACGCGGCTCGATCCGAGACGCTACAATGGCGCCACGATGGTCGGTGTCAACGGGATCGTGATCAAGAGCCACGGAGGCGCGGATCTGTTCGGATTTCAGCGGGCGATCGCGGTCGCAGTGCTCGAGGCGCGCAACGGAGTTCCGGCGCAGATTGCGCAGCGGCTCGCGACCGCCTCACAGAAGACAGGCTCTTAGGGAGCCCGGAGTCGCATGTACTCACGCATTGCCGGCACCGGCAGCTATCTGCCCGAGAAGGTCCTGACCAATCGCGATCTGGAGCGGCTCGTCGACACCAGCGACGAATGGATCCGCTCGCGCACCGGCATCGAGCGCCGGCATGTGGCGGCGCCCGGGGAGACGACGACCGATCTGGCCGAGCACGCCGCGCGGCGGGCGCTCGACGCCGCAGGAGTCCGTCCCGCGGATGTCGACCTGATCTGCGTCGGCACCACCACCCCGGATCTCGTCTTCCCGAACGTGGGGACGCTCCTGCAGCAGCGGCTCGGCATCCAGACCGGCTGCCCGGCCTTCAGTCTCGAGGCGGCTTGCACGGGGTTCATCTATGCGCTCGGCGTCGCCGACAAGTTCGTGCGGCTCGGCGAATCGCGATGCGCGCTGGTGGTCGGATCGGAGACGCTGACCCGCATCATCAACTGGAAAGATCGCGGCACCTGCGTGCTGTTCGCCGATGGCGCGGGCGCCGTGGTGCTCGAGCCCTCGAAGGAGCCGGGCATTCTCAGCACGCGGCTGCATTCGGACGGTCGCTACAAGGACCTGCTGCTCTACCCCGACGGCGTCTCGAAGGGCTTCGATCTCGTGCGCAAGGGCGAAGCCGCCGTGGAAATGAAGGGCAACGAGGTGTTCAAGGTCGCCGTGAACACGCTCGGCCAGCTCGTGACCGAGACCTTGAATGCGCACCGCATCGAGCGCGACCAGCTCGACTGGCTCATACCCCACCAGGCGAATCTGCGCATCATCGAGGCGATTGCCCGCCGGCTCGAGCTGCCGATGGAGCGCGTCATCGTGACCATCGGCGAGCAGGGCAACACCTCGGCAGCCTCCGTGCCGCTCGCGCTCGATACCGGAATCCGTGACGGTCGCGTGACACGCGGCCAGTTGTTGCTGCTCGAAGCCTTTGGGGGAGGCTTTACCTGGGGCTCGGCCCTCATTCGCTACTGACGGATCGCGTGATGCGCAGGGCCTGCTGGCTGTTGCTCGGATGGATCTCGACGGCGGTGCATGCCGAGGTCTTCCCTCTCGAGACTGACCGGGACCTGATCGGCGAGCCCGGGCAGGTGCAGGCGGAGCAGCAGGACACTCTTCCCGACCTGGCACGCCAGTACCATCTCGGCTTCGATGAGATCAGCGCGGCCAATCCCGGGGTCGACGTGTGGCTTCCCAAACCTGGCACCATGATCCGGCTGCCGACCCAGCACCTGCTGCCCGATGTGCCGCACGTCGGGCTCGTGGTCAACCTGCCCGACGGACGTCTGTACTATTTCCACGACGATGCGGCCGGCCATCCCGTGGTGGAGACCTATCCGATCAGCGTCGGCAAGATGGACTGGAAGACGCCCCTCGGGGTGACCCGCATCGTGCAGAAGGAAAAAAATCCCACCTGGTATCCGCCCGCCTCGGTGCGCGAGTCGCACCTCAAGGACGATCCGACCGATGTGCTGCCGCCCTTCATTCCACCCGGCCCCGACAATCCGCTCGGCGCCTTTGCGCTGCGCCTCGCTGTGGGGAGCGGTGCCTACATGATTCACGGCACTAACAAGCCGGTCGGCGTCGGCATGCAGATCACGCATGGCTGCATCCGGCTCTACCCCGAGGACATCGAGACTCTGTTTCGCGAGGTCTCGGTGGGCATGCCGGTGCGCATCATCAATCAGCGCATCAAGACGGGGTGGGCCGACGGCGCGCTCTACCTCGAGGTGCATCATCCGCTCGATGCGCTCGCGGGCGCGGGTGATGATGATCTCACCAACCTGACGCGCGCCATCGTCGCGGCCACCGCGCAGCGGCGCGTGATCATCGACTGGGACGCGGCGCAGCGCGCCTTCGAGAGGGCGGACGGCTTTCCGGTGCGCATCTCGATCGACCGCTGGCTCGGGCCGGCTGCCCAATCGGCCATGACGCGGCAGGGTCCCTAGCAAAAAAAACGCCGCGGCAAGCCGCGGCGTTATCGACCTGTGAAGCGGCTTACTTCGAAACCGACTTCTTGAACATGCGATCGATCTTCTCGTTGATCTGCTCGATCGCCTGCGAATTTTGCTGAGCAGTCGAGAGCGCCTGATTGGCAGTGCTCTGCGCGGCCGAGGCCGTCGACTGAGCATTCTGCGCGGCGCTGTTCGCCGCCGCCGCATCACTCGAGGCTTTCGCGACGTCGCTCTGCAGCTTCGCCACCTGCGACTTGAGATCGTCGATCTGAGCTTGCATGGGCTTGAGGTCCTGGCAGCCGGCAAATGCCATGAGGCAGGCCGCGGCAGCGGAGGCCTTAAGGATCGTGGAGAGTTGCATAAGAATACCCCTAGGGTTGTTAGTCATTCGTTTCGGAAAGTCCGATGTGCCGTCACATCATTGCCCCTGACCGCATACGCATCGCACACCGGGGCGCCGATCTGGCGCAACACAGTCACACATGAAGCCAAATTCGCGCGTCGATTGCAACACGGAAAAGTGAATTTAGCGGCTTTTGTGGCCTGTTTTCAATGCGGTCCGCGTCGAAAATTAAATCGACGTTAACAACGGCATGCGTCCGAAAATCGCGGGGTGTCCGGGACCAGGACGCAGATGCGTCGGCGCATGTAACTTTTACAGCAATTCAAGCACCGCCCGGTGCGCCTGATCGATCGCCGAGTCGGTATAGGCGGCACCGCCCGCGTCGGAATTGGCGATCGTGATGCGTCCGAACGGCGCGCGGCCGCGCACGTGCGCGCGCTGCGCCTCCAGCACGTCCGGGTCGAACAGCGGGTTGTACTCGGCTGCATAGCCGTGCGGCCAGCGATTCACCGTGATGGCCGTGATGTCGCGGGCCGCATCGAATCCCCCGGGCGCAAGCGTGCGGTTGAGCTGCTGGCGAATCTCGCGCTCGAAGGTCTCGAAGGACGTGCCGAGCAGCTCGGCGCGGCCCGCACGATTTTGCTCGTGCTCCGGAAGTCCCGCCTTGCAGGGCGTGCGCACCATGTGCACCAGGATCGGCTCATCGGGCGAGCCGACGCTGCGATAGGCGCCCACATCGACGTGCGGATTCAGATTGAAATAGCTGTGGTATCCGCCGGGCGCATACACATGATGCACCCCGAGTCGCTCGAACGAGCGCCAGTTGCGCACGGCGACGCTCGTGTACACGAGCGGTGTCTTCACCAGGCTGTGCAGCGCCTGCTTCTGCGCCTCGGGCAGCTCCGGACAGAGGTATGGAATCATCATGTTGTAGCAGGCGAGCACGACGCCGCGCGCGCTCGTCGCGTAGGTGCGGCCCTCGCGGGCGTAGAGAACCTCGATGCGACTGCTTCCACCCGCTCCGGCCGGCGGGCGCACGCGCAGCGCGGTGCTCGAGAGGCGCACGCGCACCGGTGAGTCGGCGAGATCGAGCTGCGAGTAATCGATGCGTGCGGCGACGATGTCCTCGGCCACGCGCCCCACGCGCAATCGCTGCGGATAGGCGCGCGGCACGAGGTCACGCACCAGCAGCCGCGCGATCGTCGCGTTGCCGTCCGGAAAATGCAGACGCAGCGATCCGCCCGTATCCTCGTAACCGGCCGGCGTGTAGCCCATGCGCGCGATCGAGCCCTTGGGCAGTCCCATGCCCTGGAAACCCGGCATGCCGAAACCCCAGCAGTCGAGCGCCGAGACGGCATCGGTGCCGACGCCCCATTCGCCCAGAGTGCGGGCGTGGTAGAGCTTGACGACCGACTCGTCGACTCGCGCGATCTCGCGCAAGAACCGCTCGTAGCTCACGCGCGAGAGATGATCCTTCTTCTGCGCGCCGTCGAGCTGCGGCAGATAGTCGTGATGCTCGGTCTGCAGGCGGATGACATCGGCGCGCGCCTGCGCCGACAGCGGCGCCGAGGCGAGCACGCGCTCGAGCGTTGCGCGATTCGGATGGTCGTACCAGCCGCCGAAGCCGACCACCAGCCGGTCGGCACCGAAGGTCTCACGGTCGAAGAACACCCCGGGGGCGAGACCGTGACGCTGGTAGAAGTCCGCATCCTCGATTTTCCTCGCGAGGCGCGCGACGTCCAGCCCGAGCTGCTCGAGCAGGCCCGCGGCCACCGGGCTGTACGGCCGGGGGCTGTCGATCTCGAGGGTGCCGCCATTCATGAGGTGCATGCGGCCCGCGAGCTCGAACTCGTTGCGCTTGGCGTGGCCGCCGAAGTCATCGTGATTGTCGAGAATCAGGATGCGGCTCCCTGCGCCCGCCCGGGCCCGGTAGAAGTGCGCCGCGGCGAGCCCGCTGATGCCGCCGCCGACGACGATGAGGTCGTACTCCTCGCCCGTCTGCAGCGCGGGGCCCGGCGCCGTCCCGTCGCGCAGTGCATGCGCCGCCTCGAAGGAACCGGGATGGCTGCCGCGCAGTCCGGTAAGAAGAGGCGGGTAATTGTCCGGCGAGCGCGGCGCGGCGCTCGAGGCGAGGCCCGCCGGCGAGCTGTCCGCGGCGGGTGCCGGCGGATCGGCGGCCGTTGCGCGCAGGGGTGCCGCGCTCAGGGCGACCGTGCTCAGGGCGATGCCGTTCAGGAAATCGCGTCGCGTGATCGGTTGCTTGAGACCGAGCTCGTCGTCGGCGGGAAGGTCACTCATGAGGTGCATGCGCTCGTTATTTGAGTAGGGCCGCCCGCGCGGGAGTCTGCGGGTGGAGTAGGACGGTACCCGGGCGGGGGTGCGCTGGCCAGGGGCGGCCAGGCCCCGGAGCAGTCAAAAGCACTTGCGAGTGCTGGATGGCTGTATATAATAACAGACTCACTGTCCGTATATACAGGTGCGCTATGTCCGACCTCACGCCACGTCAGACCCAGATCCTGAGGCTCATTCAAGACTCGATCGCCGAGAACGGCATGCCCCCCACGCGGGCGGAGATTGCACGCACGCTCGGCTTTCGCTCGCCGAACGCGGCGGAGGAGCATCTGCGGGCGCTCAAGCGCAAAGGCGTCATCGACCTCATCCCCGGCGCCTCGCGGGGCATTCAGCTCAAGGACATCCTGCGCGAGCAGCTCGGCTTGCCGCTCGTGGGACGCGTCGCTGCCGGCCGCCCCATCCTCGCCGAGGAGCATATTGAGAAGCGCTATCAGATCGATCCGCAGCTCTTTCAGCCGCAGCCGCATTACCTGCTCAAGGTGCAGGGGATGAGCATGAAGAATGCCGGCATTCTGCACGGCGATCTGGTGGCGGTGCATCGCACGCCCGAGGTGCGCAATCGGCAGATCGTCGTCGCGCGCCTCGAGAACGAGGTGACGGTCAAGCGCTACCGGCAGGAGGGCACCATCGTGTGGTTGCTGCCGGAGAACGCGGATTTCGAGCCCATCCGGATCGATCTCAAGGCGCAGCCCATGATCATCGAAGGCGTGGTGGTGGGCGTGCTTCGTCGGGGTAAAGACGTGGAT
>Ga0209060_10003460_pt1 | contig 13200 bp, 13 predicted proteins | sample Coa_R1_8_FD_187155 | JGI IMG/M metagenome (GOLD analysis project Ga0209060, IMG submission 187155) | Surface soil microbial communities from Centralia Pennsylvania, which are recovering from an underground coalmine fire - Coalmine... | ecosystem: Environmental > Terrestrial > Soil >...
GGCATAAAATCAGAAATCCCGCCAGGGCCAGGAGCGTCAACCCTGTCAGTCCGCCGGAATGATACAAGTGGGCAACCAGCCCGACGATCCAGGCGGCAGTCAGCAGGCGCAACCCCCAACAAATGGGAGTGGAGAAGCGCACAGGTCGTTTCGGCCCGTCGGTCATGGCATTACCTCCCGCCACGATTACCCCACAATCAGGAACAATCCCCGCGTGTTTCCCGCTCCCATCCGGGTGGATTCGGAGTTTGCGGTCTCGCTGCGTAATTCGGAATCGGCAGGAGGAGTTCCTGCGTCATTTTGGGACGTGGGAACCAGGCGACAGGAATCGGGGTAGGAGATAGAGAATTGGGGCGTGTTCCGTGTAGAATGTACGATTTGCAGTGGCGGCGACAGCCGCCGGAAAGGAAACAGGGTACGTATGCTTGTAACAACACGATGGGGGCTTGCGGGGGCGGCGCTTTCGCTGCTGATGCTCCTGGGAGCCTCTCCGGGGCGTGCCGATGAGAAAGGGGACGCGCTGCTGAAAGAGGTCGAGAAGGCAACGAAGGCTGCGAAGACTTTAACGGCAGAGGTCTCCTTTACGGAAACCATGTCGGGCCAGGGCCAGAAGATAAGCGCGACCGGAAAAGTCCGGCTGATGCGGCCCAACTACGCGTATATCGCGCTGGATTCGCCCGTCGACCAGGTGCTCGCATCCGACGGGAAGACCTCCTATACCCTGATGTCGAAACAGAACCAATACCTCAAAAATCAGGTAGATGCCCAGGGACATGGCCTGGGTTTCCTGCCGCCGATGACCATGTTCTTCGACACCAAGGGCGGGATCACCTCGCTTTTTGGCGGCGACGCCTCCGCGCTCTCCCCCAAGTACGTCGGCAAGGAGACGGTCGAGGGCAAGGAGTACGAAGTCCTCCGGGTGACCCAGGAGAATCCGCAGCATGTCGAGACCAAACTCTATGTGGGCCAGAACAAGCTGGTAACGCGCATCCATATGGAGGTCAAGCTTGGCAATGAGACCGCCCAGATCGAAGTCGCGCTCAAAAACGTCAAGACCGACACGGCGATGAAGGCAGCGGACTTCGCCTTCCAGTTGCCGAAAGGCGCGAAGGAGTTCACTCAACCTTCGATGGATGACTATGAGAAGAAGTTGGTCGCGGTCGGCAAAGACGCGCCCACCTTCTCGCTGCCCACCTTGAGCGGGACCGAAACGACGATCTACGAGGCGACCAAGGACAAAAAGGTCATGCTGCTCAACTTCTGGTTCTATGGTTGAGGCGCGTGCCGTGAGGAGTTTCCTCACCTGCAAGCACTCTACACGGAACTGAAAGACAAGGGGCTGGAGTTGGTCGCGGTCAATGGAATTGACAGCAAAGACGTCATCAAGAAGTACGTGGACGAGAACAAGTTCACGTTCCAGATCGCTCTGGCGGGCAAAAACGGCGGCAAGGAGTACAAGGTCGCCGATCAGTACGGCGTGATGGCCTACCCGACCAACTATCTGATCGACGCGAAAGGTAAAGTCCTCTGGCGCGGCGTCGGCTTCGATGAGAAGGCCATCCGTGCGGCGCTGGAAAAAGCCGGTGTAAAGTGACAACTCCCACGGGATTACCCGTGGGCTTCTATCCCGTCAAGCAGGAACGCTGTGTTGCCCCACAGCAATTTTGAGGTGGCGAACTGTCGAATTGGTATCTCTATCCAGAGACAATCCACATTGCGGACACAAGTGCCAGCGATCCTTCAGCGTTTTCTTCGTGTCTGGCCGATATCCGCACCCGGAGCAATCCTGGGAGGTATAAGCAGGGTTTACGTTCACGACCTTACGCCCAGCACTTTCAGCCTTCTGCGTGAGGACCTTTCGGAACAGGAACCATGCAGCATCCCCGATGCTCTTGTTCAAACCTGCCTTGGCCGCATGACCATTGGGTAGATACTCTCCTGTCTCATCGTCTTGTTTCGGCGCAGGGCGATGAGACATATTCTTGACATTGAGTTTTTCGACAGCAATCAACCCAAAACGATTGACCAGTTTTCGAGCAGTCTGGTGAATAAAGTCATAGCGACGGTTGCGGATGCGCTCATGCATACGAGCGACGACCTTCTTTGCCTTCCGACGTTGCCGACTGCCCTTCGTCTGTTTTGCCAGTTTGCGCTGTGCCTTCTTCAACGCTTTCTCGTCTTTGCGTAAGAAACGAGGGTTCTCGACAAACTCCCCGTTGGAGAGAGCGGCGAACTTCTCAAGCCCGACATCGATACCGACCTGTTCGTTGCTTTCCGGCAACGATTGCGCCTCGACTTCGGCAGCAAAACAGACGAACCACTTCTCGCCTTGCCTACTCGGCCCAAACCCAGGGAAGCTGTCACCAGCCGCAAAGTAGCGCACGCCACCGAACTGAGATAGATACAGAAAAGGGTAAAAGGGCAAGAGAACGGACGGTGAATTATTGGCGTGCAGCACAACGAAAGCCGATGTCACTGCTCGTGACTGTGTAGCCGTGCGCACCACGGTACGAAGCGTCGAGTACCCCTTGCTCGGCCCAGGAACCGCCGCGCAGGACGCGAGCGTCGTCGTCGTCTGCACGGTATTTGTCTTCGCACCATTGAGAGACATTGCCATTCATATGCATCACGCCATAAGGACTCATCCCTTCCGGATGACTATACACCGATTCTGTTCGCATGGCCTCCTTGCCCACCGAATTCACACTCTTGCTCGCATCCCATTCCTTGCCCCAGGGAAACTTTCTCCCGTCTGTACCACGTGCCGCTTTCTCCCATTGTGCGTCTGTCGGCAACTTCATTCCTGCCCACATGCAATAGGCTTTTGCCTCGTCCCAACTCACATTGACGACGGGATTATCGTCATGCCAACCAAACGACGGCTCCTCCGGTTTGTCATGGCCTGTGGCTTTGCAGAACTTCATATACTGCTTTACTGTCACCGGGTACTTGTAGATATAGTAACCGGGTAGAGTCACCGTGCGGGGAGGATTGTCTGGGTTGAGAGTATCACCCATCAGGAACGGTCCGGCTGGAATCAGGATCATTTCCGCTCCATCCTTCGGATTGATTTTTGTTTTAGTTGGACTTCCCCCCGTCCTCCCCGATTCTGGCTGTTTGGCCTGGGGATGTACAGGGGTACAAAGACAACAGGTCGAGGCCAACAGGCTATAAACGGTCATGCAACTCAGAAAACGGTTCAGTGTCATGAGTGTTGTACTCCTCTATGATGCTTACCCTTCTCGTTTGTCCAGTAACACGACCGGTAGTACCCGAATTCAGGGTAGTACTGGAGTCTCGAAAACTGGGCAAATCACGTGCTTAGTTCCTGTCTGGCACCATTTTGTTCATTCTGCACACTTATGCCCATGCAATCTTCTCGACCTCATTTTGGAGATCGCCGGGAGTTCCCTGCGTGTAAATGCGTGTCGTGTCCAGCGAATCATGTCCCATAATCTGGGCCAACCGGTGCACAGGTTTAGAAATAGTCCTGACAAGGCAGAAAAACCCGACGATTTTGCCTCTTTTTTCACTACCAAATTCAGCCTGCAAGGCTGAATTTATCAGGAAACATTACTTTTCTAAACCCTATCATTCGCCCTGCCGCCGGTCTGTTTTGACTTCAGGACTGGCCGGTAAGCGTGGCGAGGCGTTCGACCATGCGCTCCAGGACGCCGAAGGTCTGCGCGACCGGCTCCGGAGTGGTCAGATCCACCCCGGCCCGCTGCAGGCCCTCCAGCTCGTACACGGAACTGCCTCCCCGCTGGTAGTCCAGATAGCGCTCCACTGCGCCCGGCTTGCCCTCCAGAATGCCCTCCGCCAGGGCGTGCGCCCCCGCGATCCCGATGGTGTAGAGGAACATAAAGATGTTGCCGTAGACATGGGTGGGGAACTGCGCCCAGATGATGCCCAGTCGATCTCTATCGGCCTCCACTGCGCCGCCGAACGCCTCCTCGAAGAGATCGGCCATCAGGGCGTTCAGGCTCTCCGCGGTCAGGGCCTGGCCCCGCTCGATGCGCTCGTGGATCTCCAACTCGAAGCGGGCCAGCGTGGGCATGATGAGGAAGTAGCGATAGAAGTTCGCCATCGCCTCTTCGATGAGGGCGATCTGGAACGCCGGGTCCGAGTTGGCCTGGAACAGATAGGCCCGTGTCAGGGCCTGGTTGAAGTTGGATGTCACCTCCGAACCGCAGCCCGCATAGACCGGCGGCTGGGTCTGCCAGGCCAGGTAGGAGTGCATGGAGTGGCCCAATTCGTGCGCCAGAGTGCTCAGGCCGAACAGGTCGTCGTGGTAGCTCATAAAGATGAACGGGTACGTCCCCTGCATTCCGGAAGAGAACGCGCCCATGTTCTTGCCCTTATTGGGGTAGACATCCACCCAGCGCTCCTCCGTGAGGCCGCGCCGCATCGCCTGCACATAGGCGTCGCCTAAGGGCTGCATCCCGGCGCAGATCCACTCGACCGACTGGGAATAGGGAACCTTCGGGCTCTCCCTGGTGAGGGGGGCGGTCAGGTCGTAGAGATGCAGCGTGTCGTAACCAAGAGCCTTGCGCAGGACCTCGAAGTAGCGCTTCCAGACCGGCAGGTGGCTGCGGAAGGTGGCGATGACGCCGTGGAAGACCTCGGTGGGGATATGCCAGGCGTGCAGGGAGGCTTCGAGGGAGGAGGCGTAGCGCCGGGCGCGCGCCCGAAACGCATCCTGCTTCACCCCGCCCCCCAGGCAGGTCGCCAGGGTGTTTTTGAAGCCGAGGTAGGCGTCGGCATAGCTCTCCCAGGCGTTTTTGCGCAGCGTGTGGTCGGGGCTGCCCAGCAGGGTATGGATCGTGCCCTGCGCCACTTCGTGCGTCGCGCCCGCGCTGTCTTCGGCGGGGCGGAAGGTGAGGTCTGCGTCGGAGAGCAGGCTATGGACGGTCCTGGGCGTGCCGAACGGCTCGCTCACCTGGCCGAGCAGCTCCTCCACTTCAGGCGAGCGCACGTGGGCGCGGCGCGTCTCCATCTCCTCGAAAAAGTGGGCATAGACTGCCAGGCGCGCCTCTTCCTGCATCCAGCGCTGCAGCGTCTCCATACCGATCTGCAGCATCTCCGGGGCCGCGAACGCTGTCGCCGCCGACATGCGTGCCCCCAGCCCCCGCGCCCGGCTGGTGCGGGCCGAAGCCTGCTGGTCCGTGGTATCCACGGTCGAAAACATCATGGCATAGAGACCGACCTTACCCATGCGCTTCATCAGCGCCTCGGTAGTCCCCAGCCACTCCAGCAGGAGCGCCGGGCTCTCGCCCAGCCGCCCGCGAAAGCGGTCCAGGGAGGGCAGATACTCCGTAATGCTCTGAAACTCCGCCTCCCAGGCTTCGTCGGAGGGGAAGAGGCTGTCGGCATTCCAGGTGAACTCACGCGGCACTTCGCTGCGGGGCGGCAAGGTTTCGGCCATGAAGCTAGATCTCCTTCTATTTTACACTGCCCTACTCTTATCCGCCCCTGCTGCCTTTTCCTTCTCCTTTTACGGCCTCCCTCACAGAAGGATTTCCAACCCTGTATGTGGAACGGATGCACGATCCAACTACCATGCACTCGGGAGAACCTTTATGCAAATCGGCATCTGCTCCTTCAGCTTCCATCGCCTGCTGGCGGCGGGCAAACAGGACATCTTTCAATACATCACCGACTGCAAGGCGCTGGGCTGCACGCAGCTCGACCCCTGGAATGCGCACCTGGCCGCACTGAAATCCGGCGACGAGGCGCTGCACGCGGGGCGCAACCCCTGGCAGTCACAGAGCCTGGCGGCGGCGGACATGGACTACATCGACCGTGTGAAAGAGGCGGCGGATGCGGCGGAGCTGCCCTTCGGCTGCATCGCGGTGGATGGGGCGCACATCTATGAGCCGACGGAGGAGGCCCGCGCGGCAAACCGCGCCACCGCCTACCGCTGGCTCGACATCGCCGCCCGATTGGGCGCAAAGCAGGTCCGCATCGACGCGGGCGGCCCGGAGGAGATGCCCGACGATGTGTTCGCCCATATCAACGAGGGCTACACCGACCTGATCTCCCGTGGCAAAGAGCGGGGCATCGAGATCATCGTCGAGAACCACTGGGGGCCGACGGTGCTGCCGGACAACGTGATCAAGCTGATGGAAAATGTAGAGGGGCTGGGCTTCCTGCTGGACACCCACAACTGGCGGGCCGATAAGCGCGACGAGGGCCGAAGCCGCTGTGCAAAGTACGCTACGGCTACCCATGTCAAGACCTTCGCTTTCGACGCCGAGGGCAACGAGACCACGGAGGATGTTCCCACCGCCATCCAACTCCTGCTGGACGCCGGGTACAAAGGCTGCTGGGGCATCGAATCCTGCCCTCGCGATGGCGATGAGATCGGCGGCGCGCAGAAAACCATCGCTTTGCTGCGCAAATACGTTCCCGCCTATTGAATTGTGTAACGTGCGGAATGGGCACGAGGAAGGTTATCTCTCGGATTGACAGAATAAGGGAGGTGGGCTATAATCCGGATAGCATTTGAGGAAAGAGGGAAACCATGACTGTCACGCTTACCCCGGAAATGGAACAACTCATCACGAAGCAGGTCCAAAGTGGCTATTACTCCTCGCCAGGCGAAGTTATTTTGCAAGCACTGCAACTGCTCAATGAGCAGGAACAATTGCGCGCGATCCGCCTGGAAGAGTTACGCAAGGAGATCGCCGTCGGTGTCGCGCAGGCCGACCGGGGAGAAACTTCTCCGCTGGATATTGAAGAGATTAAAGCCGAAGGACGCAGGGTTTTCGCAGCGAGATCCGGACAAAAGTAATGGCGTTCCCACTGAAGACGGAGCAAGCCAAGCGCGATCTGCTCGAAATCTGGGTCTATATCGCAGAAAATAGCTTCGATGCCGCAGACCGTATCCTCGACACCATTAACGAGACGTGTCAGCGCCTTGCCGAGATACCAGGCATGGGATTGCGAAGAGAGGAACTTGCTCCAGGATTGCGGAGTTTCCCGGTTGGCAAATACCTCATCTTCTATCGGCAAGCCGAGAATGGTATCGTGGTAATTCGGGTGTTGCACGGCGCGCGTAATCTGGAAAACCTCTTTCCTATGAAAGACACGGAAGAATAATATGCCTGCCCTCACTGCCCCCATCCGGATCGGGATCATCGGCTGCGGCCAGATCGCGCAGCAGCATCTTACCAACTATGCCAAGATCCCCGATGCGAAGGTGATCGCCTGCGCCGACATCGATCCGGTCGCCGCCGACACCACCGCCGCAACGTTCCAGATCCCCCATGTCTACTACACCGCCCAGGAGATGCTGAAGCGCGACGACCTCGACGCCATCGACGTCTGCATCCACAACAACCTCCATATGCCGGGCACGCTGGCAGGGCTGAATTCGGGCCGCCATGTCTACTGCGAAAAGCCGATGGCAGGCGCGTATGCCGATGCCGTCACCATGCTGGAGACGGCGCAGAGGCTGGGCCTCAAACTCCATATCCAGCTCGCTGGCCTCTACCAGGATGAGACCCGCGCTGCTAAGGATCTGATTGCGGCGGGCGAACTGGGCGAACTCTACCATGCTCGCTCCACGGGATTTCGGCGGCGGGGTCGCCCCTTTGTGGACGGCTACGGCAAGCCCCCGTTCGTCCAGAAGCCGAACTCCGGCGGCGGCGCGCTCTACGATATGGGCGTCTATCATATCTCTGCCCTGCTCTTCCTGCTGGGCAACCCGCAGGTCGAGCGTATTTGTGGCAAGACCTATCAGAAATTGGACATGGATGCGGCGCGGCAGGAGAGTTCCGGCTACAGCGTGGAGGAGCTGGGGTTGGGCTTTGTGCGGTTCGCCGGCGACCTCACGCTGGACATCATCGAGGCCTGGGCCTTGCACCTGGCCAACCTGGACGGCTCGTGCATCCTGGGCACAAAGGGAGGCATTCGCTTACACCCGTTCGGCTTCTTCCGTAGCGTCGGCGACCTGGACATCAACGCGACCGCCAGCATGAGCGCCGCCCGCATGCGCTGGGACCGGGTGCGGGGTGAGGGCGAACCCTGGAGCAGTTCCCAGCACCACTGGGTCGCGGCGCTCCAGGAGAAGGTCCCGCTGCTGCCCACCGCAGAGATCGCCCTCAATACTATGCTCATCTCGGAGGGCATCTACCTCTCGGAGCACTTGGGGCGCGAAGTCACTGCAGACGAAGTGCGAGAGATGTCTCGCTCCACGGCGATTACGCTCTAGCTTTGCCTGCTAAGAGGCGCCCGGTTTCGGCGGCTTCGCGGCGGGCGGACGCGGCTTTCTGGGCCGCTGAACCGGCGCACCCTCTATCTGGATGGTCCGCGCAGTGACGATAGGGCCACCCGGATTGATGTGGACCTTCTCAATGTGAGTGCCCATACGATTCTTCCGCATCGCGACGCCACAAATCTGACAACGGATCATTTTCGAAACAGCCATTTTATAGGGTTCCTTACCTCGGAAAATTCGCGCGAGAGTGAGTTGAACAGCCGGCTCCCGTCATTATACCACCTTCCTATGTTGCTGCTCAGCCCCGGTGGACTGTGATCTTTCCGGGCATCCGGACATCACCCCACTCCAGGACGGCCTCCACCCTATCCACATCGGCGCGGTTCACACGCTTGCCGCTCGCTCCGAACGAATTTCGCGCAGGCCGCGCCCGAGTTTGCGCCGGAGGAGATTGCGAAGCGTAACGCCATCCGCATAGCCAACGGCTTCGGCGATACTCTCCACGGTATCGCTGGAAGTCCGCAGCAGATGCACGGCGCGCTCGACGCGCAGATCCTGGTAGTACGAGAGCGGGCTCTTGCCGAGCACGTCATGGATGTGACGGGCCAGTGTCCGCTTGCTCGCCCCAATTGCGCGCGCGGCCTCATCCAGCGAGAAACCGTCGGCAAGGTGTTCGCGCGCCCAGCGCTCAAATTCCTGCACGAGCGGATCCGCATGCGCGAGATGATCGCTCATCGCGTACACCGATTGGCTCGGGCGCGAATCCACGATCAGGTAACGAGCAGTCGTCTCGGCAAGCAACGGGCTCACCTGGCGGATCAGCCACAGCGCCATGTCCATGTGGCTGAGCGCGGCGCCGGCGGTGAGAACGCGGCCTGAGCGAATAAGCATGCGCCTGTCATCAAGGCGAACCTTCGGATAGCGTTTGCGGAAAAATGGAGCGAGCCACCATGTCGTCGTCACGGTTTCGCCGTCGAATACGCCGGATTCCGCGGCGATGAATGTGCCGATGCACGCGGCGGCGACGTGCGCGCCCTCTTCGGCCCACTGTCGTAACAGGCGCGCGGCGGCTTGCTTTTCCGGCGTCGCAAGCGCTGCGGCTAAAGGCTCCGGGGTCCTCTCGCCGATTGCCGGGACGATCACCCAATCTGCCGGCGTACGGCCAGCGGCGGGCGAAACCGGAACGGTGAAACCCTGATTGGAGCGCACCTGGCGGTGCAGGCCGACGAGGCTCACATCGAATGCTACGGAGGTGAGCCCCTGGGCGACGGCGCGTTCGTTGGCCGTTGCGAAGGCGTCAAGCACTGCGGCCAGGCCGGTATCGAAGACACCGTTCAGGATAAGCACATTGATCTTCATGGTTCCTCTTATTTCCGCTCACCGCGCCATTCACGCGGATCGTTGTTGAACCTCAGGCGCATGATACCACACGGCCTTTTTCCCCGAATCCAAAGTGGCGATATTCATATCAAAATTGTCATTCTTGACAATAGACAGGTCGGCCCTCCGCTGCTACAATGGATGCACGCTTCGCTTCTCATTGCGAAGCCTATCAAGGAGGAAATGAATGATCAAGCTCGCTTTTTTCGCCCGCTTCGAAGCCAAGCCTGGCAAGGAAGAGGAGGTGGCAAAGTTTCTCGAATTCGCCCGCGAAATGGCCACGAAGGAACCCACCACGATCAACTGGTACGCGTTCAGGCTCTCGCACAGCACCTTTGGTGTCTTCGACACCTTTAACGATGAGGAGGGACGCCAGAAGCACCTCAACGGTCCGATTGGGCAGGCAATAATTGCCAAGACGCCCGAATTGTTCTCATCGCCACCCTCGATCGAACCGGTCGAGGTGCTTGGATCGAAGATCTAGGCTGAAATGCCGGCGCTGGGGGCGGACCGCGTAAGTGGTCCGTCCCCACTGGCGGGGCGTTCACGCCTCATCTAGGAAAAGTACCCGGCAGTGAAGACAGAACTGCACCGTCAGGTGGTGGTCAACCCACCTATCCACCCTCTCACAATGTAGCCTTAATAAGACAGTGACCCTCTTTCATCCCCATCGAGCAACATTTAACTTTCAGGATTCCAATAAGAGACATGCCTCCGGTATTTAGATGCTCACGGGCTAATCCAATTTCTGATACTTTCTCTTTGTTGGAAATTCAAAAATAAGATATCGCAAAACAGAAGGAATTATATTTCCACTAGGCGAACGATCTAACAATTGTTAAGGTTGTTTGCTCATATTGCTTGGTTATCCCATAGCAATCTTGAGCAAACATGCCCTGCACTTCATTCTTCAATCTGAACAGTCAAACTGTTCCATAGGTTTTCTCCAAACCTATTCTCAATTCTCTCCGCAAGGATCTATCAACACGCCCAAACGTACACAAACGAGGAGGTCATCCACCATGAAATCAGCAGCTACACAAACATCACCCACATCCGCTTCTAGTGCGCTGTCCGAGCTTACCCATGTTGCCATTCGCTTTCACCCTGAAGACGTCACACAGGCAAGGATGGACGCTTCATTAGCTCGAAACGCTTCAACGAATGCTTCTTATGAGGAGCGCGTACATGCCGTCGAGGCGCATCTTTGTCGGAATGCCCTGCGTTATTTTCCTGGATTACATGGTAAGGTTTGTGTGCATCGCCTTCCAATGCGAGGATCCACGGCTCAAATTGTACGTTTCCAGGTAGTTGCCGGGGCGTTACGGAAAGACGTGGTAGCCAAGTGGGCGCCTATCTATAAGGAAAATAACGAGGGCCTCACGGAATACTACCATTACAAGCGTTTTAATGACAATAACACGATAGCAGCAATCGGATGCCCAACCGCATTAGATTTTTTAGCAGAAGGGAATGTGCTGCTGACCGAAGCCGTCCCAGGAGAATCATTGCTGACACTGTTACGGCGTAGGAACATCAGCAGAGTCGGACATGCGAAAACCCAAGAGATGGACAGAGCCATTCAATTATGTGGGATCTGGTTGAGAAAGTTTCACTCGCTCGTTTGTGAAGAAACAACAGCCGAATCTAACGCACAAGCCAGACGGATTAGGGGATGTATTCCGAAAATAAACGCTTTATGCTTCGGCGATGATACTACTCTTCCGTTCCATGGTTCACTGCTTTGTAAGATCCGATCTATAATGCAGCATGTCTTCCATGGCGGGTTTCCGGGGAGTTGTCAGTTCGCACAACGCCATGGAGATTTTGGTCCGGGCAACATTCTGGTGGATAGCGGATCTATAGCGGTCCTCGATATCACCAGGAATAAACCCGCACCAACAGTTAGCGACCTAGCATACTTCACCGTTTACCTCGATCTGATGCCATATACCTGGCTGATGGACCATCGGCTATTTGCCCGTTATAAATCCCTGTTTCTGGCAGCATATTTCGGCGATCGAACGATACCTTCGGATCAACTATTCCTATTCCACTTATTTGAATTAGAAGCGCTCCTAAAGTTCTGGTTACGTCAAAACGAGCGCATGAGAAGTCTTCCGAAAATTGTCAGATGGGTCTACCAACCTTATTGGCGTCTGCACCTCGGACATCTACTCACTAAAACTGTCTCTCGAATGGAGTACATTATCTTGCAGAGCAAACCGGAGGACCCCCAATTAACTGGCGCATCCATGGAAATTGGAGAGGTCAGTGTGTAGAAAAGTCGGGCGGCATCCAGACGGGCAGGTCAGAGAGGGACTGGCGGGCCGCCTCGGAGGTGGGAACGCCCCACGCCTGGAAGAAGGGACCCAGGTTCTTGCCCACCACGCGGGAGAACCGCTTCATCCAGAGGTCGTGTTTGTCCAGGTCGGTGCGAGGACGCTGGTCCGCGGAGAGGGCCTGGTAATCCGCGAAGACTTTTTTATACGCCTCCCAACCGAAGGCGCGCCGCAACTGGATGTACATGGTGAGGGCGAGGAACGGGTCGTTTTTCCACTGCTCGAAGTGCGCGCCGCCCGCCAGGTACTTCTGCAGCCGATCCTGCATGGTCTTGGGGGCGAGGGCGGGGTGCGCCGGGCCGTAGTCGTCGGGTGAGACGCCGTTGAGCTTCTCACAGCAGTAGAGCGAGTTCAAGTTGTTGGTGACTTCGCCTGTGCCCTCGAACGTCCACTCCGGGCGCTGATGGTTGTGCCCCACTTCGTGGTAGAAGCCCCAGGCGCGGATGCCCTGCTTGCCGCGCAGGACGGTCACATCCGTAAAGGTATTGGCGACATCGCTGCCGGTCATGATGGGGTAGCCGGAGTGCATATAGCCCGCGCTGATCTGTCGGTCCACGCAGTAGCGTTCGGGCCGATTGCGCTTCGGCGCGGCGTAGAGGGCATAGCAGCGCTCCATCACCTCATCCCAGTAGGCCATCAATGCCTCGGGATCGTCCAGGTCGCGCACGGCGTAGGAGGGCACGGTCAGGATGACCAGTTTTCCCTCCAGCTCGGCCCACGGTCCCGGCGCGTTGCGGAGGGTCTGTTTCCACTCCTCCAGGTTCGTGACGCCGCGCACATAGCGCGGCGCGGGAATCGCGTTGGCAACGGTGACCTGGAGCGTGCCAAGCCGGCATCCCTGCGGCACGACCAAATAGAGCGTGCCGCCGAAGGGGCTGGCGACGCGCGTGGTTGCGGCATTGAGCGGGCAGCTCAGCGTGATCTCCGGAAAGCGTTCCCAGCGTGCCAGGTGCCAGAGGGTGTCGGTGTGCGCCCCGATGCGGATCGCCAGCCCCTTGCCCGCGGCGGCCGGCGGCAGCGTTACCGTGACCACCTCACCTGACGCGGCATAGAGCCCTGTGCCGTGCCATTCCGGAACGCCGGTATCGATGGTCACCGTTCGGGTCACCCGCTTCGCGTCCGACGGCGCCGCGCCGGGGAATGAGACGGCGGCCGGTGAGGCGGCGATTTTGTCCGGGGGCAAATGGCGCCAGTGCTGCGCATCCAGGGTCGCCTTGAGGCGCGCAAAGGGCATGGCTGTTGTGATCGGAGTCTGCT